>Ga0209369_1000112_pt1 | contig 180955 bp, 166 predicted proteins | sample EBPBio142010_DNA_FD_185865 | JGI IMG/M metagenome (GOLD analysis project Ga0209369, IMG submission 185865) | Wastewater treatment Type I Accumulibacter community from EBPR Bioreactor in Madison, WI, USA - Reactor 1_10/4/2010_ DNA (SPAdes)... | ecosystem: Engineered > Bioreactor > EBPR >... | reverse complement strand
AGACCGGCATGGGTTCCGCCGAGAGCGACGATCCCTACGAGCAGGCGGTCGCGGTCGTGCTGCGCGACAAGAAGGCTTCGACCTCCTACATCCAGCGCCGTCTCCAGATCGGCTACAACCGCGCCGCGTCCATCATGGAGCGCATGGAGAACGAGGGCATCGTCGGACCGGCCAACCACGCCGGGAAACGCGAAATCCTCGGGGAAGGTCCGCGTCAGCGCGACGACGAGGACTGAGTCCCCAGAAAGGGGCTGTCATCCCGGGCGACCGAAGGGAGACCCGGGATCCATGCCTGAACCTCTGCCGGAAGCGTTCCGGCATGGATCCCGGATCGGCGCCGCTTCGCGGCTTGTCCGGGATGACATCGAGGTTCTGGCGAAGGTGCTGCCGCTCAATCCAGCAGGATAGACCTGATCTCCTGCCAGCTCGCCTCATCGGGCGCGCAGAGCAGACCGGCGGGGCGCCCGGTCGGCGCATAGGGCCGGCCGTCCAGCAGGCGCGCATGGCCGCCGGCTTCGCTGTAGAGCAGCACGCCCGGCGCATGGTCCCAGGGGTTGAGGACGCCGTAGAGCAGGAACTGCAGGCGTCCCGCTGCCGCTAGCCGGTACTCCTGCCCGCAGCAGCGCAGCGAACCGACTTCGAGGAAGGCGGGAAATCTGCCGGGAAGCGTGCTGCGCAAAGGCTCGGGGAAATATTGCCAGCTCGCCATGCCGTTCATCTGCCGCGTCGCGACAGCCGGCGCGACGCGCAGGTCGTGGCTCGCGCCGCCTGCGGAGTTCATCCAGGCGCCTTCGCCGCGCAGCGCCATGGCACTGTCCCCGGCTGTCGGGTCATGGATCACGGCGGCGACGATTTCGCCCCGGACGACGACCGCGGCCATCACGGCGAAGAGCGAGAGGTCGCTGGCATAGTTCAGCGTGCCGTCGATCGGGTCGATGACGACGGCAAGCTCGGCTTCGGAAAGCTTCGAGAGCAGGGACGGGTCCTGTGTCACCGCCTCCTCGCCGACCAGCGCCGCGCCCGGAAATGCCTTGGCCAGCTCGGCGCAGATGAAGCGCTCGGTTGCCTCGTCGGCCTCGGTGACGACATCGACCGGGTTCTGCTTGGCGCGGATATCGCCAGCCGCCAGGCGTCGGAAACGGGGCATCACCTCGCGTCGTGCCGCCTCGCGCAGGATGGCGTCGAGCCGCTCATGGTCCTGCCGGGTGAAGATCATCCGAGGTCGAATTCGACGAGGATCGGCTGGTGGTCGGAGGCACGCGTTTCGATGTCGTAGGTGATCGAGCGCGCCCGCTCGGCGAGGTCCGGCGTCGCCAGCACGAAGTCGAGACAGCCCGGCGGGCCGTAGGTCTGGTCGCAGATGAAAGCGGAGGGTGGATGCGGCTCGCTGCCCTTCAATACCGGCCAGAGATCGACCAGCGGCGGCACGTCGCCCTCGAACGGGGCGAGCAATTGCGACAGCCCGGTATCGTCCGGCCGCATGTTGAAATCGCCGGTCAGGATCGCGCTCGCCGTGTTCGGCGTCGGCGCATAGGTGTGCGGGCCGGGCTGGCGTGGCGTCGCCTGCCGCGCCGCGGCCATGCGGTGGGTCTGCCGGATACCCTCGACCTGTGCAGCACGGAGGACGGGCGAGGAGTATTCCAGATGGGTTGTCATCACCCGGATCGGGCCGAAGGGCGTCTCGACCATGGCTTCGACCAGCACGCGCGGCATGTTGCGCGTCGCCGCCGCCTCCCAGGGCAGGACATGGCGCAGCGCCTGCGCCACCGGCAAGCGCGACAGGATCAGGTTGCCGAAGCGCTTGCGACCGCCTTCCCCGTCCGGGACATCGACACCAACAGCCTCGATCGCGGTGAAGCCGGGCAGGAGTTCGCTGAACAGGGCGAACTGGTCGGTGCGGTCATTGCCGTCGAGATCGGGGAAATTCGCCGCGACCTCCTGCAGGCAGAGCACGTCGAAATCCGCCATCTGCCGGGCGTGATCGACGATGCGGTGCGGATCGACCTTATCGTCGACGCCGCGGGCCCACTGGATGTTCCAGGTGATCAGCTTCATCAGTGTATCGCTACTTTATGCCGGCGCGCATGAAGCTTTGGACGAACTGGCGCTGGAACAGCAGGAAACCGACGAGCAATGGCGCCGAGGTCATTAGCGTCGCCGCGCAGATCACCGCCCAGTCGATGCCCTGGTCAGCCGAGGAGAACACTTGAAGGCCGACCGTCAGCGGCCGGGACTCCACCGAGTTGGTGACGAGCAGCGGCCAGAGGAAATTGTTCCAGTGGTAGCTCACCGAGACGAGGCCGTAGGCGACATAGGTCGGTTTCGCGAGCGGCACATAGACCTTCATCAGCACCTGCAGCGGGCTCGCGCCCTCGACGCGGGCGGCGTCGTCCAGTTCCTTCGGCACGGTCTTGAAGGTCTGCCTGAGCAGGAAGATGCCGAAGGCCGAGGCGATATAGGGCAGGGCGATCGCCGGGATCGTGTCGATCAGGTTGAACTTGGCGAGCGTGCGGTAGTTCTCGACGATCAGGGCATCGGGCATGATCATGAGCTGCGCCAGGATCAGCACGAAGGCGACGTCGCGGCCCCAGAAATCCTGCCGGGCCAGCGCATAGGCGGCGAGCGTGCCCAGCACGATCTGGAAGGCAAGGATCAGGGTGACCAGGATGAAGGTGTTGAGGAAATAGCGGGCGAAGGGCGCTGCCGCCCAGGCGCGGGTGAAGTTGTCCAGCGTCAGCGGCGCGGTCAGCACGAAGCGCGTGGTGTACTCGGCCGGGTGGAACGCCGCCCAGACGGCATAGGCCAGCGGCAGCACCCAGAGTACGGCAAGCAGGATCGCCCCCGTCGATTCCAGCGTGAGCGCGAGGCCCTTGGGCGCATAAGGGTCGGTCCGCGTCGCGGCCGGGGCGGGTTGCGTTGCAGCGCTCATTGATAATGCGTCCTGCGTTCGAGCCAGCCGTACTGGACGAAGGCGACGAGCGCGAGCAGCGCCAGCAGCACGCAGGTGAGCGTCGCCGCATAGGCCGTGTCCCAGAAGCCGAAGCCGACCTGGTAGATGTAGAAGAGCAGGAGCGTCGTCGCGTTGTCCGGGCCGCCGCGCGTCATCACGAAGACATGGTCGACCATGCGGAAGGCGTTGATCACGGCATTGATCAGCACGAACAGCGTGGTCGGCATCAGCAGCGGGAACTGGATGCGCCGGAAGAAGGTCCAGCGCGAGGCACCCTCGATCGCAGCCGCCTCGCCGAGGCTGGGCGGGATCGCCTGCAGCGCCGCGAGATAGAAGATCATGAAGAAGCCGGCTTCCTTCCAGATCGCGACGAAGGTGATGGCGTAGAGCGCGGTGTCCTGCGAGCCGAGCCAGTTGGTCGAGCGCGCGCCGAACAGGCCGGTGACCTGCTCCAGCAAGCCGTATTGCGGCGTGTAGAAGAACAGCCAGATATTGGCGACCGCGATCATCGGCAGGATCGTCGGCGTGAAGAAGGCCATGCGGACGAGCGTGCGGCCCGCGATCTTGTCGTTGACCCAGACCGCCATCAGCAGCGCCAGCGCGATCGAGGTCGGGATCGTGCCGAGCGCGAACCAGAGATTGTTGCTCATCGCCTTCCAGAAGATCGGATCGGCGAGCATCTGCTGGTAGTTCTCGAGCCCGATGAAGCGCGCCGGGCGGCGCGCCTTCGGTGTCGAGTAGAAGCTCTCGATGAAGCTCGCGACCGCGGGCCAATGCGTGAACAGGGCCAGGCAAGCCATGGCCGGCAGCAGGAGCAGCCAGCCATGGATCGTCGCGGTCGCGCGGTTCGTCATCGCAGCAGGGTCAGCGATAGGCCTTGAGGATGCGCTCGGCCTCGGCCTGCGCGTCCTCCATCGCCTTCTGCGGCGCCTTGGTGCCGGTCAGTGCTGCCTGCAACCCGTCGTTCAGCGCCTTGGTGACGCGCTGGTTCTCATGGGTCGAGAGCTCGGCCACCGCGCTCGACAGCTGATCGCGTGCGACGAGCGCGGGCGGGAAGTCGGCGACGTATTTCTTCATCGCCTCGGTTTCGTAGGCGGCCGGCGTGACGCCGACATAGCCGGTATTGATGCTCCACTGCGCGGCGCGCTCGGGCGTGGTAATCCAGCGCACGAACTTGAAGGCGGCTTCCTGCTCGGCCTTGGTCGCCTTCTTCGAGAGATAGAAATTGCCGCCGCCTGTGGGGCTGCCCGGCTTCTTGCCGGCCGGCAGAACCGCGACGCCGAAGGGGAATTTGGCGTTGGCGCGGACATTGGTGAGGTTGCCGGTGGTGGTCCACATCATCGCGACCTTCTTCTCGAAGAAGTCGCGCGGCGTGGTGCCCCATTCGACGATGCCGGGGGGATGGACCTTGTGCTTCTGCGCGAGGTCGACCCAGTACTGCAGGGCTTCGACCACACCCGGATTGGCGTAATCGGTCTTGTCGCCGGCCGCATTGGCGAGGATCGTACCGGCCTGGGTCGAAAGACCCTGGAACAGCCAGTAGGGGAAGCCGGAGGAGGGGATCTGGATGCCCCATTGCGTGACATTGCCGGCGGCGTCGCGCTTGGTCAGCTTCTGCGCGAATTCGAGCTGTTCGGCCCAGGTCTTCGGCGGCTTCTCGGGATCCAGCCCGGCCTCCTTGAACAGCTCCTTGTTCCAGTACAGCACCACCGTGGAGCGCTGGAACGGGATGCCCCAGGTCTTCTTTTCGTTAGGGTCCTTGCCGCCGGTCTGGCTGTTCTCCATGAAGCCGGGGTAGAAGCCGGCGAGCCACTTCTTGTCCTCGTCGGTCTTGATGAAGTCGTCGAAGGGCACGATCGCCTCTTCGTCGATCAGCGTGAACATGTCGGTCGAGAGCAAGACCGAGAGCACCGGCGGCGTGCCGCTCTTATGCGCGGTCAGCGCCTTGACGATGGTCTCCTGATAGGTGCCGGCATAGATCGGCTTCAGCTTGACCGAGGGGTTATCCTTCTCGAAATCGGCGGCGTAGGTGTCGATCAGCTTGGTGATCGGGCCGCCGACCGCGACCGGATAGAAGAACGAGAGCTCGGTGCTCTGCGCCCGGGCGATGCCGGGTAGCGCAGTCGCGCCCGCAAGGGCGGCCGTTCCGCCAAGAAATTCACGTCTGTCCATGATGTCCTCTCTCCCTTGTTGGGATGGTCCGCACGCCGACGCTCCGGCCGGTTCAGTTGCGAACCACCTTCCGCTCCGACGCTTGGTCGAACCAGTGCAGCGCCGATTGTGACAACGTGATGTAGATCTGTTCGCCGGCTGTGGCTCTGACCTTGCCGGGCCGCTTGACGATGAAGGAATGGCCGTCGATGCGGGTTTCCAGCAGCGTGTCGGAGCCGAGATACTCGACCGCGACGACATCGGCGGCAACGCCGCTGCCGGTGATCTCCACCATCTCGGGGCGGATGCCGACGGCAAGGCTGGCGGGATCGAGGCCATCGGGAGCGGTAATCGCACCGCCGCGCGACTGAACGGTCGCCAGCGGCAGCACGTTCATCGGCGGCGTGCCGACGAAGCGGGCCGCGAAGATCGTCGCCGGGCTCTCGTAGAGCACGTCCGGCGGGGCATCCTGCTCGATCCGGCCGTTGCGCATCAGCACGACCTGGTCGGCCATGGTCATCGCCTCGACCTGATCATGCGTGACATAGACCATGGTCATGCCGAGCCGCTGCTGCAGTTCGCGGATTTCGCGGCGCATCTCGACGCGCAATTGGGCGTCGAGATTGGAAAGCGGCTCGTCCATCAGGCAGACCGGCGCCTCGGCGACGATGGCGCGGCCGAGTGCGACGCGCTGCTGCTGGCCGCCGGAGAGCTGCGAGGGCTTGCGCTCCAGCAGGGCGGAGAGGCCGAGGATCGAGGCGGCACGGGCGAGGCGTTCGTCCCGCTCGGCGCGCGAGACCTTGCGGACCTTGAGCCCGAACAGGATGTTCTCGGCGACGCTCAGATGCGGGAACAGCGCGTAATTCTGGAAAACCATGGCGATGCCGCGCTGCGAGGGCGAGGCATGGGTGACGTCGCGCCCGCCGATCTCGATCGTGCCGTTGCTGGTATCCTCCAGCCCGGCGATCAGCCGCAGCGTGGTCGACTTGCCGCAGCCGGACGGGCCGAGCAGCGCGACGAGATTGCCGCCTTCGACGGTAAAGCTGATGGCATCGACGGCGGCGGTGCCGCCCCAGGTCTTCGAAACCGTCTTCAGCGCTACAGAAACCATTCGCGATCCGGTGAGCCGAGGTCATGGTAAGCCGGCACAGCAATAGCGTGTCACCAGCGTGAAGTCAGCGCGACCATGACGCGAAATTTCTTTTGCGCACAAGAGGTCGCGACATGCCGGAGTCGCAGGACTTCGAATGCCCTCGCGATGCTTTGGAGCTTGTCGGTTTACGACGGACCCATCCCGTCATCCCGGACAAGCCGCGTAGCGGCGCCGATCCGGGAGCCATCATAGAGCTCCGGAGCCCTCCGATGGATCCCGGGACAAGCCCGGGATGACGTCGTGGGTCCGAGGAACTCAGCCGGCCTGCCCGCCATGACGCCTGATGAAGGCGAGGGCCGTCTCCCAGGCGCCGGCATTGGCTTCGGCGTTCGCCGCCGGCGTGCCGCCCATCGTCGTGGCGATACCGCTGACCGGATGGCGATGGGCGATACGGGTCGCCGGCGTATGGGGAAACAGGATGGAATGGCCAGCAGCAGGCCAGTTCTTCCAGAGAACTTCGTGCGGATGTCCGGCCGCGAGCAGGCTCGTCTGGACGATCAGCGAATAGAGATCGGAAGGCCAGGCACCGTCATCGCCGCCCGACAGAAGCAGCACCGGCCCGGCGATCCGCTCGACCGGGATGCGGGCACGGGTCATGGCGGTGGGGTCGCCGAGCGCGGTCCGCATCGCATCGGCATTGCGGCGCGTCTGCGTCGCCTCGTCGTAAGGCCGCCAGCTCGCCGTGGCGTTGTCCTGCCATTGATGGACGAGCGGCTTGCCATCCAGCGTCCAGCCGGGCCCGTCGCGGCCGAAGGCGGGGTCGGCGGCGGCCTGCCCGCCATGGACGAAGGCGCTCGGGACATAGCCCAGCACCGCCGAGACCTTGTCGGGGAAGGTGGCGCCGAGGAGGAGCGCGAGCTCGCCGCCGCGCGACTGACCGGCGACGGCGACGAAATCGTTCTTCGGCCGCACCCTGGCACGCAGCCAGTCGAGCCCTCGGGCGAAATATTCCAATGGCGTGTTCGAAATGTATTTCGGCAGGCCGGGTGCGCCGAAATAGCCGAGCGCCAGCGCAGCCACGCCGCGCGAGGCCCAGAGCGCCGCGCGCGGCTCGTTGATGCCGCCACCCGAGCCGTTGAGGATCATGATCGCCGGATTCGGGCCTTCGCCGGCCGGCAGGAACAAGGTCCCGACGAGCCCATCCTCGGCGAGGGCATGCCGCGTCACGCCCTCCGCCATCAAGATTTGGCTGAACTGCGCGGAAGCCATTGTCTCGCCGCCGATCACGGCGGTAAGCGCGCTTTCGAGCGGGCGCGACAGGTCGGCCGGGAACAGCTCGCCCTGGCCCGTCTGCGCCCAGACCAGCCCCATCGCCGCGACGCCCGCGTAGTCGCCCCGTAAGGGCGCGTCGCGTTCGAGGTCGAGGCCGCCATCGGCCCCGGCCGCGAACACCGCCTCAGCCCGCCAGAGATGACCGTCGCGCAGGGTTTCCGCGGCGATGGTCACCTCCGCGCCCGCCGGCAAGCCGGAAAGCGCGATCCGGCGGGGCACGTCGATCAGGTCGATGGCGGGGCTGATCGCGAAGGCGGCAGGCATGGCGGCGTCCTTAGCTTGGTCTTATTTGGCCTTGTCTTATTTGGCCTTGCTGACCTGCATCGCGACGGTGCGGTCGCTATGCCAGGGCACGACCTTCAGGTCCGGCCGGCTCGCCCAGATGTTCTTGTAGTGGTACAGCGGCATGATCCCGACATCGTCCATCACCACCTTGACCGCGTCCTTGATGATGGCCTCGCGCTTGGCGTCGTCGAATTCGGCGCTGGCCTTGGCGAGGGCCTCGTCCAGCTTCGGGTTGCTGTAGCGGCCCCAGTTCGAGGCACCCAGCCCCTTGGCGGGATCGACGGTCGCGAGGATCGCCAGCATCGCATAGGTGCCCTCGCCGGTGCCGTTGCCCCAGCCGATCATGCTCATCGCATATTCGTTCTTGTTGGCCGCGCCGGAATAGACCGAGAAGGGCACGACCTCGACCTGCGTCTCGACGCCGATGCGGGTCCAGAACTGCGCGATCGCCTGCGCCGTCTCGGGCGCCAGCGGATAGCGCTCGCCCGGCACATGCATGGTCAGCTTGAAGCCGTTGGGGTAGCCGGCCTCAGCCAGCAGCGCCTTGGCCTTGTTGGGATCGACGTCGATCTTGGAGCGATCGGGATCGTAGCCGAAGCTGCCGGCCGGCATCCACTGCGTCGCCACGGTCACGCCGCCGCGCGCGACGCGGTCGGCGATGGCCTCGCGGTTGATCGCCATGTTGAGCGCCTGGCGCACGCGGACATCGAGCAGCGGATTCTTGTCGAGCGGCTTGCCGGCCTTGTCGGTGAGGAACTTCGACGGGTTCGGATTGAAGCTCGGCTGCATGATCAGCGCGCGCAGGCCCGGATATGACCAGACCTTGACCTTGGGGTTCTTCTCCAGCTTCTCGATATCGGAGAAGGAGACCTTGTCGATGACGTCGACATCGCCCGAGAGCAGGGCGGCCGTGCGCGCCGCCGGGTTGGAGATGTAGCGGTAGCTCACCTTCTCCCATTCGGGCTTCGGACCCCAGTAACGCTCGTTGCGCTTCATCTCGATGCGGTCGCCGGGCGTATAGCTGACGAAGCCATAGGGGCCCTCGGTGACCATCGCCTTGCCGCTGTTGTAGTCGTCGGTCGTCGCGCTCTGCCCGACATGCTTGCTGACGATATAGATGCTGGAGATGTTGATCGGCAGCAGCGGATCGGGCGCGCGGCTGGTGATCACCAGCGTATGCGGGTCCTTGATCTCGACCTTGGCGACATTGCGCAGGAAGCCCTTGTAGCTCGCGACCGTGCCCGGCACGTTCTGGGCGCGCTCGTAGGAGAACGCGATATCCTCGGCGGTGACCGGCTTGCCGTCGCTCCAGACCGCGTTCTCGCGCAGCTTGAACTCCCAGGTATTGGGCGCGAGGTTCTTCCAGGACGCGGCGATGTCGGGCACCACGCCGCCCTCGGTCTTCTGCGCGACGAGGCGCGACCAGAAATGCTGCGAGACCGAATGGTCGCCGGCATGGTTGTTGAGCTGCGGGTCGATCGCCGAGACCGGGTCGGCAAAGGCGATGCGCAGGTCTTCCGCATGGGCGGCTCCCGCGGCGACGATCAGCGCCGCCGAGAGGGCGAAGGTGCTCAGTTTGGTCGTCATGCGATCTCTCCTGTTTGCGCGCGGGCCGGAGCCGTTGCGACGTCGTTGAGGTGGCAGGCAGAACGGTGGCCCGGCACGATCTCGCGCAGGGCAGGTCTTTCGATGCGGCAGCGGTCGAAGGCGGCCGGGCAGCGCGGGTGGAAATGGCAGCCGGGCGGTGGCGCGGCCGGGCTCGGGATCTCGCCCTTCACCGGCGCATAGACGCGTCGCCGTTGCTTGAGGTCGGGGATCTCCGCCAGCAGCCCCTGCGTATAGGGGTGGTTCGGATGGGCGAAGAACCGGGCCGCCGGCGCATCCTCGACGATGCGGCCGAGATACATGATCACGACGCGGTCGGCGATGTGCTGCACGACGCGCAGGTCGTGGCTGATGAAGAGATAGGTCAGGTCCAGTTCGCGCCGGAGCTGCATGAACAGGTTGAGGATCTGCGCCTGGATCGAGACGTCGAGCGAGGCGACCGACTCGTCGCAGACCAGGAACTGTGGCTGCAGCGCGAGCGCCCGCGCGATCGAGATGCGCTGGCGCTGGCCGCCGGAGAACTGGTGCGGGAAGCGTTGGCGTAAGGCCGGATCGAGCCCGGCCCGGTGCATCTGCGCGCAGACATAGTCGTCAATTTCGGATCGATTGGCGATGCCGTGGACGAGCGGCGCCTCGCCGATCGCCTCGGCCACCCGCATGCGTGGGTTGAGGCTGGCCTGCGGGTCCTGGAAGATCAGTTGCACGTCGCGGTGGACCGAGCGGTCGCCCTGCGGTGAGCGCCCGAAGACTTCGACCTCGCCCGTGCTCGGCGGCAGCAGGCCGGCCGCGATGCGCCCGAGCGTCGACTTGCCGGAGCCGGACTCGCCGACGAGCCCGACGAACTCCCCGGTCGGGATGGTCAGGTCGATGCGGTCGAGCGCCCGGATGATCGGCTGGCGCTTGGCCAGATGCAGCTTCACTGCAAGCCCGTCCGGGCGGCCGAAATGCCGGGTCAGGCTGCGCGTCTCCAGCGCGGGCGCTGGGGAGGGGGTGACGGTCATATTCATGCCGACACCTCGGCGGCCGAGGCGGGGCCGGATAGGGGATGGAAGCAGCGCAAGCGGTGGGCGTCTTCCGTGAAGGCCGGCTGGCGTGCGCAGGCGTCGTCACGGCGGGCGCAGCGCGGCCCGAAGGCGCAGCCTGGGGGCGGATCGACCATGTCCGGCGTGGTGCCGGGGATCTGCACCAGCATCGAGCCCGGCGCGCTCGTCCCCGGCAGGCTGCCGATCAGCCCAGCCGTATAGGGGTGGCTGGGGTGGTCGAGCACGGCATCGACGCTGCCCTGCTCGACGATGCGGCCGGCATACATCACGGCGATCTCGTCGGCGATGCCCGCGATCACCGAGAGGTCATGCGTGATCCAGAGCAGGGCGGTGCCGCTCTCGCGGGTGAGCTGCTGCACCTCGGCGAGAATCTGCGCCTGGATGGAGACGTCGAGCGCGGTGGTCGGCTCGTCCGCGATGATCAGGTCCGGCTTGTTGATCAGCGCGATCGCGATCGCGACGCGCTGGCGCATGCCGCCGGAGAGCTGGTGCGGAAAGGCGTCGAGCCGGGCCTCGGGGCTCGGGATGCCCATGGCGCCGAGCAGGTCCCGCGCCCGGCCGCGCGCGGAGATGTCGTCGATCACCTCATGCGCCCGGATCGTCTCGATCATCTGCGTGCTGATCCGGAGCACCGGGTTCAGCGTCATCATCGGGTCCTGGAAGACCATGGCAATGCGGTTGCCGCGCAGGCGACGCATTGCCTCCTCGTCGAGCCTGGTCAGGTCCTGCCCCCGGAACAGGATTTCGCCGCCGACGACCTGTCCGGGTGGGTCGATCAGCCCCATGATCGAGAAGCCGGTGACGGACTTGCCGGAACCGCTCTCGCCGACGAGGCCGAGCGTTTCGCCGGCCCCCAAGGAGAAGGAGACGTCGCGCACGGCGTCGAGATCGCCGCGATCGGTGCGGAAGCGGGTGCGCAGGTTGCGGACTTCGAGCAAGGGCGCGGTCATTTCAGCGCCCTCGGATCGAGCACCTCGCGCAGGCGGTCGCCGACGAGATTGATCGCGACGATCGCCGTCAGCAGCGTCAGGCCGGGGAAGAAGCTGATCCAGTATTCGCCCGAGAGCATGAACTGGAAGCCATTGGCGATCAGTAGGCCAAGCGATGGCTGCGTCACCGGGGCGCCGAGGCCGAGGAAGGACAGCGTCGCTTCCAGCGTGATGGCGCGCGCGACCTGCAGCGCGCCGATGACCAGCAGCGGCGGCAGGCAGTTCGGCAGGACATGGCGCAGCAGGATGCGCGAGGTCGGCAGGCCGAGGCCTCGCGCGGCTTCGAAATAGTCGCGCTTGCGCTCGACCAGCGCCTGGGCGCGGGCGGTGCGGGCGTAGTAGGCCCATTCCAGCAGCACCAGCGTCAGCACGACATTGCCGATGCCCTTGCCGAGCAGCGCAAGCATCAGGAGCGCGACCAGGATCGAAGGCAGCGACATCAGGAGATCGACGAGCCGCATGATCAGCGCGTCGATCAGCCCGCCGCTCCAGGCCGCGATCAGCCCGAGCATGATGCCGATGATCCCGGCGAGCACGGCCGAGCCGACGCCGACGGTGAGGCTGGTGCGCAATCCGTAGAGGATCGCCGAGAACAGGTCGCGGCCCTGTCCGTCTGTGCCCAGGAGATAGGTAATGTCGCCGGTCGAAGACACGGAGCCCGGCGTCATCCGGGCGTCGAGCACGTCGATGGCGGCGAGATCGAACGGGTTCTGCGGCGCGATCTGCGGCGCGAAGACGGCGCCGATCACGAGCAGGGTCATCAGGCCGAGCCCGATCCAGGCAGAGGGCGCGCGCAGGAAGCGGCGGAGCGCATTGCTCGACGGGCGACGGGCGGAAGCGGCGACGGGAACCGTGGTCATGCCGAGGCCTCCTCGCGGACGCGCGGATCGAGCACGCGATAGAGAATGTCGACGATGAGGTTGATGATGACGAAGAGCGTCACCACCACCAGCAGATAGGCCATCACCACCGGCCGATCGAGCGCGTTGATGCTGTCGAGGATCAGCTTGCCCGAGCCCGGCCAGGCGAAGATGCTCTCGGTCACCACCGCAAAAGCGATGGTCGAGCCGAGTTCGAGCCCGAGCACGGTGACCAGCGGGATCATGATGTTGCGCAGGATATGCATCATCACGATTCGGCCCCGGCGCAGCCCCTTGGCCCGCGCGAAGCGGACATAGTCGAGCGGCATCACCTCGCGCACGCCGGCCCGCGTCAGGCGGATCACCAGCGAGACCTTGAACAGCGACAGGTTGATCGCTGGCAGCAGCAGATGTCGCCAGCCGTTCAACGTCAGGAACGACCAGTCGACACCGAAGACGCGCACCGTCTCGCCGCGCCCGCTCGCCGGCAGCCAACCCAGCGTGACGCTGAAGGTCATGATCAGCAGGAGGCCTACCCAGAAGGTCGGCAATGAAAAGCCGAGGATGCTGCCGGTCTGGATCAGTTTCGACAGCAGGCGCTCTGGATAGAGCCCGGCATAGAGCCCGAGCGGAACGCCGATGATGACCGCGAAGATCATCGCGGCGAAGGCAAGTTCCAGCGTCGCCGGCAGGCGCTGCAGGATCAGCGTCACCGCCGGCACATTGTAGACGAAGCTGCGGCCGAGATCGCCCTGCAGGGCGCTGCCGACGAAGTTGAGATACTGCTCCCAGAGCGGCCGGTCGAGGCCGAGCCGCGCCACGAGCTCGGCCCGGTCGATCTGGGTCGCGTCCGGCGCCAGCAGAAGGTCGGCGGGGTTGCCGACGGCGTGCAGCCCGAGGAAGACCACGAGCGACATCGCGAAGATCACGAGGAGCGCCTGCGCGACGCGCTGGAGCAGCCAGCCGAGCATCAGACCGGCACCTTCACAGGCTCGGGCAGGATCGGCACCCATTCGTCGCCGAAGATCTCCGGCTCGGCATAGTCCTGGCCGCGCTGGAAGTGGGCCTCGATATCCTCGCGGAAGAGATTGGAGGCGATGGCCTGCGACAGCCGCTCGGCGCCGTCGCTGATCGCCGGGATGTCGCCGGAAACCGTGCCGTGCGACATCATCGCCGGGTAGCAGAAGCAATGGATGCGCTCGAGCCCGGGGCAGGTGCCCGGTACCTTCGGCTGGAATTCGAAGGCGGGGCCGAGATCGGGCATGGCGCCGAGGCTGGGCTCGGCATCCTCGGGCACGCCGCGATCGACCCAGTTGCGGGCGCTGGCCGCGATCTCCTTGAGGAAGGGGCGGCTGCCCCAATCGACCTTGAAGCCGGTCGAGAAGATCATGAAGTCGAAGCGCATCGTACCGGCGCTGGTCTCGACCACGATCTCGTCGCCATCCATCCGCACCGAGATCAGGGCGGTGCCCTGCCGGAAGAAGGCGTTGGGATGGCGTGAGACACGCAGCACGCTGGCGCGTGGCGGCGGCACCTGCTCGCGGGCGATATAGCTGTTGATCCGCCATTTCCAGGCATCGGGCAGATGGCGATAGCCGGCGATCGAGCCGGGATGGCCCATGCCCTTGCCGCGATTGATGCGGGGGATGTCGCGGCGGCGGATTAGGAGGTCGACGCTGGCGGCGCCGGCTTCGAGCGCCGTGCCGGCGCTGTCCATGGCCGAGGCGCCGGCGCCGATGACGGCGACGCGCTTGCCGCGGAGCTGCGCATAGTCGTTCTCATCCGAGGAGTGCGCCCAGCGCTCGCGCGGCAGGCTCTCGGCGATCTCCGGCACGGCCGGGCCGCCGAGCCCGTCGCGGCCGGTCGCGAGCACGACATGGCGGGCGAGCACGCGCCGGCGTTGGCCGGCGGCTTCGATCTCCAGCGTCGCATGCTCGGGGCCGGGATGGATCATCGCGATCTCATGGCCGTTGCGGACATCGAGAGCGAGAACCTCGCGGAACCAGCGCAGATAGTCCATCCACATCAGGCGCGGGATCTTGTCGAGCACCTCCCAGTCTTCCGCTGCGAACTGCGCCTCGAACCAGGCGCGGAAGGTCAGTGAGGGGATGCCGAGCGCCGGCCCGGTCAAGGTCTTGGGCGAGCGCAGCGTCTCCATCCGCGCCGTCGTCGCCCAGGGGCCTTCGAAGCCTTGCGGGCGCCGGTCGAAATTGACGGCGCGCAGGCCGATATTGCGGAAGGCGGCGGCCGCGGCGAGCCCGGCCATGCCGGCGCCGATGATCGCGACATCGAACACCGGCTCGCCGTCGACGCGCGTCTCCGGAACCCAGGGCGCGGCCGGCAGGGTCAGCAGTTCGAGCTCGCGGGCGACGCGGCGGTTCAGCGCCTCCAGCCCTTCCGGCATCCCGGTCTGCTTCGTCGTCACAGCCGCGTTTCCTGTTTGGTCAGCGAGGCGAGGAGAGCGTGGTGCTCTTCGGGCGGGATCAGGGTGAAATCGGCGAGCCGCCTCTCGGCCGTCGACCTGAGAGCGGTGATCAGGTCGCGGGCCTTGTCGGAGACGGTGACGCCGCGCGCGGTCACGACGCCGAAGCAATAGGGGATCGAGGTCGCCAACGGCAGGATGCGGATGCCTGGTGTCGGGTTGCCGGTCAGCGTCAAGGGCTCGACGATGGCGATACCGGCCCCGGCGCGGATGAAGGACAGCACGTTCATGGTCGAGGTCGTGCGGACCCTGACCCGGACATCGACGCCGGCTGCATTGAGCGCCGCGCGGATGCGCGCCGGCACACCTCGGCGCAAGGACATGCCGACGAGGTCTCGCCCCGAGAGGGCGGCAAGATCGATCGGCCCTTCGATCCGGGCGAGTGGGTCGGTCTCGGGAACGGCCAGCACGCAAGGCGCCGTGCCCAGCCATTCGAGCGCGAGGTCGCGGTGCAGCAGGGGCGCGCTGGTCGCACCGAGCTGCGCATTGCCGGAGATCACCGCATTCTGCACGCGATCGGGGTTCTCGACCTCGATCGCGAGCCGCGGCGCATCCGCGCCGTTCCAGGCATCGGTGAGCAGACCGAAGGCAAGGGACGATACTGCCGATATTCGGATCGGTGGCTCGGCTTCGCCGATCACCTCGCGGGCGCGCTCCCACAAGTTGACGAAGCCAGCCAGCGCCCGCTCGACATCGTCGCGCAGCACCATGCCTTTCTGCGTCAGCACCAGCCGCTGGCCGACGCGCTCGAACAGCGGCTGGCCGAGATCGCGCTCCAGCTCCTGGATCATGCGGCTGACCGAAGGCTGGGACACGCCCAGATGCTTCGCCGCCGCCGTCACGCTGCCGAGCGAGGCGACCTGCAGATAGGCTTCGAGGATCTTGAGACGGCTCATCTCACCCGTCTTTGCGGACGGGGTCGCCGAGGATGTGCATCAGCCGGTTGGCCCAGCCGAACAGCGCCGTCGACAGGATGAGGTCGACGATCTCGGCCTCGTCCAGTCCCGCCTCGCGCAGGCGGGCGGTGTCGGCCTCGGTCACGGCCGGCGGCGATTGCGAGAGCTTGACGGAATAGTCGAAGATCGCCTGGTCGCGCGGGCCGAGCCTGGCCTTCTCGCCATTGGCGAACAATTCGTCGGTGACGGCGGTGTCCTTGCTGAGCTGCGCATGACGGGCGGCATGCACCGCGGCGCAGTAAATGCAGCGATTGACGACGGAGGCGCCGATTGCCCCGAGTTCGCGCTCGGCCCGGCTCAACCCGCCCGGATCGTACATGATGCCGTTGAACAGCGGCGAGCGCACGTTGAGCGTCTCCGGATCATGCGCCAGCACGAGCACGTAATCCGAGACCTTGGTGTTGGACGGTGTGACCTTCAGCGCGTCGAGCTGCTCGGGGCTCGCCTTGGCAAGATCGACCGGGGTCACCCGCGGCTGCCAGTCCGGCACGTTGCGGGTGAAGCGATGCACGATCCGGCTCATGCGGAGGCTCCCTTGAGAGCGGCGAGCCCGGCGAGGACGCGGCACTGGTAGCTCATGAAGGCGTTGAGTTCGCAGAGCCGCACGATATCTGCTTCCGCGACGCCGGCCGCCTTGAGCCCCTCGATCTCCTCGGCCTGCACGGCGCGCGGCTGGGTCGCGACCCGGTCCATGAAGGTGATGACGCTGCGCTCGCGGTCGTCGCGCCCGGCCGCATTGGGGTCGGCGAGGCCGCGCAGCGCCGGATCGGTCACATCGGCGAGATAATGGGCGGCAAGGTCCGGCAGGGCGTTCAGGATCGCGATCCGCGCCGCGACGGCATGGCGCCAGCCAGAAGCAAAACCGCCGGGATCGCGCGGGTCGATGACCGCGTTCTCGGCCTGCCGGCTCATCTCGAAGATGTTGTTGCGCGACTGTGCGGCGGCCGATGCGGCGACGCCGAGCCAGGGAGACGCCTCAGGGTTGGCAGGTTGGGCCACGGCAATCCCTTCCATGCATCAACTTCGCTGTTTGATGCTTTGGATGAATGAAGCAACGAATTTGCGCTGGGTCAAGGAACTTTGCCGGCGTCGTGCTAAACTGGTCGCCATGGGCGCTTTGCGACATGGCGCGCGGCGCCCTCGCGAGGTTCTCGCACGCTATGACACCGCTTGGCGGGCGGCGTAGCGATCGCGATGGAGCCACCACGGGCCTTGCGCCTCGTTACGGCCCTTCGGCGCCCGGTCGAGCCAGGCATACATGCCCCAGACGCCGTCCACGCCGCGCGAGTAGCTGGAATAGGTGTGGTAGATCGCGCCGTCCCCGCGGATGAAGGCGCTCAGGCCCGGCCGGTCGCGGTGATAGGTTGGGACGTCCACGCCGGCCATCGTCGCGAAGGAGCGTTCGATTGCGTTGCCGGGGCCCCGCCACTCGAATTTCGGCTGGTGGCGGAAATTGTAGTCGACCCCTTGAGTCCGCTCCTGCATCTCGGTGAAGGAGACGTTGTAGTCGAAATTGAAGTCGCTTTGGCCGGACGAGGCCCAGGGGAAGCTCCAGCCCATCCGCTCGCGGAAGGCGAGCAACTTGTCGACCGGCGCCCGCGACACGGCCCAGAGCATCACGTCGTGATTGGCGAGATGGGTGGTCGAGCCGTTGAACCCGTCGGCGATCGCCGAGCATGACGGGCAGCCGGCCGTGTAGTCCGGCCCGAACATGAAATGGTAGACGAGGAGCTGCGAGCGCCCCTGGAAGAGGTCGGTGAGCGAGGCGTCGCCCTGTTCGGTCTGGAAGCGATAGTCCTTCTCGACCTTGACCCAGGGCAAGGCCTGCCGCCGTTCGGCGAGGGCGTCGCCCTGTCGTGTATGCGCCTTCTCGGCCTCCAGCAGTTCGAGCCGGGCGGCGAGCCATTCTTCGCGTGTTCCGATCGCATGACGGGTCATGGTGCTTCACTCCTGTCGCCGGATGTCCGCGCCGCTTCGACACTCGATGCGGCGTCGCGATCGGTGGTAAGGCGGGGACGGCAGACGGTGGGAGTGACAAGTTTGGCGGGATTCCGATGGACTCGCTGATCACGGCCGCGGCGCGGGCATTGTCGGCGGGCGATCCGCTGGGTGCGCTGAACCGGGTCGCCTTGCGCGACGACGCGCCCGCGCTGGCGCTGCGCGGCATCGCCATGGCGCAGCTCGGCGACTTCGCCCGCGCCAAAGTTTTGCTGCGCCGTGCCGGCCACGCTTTCGGGCCAAGGGAGGCGGTCGCCCGCGCTCGCTGCACCGTCGCCGAGGCGGAGGTCGCTCTGGCCGCGCGCGACCTCGGCTGGGCTCCCGGAAAGCTCGATGAGGCTGCCGCCGTGCTCGAAGCCCATGATGACCGCGCGAACGCGGCCCATGCGCGTCTGCTCGACATCCGCCGCCTGCTGCTGATCGGGCGGCTCGACCGCGCGGCCGAGCGGCTCGCTGGCCTTAATCCCGCGCAGCTTCCAAAGCCGTTGCAAGCTGTCCACGGTTTGGCGAGCGCCGGGATCGCCTTGCGGCGGACGGAGGCGCGCGCTGCGCGGGTGGCGCTGGCGGGAGCGCGCGATGCCGCTGGCCAAGCGGGCATCCCCGCCTTGGTCGCCGAGGTCGAAGCCGCCCGTCGCCTGCTCGATGAACCGGCCGCGCGTTTGATCGCCGGGGGCATCGAGCGCTCCGTGTTGCTTGATGAGGTCGAGGACCTGCAGGCCTCGGAGACCCTGATCGTCGATGCCTGCCGTAATGCCGTGCGCGACCACAACAACGCGGTTTCACTGGCGACGCGCCCCGTGCTCTTCGCCCTGCTGCGGGCGCTGGCTGAGGTCTGGCCGCAGGCTGCGCCGCGCGAGGCGCTGATGATCAGCGCCTTCGGCTCGCGCTTCACCGATGAATCGCATCGGGCGCGATTGCGCGTCGAGATCGGCCGCCTGCGTGCGGCGCTGCGCTCGCTGGCACGGATCAGCGCGACCGAGCGTGGCTTCGTCATTGCGCCGCGCCACGCGACGGGCATCGCGATACTGGCGCGCCCGGTCGAGGAGAAGCATGCCACGGTGCTCGCCCTCATGGCCGATGGCGAGACATGGTCGAGCTCGGCTCTGGCACTCGCGCTCGGATCGAGCCAGCGCAGCGTTCAGCGCGCGCTCGAAGAGCTCGCCGAAGCCGGCAAAATCCAGTCCTACGGGCAGGCGCGGGCACGCCGCTGGCTGATGCCGCCGATGCCGGGTTTCGCGACGAGTTTGTTACTCCCGGCGTCATGGCCGGATGGCTAGGGTCGAGTCTGACAACAGACCCAGGAGCAACGCCATGACGATCCCCGCTGCCGATATCGCCCGCACTTACGGTCCGTTTCCGGGCGTCGAGAAGGTCCATGGCGTCAGCTTCGACGGCGCCAATGTCTGGTTTGCGTCCGGCGACAGGCTGAACGCGCTCGATACCGCCAGCGGTGAGGTCATCCGCACCATCGACGTTCCCGCCCATGCCGGTACGGCCTTCGACGGCACGCATCTCTTCCAGATCGCCGAGGATCGCATCCAGAAGATCGATCCGCGGACCGGCTCCGTGCTGGGCACGATCCCCGCGCCGGGCAAGGGCGGCGATTCCGGCCTCGCCTGGGCCGAGGGCTCGCTCTGGGTCGGCCATTATCGCGAGCGAAAAATCCACCAGATAGATCCGGCCACGGGCAAGGTGCTGCGCAGCATCGAGACCAACCGCTTCGTCACCGGCGTGACCTGGGTCGAGGGCGAATTGTGGCACGGCACCTGGGAAGAGGGCGAAAGCGAATTGCGCCGGATCGATCCCGCGACCGGCAAGGGGCTGGACGCGCTCGCCATGCCCGCGGGCGTGGGCCTGTCCGGGATGGAGTCGGATGGCGCCGGCCTGTTCTATTGCGGCGATGGCGCCAAGAGCACGCTGCGCGCCGTGCGCCGGCCGAAGCGCGCCTGAGCGGGAGGCCAGGGTCCTGTGGGCACTTGGCCGTAGCGGCTTCGAGCCACACCCTTGTCATTCCGGGGCGCGCCGAAGGCGCGAACCCCCGGAATGACAAGGGTGGTTCTGGGCAGGGACAATCGGGCGACCGTTCAGGCAACCTAGTCCGCGCGCAGCCTGTGCCTGACAATCGCCGCATGGAACCGCGCCCCGTGGATCAGCCCGCGATCGTCGAAATCATAGGACGCATTGTGCAGCGGCGCCGAAGCCTCGCCATTGCCAACATAGGCGAAGCAGCCGGGCACATGGTCGAGGAAGCGGGCGAAATCCTCCGAGCCCGTCATCGGCTCGGATGCGATCGCGACATTGTCGTCGCCGAGCACGGCCCGCGCGGCGGCGAGCACTTCCTGCGAGAGCGCCGCATCATTCACCAGCGGCACGAACTCGCGCGTATAGGTCAGCTCGCAGGTCAGGTTGTAGCTCTCGGCGGTGCCGCGCGCGATGATGCCCATCTGGCGCTCGATCGCGGCGCTGACCTCGGGGCGGAAGCTGCGGGCGTCGCCGAGGATGCGCGCCGTTCCCGGCAGCACGTTGCGGGTGCCGTCCGTCAGCAGTTCGGTGACGGAGACGACGGCGATATCGGCCGGGCTCAGGCGGCGCGAGACGATGGTCTGGAGCTGCATCACGAGCGCGCAGGCGGCGACGAGGACCTCGCTGCCGGCATGCGGCTTCGCGGCATGGCCACCGACGCCCTTCAGCACGATCTCGAAATTGTCCTCGGCCGACATGAACGAGCCGGCGCGTGTCTGGAACCGGCCGATGCCGAGCCCCGGCATGTTGTGCAGCCCATACACCTCGTCGAAGGGAAAGCGTTCCATCAGCCCGTCATCGAGCATGGCGAGCGCACCGCGTCCCCATTCCTCGGCCGGCTGGAACAGGAAGCGCACGGTGCCGTCGAAGCCGCCTTCCTCCGCCAGCAGCTTGGCCGCGCCGAGCAGCATGCTGGTATGGCCGTCATGGCCGCATGCATGCATCACGCCGGGCGTCTGCGAGCGATAGGGGTGTTCGCTCTGCTCGGCGATGCGCAGCGCATCCATGTCGGCGCGCAAGGCGATGGCGCGGTTGCTGCTGCCGCGCTTGAGCGTGCCGACGACGCCGGTGCCGCCGATGCCCTCGACGACCTCATCCAGGCCGAATTCGCGCAGCTTCCCGGCGACGAAGGCGGCCGTCCGCTTCTCCTCGAAGCCGAATTCGGGATGCGTGTGCAGATGGCGCCGCCACACGGTCATCTCGGATTGCAGGGCGTCGAGATCGGGCTTGGGCATCGGTGCGGCCTCGTTGCGCGGGTTGCGAAGCAATAGGGCAGATGCGCCGCAAGAAGCGCTGCAATCCGGTCCGTCGGATGCACATTTGTTGCGTATGGCGATGGGCAGGCAAGCGCGCAGGCGCGTTCGTCACGGCCTGGCGGGAATGCTAGGAATGTCGCAGGATTCGAGTCAGCCGATGCAGGAGGATGGAATGGCAGTGGACAAGGTCGCCCTGGTCACCGCGGGCGGAAGCGGCATGGGGGCCGCGGCGGCGAAGCGCCTCGCGCAGGACGGCTTCGCCGTCGGCATTCTCTCCTCCTCGGGTAAAGGCGAGGCGCTGGCCGCCGAGCTCGGCGGTCTCGGCGTCACCGGCTCGAACCAGTCGAACGATGACCTGAAGCGCCTCGTCGATCTCGCCATGGAGCGCTGGGGCCGCATCGACGTGCTCGTCAACAGCGCCGGCCATGGGCCGCGCGCGCCGATCCTCGACATCACCGACGAGGATTGGCACCGCGGCATGGACGTCTATCTGCTGAACGCAATCCGCCCGACGCGATTGGTGACGCCGATCATGCAGAAGCAGAAGGCCGGCTCGATCATCAACATCTCGACCGCCTGGGCCTTCGAGCCGAGCGCGATGTTCCCGACCTCGGCGGTGTTCCGGGCCGGGCTCGCTTCCTTCACCAAGATCTTCGCGGACAATTATGCGGCCGACAATATCCGCATGAACAACGTGCTGCCGGGCTGGATCGATAGCCTGCCGGCGACCGAGGAGCGTCGGCAGGGCGTGCCGATGCAGCGTTATGGCACCAGCGACGAGATCGCCGGCACGATCGCCTTCCTCGCCTCGAAGGACGCGGCCTATATCACCGGCCAGAACCTGCGCGTCGACGGCGGCATCACCCGCTCGATCTGACGCTGGTCCGGGCGCCGCTCAGGCGCCCGGCTTTCCGGCTTCGGCCATCGCCGCTTGATGAAGCTTCGGCTTGCGGATCAGCGGGAGGCCGATCGCGACGACCGCCAGCAGCCAGAGCACGATGCTCGTCGGCGTTGCGAACAGGATCTCGTAGCCGCCATCCGACAAGGACAGCGCCCGGCGGAAATTGTCCTCCAGCAGCCGGGCGAGCACGAAGGCCAGCATCAGCGGGATCAGCGGAATGCCGACCCTGCGCAGGATATAGGCGAGGACGCCGATCCCGGTGGTGATCAGCAGTTCGAAGGCCGAGTTCGAGACGGCGTAGACCCCGGCATAGGACAGGGCGAGGATGCCGGGATAGAGGATCCAGGCCGGCACCAGCAGCAGGCGCGCGAACAGCCCGACCAGAGGCAGGTTTAAAACCAGCAGCATTAGGTTGCCGATATACATCGAGGCGATCAGACCCCACGCGACCTCCGGCCGCTGCGTGAACAGCAGGGGGCCGGGCGTGATCGAGTACATCATGAAGGCGCCGAGCATCACCGCCGTGGTACCGGAACCGGGAATGCCGAGCGCCAGCATCGGCACCATCGAGCCGGTCTGCGCGGCGTTGTCGGCGGTCTCCGGCGCGGCGAGGCCGCGCATGTCGCCCTTGCCGAAGGTGCCCTTGTCCGAGATGCGCTTCTCGGCGGTATAGGCCATGGCCGAGGCGACGGAGGCGCCGGTTCCGGGCAACACGCCGAGGAAGAAGCCGAGCCCGGTCGCGCGCAGCATCGCCGGGATGCAGTAGACGATTTCCCGGAAGGTCAGGCGCGCGCCGTTGCCGGTGCGCGAGACCACGCCGCTGATCATGCCTTCCGCCAGGAAGAGGATTTCGGCGACGGCGAAGAGGCCGATCGTCAGGCTGGTGAAGTCGATGCCGCCCAGGAGTTCCAGCGAGCCGAAGGTGAAGCGTTCGACGCCGGTGCCGCCATCGATGCCGACCATGGCGAGCAGCAGCCCGAGCGCGACCGCGATCCAGGTCTTCACCGCCTTGCCCTCGCTCATCGTGCCGAGCAGCGCGAAGGACAGCACCATCAGCGCGACATAGTCGGCCGGGCCGAAGGAGAGCGCGAGCCGCGTCAGCGGCACGGCGAGGAAGGTCATCAGGATGACGGCGCTGGTGCCGCCGACGAAGCTGCCGATCCCGCTGATCGCCAGCGCCGCCGCGCCGCGCCCGGATTTGGCCAGCGGATAGCCGTCGAGCGTCGTCATCACCAGCCCGGGATCCCCGGGGATATTGAGCAGGATCGAGGAGATGCGGCCACCATAGCCGCTGCCGTAATAGAGCCCGGCGAGCAGGATCAGGGCTGTCTCCGGCGGCAGCTTCAGCGCGAAGCAGAGCGGCAGCAGCAGCGCCACCGCATTGATCGGCCCGATGCCGGGCAGCGCGCCGATCGCGGTGCCCAACGCCACGCCGGCGAAGGCGACCGCGAGGTTGAGCGGGGTGAGCGCGACCTGGAAGCCGGCGAGGAGGGCGGCGAGTGCGTCCATCTCAGATCCCCAGCGGTCCGCGCGGCAGCGGCAAGTCGAGCATCTTGTCGAGCAGCACGAAGAAGACGACCGCGGTGGCGACGGCCGACACGGCGGCCGGCAGTGGTCGCGCATGGAAGGCCAGCGCGGCCACGAAGCAGAGCAGGGCCGTGGCCGCGATGAAGCCGATCGGCAGCAGGAGCAGCGGGTAGATCAGGCTGGCCACGAGCACGGCAAGCGCGCGCGGCCAAGTCCCGAACTCCATCGTCACAGGCCCCGGGCGCAGCATCAGGATGAACCCGCACAGGATCAGCACGCCGCCGATGATCGTCGGGAACACGCGGGGTCCCACCGGATCGGCCGCGAACGGCACATGCAGGGTCTGCGCGTGCCAGATCGCGCCCGCGCCGATCAGCGCGCAGATCAACCCGACCAGGCGATCGATCATGATCTCCTCCCGTTCCGCTGCCTTGTCGAAGGGCTTTTGGCCTTACTTGGCGAGGCCGACCTCGGCCGCCAGCGCCCGGAAATCGGCGGTTCGCTTCTTGGCGAAAGCGTCAAACTCCGCGCCGACCATGCTGAACTCGAACAGGCCCTGCTCGCTGCGCGCCTTCTGCCAGCGCGGATCGGCGTTGAGCTTGGTCAGCACGCCCGTCCAGTAGGTATAGGACGCTTCGGGCGCCTTCGGCGGAGCGTAGAAGCCGCGCACGATCGGCCATTGCACGTCGTAGCCCTGCTCCTTGGCCGTCGGCACCTGTGCGAAGGCGCCGGGCAGGCGCTTGTCCGAGAAGGTCGCGAGCAGGCGGATCTCGCCGGCTTCGAGCTGGCCGCGTACTTCCGAGGCATCGCCGGGGAAGAGGTCGATATGGCCGCCGATCAGGGCGCCGATCGCCTCGCCGCCGCCTTCATAGGCGAGATAGCGCATCTTGCGCGGATCGACGCCGGCAGCCTTCAGGACGAGCGCCGGCTTCATCCAGTCCTGGCTGCCGACGGTGCCGCCGGCGCCGACCTTGACCGAGGTCGGGTCCTTCTTCAGGGCCTCGACCACCTCGGCGAGGGTCTTGAAGCGGCTGTCCTTGCGCACGGCGAGCACGCCGTAATCGGCGCCGATCGCGCCGAGCCAGCGCACGTCGGATTCGCTGAAGCGGCCGAACTTGCCCTGGGCGAGATTGACCCAGGAGCCGGTCGAGACCGCGACGATGACATTGGCGTCGGCGGCGCGCTGCGCCTGGATGTTGTTATAGGCGATGGCGCCGATGCCGCCCGGCATGTTGGTGGTGCGGATCGACGGGCCGACCAGTCCCGTCTCGTTCAGCATGCGGCTGGTCAGCCGGCAGGTCAGGTCGAAGCCGCCGCCGGGGGCGGCAGGTGCGATGCATTCCGGGTTCTGCGGCTGGAAGTCCTGTGCGTGGACGGTTGCCGAGAGCAGCAGCGCACAGCAGGTGGCGATCGTTGTCCTCATGGCGTTCCTCCGAAAGTCCTGTTGATCCCACCTGTCGGTGGCGGGGGGGTCGCAGTCCGGGCTCGTGGCTGGCCCGGTTCGATTGTCGACAATTTTTAGATTAACGAGCCGGAGGCGCTTGTCAAACGGGCATGTCAATGTAATTTGTGTCGACAATAAACGCTGGCCAGACTGAAAAGGCGAGCGATCGATGCGAGGAACGGCCCAAAATGGCGACATTCAACAACAATGAGCGTCCGGCTCCGGACGGTGTTCTGGTCGATATCGCCGACTACGTGCTGAACTATCGCGTCGAGAGCAGCCTCGCCTACGAGACCGCCCGCAACTGCCTGATCGACACGATGGGCTGCGGCATGGAGGCGCTCGAATACCCCGCCTGCACCAAGCTGCTCGGTCCCGTCGTTCCCGGCACGACCGTGCCGAACGGCGCCCGTGTGCCGGGCACGCCCTACCAGCTCGATCCGATCCAGGCGGCCTTCAATTTTGGCACGATGATCCGCTGGCTCGACTTCAACGATTGCTGGCTCGCGGCGGAATGGGGCCACCCGTCCGACAATCTCGGCGGCATCCTCGCCGTGGCCGATTGGCTCTCGCGCACTGCGGTCGCCGCCGGCAAGGCGCCGCTGACGATGCGCGACGTGCTGACCGCGATGATCAAGGCGCACGAGATCCAGGGCTGCCTCGCGCTCGAGAACGCCTTCAACAAGGTCGGTATCGACCATGTTATCCTGGTTAAGGTCGCTTCGACCGCGGTCGTCGCCGGCATGCTCGGGCTCGACCGCGACGAGATCGTCAACGCGCTCTCGCTTGCCTTCGTCGACGGCCAGGCGCTGCGCACCTATCGCCACGCTCCCAATGCCGGTTCGCGCAAGAGCTGGGCGGCGGGTGACGCCACCAGCCGCGCCGTCAGGCTCGCGCTGATCGCCCGCACCGGCGAGATGGGCTATCCGTCCGCGCTGTCCGCCAAGACCTGGGGCTTCTACGACGCCTCGTTCCGCGGCCAGAGCTTCAAGTTCCAGCGCCCCTACGGCTCCTATGTGATGGAGCACGTGCTGTTCAAGATTTCCTACCCGGCCGAGTTCCACTCGCAGACCGCTGTCGAGGCCGCGATGACGCTACACGACCAGCTCAAGGCGATGGGCCGCAGCAGCGACGACATCGCCTCGATCAAGATCCGCACGCACGAGGCCTGCATCCGCATCATCGACAAGCGCGGCCCGCTGCATAACCCGGCCGATCGCGACCACACCATCCAGTACATGGTCGCCGTGCCCTTCATCTTCGGGCGTCTCACCGCCGCCGATTACGAGGACGATATCGCCGCCGATCCGCGCATCGATGCGTTGCGCGACAAGATCGAATGCGTCGAGGACCCGGCCTTCACCCGCGACTACCACGACCCCGAGAAGCGCTCCATCGCCAACGGCATGACGGTGACCCTGAAGGACGGCACGGTGCTGCCCGAACTCGTGGTCGAATACCCCATCGGCCACAAGCGCCGCCGCGCCGACGGTATCCCGCTGCTCGAAGCCAAGTTCCGCACCAACCTCGCCCGCCGCTTCGTCGAGAAGCGCCAGCGCCAGATCCTTGATGTCTCCCTGGATCAGGCGAAGCTCGAGGCGATGTCCGTCAACGACTACGTCGATCTCTACTGCAACTGAGCGCCCATGCCCTATCTCGTCGCCTCCGATCTTCCCTCCGAGCCGGCCGGCCAGCGCTTCAGGGCGCTGGTCGAGCGCGGCGGCATCGCGCAACTGCCTGGCGCCCATAACGGCATGGCCGGGATTCAGGCCAGGATGGCCGGCTTCGAGGGGCTGTATTTGTCGGGCGCGGCGATGACCGCCTCGATGGGCATCCCCGATCTCGGCATGATCACCGTCGACGAGGTCGCCTTCTTCATCCGCCAGATCGCGCGGGCCTCGGGCCTGCCGCTGCTGGTCGATGGCGATACCGGCTATGGCGAGGCGCTCAACGTCATGCATATGGTGCGCGTCTTCGAGGAGGCTGGCGCCGGCGCCGTCCATATCGAGGATCAGCTGCTCCCGAAGAAATGCGGCCATCTCAACGACAAGAAGCTCGCCGACGCGCATGACATGGCGGCCAAGGTCGCGGCTGCCGCCAGGGCGCGCCGGCATCTCTACATCATCGCCCGCACCGATGCTGCCGCAAGCGAGGGCATCGACGGCGCGGTCGCTCGCGCAAATCTCTATCTCGAGGCTGGCGCCGACGCGATCTTCCCGGAGGCGCTGACCACCGCCGAGATGTTCCGCGAGTTCGCCCGCCGCATGCCCGGCGTGCCGCTGCTCGCCAACATGACCGAGTTCGGCCGCACGCCCTTCTTCACGGCCTCCGAGTTCGAGGCGATGGGCTATCGCATGGTGATCTGGCCGGTTTCCTCGCTGCGCGTCGCCAACAAGGCGCAGGAGAAGCTCTACGCCGCGCTCGCCCGCGACGGCGGCACGCATGCGATGGTCGACCAGATGCAGACGCGTGTCGAACTCTACAAGACGATCGGGCTCGCCGATTACGAGGCGCTCGATGCCTCGATCGTTGCGACGATCACACCGGAAGGCATGCCGCAGCGCGAGCGCAGTGCATGAGGACACAGGGCTGTCGGAACGACCCGGCGCCCGAACCGCGGATGACGCGGCAAGAAACGACCAGCTCAAAAAAGAGCGGCGTAACGACGACGGGAGGAAATGAAAGATGCTGAAGCGTTTGACGATGGTTGGCGTCCTGGCCCTGGGGCTCGGCACCGGCGCAGCCTTGGCTGAACCGGCCAAGGTGATGATCCCCGCCAATCCCGGCGGCGGCTGGGACGGCGCCGGGCGCCACACCATGGCGGCCTTCGCCCAGTCCAAGGTCTTCACCGACGGGGCGTCCTTCACCAACAAGGGCGGTGCCGCCGGCACGATCGGCCTTGCCGAATTCGTCCGCACCGCCAAGGGCGACGACAACGCCCTCCTGGTCACCGGCGTCATCATGGTCGGCGGCGTCATCACCAACCAGACGCCGGTCTCGCTCAAGGACACGACGCCGCTGTTGCGGCTGACCAACGAGTACAATGCCATCGCGGTGCCCGCGAACTCGCCGATCAAGACCCCGGCGGACTTCATAGCCGCGCTCAAGGCCGATCCCGGCGCGCTCTCCGTCGGCGGCGGCTCGGCCGGTGGCGCCGACCATGTCATGCTGGCGCTGCTCGCCAAGCATGCCGGCGCGCCTGTCGGCAAGATCAACTTCGTCGCCTTCTCCGGTGGCGAGATCCTCGCCGCGCTCGGCGGCGGCAAGATCAAGGCCGCGATTTCCGGCGCCTCGGAGTTCCGCGCCTTCGCCGAATCCGGCCGCATCCGCATCATCGCGACCTCCGGCCCGACACGGGTCGAGGGCCTCAACGCCCCGACGCTGAAGGAAGCCGGCATCCCGGTCGAGGTCGGCAACTGGCGCGGCTTCGTCGGCGCGCCCGGCATGAGCGACGCCGCCAAGAAGACCTGGCTCGACCGCTTCGCCAAGCTCCACGCCACCAAGGAGTGGAAGGAGACGCTGAAGACGCAAGGCTGGGAGGATGCCTATCTGCCGGGCGACGCCTTCAACGCCTTCCTCAAGAGCGAGGAGACCAACTGGGCGAGCGCGCTCAAGGAAGTCGGCATCCTGAAATAGCCGCCGTCGAAGCCGGGCGGTGCACCTGAGCGCGCCGCCCGCCATCCATCGCGAAGAGCAGGATAGGGCGATGCCGTCGATGAAGACCAATTCCGTAGCGTCCGGCGGCGGGCGTCCCTGGTGGCTCGGGCTCGCCATCCTGATCATGGGCGCGCTCTGGCTCAATGGTGCGCGCAGCATCGCCTCGACCACGAACTATGTCGGCGTCGGACCGGCCGCGATGGTGCTCGCCGTCGGGCTCGGGCTCATCCTGCTCGGCTTCCTGCTGATCGTGCAGGCGCTGAAGGGGCAGCTCGCGCCCGCCAGCGAGGACGAGGAGGAGGCGCCGTTCTCGCGCCCCGCCTTCCTGATGGCGCTGGCCGGCGTCGGCGTGCCCTTGCTGACGATCCGCTGGCTCGGCTTTCCGTTCAGCGCGATGCTGGCCTTCACGCTGGTGACTCATGCCTTCGGCTCGCGCCGCACCCTGCTCGATCTCGGCATCGGCGCGCTGATCGCCAGCCTCGCCTGGCTCGGCTTCTCCCGCCTCGGCATCAGCCTTGGTCCCTTCTTCCCGCTGCTGGGTTGAGCCATGGACATCCTGAACCAGTTGCTCGGCGGGTTCGCGGTTGCCTTGCAGCCGATGAACCTGTTCTGGGCCTTCATCGGCTGTGGCCTCGGCACGGCGGTCGGCGTTCTACCCGGCATCGGCCCGGCGCTGACCATCGCGTTGCTCCTGCCGGTCACCGCGCAGGTCAATCCGGCCTCCGCCTTCATCATGTTCGCCGGCATCCTCTACGGCGCGCTCTATGGCGGCTCGACCACCTCGATCCTGCTGAACACGCCGGGCGAGAGCGGCTCGGTGATGACCGCGCTCGAAGGCAACCGCATGGCAAGGCGCGGACGCGGCGCCGCGGCGCTCGCGACCGCCGCGATCGGCTCTTTCGTAGCGGGCACCGTCGGCACGCTAGCGCTGACCTTCCTCGCTCCGGCCATCGCCGAGCTCGCTTTCGTCTTCGGCCCGGAGGACTATTTCGCGCTGATGATGCTCTCCTTCACTTCGGTTGCCGTGGTGATGGGGCGCTCGATGGTGCGCGGCTTCGCCGCGCTGTTCTTCGGGCTGGCGCTCGGGACGATCGGCATCGACACCCAGACCGGCCAGACCCGCATGGTCTTCGGCACGCTCGAACTGCTCGACGGCATCTCTTTCACCGTGGTGCTGGTCTCGCTCTTCGCCATCGGCGAGACGCTCTATGTCGCAAGCCGGCACAGCGCCGCGCCGGCGGCGATCAACCCGCTCTCCGGTGGCAGCTGGATGACCCGGCAGGACTGGGTGCGCTCCTGGAAGCCCTGGTTGCGCGGCAGCGTTATCGGCTTCCCGATCGGGGCGCTGCCGGCCGGCGGCACGGAAATCCCGACCTTCCTCTCCTATGCGCTGGAGCGCCGGCTGACCAAGCACCCCGAGGAGTTCGGGCAGGGCGCGATCGAGGGCGTCGCCGGGCCTGAGGCCGCCAACAACGCGGCGGCCGCCGGCATCCTCGTGCCACTCCTGACGCTCGGCCTGCCATCGACCGCGACGGCCGCCGTCCTCCTTGCCGCCTTCCAGAATTACGGGCTCCAGCCCGGCCCGCTGCTCTTCGCGACCAATCCCGATCTGCTCTGGGGCCTGATCGCCTCGCTCTATATCGGCAACGTCATCCTGCTGATCCTCAACCTGCCGCTCGTCGGCATCTGGGTCCGGCTGCTGCTGATCCCCCGGCACTACATCTATGGCGGCATCGTCGTCTTCGCGATGGTCGGCGTCTGGGGCCTGTCGACCTCCTGGATGGATCTGGCGCTGATGTGCGGCCTCGGCCTCGTCGGCTATGTCGCGCGCGTCCATGACTTCCCGATCGCGCCGGCCCTGATCGGGCTGATCCTCGGCCCGCAGGCGGAAATCCAGCTCCGGCGCGCGCTGGCCGTCAGTCAGGGCGACTGGAGCGTGCTGGTCGGGACGCCGATCGCGGCGACGCTGTTGGCGATCGCGGCGCTGGTCCTGATCGTGCCGCCTTTGCTCGCCTATCGCCGCCGTCGTGTCGAGGCGGAGGGGCAGTCGGCAGCTGCTACCGGCTGAACCGGATCAGCGCTGCGACCCGTTCCGGCGCTTGCCCGGCTTGGCGCTTTCGCTCCCGGCCAGTGCTGCCTGAAGCGCCATGCGTGCGGCGCGGATATGGCGGCGCATCAGGATTTCCGCGAGTTCGCCGTCGCGATGGCTGATCGCTTCGGTGATCCGCATATGCTCGCCCCAGGCCTCGCGGCCGCGACCCGGCACTGTCGAGTGCAGGCGCCGGCACAGGCGCAGGCGCGGATAGAACTGCTCGCAGAGCAGTTCGGCCAGTATCGGGTTGCCGCTGCCCTTGGCGATCCGGCGGTGGAAATCCGCCTCGGGCTCGTCCTGGAGATAGGCGCCCATCGGGTTGCGCTCGATCTCGTCGCGATGGCCCCGGACCAGTGCATCGAGCGCCGCGATCTCGGCCTCGCTCATGCTTTCGGCGGCGAGACGGGCAGCCATGCCCTCGGTCGCCTCGCGTACGTCGAGCAGGGCGAGGAATTCGGCCGCGCTCGGCTCGGCGACGCGCGCGCCCTGATTGGCGACATAGGTGACGAGCCCGCGCTCCTGCAGGCGCCGGATCGCCTCGCGCACCGGCGCGCGGCTGACGCCGAAGCGGCGCGCGATGGCCGGCTCGCTGAGTTTGGCACCGGGCGCGATCTCCCCGGAAACGATGGCCGAGGAGAGGTCGTCGTAGAGTTTGACGGTAACGCCCACGCTCGCGGGGGGCAAAGTCTCGGCCAGCATCGAGCGGGTGCCTATCTGCTTCTGTTGTGGCGAGTATAGCGCAGTCGCAGCGATTGCCGAGCCTGTTCATGGCCCCGATCTCGACAAGGCAGCTGTTTGACGGCGCCACTTTTTCGCCCTACTCGTCGACCCGACGGTTCCCTCACGGGATCAAAAGGGAACGCGGTGCGGGTGGCCAGCCACCCCATGCCGCGGCTGCCCCCGCAACTGTAAGCGGCGAGCCTTTCGCCATACGCCACTGGGGCCTCGGACCTGGGAAGGCGGTGAAGGGCAGCGACCCGCGAGCCAGGAGACCTGCCGTCAGCCGTGGTCACACGCGGACACGTTCGGCCGGGGTGCGCCGATCGCTGATTCGACCGTTCGCCGTCTTTCGTACGGCTGATGGGAGATCGCGTTCGCGGTGACGTGCCACTGACGTCAACGCCCGAGGTCTCCATCGTGAACGTCTTCCTCCCGGCCGCCGGACGCGGCCGCTTGCTGCTCTCCGCCTCCTGCCTCGCCATTGCCGGCGCAACCACCCAGGCCGTCGCCCAACCCGCTCCCGCGACGATCGCGCTCGACGAGATCGTCGTCAGCGCCACGGGCACGCCGACCCCGGCGCGCGAGATTGCGAGCTCGGTCACCGTCATCACCGCCCGGGATATCGAACAGCAGCAGCGCCGCACCCTGCCGCAGGCGCTCGCGGCCGTGCCCGGCCTCAACATCGTCCAGACCGGCGGGCCGGGCGGCCTGACCTCGGTCTTCATGCGCGGCACCAACTCCAACCACGTCAAGGTGCTGATCGACGGCATCGAGGCCAATGATCCCTCGGCACCGAACCGCGCCTTCGATTTCGGCTCGATGCTGACCGAGGATATCGAGCGCATCGAGGTGCTGCGCGGCCCGCAGAGCGGCCTCTACGGCGCCAACGCGCTGGGTGGGGTCATCTCGGTGACCACGAAGCGCGGCGACGGACCGCCGAAGATGACGGCCCGCGTCGAAGGCGGATCGCACGGCACCTTCAACCAGTCCCTCGGCTTCAGCGGGGGCGACGCGCGGTTCAACTATGCCTTCAACGCCGCCCATTTCCGCGCCGACGGAACCGAGGTGACGCCGCCGAACCTCGTGCCGCCCGGGCGCCGGATCAACCCGAACATCTTCGACAATTACAGCTATTCCGGGCGCCTGGGCTTCGCGCTCACCGACACGGTGACGCTGAACTGGGTCGGCCGCTACCAGGACGGCCAGCTCCGCAATACCGGCGACACCGGCTTCCCGAGCAAGCCCTCGCCCTATCGTTCCCAGCAGAACTACGCGCAGGCCTTCACCCGCGGCGAACTCGTCTGGGATCCGTTCGGGGGCCGCTTCGTCAACACCTTCGGCGTGTCCTATTCGCGGCAGGACAGGGGAACGCGGACGGCTTCCGCGACGACCGGCCTGCTCGGCCTGCCCAATCAGAGCCTTGGCGAGCGCACCAAGCTCGACTGGCGCGGCAATCTCGAGATCACCAAGGGCCACAATCTGATCGCGGGCCTGCAATACGAGCGCGAGCGGCTCGATACCACGAGTCTTATCGCCGCGAACGGCAACAAGGCGGCCTATCTCGAATACCAGGGCAATATCGCGGATCGCTATTTCATGGCGGCCAATATCCGCCATGACCATGACGACAGCTATGGCGGGCACACGACCTGGCGCGTCGCGCCGGCCGTCATCATCCCCGGCACGGAAACCAAGCTGAAGGCGAGCTACGGCACCGGGTTCAAGGCACCGACCTTGAGCGAGCTCTTCATCGACTATCGTCCCGGCTACAATTTCTTCGGCAACCCGAACCTCAAGCCGGAGGAGAGCCGCGGCTGGGATCTCGGCTTCGAGCAACCGCTTTTCGACAAGCGCCTGCAACTCGGCGCGACATGGTTCCAGAACGATATCGAGAACCTGATCGTGACCAATGTCAGGCGCGATTCCTACGCCAATATCGGCAAGGCCAGGACGAAGGGCGTCGAGGCCTTCGCCGCGCTGGACATCTCGCCGCAGTTCCGCATCCGCGCCGACTACACCTTCACCCTCGCCAAGGACGAGATCGCGCGGCAGGAACTGCTGCGTCGGCCGCGCCACAAGGCGAGCGCGACTGCGACCTGGACGCCGACGGACAAGCTCAGCCTCTCGGCGACGCTGATCCATATCGGCTCCTGGGTCGACGGCAATCGCGATTTCTCGGCCCCGCGGATGCGCGCGAAGGGCGCGACGCTGGTCAACCTCGCCGCCGAGTACAAGGCGACCGACAAGGTGACGGTGTTCGGGCGGGTCGATAACCTCTTTGACAAGCGCTGGGAGAATCCGGTCGGCTTCCTCGTGCCGGGCCTCGGTGTCTTCGGCGGTATCAAGGTGGCCATCGGCGGATGAACCTGCCTCTCGTCCTGCGCCGCCTGCGTGGCGCCTGCCTCCTGCCCATCGCGCTCTCGGGCGCGATGGCATCGGTCTCGCTTGCTGCGGATCGGCCGGCGCGCATCGTCTCGCTCAACATGTGCACGGACGAACTGGTGCTGCGCCTGGCCGATCCCGCACACATCGCTTCGGTGACATGGCTGTCGCAGGACCCGCGTAACGCCAACATGGCCGAGCTGGCGCGCCGGATACCGGCCAATCACGGCCTTGCCGAGGAGGTTCTGGGTTTCAAGCCCGATCTCGTCGTCGCCGGTACTTACACGACCCGTGCCACGGTTTCGCTACTCGGGCGTGTCGGCGTCACGGTCAGGGAGTTCGGCGTTCCCCGCAATCTCGCGGAGATGAAGGCGCAGATCACGGAGATGGCCGCGGTGCTCGGCGAGCCCGCCCGCGGGCAGGCCTTGCTCGCCGGGATCGAGCAGCGCCTGCAGGCTCTGGCCGCCCGCCGCGTCGACCGGCCGTTGCGGGCGATCGTGCTCCGTCCCAGCGGCTTCACAGTCGGCCGGGGCTCGCTCGTCGACGAAATCCTGACCCGCGCCGGCCTCGTGAACATCGCGGCCGAGCTCGGCGTCGAGAGCTATGGCCAGATCGCGCTCGAAACCGTGACGCTCGGCCGCGCCGAGGTCCTGATCCTGAACGAGACCCCGGACGGCCCGCCGTCCCTGGCGCATGAGATCCTGCACCATCCCGTCATCGACCGGCTCGGCGCCCGGCTAAAGCGTGTCGCGCTGCCGTCGCGGCTCTGGACCTGCGCCGGCCCGAGCGTGCTCGATGCGATCGAACTGCTGGTGCGTGCCGTGGAGGAGAAACCATGACGCCGCAGGCTTCGCCCGGCATCAGGCCGGCGCCGCTGCTGGGCCTGCTCGCCCTGGCCGTTTTGGCTCTCACCGGTGCTTCCATGGCCGTCGGCTATGCGCCTTTGGCGCTCGGTCAGGCGGTGGCGGATCTCCTCGCCGGGCAGAAGAGCCTGCCGGCGCTCGTGCTCTACGAGCTGCGCCTGCCGCGTGCCCTGCTCGGCGCCCTCGTCGGCTTCAGCCTCGGCATGGCCGGTGCGGCGATGCAGGGGCTGTTGCGCAATCCGCTGGCCGAGCCCGGCGTGATCGGCATTTCCAGCGCGGCCGCCTTCGGCGCCGTCCTCACCTTCTATAGCGGGCTCTCCGCCAGCCTCGCGCTAGCCCTGCCGCTCGGCGGCATCGCCGGAGCGCTCGTGGCGACCGTCATCCTCTTCATCCTGCTCGGCCGCGGCGCGAGCACGACGACGCTGATCCTTGCGGGCGTGGCGCTGAACAGCTTCGCGGGCGCCGCGACCGCGCTCGCGCTCAATCTCGCACCCAACCCCTATGCGGCGCTGGAAATCGTGTTCTGGCTGATGGGCTCGCTGGCCGACCGGAGCATGAACCATGTCGCCCTCGTCCTGCCCCTGATGCTGCTCGGCTGGGTCCTGCTCGTCTCGACGGCACCGGCGCTCGATGCGCTCAGCCTCGGCGAGGATACCGCCGCGAGCCTCGGATTCGATCTCGGCTGGCTGCGGGCGCGCTTGATCGGCGGCGCGGCGCTGGCCGTCGGCAGCGCGGTCGCTGTCACCGGCGCGATCGGCTTCGTCGGGCTGGTCGTGCCGCATCTGCTGCGCCCGCTGGTCGGCCACCGACCGGGCCGATTGCTGGTCGCCTCCGGCTTCGGCGGCGCCATGCTCGTGCTCGCGGCCGATATCGGCGTCCGGCTCATGCCGGTCCGGCCGGAACTGAAGCTCGGCGTGGTCACCGCGCTGATCGGCGCGCCCTTCCTCTTCGCGCTGGTGCAGCGCCTGCGCCGGGAGGCCATGTGATGGCGATCACGGCTTCCGGCATCACGGTCTCGCTCGGCGGCAAGCCGATCCTGCAAGGGGTCGATGCCCAGGTCCGGCCGAGCGAGGTTCTCGGCCTGATCGGCCCCAATGGAGCGGGCAAGACGACCCTGCTGCGTGTTCTGGCGGCGCTGCTGGCGCCGGATCGTGGCAGCGTCGATTACGACGGCGCCGCGGCACGGGAACTCGGTCGAGCCATGTTGGCGCGCCGCGTCGCCTTTCTGGCTCAGGGCGGGGAGGCGCCGGCGGCGCTCTCGGTCGAGGCGCTGGTCGGGTTTGGCCGCTTGCCGCATCGCCGCCCCTTCGCCGAGGCCGCCGAAGCTGACCGGCAGGCGGTCGCACGGGTGCTGGCGCTTTGCGACGTCGAGAGCTTCGCCGGCCGCGCGGTCGGCACGCTCTCGGGCGGCGAGCGCCGTCGCGTCCTGCTGGCGCGGGCATTGGCGGTGGAGGCGCCCTATCTCCTGGCAGACGAGCCGCTGGCCGGCCTCGACCCGCAGCATCAGCTCGACAGCTTGCAACTGCTGCGCCGGATCAGCCGTGGCGGCACCGGGGTCGTCGTCGTGCTGCACGATCTGGCGCTCGCCGCCCGCTTCTGCGACCGGCTGCTGCTGCTCGATCGCGGCCGGCGGGTTGCCGACGGGCCTGCCGCGGACGTCCTCGACGACGTCAGGCTCGCGCAGGTCTTCGGTGTCCAGGCCCTGCGCGGCGCCCATGCCGGCGAGCCTTTCCTTATGCCGTGGCGCACCCTCGACAATGAAGCTACGCCCTGAGCGGCGACGATATCGACAGGGCTCGAAACAGGCGCTACCTCGTCTGGACGGCTTACGGGGGTGGGATCGGAGAATGCGTGAGGCAGGAGCTAGTCTGGCAGGTGCGCTCATTCTCTTCTTCGCCCGCTTCATCACGGCCGTGCGCGGCCGCTGGGCGGGCGTCGAGCCCAGCGACGAGCAGCGGATCTATTTCGCCAACCATGCCAGCCATGGCGACTTCGTCCTGATCTGGACCGTGCTGTCGCGGCGCCTGCGGTTCACGACCCGGCCCGTCGCCGGCAGCGACTACTGGCTGAAAGGCGCCTTGCGCCGCTTCATCGGCCGCGACGTCTTCAACGCTGTCCTGATCGATCGCGACCGCGACAGCCGCACGAATGACCCGATTGTGCAGATGACCGAGGCGCTTGATGCCGGCTCCTCGCTGATCGTCTTCCCGGAAGGCACCCGCAACACCACGGGGGCGCGCCTGCTGCCGTTCAAGAGCGGCCTGTTCCATCTGGCGCAGACCAGGCCGAACGTGGCGCTGGTGCCGGCCTGGATCGACAATCTCAACCGCGTCATGCCGAAGGGCGAATTCGTGCCGATCCCGCTGATCTGCACCGTGACCTTCGGCGCGCCGCTGCGCCTCGATGAGGGCGAGGCCAAGCCCGATTTCCTGGCGCGGGCCGAAGCGGCGCTGCTGGCCCTGTCCCCGAAGGCGAACGCATCATGACGATGCCGCATCCCGATCTGGTCGCCGTGCTCGCCGGCATCCTCGGCGTCCTCGTCCTCGCCTCCACCATCGGCTTCGTGCTGCAGCGCAAGCTATCGCCAGACGGTTCCAATGCCGTGGTCGAGAACCTGAACGACCGCATCCGGGCCTGGTGGGTCATGGTCGTGCTGATGGGGCTCGCGCTGATCGGCGGCAAGACCGGCGTGACCCTGCTCTTCGGCTTCTGCTCCTTCGCGGCCTTGCGCGAGTTCATCACGTTGACCGATACGCGCCGCGCCGACCACTGGGCGCTCGCGGCGGCCTTCTTCGTCGTGCTGCCGGTGCAGTACTACCTGATCTGGATCGGGTGGTACGGGCTCTATTCGATCTTCATTCCCGTCTACGCCTTCCTGCTGATGCCGATCATCGCCGCGGCGCGCGGCGACACCGACCATTTCCTGATCCGCATCGCCGAGGTGCAATGGGCGCTGATGATCTGCGTCTTCGCGACCTCGCATGTGCCGGCGCTGCTCAGCCTCGATATCGCCGGCTACGAGGGCCGCAACGTCCTGCTGATCGCCTTCCTCGTCATCGTCGTGCAGATCAGCGATGTCCTGCAATATGTCTGGGGCAAGCTGCTGGGTCGCACCAAGATCGCGCCCAAGCTCTCGCCCTCGAAGACGGTCGAGGGCTTTGTTGGCGGCGCGCTGAGCGCCACGGCGGTCGGCGCCGGCCTATCCTGGATGACGCCGTTCACGCCGTTGCAGGCGGCTTTCCTCGCGCTGGTCATCGTCCTGATGGGCTTTTTCGGCGGGCTCGTCATGTCGGCGATCAAGCGCGACCGCGGCGTCAAGGACTGGGGCCACCTGATCGCCGGCCATGGCGGCTTCATCGACCGGCTCGACTCCGTCGTCTTCTCGGCACCGATCTTCTTCCACCTCGTCCGCTACGGCTGGTCGGCCGTATGAGCGGACCGCTCGCGCGCCTGATGCGGAGCAGCATCGTCCATATCGGCTTCGGCTTCCTCGCGATGGGGAGCTGGGCGGCCTTCGCCAATCGCGCCCATCCGATGCCGGCGCCGCTCTACGCCGGGCTGCTGCAGGGCGCGATCTCGGCCACGATCACGCTGGTCCTGAAACGCGCGATAGAATATCTCGCCAGCCGCTTCTCAGGCCTCGCCGCGTTGCTGGCGCCCCCGGCGATCGCCGGCCTCGTCTCGGCGACGCTGCTGACGATCCTCCACACGATCGGCGGCACGCCCGAGATCGCGAAGACGATCGCCGTGCCGCTCACCGTCGCGACGAGCTACGCCGCGCTCTACAATTATTCGCTCTGGCGCATCCGGAAGGCCTGAACCATGGCGCAGGACGAGAACAGACGTCCGCTCGCCAGCCGCGATTCTGGCTGGGCCCGCACGATCGCCCGCCGGCTGAGCGCAGCCTCCGTGACGCCGAACCAGATCTCGATGGCGAGCATGGCGATGGCCGCCGTTGCCGGCGTGGCCTTCTGGCAGGCGGGTGCGGCCACGGGCGGCTCGCGCGTGGCCTTGCTGCTCGTTGCAGCCCTGTTCTGCCAGTTCAGATTGCTCTGCAACCTTTTCGACGGGATGGTGGCGATCGAGGGCGGCAAGCAGGCGCCGGACGGGCCGTTCTGGAACGAATTCCCGGACCGCGTCGCCGATATCCTGATCCTCGTCAGCGCCGGTTATGGCGCTGGCGTGCCGACACTGGGCTGGACGGCGGCAGCCTTTGCCGTGCTGACAGCCTATACCCGCGAGCTCGGCCGCAATTGCGGTCTGCCCGCCGATTTCTCGGGGCCGATGGCCAAGCAGCATCGCATGGCGGTGATCACCGCCGCCGCTGTGCTGTCGCTGCTGGAGCCACTCTGGAGCGGCCACAACCAGATGCTCGTCGCGGCACTCTGGCTGATTGCCGTTGGCGCTGCGATCACTGCGATCCGGCGCGCCGCGAACATCGTCCGCCAATTGCGCGCCGGCCGGTAGTATCCGTAGATCTCAGATCGACTCGATCAGCAACTTGCGCGCCGCATCGACGGTGAGCTCCACTGGGTTGCCGCCGGTCGAGGGGTCGGCCACGGCGGCCTCGGCCAGCTCGTCGATCCGGTCGGTGCCGACGCCGAGCGCGCCGAGCTTGTCGGGGATGCCGAGATCGGCGCGCAGTTTCATCACGAAATCATAGAAGCCGTCGAAGCCCCCGGCGATGCCGAGATAGGCGGCCGCCGCCGCGATCTTCTCCTCGATCGCCGGGCGGTTGAAGCGCAGCACCGGCGGCATCACCACCGCGTTCGTGGTGCCGTGATGGGTGTGATAGACCGCGCCGACCGGGTGGGAGAGCGAATGGATCGCGCCCAGCCCCTTCTGGAAGGCGACGGCGCCCATCGCGGCTGCGGCCATCATCTGCGTGCGCGCCTCGATGTCGCTGCCATCGGCATAGGCGCGCGGCAGATAGGTCTTCACCAGCCGCATGCCTTCGAGCGCGATGCCCTGGCTCATCGGATGGAAGAAGGGCGAGGAATAGGCCTCCAGGCAATGCGCGAAGGCGTCCATGCCCGTGCCCGCCGTGATCGCCTTGGGCATGCCCACTGTCAGTTCGGGGTCGCAGATCGTCACGCCCGGCAGGAATTTCGGGTGGAAGATGATCTTCTTGGTATGGGTCTGCGAATTGGTGATGACCGAAGCGCGCCCAACCTCGGAGCCGGTGCCAGCCGTGGTCGGCACGGCGACGATCGGTGCGATGCCCTCGATCGAGGCGCGCGTCCACCAGTCGCCGACATCCTCGAAATCCCAGACGGGCCGGGTCTGGCCGGCCATGAAGGCCACGCATTTGCCGAGGTCGAGGCCGGAGCCGCCGCCGAAGGCGACGACGCCGTCATGCCCGCCCGCCTTGAAGGCGCGGACGCCGTCGTCGAGATTGCGCTCGTTCGGGTTCGGATCGACATCGGCGAAGATCGCCCGGCCGAGCCCGCCGGCTTCGAGGATGTCGAGCGCATTGGCGGTGATCGCCATCGTCGCCAGCCCGCGATCGGTCACGAGCAGCGGCCGCTTCATGCCGAGCGCCTTGCAATGATCGGCCAGTTCCCTGATCCGCCCGGCGCCCAGCTTGACGGCGGTCGGATAGCTCCAGTTCGCGGTGATCGGCATCAGCCAGCTCTCTTCAGATGGTAGGATTTCGGGCGGGTGAGGTTGTGGAAGCCGATGACCGAGAGCGAGCCGCCCCGCCCGGTCTCCTTGACGCCGGTCCAGCACAGGGCCGGGTCGAGATAGTCGGCGCGGTTCATGAAGACGGTGCCGGTTTCCAGCTCTGCACCCAGACGGGCGGCGCGCTCGGCATCGCCGGTCCAGAGCGAGACGGTGAGGCCGTATTTGGAATCGTTCATCAGCGCGACGGCCTCGGCATCGTCGCGCACCTTCATGATGCCGACAGCCGGTCCGAAGGTCTCCTCGCGCATGATCGTCATGGAATGGTCGACATCGACCAGGACCTGCGGCGCGAGATAGGCGCCGCCATCGTCCTGCGGGAAGAGTTTGGGGTCGACCAGAGCCCGCGCACCTTTCGCGGTCGCTTCAGTGATCTGCTCGCGCACAACCTGCGCGAAGCGCTTATGCGCCATCGGGCCGAGCGAAGTCTCGGGATCGAGCGGGTTGCCGAGCCGGTAGTTCGAGACCCAGGCGACGGATTTCTCGACGAAGGCGTCGTAGAGGCTCTCATGCACATAGATGCGCTCGATGCCGCAGCAGCATTGCCCTGAGTTGAAGGTCGCGCCGTCCATAAGCGTATCGACGGCCTTGTCGAGATCGGCATCCGCCATGACATAGCCGGGGTCCTTGCCGCCGAGCTCCAGCCCGATCCCGGTGAAGGTGCCGGCAGCGGCGCGCTCGATCGCCTGTCCGCCCGCGACCGAGCCGGTGAAGTTGATGAAATCGAACTGCTTCTCGGCGATCAGGCGCGACGAGGTCTCGTGGTCGAGGAAGACATTGGCGAAGACCTCCTCCGGCACGCCCGCCTCATGGAAGGCCCGCGCCAATCGCTCGCCGGTGAGCAATGTCTGGCTGGCATGCTTGAGAATAACCGCGTTGCCGGCGATCAGCGCCGGCGCGACCGAATTGATCGCGGTCATATAGGGATAGTTCCACGGCGCGATGACGAAGACGACGCCATGAGGCTCGCGCGCGATGAAGCGCTTGAAGGCGGTGCTGTCCTCGATCACGAGAGGCGCCAGCGCCTCGTTCGCGATCGAGGCCATGTAGTTCGAGCGCTCGTTGAAGCCCTTGAACTCGCCGCCGTATTTGATCGGCCGGCCCATCTGCCAGGCGAGCTCGGTCACCACCTCCTGGCCCATCTCGTTGAGCCGCGCGACGCCCTTGAGCACCAGCGCGATGCGCTCGTCGAGCGGACGCTTCGCCCAGGCCTTCTGCGCCTTGCGGGCGCGCGCGACCACAGCCTTGGCCTCGTCAAGGCTCAGGGCCAGCCGCTCGGCATAGACCGAGCCGTCCACCGGCGACACGCATCGGATCATCGTCATCGTCACTATCCGTCTGGCTGAAGGCTTTTGCTGCGGGAGGAGGGGGGCGGTCAGGCGCGTTCGAAACCGCGCTTCACTTCCCAATCGGTGATCCGGCGATCGTACTCCTCCTGCTCCCATTCGGCGGCGCGGACATAATGATCGATCACGTCGTCGCCGAAGGCCGAGCGCAGCATAGCCGAGCCCCTCAGCGCGGTCGTCGCGTCGCGCAAGGTCTTGGGGATCTCGCGAATATCCCGGCCGCCATAGGCATCGCCGACGAAGGCTTCTTCCAGCTCCATCTTCTTCTCGATGCCGTCGATGCCGGCCGCGAGCAGCGCCGCCATGGCGAGATAGGGGTTGAGGTCCGAGCCGCCGACCCGGCATTCGATGCGGATGCCCTTGGTTCCGGCGCCGCAGAGCCGGTACCCGGCGGTGCGGTTGTCGGCGCTCCAGATCGCCTTGGTCGGTGCGAAGGTGCCGGCGACGAAGCGCTTGTAGGAATTGATATAGGGCGCGAGGAAACCGGTGATGTCGGAGGCATGCGCCAGCAGCCCCGCCACATAATTCCGCATCAGCGGCGACATGCCGTGTTTCGCCTGCGCATCGAGGAAATGCGGCGTCTTGCCGTCGGCGCTCCAGAGCGATTGGTGGATATGCGAGGAGGAGCCGGCATGTGCGTTGCTCCACTTGGCGAGGAAGGTGATCGACTTGCCCTGCGCCCAGGCGATCTCCTTGCAGGCGTTCTTGATGATCGCATGCCGGTCCGCCATCGTCAGCGCGTCGGCATAGCGGACATTGATTTCTTCCTGCCCGGCCGAGGCCTCGCCCTTGGAGTTCTCCACGGGGATGCCGGCGCCTTGCAGACCGTTGCGGATCGCCCGCATCACCGCCTCTTCCTTGGTCGTCTGGAAGATGTGGTAGTCCTCGTTGTAGCTGCTCGCGGTCTTGAGGTCGCGATAGCCGCTGGCGCAGGCGTTCTCATAGGTCTGGTCGAACAGGAAGAATTCGAGCTCGGTCGCCATATAGGCCTTGAGCCCCATCGCCTCGAGCCGCTTGACCTGCTTCTTCAGAACCGCGCGCGGCGAGTGCGGGATGTCATGGCCGTGATGGTCCTGCACGTCGCAGAGCACGAGCGCGGTGCCTTCGAGCCATGGCACGCGGCACAAGGTCGAGAGGTCGGGCTTCATGGTGTAGTCGCCGTAGCCGGCGGCCCAGCCCGTCGCCGCATAGCCGGCTACAGTTTCCATCTCCATGTCAGTGGCGAGCAGGTAATTGCAGCTATGGGTCTCGTGATGCCCGCTTTCCAGGAAGAAGGCGGCATGGAAGCGCTTGCCCATCAGGCGCCCCTGCATGTCGACGAGACAGGCGAGCACCGTATCGATGCGGCCGGCGGCGACATCCTGCTTCAGAGCGTCGAGCGTGTAGGCTTGCGTCATGCCGGTCATCCATCTCCGATGCGCGATCTTCACACGGGAATGCGTCCGGCGGAATAGCCGGCTCGCATGTTCCCGTGCGGTTTATGCAGGGATCAGACCAGCGCCTGGACCTGGATCTCGACCAGGATGTTCTCGGCCGCCAGGCGCGACTCGACGGTGGCGCGGGCCGGCGGCTGCGCGGGATCGACCCAGGCTTCCCAGGCGACGTTCATCTCGTTGAAATTCGTGATGTCCTTCAGCCAGATATTGGCGACGACGATGCGGGTCTTGTCGGTGCCGGCCATCGCCAGATAGCCGTCGATCTGCTTGAGGATATCGGCGGTCTGCTCGCGCACGCCGCCACTGCGGTCGGCGGCGGTGAGGCCGGAGAGGAAGGCGAAGCCGTTGGCGACGAGCGCCTTGCTCAGCCGTCCGGTCACTTCATGGCGCGTGATCATGGTCTGTCCTCCGGGGAATGATGCCGGCGATGGCCGGCGGGGCAGGGGGGCGCTCTCAGCCTTCCGCCATCAGGGCGGCGGCGCGCTCTCCGACCATCATGGCCGGCGCGTTGATGTTGCCCGAGGGAATCGTCGGGAAGATCGAGGCATCGACGACGCGCAAGCCTTCGATGCCATGCACCCTTAGCTTGGCGTCGACCACGGCATCATCAGCATCGGGGCCCATCCGGCAGGTCCCGCAGGGGTGGAAGACCGAATAGGCGTTGGCGCGGATGGCGGCGACATGCGCTTCCTCGTCGGTGGCTTCCGGCCCCGGCCGGATCGCGGTGTCGATCACGGCGGAGAGCGTCGGCGTCGCCGCGAGCCGGTGCAGGAAGCGCGCGCCATCGAGCAGGAGGCGCAGGTCCCCGGGGTCGGCGAGGTAGTTCGGCGCGATCTCCGGCGCGACTTGCGGGTCGGGCGAGCGGATCGCGACATGGCCACGGCTGAGTGGCCGGCAGGGCGAGACGCTCAGGCTGAAACCGGGGAACGGATCGGGCTTCATCAGGGCGCGCGCGCCCGGCACGGCGCGCTCATAGCTCAGCGGCGAGAAATAGAGCTGCATGTCGGGCTGCGTCAGCTCCGGCCGGGTGCGATAGAACCCACCGCCCTGGTTGACGCTGAGCGAGAGCGGCCCGCGCCGCCGCAACAGATAGTTCGCGGCCATGCCGATGCGGGCAGGCCAGGAGAGCAGCGCATCGTTCAGGCTCGGCAGCTTCGAGCGGTAGACATGGTCGTAGCAGAGATGATCCTGCAGGTTGCGGCCGACCGCCGGCTGGTCGAGCAACGGCGCGATGCCGTGCTGCTTCAGGAGTTCCGCCGGGCCGATGCCCGAGAGCTGGAGCAATTGCGGCGAGTTGAACGCGCCGCCGGAGAGGATGACCTCCCTGCGGGCACCGAAGCGCAAGGTCTCGCCGCCGCGCCTGGCCTCGACGCCGATGGCACGCCGCCCGTCGAACAGGATGCGCGTCACCTGCATGTCGGTTTCGAGCTTCACGCCCCCGCGCCGCCTTGCCGGATGCAGGAATGCGCGCGCAGCCGACTCGCGCCGGCCGCCGCGCGTGGTGATCTGGTAGAAGCCGGCGCCCTCGCTGGTCGCGCCATTCAGGTCCGGGTTGAAGCCCAGGCCCGCTTCGCCGGCCGCCTTGACGAAGAGCGGCGTGAGCGGATGAACCTCTTTGGCGACGTTCTCGACATGCAGCGGGCCCCCAGTGCCATGCCAGATCGAAGCGCCCAGCGCATGGTCCTCCATGCGCTTATAGGCGGCGAGCACCTCGGCCCAGCCCCAGCCGGGATTGCCGAGCCGTTTCCACTCGTCGAAATCCTCGGCCTGGCCGCGGGCATAGACCATCGCGTTGATCGCGCTGGAGCCGCCGACGACCTTGCCGCGCGGTTGATAGATCTCCCGCCCATCCAGCCCGGCTTGCGGCGTGGTCCGGTACATCCAGTTCATCCGGCGATGGTAGAAGGTCTTGCCGTAGCCGATCGGCAGATGAACCCAGGGGCTGAGATCGCGTGGCCCCGCCTCGATCACCAGGATCGAGCCGTGGCCCGCCTCGGCGAGGCGCCCGGCCAGCACGCAGCCGGCCGAACCCGCGCCGACGATGATCACGTCCCATTCGCTCAAGATGCTCTCACCCGCTGTGCCTGCCGGAATTGCTAGGGAGAATTGGGCTTCCCGCTAAGGGCCATTCCCGTCGAAGCACCAGTCCATTCGCCGCCCGCCATGAGGTCGTCGATGCTGCGGCGCAGGTCGAGGACGCCGGTCTTGATCTCCGCTGTGGTGAAGCCGCTGAAGCCGAGCACCAGCCCGTCCCGCCTGGTGGGCTCGAGGCAGAAGCGGCTGATCGGCGCGACAGTCACGCCGCGCCGCGCGGCGGCGTGCGTCAGCGCGACCGCGTCGAGCCCGTCGCGGGGGTAGGCGATGGTGTGCATGCCGGTCTCGGTCGGCACGACCTCCAGATCGGGCGTCAGATGCTCCCGTGCCGCATCTTCCAGCGCCTGGTAGCGTTCCTGATAGAGCTTGCGCATGCGGCGGACATGCGTCGCGAAATGCCCCTCGATGATGAAATCGGCGACGATACCCTGCAAGGCCGTCGGCACGCCCGGCGAAAAGGCCTCCAGGCAGATGCCGATCTGCTCGACGAGATGCGGCGGCGCGACGAGAAAGCCGAGCCGCAGCGACGGGAACAGCGTCTTCGAGAAGGTCCCGACATAGATGACGCGGCCGCTGCGATCGATGCTGGTCAGCGTCGCCATCGGCGCGCCCTGGAAGCAGAACTCGCCGTCCCAGTCGTCCTCGATGATCCAGGCGCCGCTGGCCTCGGCCGCTTCGAGCAAAGCGAGCCGCCGCTCCAGGCTCATCTTGGCGCCGAGCGGCTGCTGATGCGCCGGCGTCACGAAGGCGAGCCGGAATTCGGGCGCGCGGCGTAATCCCTCCTCGACCACGAGCCCGGCCTCGTCGACGGGGACGGGCACGATGTCGACGCCGGACTGGATCATGCTGTTGCGGGCGCCGATCGCGCCGGGGTCCTCGAACCAGACCTTGTCACCGGGGTCGAGCAGCGTCGCGGCGATCAGTTGGAAGGCCTGCTGCGCGCCGGCCACCACAAAGACCTGCTGCCATTCGCAGGCGATGCCGCGATTGAGCCTGAGATGCGCGGCAATGGCCTGGCGCAAGGTCCGCTCGCCATGCGGATCGGGGTAGCCGAGCACCTGATGACGCGTCTTGCGCCAGTGCTTGCCCGAAAGCCTGGCCCATTGCGCCATCGGGAAGGCATCGAAGGCCGGCATCGCGGTGGTGAAGGCACGGGGTTGGTGCGGCAGGCGCGTGCCGAACAGCTTTGACGCCGTGTTCATCGCCTGCGCCAGCTTGACCCGCGCCGTCGGCGCGGCGGTGGCCGCAGCCGCTGGAGCGGGCCGTTCGTTCGCCAGCGCCTGGCTGACATAGGTGCCGGAGCCGACCCGGGTCTCGATCAGCCCTTCCGCCGCGAGGCGCTCGAAGCTCTCGACGATGGTGGTGCGGGCGACCCGGAATTCCTGCGCCAGCGTCCGCGTCGCCGGCAGGCGCTCGCCGACCTTGAGCGCGCCACCGAGGATCAATTCGCGCAGGCCCGCGCAGATCTGGACGCTGAGCCCATGCTCGCCCTCGCGATCCAGCACGATCGACTGGAGCAGGGCGCCTTCCTCGCGTTTGACCATGATGCCTTGAGTGAGAGTGGACTGTCGATTTGGCGAGAATGGACCTTGGGATCAGGCCAATTCAAGCCCCTTCTTGCGCCGAAGCTGCTCGCGGTCCCGCCGGGCGGCGCTCCCGGAACGGATAGCGGCAGCGATGAAGATCACCCGGCTCGAAAGCTTCTCGACGCAGGACGTCGGCTTCGTCCGTGCCACATGCGAGGATGGCAGCCAGGGCTGGGGCCAGTTCTCGCCCTATAATGCCGACATCACTGCGACCGTCTTCCACCGGCAGGCCGCGCGCTGGGCGATCGGCGCGGACGCCTTCGACATCGATGAATTGATCGCGACCATCGGCGAGCGCGAGCACAAGTTCCCCGGCTCCTATCTCTGCCGCGCCATGACCGGGCTCGACACGGCGCTTTGGGACCTGCGCGGGCGGATCGAAAAGAAAAGCGTCTGCGAATTGCTCGGCGGCACGCCGCGGCCGTTCCCGGTCTATGCCTCCAGCATGAAGCGCGGCGAGATCACGCCGGAAGCCGAGGCCGAGCGCTTCCTGCGCCTGCGCGATGCCCATGGCTACCGCGCCTTCAAGTTCCGGGTCGGGCGCGAATGCGGCCGCGACATCGACGAATGGCCGGGCCGGACGGAGGCGATCGTGCCGCAGGTCAGGCGCGCGCTTGGCGCCGAGGCGACGCTGCTCGTCGACGGCAACAGCGCCTACTCGCCGGCCAAGGCCATCGCGGTCGGCAGGATGTTGCAGGATCACGGCATCGTCCATTTCGAGGAGCCCTGTCCCTATTGGGAGCATGCCTGGACGCGCGAGGTCCGTGACGCCCTCGACCTCGACGTGACCGGCGGCGAACAGGACTGCGACCTCGCCGTCTGGCGGGCCATGATCGACGGCCGCGTGGTCGACGTCGTTCAGCCGGACGTCTGCTATATCGGCGGCGTCGGGCGCATGCTGACAGTCGCCCGCTGGGCGGAGGCCGCCGGCCTGTCGGTGACGCCGCATTCGGCCAACCAGTCGCTGGTGACCGTGTTCACGCTGCACATCATGGGCGCGCTCGCCAATGCCGGCCCCTATGTCGAGTTCTCGATCGAGGGGCCGGATTACTACCCCTGGGAACAGGGCCTGCTGCGCAACCCGCCGCAGGCGCGCGACGGGATGGTCGCGATCCCCGATGGCCCGGGCTGGGGCGTCGAGATCGAGCCGTCCTGGCTCGACAAGGCCGCCTATCAGGTCACGGAGATCGGCGCGTGATCCTGGACCGTGCCGAACTCGTCGCCGAGGCCGTCAGGACGGGCACGCTCGCTGGCCTGCCGGGCGGGCATTTCATCGACGGGCGCTTCGTCGACTCCGTCTCCGGACAGCGGATGGAGAGCCTCGATCCCGGTCGGGGCAAGGCTTTCGCCACGGTCGCAGCCGGTGACAGCGCCGATATCGACCGCGCGGTCGCAGCCGCTCGCGCGGCGCTCTCCGGGCCATGGTCGCGTTTGAGCCCGGCCGCACGCGGCGACATCCTGATGCGGGCGAGTCGCCTGGTCGCCGAGCGCGCGGCCCGTTTCGCCGTGGTAGAGACCCTCGATTCCGGCAAGCGTCTCGCGGAAGCCGAGGGCGATGTCGGCGGCGTCGTGAAGGCCTTCGCCTATTATGCGGGCGCGGCCGACAAGCTGCATGGCGACAGCATGCCTGTTGGCCCCGATCATATCGGGCTGACGATCGAGGAGCCGGTCGGCGTCGTCGCCCAGATCGTGCCCTGGAACTACCCGCTCTCGACGGCGGCGCGCGGCATCGCGCCGGCCCTCGCGGCCGGCTGCACTCTGGTCGTTAAGCCGGCCGAGCAGACGCCCTTCACGACGCTGATGCTGGCGCAGTTGCTTGACGAGGCCGGCCTGCCCGCAGGCGTGCTCAACGTTGTCGCCGGTACCGGTGCAGAGGCTGGTGCCGCGCTGGTCGCCCATCCGGGCATCGACCACATCACCTTCACCGGCTCGGTCGCGACCGGGCAGCGCGTGATGCGGGCCGCGGCCGAGCACGTCACCCGGCTCGTGCTCGAACTCGGCGGCAAGTCTCCCCTCGTCGTGCTCGCCGATTGCGACCGCGACGCGGCCGTGGCCGGCATCATGGAGGCGATCTTCGAGAATGCCGGGCAGATCTGCTCGGCCGGCTCGCGCCTGATCGTCGAGGAGGCGATCGCCGAGCCCTTGCTCGAACGTCTCGTTGCGAGCGCGAAAGCCTTGCGGCCGGGCCATGGCCTCGGCGATGCCGGGATCGGGCCGATCAATTCGCCGGCGCAGCTCGCGCGCGTCGCCGGCCACGTCGACCGCGCCCGCGCCGCCGGCAACCGTATCCTGATCGGCGGTGCCGTCGTGCCGCCCGAGGATTGCGGCGGCGGCTGGTTCTACCGGCCGACCATTGTACTGGCGCGGGGGGCGGACGATCCGCTGGTGCAGGAGGAAATCTTCGGCCCGGTGCTGACGGTGCAGATCGTCCCTGATTTCGAAGCGGCGGTCGCTGCTGCAAATGCCACCTCCTATGCGCTGGTCGCCGGCATCTACACGCGCGATCACGCCAAGGCCTGGCGCTTCGCTCGATCAGTCGATGCAGGCCAGGTCTACATCAACGAGTTCTTTGCCGGCGGCATCGCGATGCCCTTCGGCGGCAACCGCAAATCCGGCTTCGGCCGCGCTAAGGGCATGGCGGGCTTGCGCTCCTACTGCAAGCTCAAGAGTGTGGTGGCGCGGATCTGATCCGGGGGGATGACGAAGACGATGCCGAGCGATCTGTTCGCCAGTGATTTCAAGGCTGCGCCCTATTGGTGGGACGAGGTGCCCCGGCCCGACCTGCCGCGCAGCGATCCGCCGCAGCAGGCCGAAGTGGTCGTCGTCGGCTCCGGCTATACCGGCCTGCAGGCGGCGCTCCAGACGGCGCGCGGCGGGCGCCACACCGTCGTCCTCGATGCCGAGGCGGCGGGCTTCGGTTGCAGCACCCGCAATGGTGGCCAGATTTCGACCAGCGTGAAGCCGGGCTTCGACGAACTCGCCCGCCGCCACGGCCGGGAGCGCGCCTTCGCGATCATGCAGGAAGGCCGGAATTCGCTGCGCTATATCGGCGATTTCGTCCGCGACGAGGGGATCGATTGCGATTTCGGCGTCGTCGGCCGTTTTCATGCCGCCCATGCGCCCGGCAAATACGAGGAACTGACCCGCAGCGTCGGAACCCAGCCGAAGGGGCTGGAAGTCGCCTGCCATGTCGTGCCGCGCTCCGAGCAACGCAGCGAGATCGGCTCCGATCTCTACCATGGCGGTGTCGTCTACGAGAACCATGCCTCGATCAACCCGGCCCGCTACCATCAGGGCCTGTTGCAGCGCGTCGTTGCGGCAGGCGCCGAGCTCGTCCCGCATTGCCCGGCGACGGGCATCGAGCGCGTCGGGCAGGATTTCCTCGTCCAGACGCCGCGCGGCACGATCCGCACCCGCGACGTCGTCATCGCCACCAACGGCTATACCGGGCCATTGACCGGCTGGCTGCGCCGCCGCGTCATCCCGATCGGCAGCTATGTCATCGCGACCGAGGCGCTGGAGCCGGCGCTGGTCGACAGGCTGATCCCGAAGAACCGCATCGTCAGCGACACCCGCAAGGTGGTCTATTACTACCGCGCCTCGCCGGACCGGCGGCGCATCCTGTTCGGCGGCCGCGTCTCGCTGAGCGAGACCGATCCGCGCCGCAGCGGGCCGCTGCTGCACGGCGCGATGAGTCGCATTTTCCCGGAGCTCGCAGGCCGCAAGATCAGCCATTCCTGGTGCGGCCTCGTCGCCTATAGCTTCGACGAGCTGATGCATATCGGCCGGCACGAGGGCATGCATTACGCCATGGGCTATTGCGGTTCCGGCGTCGGCATGGCGAGCTATCTCGGCATGCGGCTCGGCCAGCAGGTGCTCGGCCTCGCCGAAGGCAAGACCGCCTTCGACGGCCTGCCCTTCCAGACGCGGCCCTTCTACAGCGGCAATCCCTGGTTCCTCGCGCCGTCCGTCCTCTATTACAGCTGGCGCGATCGTTTGGCCCGCTGACACGATAAAGTGGTCGCCCCGAATTCTCAGAGTGGACCTTATGGCCAGACCAATTTCGCCGGACCCTGCATGAGGCGAGATGTGTGGACGCCGTTGATCGGCCAACCGCGCGCTCATCCTTTGGGGAACGCATCGTTCAAACGGGAGAACAGACACATGCCGCGCCAGCCGATCACGCCGACGAAAACGGCCCTTGCCCTCGTCATGGGCCTGGGCCTGTTGAGCGCTGCGCCCGCCTGGGCGCAGGAACTGACCGTCGTCTCCTTCGGCGGCTCCTATCAGGAGGGCCAGAGCAAGGCGCTCTTCCAGCCCGCCGCCAAGGCTTTGGGCATCAAGGTCAAGGAGGAGACCTATACCAGCATCGCCGACCTGCGCCTCAAGGTGAAGGCCGGCGCCGTGACCTGGGACGTGGTCGCCAGCGGCTCCGGCAGCGCCGCCCGCGCCGGCGCCGAGGGCATCCTCGAGAAACTCGATTACAAGGTGATCGACACCTCGAACTTCCTGCCCGGCACGGCGCAGGACTATTGCGTCGGCGGCGACGTGTTCTCGACCGTGCTCGCCTGGAACACCAAGACCTATGGCCAGAACGGTCCGCAGAGCTGGGCCGATTTCTGGGACGTGAAGAAGTTCCCCGGCAAACGTTCCTATCGCAAGGGCGTGGCCGGCGCGCTGGAGCCGGCGCTGATGGCCGACGGTGTTCCCGCCAACAAGGTCTATGAGGTTCTCTCGCAGCCGGGCGGCATCGAGCGCGCGATCAAGAAGATCCGCGAATTGAAGCCGCATATCGCGGTCTGGTGGAGCTCGGGCGCGCAGCATGCCCAGCTCATGAAGGACGGCGAGGTCGACATGATCACCGGCTGGAACGGCCGCTTCGACGTCGCCGCCAAGGACGGCGCCAAGGTCGCCTATACCTTCAACCAGGGCCTGCTCGACTATGATTGCTTCGCGATCGCCAAGGGCGCGCCGAACAAGGATCTGGCGATGAAATTCCTCGCCGAGATCAGCAAGCCGCAATACCAGGCCGAGTTCACGAAATACATCACCTACGGCCCGACCAACAAGAAGGCCTATGAGGGTGGCGCGATCGATGCGGCCTTCGCCAAGACCCTGCCGTCCCATCCGGATAATGCCGGCAAGCAGCTGCCGGTGGACCTCGACTGGTACATCAAGTTCGAAGCCCAGGCCTCCTCCGCCTACCAGAACATGCTGACCGAATGAGACTGGCCGGCGATCACGAGCGGCCGCGCGATGCGGCCGCTTCCGCCTCGGGCTCCGCGACGGCTCTGCCCATCGCGGTCCGGCGGCTGAGCAAGGCTTATGGCGCGGTGCCCGTGCTGGACGAGATCGATCTCGATGTCCGGCCGGGCGAGTTCCTGACCCTGCTCGGCCCCTCCGGCTCGGGCAAGACGACGCTCTTGATGGCGATCGCCGGCTTCCTGAGGCCCGACAAAGGCTCGATCCGCTTCGGCGAGCGCGAGGTCGTCCGCCTCGCGCCGCACAAGCGCGAGATCGGCATGGTCTTCCAGAATTACGCGCTGTTTCCGCATATGGACGTTGCTCGCAATGTCGGCTTTCCCTTGCGGCTGCGGCGCGTGCCGGCGGCCGAGATCGCCCGGCGCGTCGAGGCGGCCTTGCAGATGTTCCAGCTCGGCGGCTTCGGCAGCCGCCGTATCGACCAGTTGTCCGGCGGCCAGCGCCAGCGCGTCGCGCTCGCCCGCGCCATCGTCTTCGAGCCGCGCATCATCCTGATGGACGAGCCGCTCTCGGCGCTCGACAAGCAGCTGCGCGAGCGCATGCAGATCGAGTTGCGCCAGCTCCACGAGCGGCTCGGCACCACCACCGTCTATGTCACGCATGACCAGCGCGAGGCGCTGACCATGTCGGATCGCGTCGCCATCCTCGACCGCGGGCGGATCGCTCGCATCGACACGCCGCGCGCGATCTATGACGATCCCGGCAGCCGCTTCGTCGCCGAGTTCATCGGCGAATCCTCCTTCCTCGATGTCGCGGTGGCCGATGGCGTCGCCCGCGCCGCCGGCACGACCATCCGCGCCGGCAACCTGCCGACGCAACAGGGCCGCTGCACGATGGTGCTGCGGCCGGAGCGCCTGCATCTGCTCGGGCCGGGCCAAGGCGAGGGCATGAACTGCTTCGACGGCCGCGTGACCGGCGCGGTCTACCAAGGCGACACGCTGCTGCTGCAAACGGTCCTGAACGGCGGCAGCCCGGTCGCGCTGCGCGTGACGACGCGCGGCGGCGAGGGGCCGCCGCCTGCGCCGGGCACGCCGATCCGTATCGGCATCGCGGTCTCCGATACCGTCCTGCTGCCCGATGAGGCGAAGGGCGCACCGTGACGACCGCGAGCGCCTTCGATCCCGCCGGTCCGGCCGGGGACGACCACGCCGCCGGCCTGCGGCGCGACCAGTGGCGCGAGCGCATGGGGTTGGCTGGCCTCGCGGCGCCGGCGCTCCTGCTCGTCACCGTCACCATGCTGGTTCCGGTCGGCTGGCTCTTCGGCCTGTCCTTCCTCGACGACAACGGCGCGCTGAGCCTCGAGCATTACCGCCGCATGCTGGCCGAGCCTTCCTATGGCCGGACCTTCCGCACCACCTTCGAGATCAGCTTCGTCACCACGCTGATCTGCATCCTGCTCGGCTATCCCCTGGCCTATTTCCTGTCGCAATTGCCGCGCCGGGCCGCCAATCTCTGCATGATCGCGGTGCTCCTGCCGTTCTGGACCTCGTTGCTGGTCCGCACCTATGCTTGGCTCGTGCTGCTCCAGCGCAGCGGGCTCATCAACACATGGGGCATGAAGCTCGGCCTGTGGAGCGAGCCCTTGCAGCTCGTCCACAACATGGGCGGCACGCTGATCGGCATGGTCCATATCATGTTGCCCTTCATGGTCCTGCCGCTCTACGGCACGATGCGCGCGATCGACCGCAACCTGCTGCGGGCAGCCGCCAGCCTCGGCTCGACGCCGGTCCACGGCTTCTGGACCGTGTTCTTCCCGCTCTCGCTGCCGGGGCTCGCGGCCGGCGCCGCGCTCGTCTTCGTGCTCTGCCTCGGCTTCTACGTGACGCCGGCCATGCTCGGCGGCGGCAAGGTGACGATGGTCTCGAACCGCATCGCCAACGATATCGAACTGTTCTTCAACTGGGGCGCGGCGAGCGCGCTCGGCGTCGTGCTGCTGGTGATCACGCTGGTCGTGCTCGTGCTGGCGGCGCGGCTGTCGCGTGGCGCAGGCCTGTTCGGGGCGGGGCACTGAGATGAGCTGGCTCGACCGTCCTGCGAGCGACACGCAGATCAGCCATGGTGCGCGGCTATGGCTTTATGCGGTTGGCGCGCTGGTTCTGGCCTTCCTGGCCATACCAACGCTGATCGTCATCCCGATGTCCTTCTCCCAGTCGCAATATCTGGAATTCCCGCCGCGGGAATGGTCGCTGCGCTGGTACGAGGCCTATTTCTCCTCGTCGAGCTGGATGGCGGCGACCGCGACCTCGTTCAAGGCGGGCTTCTGCACGGCGCTGCTGGCGACGCCGATGGGGACGCTCGCCGCCTATGGCCTGCATGCCGGGCGCCTGCGTTTCGCGGGGCTCGCGATCCTCGCTTTGCTGACGCCGACGATCGTGCCCGTCATCCTCGTCGGCATCGCGCTGTTCTACGCCTATGTGCAGCTCAAGATGGTCAATTCGTTCCTCGGCATCGTGCTGGCGCATACGATGCTGGCGGTGCCGATCGTGATGATGATCGTCGGCTCGGCCCTGAAGAGCTTCGATCTCGATCAGGAGCGGGTGGCGCGCAGCCTCGGCGCGACGCGGACCCAGGCCTTCCTGCAGGTGACGGCGCCGCAGATCGGCTTCGCTCTCGTCACCTCGGCGGTGCTGTCCTTCCTGACCTCCTTCGACGAGGTCGTGGTCGCGCTTTTCGTCTCCGGCGGCGACAACGCGACGCTGACGCGGATGATGTTTCTGGCGCTGCGCGACCAGATCGACCCGACCATTGCCGCGATCTCGACGATCATGATCGTGATCACGTCGCTGCTGCTGGCGGTGTCGCAGCTCTTCGGCAAAAGCGATCCCTGAGCAAGCGCCCGCCTGCCTCTCGCCGAGCTGATCGTCCGGCGGGCGCTCTCAATCGCGCTTCCGCCGGGAGCGAAAGCGATCGAGCAGGCCGAGGCACCACAGTGCGAAGCGCGCCATCGGCCTTTGCAGGATTGGGAAGTCAGCGGCGAGAAGGAGCAGGCCGAGCGGCAGCATCCAGGCGCCCAGCAGAGGCAGGAACGAGAATATCCCGCCCGCGATCAAGCCGATCCCGGCGGGAATGCGGACCAGCCGGGACTCGGGGTGGCGCAGCCAGCGCAGGCCTGAGGCCAGCCGGGGAGGCAGCTCGCGCTCGATGCGCCTGAAGGCGTGGCGCAATTCCTGTCGGGAGGAGGGCGGCTGCATGAGCGGGTGTCTGTCGTCTCATCGGGCCGGGTGGAAGCCCGACATCTGATCAGCGAACGACGAAGCCTTGCCGACGCCCGCCCTTGGACGCGCGGCACGAGCAATCGTCTCCGAGAGAAGCCGGTCGCGCGAGGGTGCACAGCCGTGCCGACGTCCGGCAATGACGGCCCAGCCTGCTCGTCCGTTCCGCCCTGCGATCGTACCGGCCTGTCGAGGGGCTCGGTTCGTAGAAACGAGGGCTGTTGGCGCCGACCGGCGGCCCGGCTCCTGGAATGCCGCCCTGGCTCGAATGCAGCCTGAGATCCGGTACATTGTCCGTGATCGACGGTGGCCCCAGCCCCTGTCGCGGACCGCCCGGATACAACGGCGCATTGCCGGGCGTCGCGTCGTATTGGGCGCTGGCGGGAAGGGGCGTCAGCGCGGCCAGCAGGGCTGCCGTCGCTGCGATGAGAGCGCGCATCATGCTGCACCTGTTCTTCCGAGTGGACTTGTGTCGCATCGTCCAACCCTCTGCTTGCGCCGGTGTGGAACGTAAGGCGGACGGTCCTGTTCCGTGCTTGGAGCGCATTGTCTTCACGAGAACCGGTTTCCACTTCGCTCGAGAATGCTCTAGCGGCCGGGGCTGATCACCGAGGTTACCTCAGACCACTGCTTCCAGCCCAGTGCCTGATACAAGGCCCGGCCATCCGGCGTCGCGATCAGCGTGCCCTGGCTTGCGCCGCGTTCCATCGCGCGCCGGGTCAAGGCGCCCATGACCGTGGTTCCCAGGCCCAGCCGTCGATGCGCCGCCTGCGTGAGAATCTGGTCGAAGACGGCATGGCCATCGGTCAGGCCGGCGGACCCGCTGGCCGCCAGGTCCCCGTCGCCGCTCGTGACCTCGACCCTGATCGCCGCGCCATCATCCCGTGAGGTCAGCCGGTAACCGGGCGGCACCGGCAGGCTTTCGGGAGCTGCGAGCACCGTCGTCATGAGAAAGGCGCGTTCGCGCACGGTCCAGTTGTCGGGGAGCAGCGGCGCGGCGGCTTCGCGCGGTGCGGGCGCCTCGATATAGATGCCCGGCGCCTCGATCGATCGGGCAAGCTCCGAGAACACGGCGGCATCGAACCCGGGCAGGACGAAACGGCCGCGCTGGTCCGGTTTGCCGATCTCAAGCCACAGGCCGGTCGGCACGGCTTCCGGGGCAGGGTAACCGCGTGTCAGAGCATAACCGAAAGCCCAGATTTCGATGGGATTCATGGGTGCGATCTCCGCTCGTCAGACAGGCGGAGAAGGCCCGGCCCGCACGATCCCTGCGCATATAAGCGCACCGAATAGAGGACGGAAATATATCATAGCGCGCGGCCGCTCCGTTCCCGAGCATGCCCGCTAAGATCGCGCAGCGCTAAAAAAGGCGCTCGGTTGCCGAACCTGCTCGACCCCTTGGGGTCCCGCGATTTCGCCAGCCGGCAAAACGGGGAACCATGATGACCGCTCATTTTCTGGCCGGACGATGCCTTTCGGCAACCGCTTTCACCTTGGCCTTCGCGCTCGCTGCCGCGACCCCGGCCTCCGCCCAGCAAGGCAGCATCCCGCTGCCGGCGGCGCTGAAATCGGCCGGGCAGATCGTCGTCGGCATCGAAACCACCTATCCGCCGATGGCCTTCAAGGATCCGAAGACCAATGAGCGGGCCGGCTTCAATGTCGAGCTCGTCAATGCGATCGTTCGTGAACTCGGCATCGCCGTGAAATGGGAGGAGATGAGCTTCGAACAGCTCATGACCTCGCTGACGACCGGCCGCATCGACATGATCGGCACCGCGATCAGCGACCTGCCGTCCCGCCGCGAGAAGCTCACTTTCGTCGACTATCTCGCCACCGGCGCGCAGCCCTTCGCCCTTGCCACCAAGGCGGGCGAACTGAAGAGTAATGCCGATCTCTGCGGCAAGACGGTCGGCGCCCCGCGCACCACGAGCTACATGCCGGTGACCGCAGCCTGGAGCGAGAAGAACTGCGCCGGCGCCGGCAAGCCCGCGATTACGGTCAACGGCACGGCCGGCGCGACCGCGACGCGGCTCGAACTGAAGCAGGGCCGGCTCGACGCCGCCGTGCTCGGACCGGAATATGTCGCCTATCTCATGGCGGACGAGCCGAACACCTATGCCTTCGTCGGCGATCCCTTGAACAAGACCCTGTTCGGTCTCGCCTTCGACAAGAAGAACGTCGAAATGCGCGACGCCGTCGCCAAGGCGACCGCGGTGGTGATGAAGAACGGCGGCTACCAGCAGGCCCTGAAGAAATTCGGCCTCGAACGGCAGAGCCTTTCCGGGCCCACGATCGACGCCGGCCAGTGATGCCGGCCCAGGCGATCGGCGATACGTCGATGAAGGCCGCGGTGCTCACGCAGTTCGGCGGGCCGGAGGCGCTGGTCTGGGACGATGTCCCGGCCCCGCGCGCCGGGCCGGGCGAGATCGTGCTGCGCGTCCACGCGGCAGCGCTGAACTATGCCGATTTGCTGCAGCGCCGCGGCACCTATGGCATCGAGCAGAGCCTGCCGCGTATCATCGGCTATGAATGCTCAGGCGTCGTCGCGGAGATCGGGGCCGGCGTGACCGGCTGGAGCGTCGGCGATCCCGCTTGCGTCCTGGTTTCGAGCGGCGCCTATGCCAGCCTCGTCGTGGCACCTGCGACGCAGGTCCTGCCAATTCCTGACGGCATCGACCTTGTCGAGGCAGCAGCCTTGCCGGAGGCGGCCTGCACCGTGTGGTCGAACGTGCTCGATCTCGGCGCCCTCAAGGCCGGCGAGAGCCTGCTCGTCCATGGCGGTGCCGGCGGCATCGGCTCCTTCGCCATCCAGGCGGCCAAGGCGATCGGCGCCCGCGTCTTCGCCACCGCCGGCAGCACCGACAAGCTGCAACGCTGCCGCGATTTCGGCGCCGGCCGGACGATATCCTATGCGGACGAGGATTTCGTCGCCGTGATCGAGGCCGAGACCTTCGGGCACGGCGCAGACGTCATCCTCGACAACATGGGCGCCGCCTATCTCGGCCGGAACGTCGCGGCGCTCGCCTTCGATGGCCGCATCGCGATGATCGGCCTGCAGGGCGGGCGCGATGCTGAGATCAGTCTCGGCGCGATGATGCGCAAGCGCGCGGCCTTGTTCACGACCTCGCTGCGCGACCGGCCGCCCGCCGCCAAGGCGCGGATCGCGGCCGGGGTCGTTCGCGATCTCTGGTCGCATGTTGCTGCCGGGCGCATCCGCCCCGTCATCGACCGCAGCTTTCCACTCGCGGAGGCCGCCGCCGCGCATCGCTACATGGAAAGCGGCAGCCATGTCGGAAAGATACTGCTGATCGCGCCGGGGGCCACCTGAGCCGGCGGCAAGTCTTTTGCTTACGAACGTCACCGCCTTTCACCGACGACCTCAAGCCATCGAGGCCAGATGACCGCCGAAACCGAAAACCTCATCATCGTTCCCCGCCGGCATTTCGGCCGGATCATCGGCGCGGCCGTGGTCTGCATAGCGCTGGCCGCGATCGTGCGCGCCTTCGCCGTCGGCCAGATTGAATGGGACTATGTCGCCGAATTCCTGACCGTGCCGGCGATCCTGACCGGCCTCGTCAACACGATCGTCATGGCGATCCTGGCGATGGTGCTCGGCATCACGCTCGGCGTCGTCTTCGCGGTGATGCGACTCTCGGCCAATCCCGTGCTCTCGAATACGGCGATCGGCTATATCTGGTTCTTCCGGGCCGTGCCGGCGCTGCTGCAACTGCTGCTCTGGTTCAACCTCGCGCTGGTCTTCCCGACGCTGGGCATCCCCGGCCTGTTCTCGTTCAAGACCGTCGAGGTGATGACGCCCTTCGTCGCGGCCTTGCTCGGGCTCGGCATCCAGCAGGGCGCCTTCACGGCGGAAGTGGTCCGCGCCGGCCTGCTCTCGGTCGATAACGGCCAGTACGAGGCGGCGCAGACGCTGGGCATGACGCGGCTCCAGCTCTTGCGGCGGATCATCATGCCCCAGGCGATGCGCGTGATCGTGCCGCCGATCGGCAACGAGTTCATCGGCATGGTGAAGCTGACATCGCTGGCGAGCGTTATCCAGTTCGCCGAGATCCTGCACAGCGCGCAGAATATCTACTACGCCAATTCGCGCGTCATCGAGCTGCTGATCGTCGCCGCCATCTGGTACCTGGTCGTCGTCACCGTGCTCAGCCTGATCCAGGGCCGGATCGAGGCCTATTACGCCCGCGGCGTCGCCGCGCCGGCGCAGCGCTGAGGAGCGGCACGATGACCGATACCCTCCCTCAGGTCCGCACGACCGATCCCGATCATCTCGCCGCCGGCGCCCCGCTCGTCCTCGCCCAGAAGGTCGAGAAGCATTTCGGCCCGCTCAAGGTGCTGAAGGGCATCGACATCGCCGTCCCCAAGGGCGAGGTGCTTTGCATCATCGGCCCCTCCGGCTCGGGCAAGAGCACCTTCCTGCGCTGTATCAACCAGCTCGAACGCATCGATGGCGGCGCGCTCTGGGTCTCCGGCGAGCGCGTCGGCTATCACCGCGACGGCAACAAGCTTTATGAGTTGGACGATGCCGCGATCGCCCGCCAGCGCCGCTCGATCGGCATGGTGTTCCAGCGCTTCAACCTGTTCCCACATCTCACCGCCCTGCAGAACATCATCGAGGGACCGGTGCAGGTGCTTCGCGAGCCAGCCGTGGACGCGACGAAGCGGGCACTTGCCCTGCTGGAACGCGTCGGCCTCGCCGACAAGCGCGACGCCTATCCCTCGCAGCTCTCCGGCGGCCAGCAGCAGCGCGTCGCCATTGCCCGCTCGCTCGCCATGCGGCCCGAACTGCTGCTCTTCGACGAGCCGACCTCGGCGCTCGATCCGGAGCTGGTCTCCGAGGTGCTGAAGGTGATGCGCGATCTCGCCGAGACCGGGATGACGATGATCTGCGTCACCCATGAGCTCGGCTTCGCCAGGGATGTCGGCCACCGCGTCGCCTTCATGGACCAGGGCCAGATCGTAGAACTCGGCGATCCGCGCACCGTGCTGACCGATCCCAGGGAGGCGCGCACCCGCGCCTTCATCAACGCCGTCCGCCACTAACCACAAAAGGGGAATATCATGTCCAAGACCTCCGTCCTGCTCGGCCTCACGGCCATCGCGCTCTGCGCCACCGCCGGTTTCGCCCAGGCCCAGAGCCTGCCGGCGCGCATCCTGGAGAAGAAGACGATCTCGGTCGCCAACGTGCCAAACTACCCGCCGCTCGAGTTCAAGGACCCCAAGACCGGCACGCTGACCGGCCTCGACATCGATCTCGGCAACGCGATCGCCCAGAAGCTCGGCATCACCATCAAATGGGAGGAGATCAGCTTCGAGGGCATGATCCCGGCGCTGACCACCGGCCGCGTCGACATGATCCTGTCGGGGATGAGCGACCTGCCGACACGGCGCGAAACCCTGGATTTTGTCGATTATCTCGCCTCGGGCGCGCAGTTCTACACCAATGCGGACCGCAAGGACGAGTTCAAGGACCTCGCCGCGCTCTGCGGCAAGAAGGTCGGCGCCAGCCGCCGCACGTCCTTCCCGAAGGAGATGGAGACCTGGAGCAAGGAGAACTGCGAGGCCAAGGGCAGGCCGGCCATGCAGATCGTCGGCACCGAAGGCTCGGCCGATGCCCGCACGCAGCTGCGCCAGAAGCGCCTCGACGCTGCGGTGCAGGGCAGCGAGACCTTGCCCTATCTGATGAACCAGGAACCCGGCGTCTATGCCATCCTCGGCACGCCCTTCACCACTGTCTACCAGGGCCTGGCCTTCGCCAAGAAGGACACTGAATTGCGCGACGCCGTCGCCAAGGCTTTCGCCACCATGCTGGCCGACGGCACCTACGCCGCCGTGCTGAAGAAATGGGAGCTCGGCGAGGCCAAGGTCGACAAGCTGATGATCAACGGCGAAGCCAAGAACTGACCAGACCACAATCCGCATTCGTCGCGCCCCGGCCATCCGGCAGGGGCGCTTTTCCTGAAAGACGCGTCCCATGCTGACCGACTTCCCTCACCGTGTCGCCAATCTCGCCGATCCCGCGCCGGACTATCCCTGGCCGGACGGCTATCGCAGCGCGGTTTTCCCGGCCTTCGACGTCGATGCCGAGACGGCCTGGCTGAACTACGATGCGAAGAACACCGACCGATTGGTGACGCTCTCGCATGGCGGCTACGAGGAGCGGGTCGGCGTGCCGAAGATCCTGGAGCAGCTCCGTCTCCAGGAGATCAAGGCGACCTTCTTCATTCCGGGTTGGGTCGTCGAGGTGCATCCGGCGATGTGCGAATCCATCGCCAAGGACGGCCACGAGATCGGCCATCACGGCTATTCGCACAAGCGGCCGGAGCCCGGCGACTTTGCCGTCGACAAGGAAGAGATCGACAAGACGCTCGACATCTTCAAGCGCATTCTCGGCGTTACCCCCGTCGGCTACCGGGCGCCCTCGGGCGAGAATTACGACGAGCTGCTCGGCTATCTCCGCGACAAGGGCATTCTCTATTCCTCCTCGTTCCGTGACGATATCCGCCCCTATCGCCACAAGCTGCGCGACGGCTCGAAGGGCCCGATCGAGCTGCCGGTGGACATGTATTTCGACGACTGGCTCTACGGCCTGTCGCAGCGCTTCTCCCCGCGCCCGATGTTCCCGAAGGAGCACGTGCTCTCGATCTGGAACGACGAGCTCGACCAGCTCCGCGAATGGGGCGGCCTCGTCTCGATGGTGATGCACCCGCAGGTCTCCGGGCGGCCGATGCGGATCGGCATCATGCGCGAATTCCTCGCAAGGGCGCGTGGGTTCGGAGACGTCTGGATCGCCACCGGCCAGCAGATCGCCGAGCATTTCATCGCGCAGGAAAAGAAGGCGCAGGCCTGAACCCTGCCATCCACGCTCCGCCGTCATCCCGGGCGGAGCGAAGCGGAGACCCGGGATCCATGCCGGAACGGTTCAGGCATGGATCCCGGATCGGCGCCGCTGACGCGGCTTGTCCGGGATGACCTCGATGAGCAGGATCAGCGACCGCATCATGACCACCCGCATCCGCAACGCCGACATCGTCATCGCCTATGACGCGGCTGCCGACGACCATGTCTATCGCCGCGATCTCGACGTCGTCTTCGACGCGAGCGGCATCCTGCATCTCGGCGATGGCTTCACCGGAGAGGTCACGCGCGAGATCGACGGCAAGGGCTTCATGGTCATGCCCGGCCTCGTCGACATCCACTCCCACCCGTCGAGCGAGCCCGGCAACAAGGGCATGACCGACGAGGTCGGCACGCCGAGGCTCTACAATTCCTCGCTCTACGAGTTCCTTTGGCTGTTCCGCGCCGATGCCGAGGGCATCCCGCATCTGAACCATGTCGCCTGGTCGGAACTGCTGATGTCCGGCACCACCACGCTGGTCGACCTCTCCTTCCCGAGCGAGGGCTGGCTCGACCGCGCCGCAGCGAGCGGGCTGCGCATGGTGATGGCGCCGATGTACCGCAACGGCCGCTGGTTCACCCGCAACGGCTATCAGGTCGAATACGAACTCGACGACGCGGCCGGCCGCAAGGCGATGGAGGACGCGTTCAAGATCATCGATGCCGCGCTCGCCCATGATTCCGGCCGGCTTTCCGGGCTTGCCTGCCCGGCCCAGATCGACACCTGCACCGAGGAGCTGTTCCGTGCTTCGATCGCGGCTGCCGCCGAGCGCAATATCCCGATCCAGACCCATGCCGGCCAGTCGATCAGCGAGTTCCACGAGATGGTCCGCCGCAGTGGGCTCTCGCCGATCCAGTGGCTCGATAGCGTCGGCTTTCTCGCGCCCAACGCCTCGATCGCCCATGCGATCTTTCTCGACGACCACCCCTGGGTGCGCTGGCCGACCCGCACCGATCTCGCCCGCCTCGCCGAGACCGGCACCTCGGTCGCGCATTGCCCGACCGTCTTCGGCCGGCGCGGCTTCACCCTGCGCGATCTCGGCCGCTATCTGAAGGCCGGCGTCAATATCGGCATCGGCACCGACACCTTCCCGCACAACATGCTGGAGGAACTGCGCCATGCCGGCGTCTATGCCCGCATCACCGGCGAGAGCCATGCGGTGGTGACGACCGGGCAGGTCTTCCGCGCCGCGACTTTGGGCGGGGCGAAGCTCCTCGGCCGCGACGATGTCGGCCGGCTGGCCAAGGGTGCCCAGGCCGATCTCGTCATGGTCGACCTGACCCATCCGATGATGCGCCCGACCCGCGATCCATTGAAGAGCCTCGTCAATGCTGCGGCCGACCGCGCCGTCTCCCATGTCTTCGTGCAGGGCAAACAGGTCGTCGCCGACGGCAAGGTCCTGACCATGGACTATCGTGCCGCCTCCGATGGGCTGGAACAGGCGCAGCGCCGTGCGCTTGCCAAGGCCTCCTCGCTCGACTGGGCCGGGCGCTCGGTCGATGAGCTCTCGCCGCCAAGCCTGCGCTGGGCATGAGGCCGAAAGGCTGGCCTATCATTTGCCTCCCGAATAGAGTTGCCCTGTTCTATTCGGGGCGCTGTCATGAATCTTCGCCAGATCGAGCTTCTGCGTGCGGTCGTCCGCTGCGAGACGACGGTTCGTGCTGCGCAGGAACTGGGGCTGTCGCAGCCGGCCGTCAGCAACGCGATCAAGCATCTCGAAAGCCAGGTTGGCTTCCCGCTGTTCGAGCGCGTCAACAACCGCCTGTTCCCCACGGTCGAGGCGCGCACGCTCTACGAGGAATCCGAGCCGATCTTCACCCTGCACGCGGCCCTCGAGGCGAGGGTGCAGGACATCAAGGAAAACCGCGCCGGCCATATCCGGATCATCGCGACGCCACCTCTGGGTTATGGCGTCCTGCCGGCTGCGCTGCGCAACTTTCTGGTCAAGCGGCCGAAGGTCCGGGTGTCCTTCGATATCCGGCGTTTCGAGCATGTCCTGGAGAGCGTCGAGAACGGCACGGCTGAGCTCGGCTTCGTCATGGGGCTGGACGACGATCGCGGGCTCGATGCCGAGACCTTTTTCGCGGGCGACATGGTCTGCGTCATGCGGCCCGAACATCCGCTCGCAACCAAGGCGACGGTCACGCCGGAGGATCTGCGCGAGGCGCCCTATATCGCCCTCGAACAGGGCACGCGCATGGGCACGATCGTCCGCCGCGCCTTCGCCGAGGCCGATGTGCCCCATCGCTTCTCCGTCGAGGTCCGCTACTGCAATACGGCTTGCGTGCTGGCGGAGAGCGGCGTCGGCGTCGCCGTGGTCGATCCGCTGTCCCCGGTCTTCAGCGGCCACTACGATCTTGCCATCCGCCCCTTCGCGCCGGCTTCGGAGGTTCGGGCTTCCGCGGTCCGCTCGCGCAAGCGCCCGATCTCGCGCGCAGCGGACGCCTTCCTGCGCGAGGTCCGGCTCGTCGCTGCCGAGACGGCCGCCAAGCTTGGCTCCGCCTGAGAGGGCCGCGCTATTCAGCCTGCGAATGTCACCCCGGAAATGCGCATAGATCGCGCCATTGTCCGGCCGCACGGGCTGGCTCAAAGTTCTCCGGCTGCCTTCCGGCAGTACATATCATGAGACGAAGCAGGCCTGGTCACGCCCGCCGATCACCGGCACGTGGCAGGGTTGCGCCCGACACCCGACCGGACCGAGATGACTGCCACCGCCAGGACGCTCCACACCGACGCGGCGATCGCCACGGCCGTCGCCGCCCAGCGCAATTGGGTGGAGGGTCTCTTCGATCGGCTGGCGGAGGGCAGCCGCGACAACCCCGGCATCACCCGCGATACCTATGGCGCCGGCGAGGATTTCGGCCACCGCCTGCTGGCGAAGCTTGGCCAAGCCCGTGGGCTGGCCGTCTCGCATGACTCCGCCGCCAATACCTATGTCACCCTGCCGGGCCGGGAGGCGGCGACGCCGCGTATCCTGATGGGCTCGCATCTCGACAGCGTGCCGCATGGCGGGAATTTCGACGGCGCGGCCGGCGTGGTTGCCGGGCTCGTGGTCATCGAGACCTTGCGGGCACTCGGCATCGCGCCGCGCTGTGACGTCACCGCGATGGGCGTGCGGGCGGAGGAGAGCGTCTGGTTCCAGGTTTCCTATATCGGCAGCCGCTCCGCTCTCGGCACCTTGCCGGATGGGGCTTTGGAGGCGAAGCGCATCGATGACGGTCGCGTCCTCGCCGCGAGCATCGATGCCAGCGGCGGTGATCCCGAAGCGATCCGCCGGCGCGAGCGCCATCTCGACCCCGCCGCGATCCGGGCCTTCCTCGAGGTCCATATCGAGCAGGCCCCGAGCCTGGTGGAATCGAAGCTGCCGGTCGCGATCTGCACCGGCGTGCCCGGCAATTTCCGCTATCCCGACGCGCGCATCACGGGGCGGCACGATCATGTCGGCACGCCCCGCCGCTTCCGCCGTGACGCTGCCATGGCCGGCGCCGAACTTGCCATTGTGCTCGACAAGCTCTGGCAGGAGGAGGAGGAAGCGGGCTTCCCGATGGCGGTGACGCTCGGCCGCTTCCACACCGACCCGGCCATGCATGGCCTGACCACCGTGCCGGGCAGCTTCGCCTTCAGCCTCGACGTCCGTGCCTATGATCCTGCCGTGCTGGAACGGGTCGAAGCGAAAATGCTCGCCGCCATCGGCGAGATCGAGACGCAACGGCGCGTCACTTTTGAACTCGGTACACGGGCCAGCGCGGCCGTCGGCCCGGTCGATCCGGCCATCGTCACCGGTCTTGAGGCCGCGGCGCAGCGGCAGGGCATCGCGACGATGCCGCTTGGCAGCCCGGCCTCCCATGATTCCGCCGCCTTTGCCGCCGCTGGCGTGCCGATCGCCATGCTGTTCGTGCGCAACGAGCATGGTAGCCACAATCCGCTGGAAGCTATGGAGATCGACGATTTCCTGGCAGCCTGCACGATCCTGGCGGATTGGGTCGTGCGAGAGGTCGCCTGAGCCGGTTGGCAATGCCATGCTGAACCCTAGACCTGCCAGTTCGGATACTTTGCGATGAATCGCCGCCCCCGCATCCTCGTCATCAATCCCAACTCCAACGAGATGGTCACCGAGGGCTTGCGGCAGGCGCTGGTGCCACTCGCCTTCGCGGAGGGGCCGGAAATCCTCTGTGAGAGCCTGCCTGAGGGGCCGGCCGGCATCGAGACGCAGGAACATGTCGAGAGCGTCACCTTGCCTTTGCGCCGCCGGGTCGAGGCCGCCAACGACATCAATGCCTTCGTCATCGCCTGCTATTCCGATCCCGGCCTGCATGTCGCGCGCGAGGGCACGGCGAGCCCCGTTTTCGGCATCGCCGAATGCGGCGTGCTGACGGCGCTGACGCGGGCGGACCGCTTCGGCGTGATCGCGATCAAGTCGCGCTCGATCCCGCGCCATATCCGCTATCTCCGCCAGATGGGGCTGATGGACCGGCTGGCGGGCGAGCGGCCGCTGGAGATGTCGGTGGCCGAGAGCGCGTCCGGCGAAGGCACGCTCCAGCGCATGATCGCGATCGGGCGCGAACTGCGGGATGTGGACGGCGCCGGCGCCATCGTGATGGGCTGCGCCGGCATGGCGCGCCATCGCCGCCCGCTGGAAGATGCATTAGGCGTTCCCGTGATCGATCCGACGCAGGCCGCTGTCGCGATGGCGATCGGCACGATCATGGTGCGTTGAGAAGGACGAGGGCAGATGACGGCGAACTACGATCTGGTCATTCGCGGCGGCACCGTCGGCTCCGCGACCGGCAGCTTCCGTGCCGATGTCGCGGTCAAGGACGGCAAGGTCGCCGCTCTGGGTTTCGGCCTTGGCGCAGGCATCCGCGAGATCGACGCGACCGGCAAGCTCGTCCTGCCCGGCGGCATCGACACCCACGCTCATGTCGAGCAGGTCTCGGCCGGCGGCTTGCTCAATGCCGATACGTTCGAGAGCGCCACGACCTCGGCCGCCTTTGGCGGCAACACCACGCTGATCTCCTTCGCCGCCCAGCATCGCGGCCTCGATCTGCGCAAGGTCGTCGATGACTACGCGGCATTGGCCCGGCGCGGCGCCCTGATCGACTACGCCTTCCACCTCATCGTCGCCAATCCCGACGCGAAGACGATCGAGCAGGACCTGCCCGCCCTGATCGGCGAGGGCCATGCCTCGATCAAGGTCTTCATGACCTACGATCTGATCAAGGTCGACGACGAGCCGCTGCTCGACCTGCTGCTGACGGCAAGGCAGAACCGGGCGCTGGTCTGCGTCCACGCCGAGAACCACGGCATGATCTCCTGGATGGGCAGGAAGCTCGTCGAAAGGGGTTATGTCGCGCCGAAATACCACGCGATCAGCCATCCGCGCGGTTCGGAGGCCGAGGCCTTCAACCGCCTGATCACGGCGGCCGAACTGCTCGATCAGCCGATCATGATCTTCCATGTCTCGACGGCCGAAGGCGCGCAGGTGATCCGCGACGCGCGCGGCCGCGGTCTCAAGGTCTTCGCCGAGACCTGCCCGCAATATCTCTTCCTGACCCGGCACGATCTCGACAGGCCGGACCTGGAAGGCGCGAAATGGATGTGCTCGCCGCCGCCGCGCGAGGTGGCGGATCAGGACGCGCTCTGGCAGGCCATGGCGCTCGGCGACATCCAGACCGTCTCCTCCGACCATGCGCCCTATCGCTTCGACGTGACCGGCAAGCTCTCGGCCGGTCCGAACCCGAATTTCAAGCAGATCGCCAATGGCCTGCCCGGACTGGAGACGCGGCTGCCGCTGCTCTTCGACGCGCTGGTTTCCAAGGGCCGGCCCGAATTCGCCGGGCGCGGGCTCGAAGCCTTCGTCAACCTGACGGCGACCGCGCCGGCCGAAATCTACAACCTTCCCGGCAAGGGTGCGCTGCTGCCCGGCTATGACGCCGATATCGCGATCTGGGATCCCGGCAAGCAGGTGGAGATCACCGATGCGGCGATGCATGACCTGACCGGTTTCACGCCTTTCGCGGGGCGCCGCGTCACTGGTTGGCCGGAACATGTTCTCGTCCGGGGCGAGGATGTCGTCAGCGGCGGCACGCTGCACGCCGCTCCGGGCTCGGGTCGCTGGCTCGCGCGCACGGGCGGCAATGCGGCGACCCCGACCGGCCGCCTCGTCGCGGATATCGACCCGCAGCGGAATTTCGGCGCGGTCCTGCTCGACTGAAGGCGCGGTTGCCGGGGCCGAGGTTGGCGAGGCGTTCCGGATCGCGGCTCGGCAACCTCTGCGTGCCTATTGTCGACAAAAAATATGCAATGTACGGTGGTGACATCGTGCTGGCGTCGACGGCTGCCGGATCGCCAGCCCGGCTGGTGCAGCAAGGCCAGTCGAAGCCTGATGGCATAAGAGCCGATCGAGAGGATGACGACCGATGGCCATTGGGGTGGGAGGTTCGAGCGTCGAAGCGGAACTGGCCAAGCTGGGAGCAGCGAGCGCCGAGGTCCCGCCGATCGCGGTCAGCGAGTTCAAGGCGCGGATCGCGAAAGCGCAGCGCCTCCTGCGCGAACAGGGCCTGCAAGCCCTCTATCTGGATACCTCGACCAACCTGCACTACTTCACCGGCATCGAGCTCGAGCTCACCGAGCGCCTGCACGGCGCGATCGTCCCGGCCGAGGGCGAGGTCGTCTATCTCAGCCCGGCTTTCGAGGAGCCCAAGACGCGCGAATATATGCAGTTCGGCGACGATGTGCGTTGCTGGGAGGAGCATGAGGACCCGACCGCGCTGGTCGTCGAGACCATCCGCAGCCTCGGCTATGAGAGCGGCTCCGTCGCGCTCGACCCTGATACGCCATTCTACACCGTCGATGGCTTGCGCAAGGCCGGCAACCGCTTCGACTTCCAGAGCGCCAGCCCGATCACCGCCGCCTGCCGCCAGCTAAAATCGGCTGCCGAGATCGCCCTGATCCAGCGCGCCATGGACGTCACGATGGCGGTCCATCGCGCGGCCGCGCGCACGCTGCGCGTCGGCATGACGACGACGGAGCTCGTCGATTTCCTCGACAAGGCCCATCGCAAGCTCGGCCTGACCCCGACATTCGGTGCCGCACAGTTTGGCGAGGCGACCGCTTACCCGCATGGCGTGCCCTATCCGCAGACGCTGGCCGAAGGCGACATGGTCCTCATCGACATGGGCGCCCGGCTTGGTGGCTACCACTCGGATATCACCCGCACCTATGTCTTCGGGGAGCCGACGGAGCGCCAGCGCGAGATCTGGAATCTGGAGAAGCGTGCGCAGCTCGCCGGTTTCGCGGCGGCCGTGCTCGGCGCGCCTTGCGAAGCGGTCGACCAGGGCGCACGCGGCGCGATCGAGGCCGCCGGCTTCGGCCCCGGCTACAAGGTGCCGGGCCTGCCGCATCGCACCGGCCATGGCCTCGGCCTTGCGATCCACGAGGAGCCGTTCATGGTCAAGGGCAATCGCACGCCGCTCGCGCCGGGGATGTGCTTCTCGGTCGAGCCGATGATGTGCATCTACGGCGAGTTCGGCGTTCGCCTTGAGGATATCGCCTATATGGCGGAGGACGGCGCGCGCTGGTTCACGCAGCTGGCCCATAGCGTCGACGATCCGTTCGGCTACGAGGCCTGAGCCTCCTTCCGGGCCGCCCGACGCTCACGACCGGCCCGCGCCGCCGGTGTCGGCCGCTGATGGTGTTGGCATCGGCAGCGGCGCTCACGCGGCATCCGGCCCCCCGCTATTGCGCAGGAGGCGCTGGCGGTGACAGTGAGGCTCGATGCCGATTCTCAGTGATATCCCCGCCGACATCCGGCGCGCCGCCTGCGCGTTTCACGAGGCCGGCCATATCGTCGTCGGCTGGGAACATCGGCGCTACATCACGCATGCCTGGCTGCGGCCGCCCCATGGCGTCTCGGGTGAAACCTGTTTCGAACCCTACAAGCGCGGATTTCAGGCCGGCAGCCCGATCGACCGCCAACGGGCCGAGATCGAGATCACCATCCTGTCCGCCGGCTATTGCGGCGAGATGATCTATTGGAACGAGGAAGGGCTGAAATGGTATCCGGGCGCGATCGCCTCGCATGAGGACGATCTCCGGCAGATGAAGCCCTATATCGCTCTGCTGCAGCCCCCGGACGAGGCCGCGCTGCAAGCCCGCTGCGCCAATGCGGCGACCGCGATTCTCTACCGGTCGCCGATGCTCGCTGCCCAGGCCGCGATCGCCAGGCGGCTGTTCGACCGGCGCCGCATCGATCGCGGCGAGGTCGATGAGATATGCGGGCGCGCGACGGGCTGAGTGCCGCCGCGCGCCCGCTTGGGTATCTGGCCGTCAAGCCGCCTTCTTGCCGGCGTCGAACGGGACTTCGATATCGACGGCGAGCGTCGAGACCTGGGCACCGCGCTCCATCCGGACGCTGACCTTGTCGTCGTCGATCTGCATGTGCTTGGAGATCGCGCGCAGGATTTCGTCGCGCAGCTTGCCGAGTAGGTCGGCATCGCCGCCGGTCGCGGCGCGCTCATGGGCGAGCAGGACCTGGAGCCTTTCCCGGGCGGCGGGGGCCGAGCGGGGACGGGAGAAGAGGCGGAACAGATTCATGCTCATGCCGCCTTCCTTCCGAAGAACTTGCCGAAGAAGCCGCGCTTCTCGCCGGGGACCGTGACCGGGAGCTGCTCGCCCTTGAGCCGGCGCACCGCGTCGAAATAGGCGATGGCCGGGGCGCTGCCCTGATCGGCCAGGGTGACCGGCGAGCCGATATTGGAGGCGCGCAGCACGTCCATGCTCTCGGGGATGATGCCGAGCAGCGGGATCGACAGGATCTCCAGCACGTCGTCGACCTTCAGCATGTCGCCGCGCTCGGCCCGCAGGGGATCGTAGCGGGTCAGCAGCAGGTGCTTCTCCATGCGCTCGCCGTTCTCGGCCTTGAGCGTCTTGGAATCGAGCAGGCCGATGATCCGGTCGGAATCGCGCACCGAGGAGACTTCCGGGTTGGTCACGACGATCGCGACATCGGCATGGCGCATGGCCAGCGTCGCGCCGCGCTCGATGCCGGCCGGGCTGTCGCAGATCACCCAGTCGAAATTCGCCTTCAGCGCGCCGATGACCGCCGCGACGCCCTCGGTCGTCAGGTTGTCCTTGTCGCGGGTCTGCGAGGCCGGCAGCAGGTAGAGCGTCTCGACCCGCTTGTCGCGGATCAGCGCCTGGGTGAGCTTGGCCTCGCCCTGAATGACGTTGACGAGGTCGTAGACCACGCGCCGCTCGGCACCCATGACCAGGTCGAGATTGCGCAGGCCGACGTCGAAATCGACGACCACGACCTTGTCCCCGCCCTGGGCGAGCGCGGCGCCGAGCGCGGCCGACGACGTCGTCTTGCCGACGCCGCCCTTGCCCGATGTGACGACGATGACCTTACCCATTGACCGCTCCTTCTGAACGTTGAGTTATGTGCGCGCCTCAGGCGAGCGCTTCGACCTTGAACGTTTCGCCGTCGAGCCAGATCTGCACGGGCTTGCCGCGGAATTCCGGGCCCATGTCCTCGGCCGTCTTGTAGTAGCCGTCGATCGCGATCAGCTCGGCCTCGAGCTTGCGGCAGAAGATGCGCGCCGCCGCATTGCCCATCGTCCCGGCCATCGCCCGGCCGCGCAGGGTGCCGTAGACATGGATCGAGCCACCGGCGACGATCTCGGCCCCGGACGCGACGGAGCCGACGACGGTGACGTCGCCCTCGAGGAAGACCAGCGACTGGCCCGAGCGAACCGGCTGCGTCACGATGATCGACGGCACGGCCTTGGGCAGGTCCGGCATCACCGGCTCGGCGACGGCGACCTCGGTCGTGGCTGTCTCGGCCGCAGCGGCCGGCGGTTCGAAATCGGAGGTCGGGCGCCCGTCCGCCATGGCCGGCGGCAGGTCGGAGCCGAGCAGGGACGGCGAGGCGCCCTCGATGCCCATGATTCTGACCTGGCGCGAGCCGAGCTGGCTGACGAAGGTGCGAAGCTGCGCCCGGTCGATATCCAGCCCGGTGATGTCGAGCACCACGGGGCGCCGCAGGAAGAAGCCGGCGGAGCGCGAGGCGAGATCGTCGAGCCGCGCGAGCCAGTCCTCGAAGGGCAGCTCCGGGGTCAGCGTCAGCGCAAGATAGGACCGCCCCTTGAGGCGGATGGGCCGGGGTTGAGTTAACACGTCGGTTATCTTGGTAAATTTTCGGTTGCTTCGGTGTATCGAGGGAATGGTTAACAGGTGGTAAACCACGCCCTCGAAGGGGCCTGCTCGATACGGTCTGGGGGGAGGCTTTCCACAGCTCCCTGACGGAGCGCGGAGCAGGCAAAAGTGACGTAGAACGCTCCGGACAATGACACGGAAAGCGCAGCCGTCATGCTCGCCCTTGTGGCGAGCACCCACGCCTTGAACACCACGTTTGCCGAAGGAAGACGTGGATGGTCGGGACAGGCCCGACCATGACGCAAGCAAGACGACGGAGAGATTCCGCCAGCCGATGCTACCCCTGAAACACTTCCGGGTAGGCATAGAGCCCGGGCGCGCCGCCCGTATGCCAGAAGACGATGGTCTCGTCGGGGCCGATCGCACCGCTGCGGACCAGCGCGACGAGCCCGGCCATCGCCTTGCCGGTATAGACGGGGTCGAGCAGGATGCCTTCCGTCCGGGCGACCAGCTCGACGGCTTCGATCATCGCGGGCGTGGGCTGGCCATAGCCGGGGCCGACCTGCGAATCATCGATCTCAAGCGCGGCCTGCTTGCCCCGCTGCCGGCCTTCCAGCGCGTAGATGTCGTTCACCAGCCCGGAGACGATGGCGCCGGCCTGTTCCGCCGAACGCGAGACGCTGACGCCCTGCACGCGGCAACCGAGCCCGGCATCCTCGACGCCAGCGAGGATGCCGGCATGGGTGCCGCCGCTGCCCGTCGGCACGACGATATGGTCGATGCGGACACCCTCGGTCTTCGTCTGTCCGGCCAGCTCCAGAAGGGCGTCGCGATAGGCGAGGCTGCCCAGTGCGTTCGAGCCGCCGACCGGGATGAAATAGGGGCGTTTTCCCCGCGCCTTCAGCCCAGCCACCGCCTCGTCCGCGATCACGGTCGCATCGCCGCCGGCCGGAAGCAGGCGGATCTCGGCGCCGAATATCCGGTCGAGCAGCCAGTTGCCATTGGTCCGGTAGGAGTCGCTGCGGTTCGCCACCGAATCGGTCAGCAGCAGCACGCAGGCGAGGCCGTTGCGGGCGGCGGCGGCAGCCGTCTGGCGGGCATGGTTCGACTGGATCGCGCCCATCGTGACCAGCGTATCGGCGCCTTGCTTCAGGGCCTCCGCAACGAGGTATTCGAGCTTGCGCACCTTGTTGCCGCCGCCGGCAAAGCCGGTGCAGTCGTCGCGTTTCATCCAGATCGACGGAGCCTTGCCGTTGTGGCCGAGAGCCTGTGACAGGCGCGGAAGGTGCTCGAAAGGCGTCGGCAGCAGCGCCAGCTTGATCGTGTCGCGTCGGTTCATCCCGGCAGGCTCCCAGCTTCATTGCCGTCGTTAGCGAGGACAGCATAGCGCGGCGCCGGAGATTCGCCGGGCGCGCGAATGCATGCCCGGCGTGCAGTTTAGGCTTGATGTCAAAGCCTGCGCGACAGGCGCGGGTCGAGCCTGTCGCGCAGGCCGTCGCCGAGCAGGTTCACCGCCAGCACGACCAGCGCGAGCGCGATCGCCGGGCAGAAGATCGTCCAGGGCGCGCGGGCAAGATAGAGCCGGCTCGACGCGATCATGTTGCCCCAGCTCGGCACCTCCGGCGGCACGCCCGCGCCGAGGAAGGACAGCGAGGCCTCCACCAGGATGGCGGACGCGCAGATATAGGTCGCCTGCACGATCAGCGGCGCGATGGTGCTCGGCATGATGTGCCGGAACAGGATACGCGGAGTTTTCGCGCCGCAGGCGCGCGCGGCCTCGACGAAGGGCAGTTCCTTGACGCTGAGCACGATCGAGCGGACGAGTCGGACGACGCGTGGCAGTTCCGGGATCGAGATCGCCGCGATGACGATGCCGATGCTGCCCTGGTTCAGGGAGACCATGGCGATCGCCAGCAGGATGGCGGGGATCGCCATCAGCCCGTCCATCAGGCGCATCACGATGGCGTCGAACCGCCGATAATAGCCGGCGAAGAGGCCGATGGTCAGGCCGATCAGGATCGAGATCGTCGCGACGCTGAAGCCGACGATCAGCGAGACGCGGGCGCCGTAGACGGTGCGCGCGAAGACGTCCTGGCCGAGCTGGTCCGTGCCGAAACGCAGCTCGGGTGAGGGTGGCTGGAGCCGCCGGTTCGGCGCCTTCAGCATGGGGTCGCCGGCGATCAGGGGCGCGACGATGGCGACGCCGACGAAGAAGATCAGGATCGCGGCGCCCAGCAGCATGGTCGGGTTGCGGCGTGCGAAGCGGCCGAGGCGGGCCAGGCGACTGCCGGCGGCGGGAGCGGGGACGGTCGGGGCATCGATTGCGGTCATCAGTCTCGCCTCCTCAATGCCGGATGCGGGGATCGATGAGCGAATAGGAGAGATCGACCGCGAGGTTGATCAGCACATAGACGCCGGAAAAGACCAGGATCACGCCCTGGATGATCGGGTAGTCGCGCTTCGAGATCGCGTCGACGACGAGGCGGCCGATGCCGGGGATGTTGAACACGGTCTCGGTGATCACGACGCCGCCGATCAGGAGCGCGACGCCGATGCCGATCACGGTGATGATCGGCACGCCGGCATTCTTCAGCGCGTGCTTCATCAGCATGGTGCGCGCCGGAACGCCCTTGGCATTGGCGGTGCGGATGTAATCCTCCTCCAGCACTTCCTGCACGGAGGCGCGGGTCATGCGTGCGATCAGCGCGACATAGGCGAGGCCCAGCGTCACCGTCGGCAGCACGAGATGCAGGAACCACGGGCCGACGCCGTTGGCGATCGACCGGTAGCCCTGCACGGGCAGCCAGCGCAGCTCGATCGCGAAGACATAGATCAGGCAATAGCCCACCACGAAGGTCGGCATCGAGAAGCCGAGCACGGAGAAGCCCATCAGAAGCCGGTCGATCGGGCGACCGGCCTTCCAGGCCGCCAGCACGCCGAGTGTGACGGCGATCGACACCGCGAAGATCATGGTCAGCACGGCGACGGAAAGCGTCGGCTCGAGCCGTTGCAGGATCAGCGTCGAGACCGGCGTGCTGGAGAAGATCGAGACGCCGAGATCGCCCTGGATCACGCGTAAACCCCAGCGCCCGAATTGGACGAGCAGGGGATCGTCGAGGCCAAGCCGCTGGCGGATCGCGACGATCTGCTGCGGCGTGGCGTAGTCGCCGGCGATGATGGCGGCGGGGTCGCCCGCCGAGAGATGGAGCAGCAGGAAGACGAAGACGCCCACCAGCGTCATCACCAGGATGGTCGATACCAGGCGCTGTACCAGATAACTCAGCATTGCGTCGTTCGTCCTCCGTCGGCTTGCTTGTTTCGGGGCGCTGCGGAACGCCCATTCGGGCACGGCATTGCGTGCTCGCCTCTCACGTCGCCGGCACGATGACCTGAAGACGGCTGGGCAAACGGAGCCCGCCGAAGGGCGGGCTCCGCGTATCGGTTCGCGATCGGGCTGAAATCAACCCTTCCGGACGTTCCAGAACGGGATCAGCTCGGGCATGCCGATCAGCCCCGTCAGGTTGCGCAGGGCAGCCGGCTGGAACCACTGGCCGAAATAGGCATGCGGCACGAAATCCCAGGCGTTCTGCTGGATGTCACGAGCGATCTTCTTGCGCTCCGCATCGCTCGAGGCGCCCGCCCATTTGTCGCGCAGCTGTTCGTGCAGTTCGTTGCTCGGCCAGCCGAACCAGCCCTTCTCGCCGCTGGCGGCATGGCCGCTGAGCGAGACCGGATTGCCGAAGGCGTTGACCGAGCCGGAGGTGAAGAACACGTTCCAGCCGCCCTGGTCCGGCGCGGCCTTGACGGCGCGGCGGGTGACGACGGCGCCCCAGTCGGAAGCCTGCAGCGAGACGTTGAACCCGGCCTGGCGCATCCATTGCGCGATCAGGTTGGCGGCGTTGTTCATATAGGCGATGTTGGTCGCCTGCAGCACGACGACCGGGCGTCCGTCATAGCCGGACTCCTTCACGAGCTGTTTCGCCTTCTCGATGTTCGGCGCACTCTTGAACCAGTCGATATTGGCGTCGTTCTCCATCGGCGTGCCCATGCCGAACAGCGAGGAGCAGCCACGGAAATATTTCTCGTCGCCGAAGGTCGCCTTCATCACCTCCGTCGGGTGGATCAGGTGCAGCATGGCCTGGCGGGCCTTGACGTTGTTGAACGGCGGATGGAGCCAGTTCACGCGTGCCCAGCCGAGCTGGCCCTGCTTGTTCAGCACCTCGAGCTTGATCGCCTTCTCGCCGGCGAGCGAGTCGAGCAGATCAACGTTCGGGTACTCGATCATGTCGATCTCGCCGGCCCGGATCGCGGCGATCGCGGTCGCCTCGTCGGCGATGTTCTCGAACACGACGCGGTCGACATTCACGACCTTGCCGCCCGAGGTCATCACCGCCGGTTCCGAGCGCGGCACGTAGTTCGGGTTCTTGTCGTAGACATAACGCTGGCCCTGGACGACCGCGCTCTCGTTGAAGGTGAAGGGACCCGAGCCGATGATCGTGCTGATCTGCTGGTTCGGGTCGGTCCCGGCCTCCTTTTCGCGCATGATGTAGCAGACATTGGTCGCAGCCTTGGCGAGCCATTCGACCACGAGCCCGTAAGGCTCCTTCATCACGATCTGGAAGGTCTTGTCGTCCTTCACCGGCGTGTCGGCGAGGCGCGCCATCATGTGCTGACCGCCGCCGTCGCGGGCGCCCCAGCGCCGGATTGAGGCGACGCAGTCCTTGGCCGTGACCGGCGTGCCGTCAGTGAAGCGCAACCCGTCGCGGAGTTCGAATGTATAGGTCTTGCGGTCGTCCGAGAGCGACCATTTCGAGACCATCTGCGGCTGCGGCTCGAACTTGTCGTTCACGCCGAACAGCGTGTCGTAGACCATGCCGGAGTGGTACGAGGTCATGTTCGCCGTCGTCCAGATCGGATCGAAGACGCGAAGATCGCCGTGCAGGACGGCGCGGATGGTGCGGGCTGCTGTAGGCGTGGTCTGGGCGCGGATCGTGGCCGGTGCGGCGACGAGCGCGCCGGTTGCCAATCCGCCCTGTACGAAGCGTCTGCGTGTCGTGGTCATGTCGTTCTCCTCCGCGTTGCAACAGAGGGCCGCAGGCATTCGCCTCGTCTGGCCCTCATCGGGTCATGCTTCTTCTCTCCTGTTCCTTTCGGGTGCGGTGGCGTCAGACGACGAGCCGGCCCGGCGGGAGCGGATCATGCGGCCAGAGCGGCCGGTTGATCTTGCGATAGGGATACTTGCGCACGTCGAGATGCGAGGGCCCGCCGCCATCGGTGTAGATCACCTCGCTGGCGATCGGGCCGTAGGCCGCATGGAAATGGTTGGTCGACTTGACGCTGACGATGCGCTTCTGCGTCGGGTCGATGCCGACGCTGGTGAAGATCTCCAGTCCCAGCGCCTGCGTCCGGTGCGAGAGCAGCGCGACATCGATGCCGTCGATGCGGATGCCGACCGCATTGCCGATCGGCACTTTCGCAGTGCCGAAGCTCTGGGTGCCGTTGCGGATCGCGCCGAGCACCGTCACCTCGCCGTCGACAGGCGTGCCGGAGGTCGAGGCCGCCTTCCCGCCAAAGCGTAGCGGAATGGTCGCGCCGACGCCGGCTGTCAGGCAGAACTCGACCGCGACCGGGTCCCAGACCGGGCCGACCGCGGCATCGCTGATACCGCGTTCGCGCAGCCGGTGGATGATGTTGGTGTTGTCGGAGGCCGCGCCGCCGCCGGCATTGTCGGTGGAGTCCGCGATGACGCGCGGGCCGTTGGCAGCGCCGCCGAGCGCGCGGTCGAGGGCCTCGTCGAGCGGCGTCACCGGCGGAGCGAACTGCCCCTTGAGCGAGCGGAATTCCTCGCCGAGCTTCGCCGCGAGCGCATCGCCCTTCGCCTTGTCGTTGTCGGTGATGACCAGGACGCGGGTGCCGATCTCCGGCACGTCGCCCTGCTGGAAGCCATGCGCCAGCGAGACCGAGAGAATGCCGTCCTTGCCTTCGAGCGCGCTCATCCGGTCGACGAAGGAGCGGCCGGGCTCGCGCGTCGTCGGCACCAGCTCGATCATCCGGCAGTCGTAGAGCGACATCACCGGCTTGATCTCGCCGCGGATCGTCCGGAGGATGATGTCGACCAGCTCCTCGGCCCGCTCGACGAAGTCGATATGCGGGTATTCCTTGTAGAGGATGACCGCATTGGCGAGGCGCACGCGCTTCTCGGTCAGGTGGCAATGCGGATCGAGTTCGACGCCGATCGGCACGGAAGGGCCGACGATGGCGCGGACATGCTCGATAATGTCGCCCTCGCAATCGTCATAGCCATGCGCGACCATGGCGCCGTGCAGCCCGAGCAGCACGCCGTCGACCGGCAGCGCCGCCTTGAGCTGGGCGAGGATCTCGTCCCGCATCTCCTCGTAATCGGCCTTGGCGCAGGTGCCTGACGGCTCGGCCCAGAAGCAGGATCCCTCGATCAGTTCGAAGCCCTCGCGCTTCGCGCGTTGCCGCGCGACATAGAGCGGCGCGGTGGTGTGGGTCGCCCGGTCGGGATGCTGGCCCGCCGGAAAATAGGCGGAAGCCTCGAAATTGGCCCGGGATGTCGGGATCGGAGAGAACGTATTCGTTTCGGTTGCGAGCGACGCAGCAAACAAGCGCATAAGCGACCCTTCCGACGATGTGATCGTCATGTTCGGTTGGCCGCGAAGGCCATGTCAAGCTGCAGCGCGAGCGCGGAATGCTGCAGCCGCTGCATGGGTCAGGAGCGCCTCATTATTGCTAATGAGACGCATTGGTGTTTGATGGTGTCGACTTTGCTTCGGGGAGGGCGGTCCGGCCCAGGGCTCACTTCGCCAGCGTGACTTCCCACATCCGCAGCTTGGACTGCCAGGGCTGGAAGCCGGAGATGGCCTTGCTCATCGCGACCGCGTCGAGGCCGTTATAGAGGAAGATCAGCGGCACCTCGTCGATGACCCGCCGGTGCAGTTCGTCGAAGATTTTCTGCCGCTCGGCCTTGTCGGAGATCAGCATCGACTTGTCGATCAGCGCCTGCGCTTCCGGGTTGTCCCAGACCTTGCGCGGCTGCTTGTCCTTCGGGCCGGAGAACTGTTCGAAGGCGATTGCCGGGTCGAAGCGGGCCGAGAACGAGAAGGACTGCATCTGGTAGTTGCCCTTGTTGAACCGGTCGAGCTGCGTCGCCCAGTCCAGGATCTCGATCTCGGCATTGATCCCGACCGCCTGCAGCATCTGCTGCCAGACTACGGCTGCCGGGAAGCTCGGCACGGTCGGCCGCTTGTTGGCGAGGATCACGATCTTCTCGCCCTTGTATCCGGCCTCCTGCAGCAGCTGCTTGGCGTGGGCCGGGTCGTATTTATGGCCCTGCCTCTCGACCTCGCCGAAATAGCCGGAGGTCGAGTAGATCGGCGAGTTGTTCGGCGTGCCCAGGTTGTTGGAGGCGGCCGCGACCAGCTCGGGGTAGTCGAGCGCCGCCGCGATCGCCTGGCGCAGCTTCTTGTTGCCCATCACGGGGTCTTTGGTCTGGATCAGGAAGAGGTGGCGCACCGCATTGGGCGCGATCGCGACCTTGAGGCTCGGCACCTTCTTGAGTTCCTCGACATCGCTCGGCAGCGTCTCGCTCATCTGCAGCGCGCCGGAGATCAGGCCGGCCTTCACCGTCGCCGCATCCTTGACGATCAGGAACTTGACCTCCTTGAGCAGCGGGCGCTTCGAGCCGACATAACCGTCGATCTTGCCCTGGCCGGGCGACTGGTAGCCGTCGAAGGCGGTCATGGTGAAATACTCGCCGCGCTTCCACTCGCCGAACTTGTAGGGACCGGTGCCGATCGGCTTGTCCCACGTCCCGTCGGCCTTGACCGAGTCCTTGTGCAGGATCGCGGTCATCGCGCAGTCGGTCCGGGCCATCGTGTCCAGGAACAGCGCGTTCGGCTTGTCGATGGTCATGACGAAGGTCTTGGCATCGGGCGCCGAGACGGATGTGACCTTGAGGCCGCTGCGCCCGTCGAATTCCGACGTGCAGCGCCACTCGGTCTTCGGGTCCATGTAGCGGTTCCAGCTCCACAGCACGTCGGCGGAGGTCAGCGTCGCGCCGTTATGGAACTTCACGCCGTCGCGCAGCGTGAAGGTGTAGGTCTTGCCATCGGCCGAGAGATCGACCTTCTGCGCCAGCAGCGGCGTGGCATTGCCGCCCTCGTTATAGCCGACGAGCCCCTCGACGAGCTGCAAGGCGAAGTCGTCGGTGCTGTCGTCGCGGTTCACGCCGGGATTGTTGCTGCGGATGTCGGCGGCGACTGCGACGGTGATCGACTGGGCTGTGGCCGGGCTCGCACAGGCGGCGAGCAGGATGGCAAGGGCGAGTGGGCATCTCATGGCATCGGCTCCCTCAAGGTGTCGCCATAAGCGGCGCGGTCGGTCTCGGTCAGGCGGCGTGTTCGGTCGCGAAAGGCTCGCCGGTCAGGCTGTAGCAGGTGAAGTGCCGGTTGAGTGCCGGCAGCGGCGCCACCTCCATCACGCCCTTGCCCGGCTCGAGCAGGATCATCGCCACGCTGGCGGTGATGTCGCCGCGCTGGCCGGGGCGCGGCGGGCGGCAGACCGAGAAGGGCGAGAGGAAGTCGTCGAACAGCACCGCCTTCAGGTCTTCGCGGCCGAGCGGGCGTCGCGGCTCGTTCAGGAGGTTGCGGACGCGCCAGTCGCGATAGGGGCTGTCGGGAGCGCTGGCGATGCCGGTCTCGCGCAGCTTCGTCAGCGCGGTCGGGTTGGTCCAGTGATTGGCATGCACGATCAGCCCGTCCTCGGGCAGGATCGGGAAGGCCTCGTCCGGAGCGCATTCGAGGTCGATGCCGAAGCCCTTGTCCTGGCTCAGCATCATGTTGGTCGAGCAGGCCTTGGGCGTGGTCGCGACGACCTTGATTGCCAGCGCCAGATGTTCCTGCTCCATCGCCTTGCGGCGGATCAGCGCCAGCGGCACACCTTCCTGGCAATAGTCGCGGTCGCTGCGCAGGTAATTGCCGGTGACGCAGATGCCGGCTTCGTTCATGCCGTGCCGGCCAAGGCCGCCGGCCTCGACGAAGGTCAGCAGGTCCGGCCCGTTCTTTCGCTGCACCCGGAGCACGATCGCGGTCTTGGCGCATTCGGGCTGCCAGTCCCAGTTCTGGCCCTGGATCACGCCGCCGGTCGCGCTGCGCTCGGGCAGGATGATCGCGCCGGTGCAGCCATCGTTGTCGGCCTCGTCTTCCTCTTCCTCCTCCTCGTCGGCGCGGTTTGCGATCAGCCTTGCCTTGGCGACGATCTCGGTACGGGCATTGATCATGATGATCGCATCGAGCGGCACGCCGGAGCCGTCGGCGATGCCGCGCATCTCCTCCAGATAGGCTTCGTCGAAAGCCGCGATCCCTTGCCGGGCCTCGTCGATCAACTGGCGCCGGAGCGTGGGGCTGGAGCCGAGCCCGTCCAGTTGTCCGGAATAGAACCGGGCGCTGCCGGCGATGCGATCCGGTACCGCTGCGCCATGGCTGCGGCCGCGCTCGTAGGGAGTGCCTGATACGGAAACGAAGGGGAACGGTTCGATCATGAGACACTATCGTGTTTTTTGATTGACCAATATACACAGTGGCGCATCACTCCGCGGATTGTCAAATCGCTCTCCAAGAAGCGGAACCACGACATGGCCAGCAGCCTGCGCGGCGAGATCATCGGCGATATCCTGCGGCTGGCCCGTGACGAGGGCTGGCCGGTAGGCGCAGCCGTCGGCGTAAAGCCTTTGGCGGCGCGGTTCGGCGTTTCGCGCACGCCGGTCAGAAGTGCGCTCCTGACGCTGGTCGAGGCCGGCTTGCTGATGCGTGACCAGGACCAGGGCTTCAGCCTGCTGCGGCCGGTCGATGATGCGGCGGTCGCCGCGCATATGCCGGCGCCGGCAGGCGGCGGCGAACTCTACCAGAGGATCCTGACCGAGCGGGCGCGAGGCGATCTCCCGACCGAGGTCACCGAGAACGCGATGCTCGTGCATTTCGGCGCAGCCAAGGGCGATCTGCGCAAGGCCCTGATGCGGCTTTCGTCGGAAGGGCTGGTCCAACGCCAGCGCGGCCATGGCTGGCGCTTTACCGAGAGCCTCGACACGCCGGAAGCCATCCTCGAATCCTACGCCTTCCGCATCGCCATCGAGACGGCGGCACTGAACCAGCCCGGCTATGCCGTCGATGCCGTCGAGCTTGGCCGGTTGCGCACGGCCCATGAGGCGCTGATGCGCCGGCCAGTGGGCGCGGTCACGCCGCAGCTCTGGTTCGAGGTCAATTCGACCTTCCACGAGACGCTCGCCTCATGGTCGCGCAATCGCTTCTTCCTGCAGGCCGTCCGGCGCCAGAACGCACTGCGGCGCATGCATCAATTCGCCGATTTCTGGGAGCTCGAACCGGAGCAGATCCTGCAATCCTGCCGGGACCACCTCGCCATTCTCGCTGCGCTCGACGAGGGCGACCGGCCGGGCGCCATCCGGCTCCTCGTCGCGCATCTCGCCGGGGCCGCGCGGGACTGGGAAGGGCAGCCGCCGGCGGGTTCAGGGCGCGCCTAACGCACCGGCCGGCGCTCTCGCTACAGCGACAATTGCGAGCCCGCCTCGGCGCAGCTCGCCTTGAGTGCCCTGAGGATCGCCTCCTCGTCGGTCGCGATGCCGTGGCGTTGCAGGCAGGGCACGAGGATCGCCGCTTCGGCATGCCCGCCCGGGCCGATGACCGGGCAGGCGATGTCCGTCACCGCCATGATGTCGCGGCTGGCGGCGACGCGATGTCCGAGGGCGCGGATCTCGGCGAAAATCCGCTCGGTCTCGGCCGCTTCGAGGCGCTGCTTGTCGGCCTCCGAGGCTTCGCGCATGAGCTGGCGTCGGCGCGTTTCGCTCTGGAAGGCGAGGATCAGTAACCCGGAATTGGCGTCGAGCGCGGGCCGGCCATAGCCCGGCCGCACGATGACGCTGGCATCGAGATGGCCGGATGTGGTCGCCAGCACCACGGTCTGCGCCCGGCTCAGCACGACGAGATGCGCGACCTGCCCGCTCGCCTCGCTGAAGCGCTCCATCACCGGCAGCACGATCGAGGTGAGCTGGCGCCCGGCCGGCGTGCGGATGCCCAGATCGAACAGCCGGCGCGACAGCACGAGCCGGTCGGTCCCGGCCTCGCGGGCGAGATAACCGCGCTGCTGCAGCACGAAGACCATGCGGAAGATCTCGCTCTTCGAGCGGGCGAGGCGTTCGGCGATCTCGCGGGTCGAGAGCGGCTCGCCGACTTCGGCCAGCAGTTCGAGGATGTCGAGCCCCTTCTCCAGCGCAGGCGCCGCGTAGCTGCCCTTGTCTCCGTTCTCGGTATCCGGCAGGTCGCTCATGGCACTCTGTTTCATATATGAAGCTTGACATCAAATAAGAAACGAACCTAGCCTCCAGGTAAAGGGGAGGCGGATGGTACGATCGTCGGATCATATCGCAGGTTCTGGGGGCGTCGCGCCGTCATCGCGAGGCGGCCGGGCATGAAATACGGCCTGCAGTTCCGCGATGTCTTCGCCGCCTGGGAATCGATCCTCGAAGGCGTCTGGATCACGCTGCTGCTGTCCGCCGTTGCGATGGTCGGTGGCCTTGTCATCGGCATCGCCTGCGCCGCTGCCCGCGTCTATGGCCCGGCCTGGTTGCGCCGCATCGTCGGCACCTATGTCGAGGTCATCCGCAACACCCCGCTGCTCGTGCAGCTCTTCCTGATCTTCTTCGGCCTGCCGAGCTTCGGCGTCAGGCTCGACGGGCTCACCGCCGCGATCATCGCGCTGGTCATCAATCTCGGCGCCTATACCACCGAGATCGTCCGCGCCGGGCTCGAAGCCGTGCCGAAGGCGCAGGTCGAGGCCGGCCATTCGCTCGGCCTCTCCGGCTTGCAGGTCTTCCGCTATGTCGTGATGTTCCCGGCGCTGAAGGCGATGTTCCCGGCGCTCGCCAGCCAGTTCGTGCTGCTGATGCTGGCGACCAGCGTCGTTTCGCAGATCTCGGTCGAGGACCTGTTCCACGCGGCCTCGATCGTACAGTCGCGCACCTTCCGCGATTTCGAGGTCTACACCGTCATCGGCGTGCTCTATCTCGGGCTCGCCTTCGCCTTCCGCGGCCTGTTCGCGGGCATCTACTATTGGGCGTTCGTCAGGCGATGATCCGCGAATTCGGCCTCATCGATGTGATGTACCTGATCGCGGCGGCGCGCTGGACGCTGGCGCTGACCGCGACCGCCTTCATCGGCGCGTCGCTGATCGGCATCGTCATCGCCATCGCCCGCATCCTGCCCTTCGCGCCGCTGCGCTGGCTTTCGGCGGCCTATATCCACATCGTCCAGGGCACGCCGCTGCTGGTCTGGCTGTTCGTGATCTTCTTCGGCCTGCCGCTCGTCGGTATCTCCGTCAATCCGTGGCTCGCGGCGGCGACCGCCTTCTCGGTCTATGGCAGCGCCTTTTTGGGCGAGATCTGGCGCGGCGCGCTGGTCTCGATCGCGAAGACGCAATGGGAGGCCGGCGCCTCGCTCGGCCTCTCGCTCGGGGAGCAACTGCGCTACGTCATCATCCCGCAATCGATCCGGGTCGCGATCCCGCCGACGGTCGGTTTCCTCGTCCAGCTCATCAAGAACACCTCGCTCGCCGCGGTGATCGGCTTTGTCGAACTGACGCGCGAGGGCCAGCTTACGGCGGCCGGCACCTACAAGCCCTTCGCCGTCTACATCACCGTCGCCGCGATCTATTTCGCGATGTGCTTCCCCCTCTCGCAATGGAGCCGCTCGATCGAGCGGAAGCTCGATGTCGCTCGTTGAAATCCACGGGATCAACAAGAGCTACGGCTCGGTCCAGGTGCTGAAGGACGTCTCGCTCGATATCGCCAAGGGCGAGGTCGTCGCCGTGATCGGCCGCTCCGGCTCGGGCAAGAGCACGATGTTGCGCTGCATCAACGGGCTGGAGCCGGTGCAGGCCGGCGTCATCCGCGTCGACGGCACGCAGGTCAACGATCCCAGGACGAACCTGCGCAAGTTGCGCCAGGAGGTCGGCATCGTCTTCCAGAGCTTCAACCTGTTCCCGCATCTCTCGGTCTGCGACAACATCACGCTCGCCCCGCGCGTCGTGAAGAAGCAGGCGCCGCAGGCCGCCCGCGAGGTGGCGCGCGAGGTGCTCGCCCGCGTCGGCCTCGAGGACAAGCTCGACGCCTATCCCGCGCAACTCTCCGGCGGCCAGCAGCAGCGCGTCGCCATCGCCCGTTCGCTCGCCATGCGGCCGAAGCTGATGCTGTTCGACGAGGTCACCTCGGCGCTCGATCCGGAGCTGACCGGCGAGGTGCTCAAGGTGCTCGAATCCGTGGCCAGCGAAGGCATGACCATGATCCTCGTGACCCATGAGATGGGCTTTGCCCGCCGCTTCGGCTCACGCGTCGTCTTCATGCACGAGGGCCGCATCCATGAGCAGGGCCCGGCCGCCGCCGTCCTGGCCGAGCCGAAGACGCCGGAACTCCAGACCTTCCTCAGCGCAGTCCTGCACTGAGGCGGAACGCCAACGACATCAACGAGGGGAGAGAAGACGATGCGTTCACTGTTCGCAGGCTTAGCCGCCCTGGCCATCGCCGCCTTCGGCGCCGCCGAGGCCAAGGCCGACAAGCTCCAGGACATCCTGTCCAAGGGCGTGGTCCGCATCGGCGTGCCGCTCGATGCGCCGCCCTTCGGCTCGCAGGACAAGGACCGCAAGGCTGTTGGATTCGATATCGAGATGGCCGAGATGGTCGCCAAGGGCCTCGGTGTGAAGCTGGAGATGCAGCAGATCACCGGCGCCAACCGCATCCCGTTCCTGATGACCGACAAGGTCGACATCGTCATCTCGGTGATGGGCCTGACGCCTGAACGCGCCAAGCAAATCCAGTTCACCGCGCCCTATGCCAACACCTTCCTTGCGGTCTACGGCGCGAAGAGCTCGACCGTGTCGAGCCCGGACACGATCGGCTCTGCCCGCGTCGCCGCCGCCAAGGGCACGACGCAGGAGCTCGCGATCTCGGCCGCCGCGCCGAAGGCGAGCCTGATGCGGACCGAGGACGACGCGACGGCTGCCGCCGCCTACATCACCGGCCAGGCCGACCTCCTCGCCACCAATTCGATCGTGGCGCAGGCACTTGCCAAGCAGAACCCGAACAAGGAGTTCGAACGCAAGTTCGTCATCCGCCGCAGCCCGGCCCATATGGGCGTGCAGATGGACCAGCATAATCTCGTGCGCTGGCTCGACAGTTTCATCTTCTTCAACACGATGAATGGCGAGCTCGAGCGGCTGCATCGCAAGTACCTGGACATGCCGATGGACCCGCTGCCGACGCTGTGAGGCGACGGCAAACGCGAAAACCCTTCCCACAAGAAGCGCGGGGAACCCCTCTCCTGTAAGGAGAGGGGCAGGGGTGAGGTGTCGGCTGTTGGACCAGTTCGCAAAACCTCACCGCAGCAGCGGTCAGGTCACGGCCACGGTGTCCAACGGCCTGCCCCTCACCCTGCCCTCTCCCTCCGGGAGAGGGTTCCCTGCGGTTCGTCCTGAAACCAAGCGCCCGATGTTGCCGAGCCCGCCATGACCAGCCCCCGCCCCAAGCCGACCCCGCGCCCGTCCAGCGCCTTCCTCACCGTCGATCTCGACCGCGAGGGCAAGCAGACCGGCTTCCTCATGATCCCGCATTCGCCGCATGACGACGCCTGGGGCGCGACCCGCGTGCCGATCGCCGTGATCAAGAACGGCACCGGGCCGACCGTGATCATGGAGGGCGGCAACCATGGTGACGAATACGAGGGGCCGATCACGATCTGCGACCTGATCCGCGATCTCGATCCCGGCCGCGTCCAGGGCCGGCTGATCCTGATGCCGGCGAACAACGTCCATGCGGTCATGGCCGGCCAGCGCACTTCGCCGGTCGATGGGCTCAACTTCAACCGCACCTTCCCGGGCGATCCGCGCGGCACCATCACCCAGCAGATCTCGGCCTTCGTCAGCGATCATATCCTGCCGATCGGCGACGCCTTCCTCGACCTGCATTCCGGCGGCTCCTCGCTCGACATCATTCCGAGCGCCATCGTCGAGCCGACCGATGATCCAGCCCTCCACAAGCGCAATGTCGCTGCCGTCCAGGCCTTCGATGCGCCGATGATGGTCGTCATCAGCAATCTCGGCGAGCCGCGCACCGCAACCGCCGCCGCTTGCCGGGCCGGGCTCGTCACGGTCGGCACCGAAATGGCCGGCGCCGGCACGGTCTCGCTGGAGGCTCTCGCGGTCTGCCGCCGCGGCGTCGCCAATGTGCTGGATCATCTCGGCGTCGTCGTCCGCGACAAGCCCGAGCCCCGGCGTGGCGAGGGCCAGATCCTCGAACTCCCCGGCATCTCGGCCTATGTCTACGCGACGGCGGACGGCGTCTTCGAGCCTTTCCATGCCAACGGTATCAAGGTCAGCGCCGGCGAGCCGGCAGGCCGCATCCACTGCACCTGGGACCCGACGCGCCCGCCCGAGACGCTGCATTACGCGGCCGACGGCATCCTCTATGGCCGGCGCCAGCCGGGCCGGGTGAAGCCGGGCAATTGCTGCCTGATCGTGGCGGCGCCCTATCGCGGAACCCTGTGATGATCGCGCTCGATGATATCCGCGCTGCGCGTGAACGCATCGCGCCCTACATCCGGAAAACCCCGACGCTGCCCTATGTCAGGACGCGCGGCAGCGATTTTGGCGGCGCCGTCACGCTGAAGCTCGAATTGCTGCAGGCGGCCGGTTCCTTCAAGGCACGCGGCGCGATGAACCGCCTTCTGACCCTGTCGAAGGATGAGCTCGCACGCGGCGTCGTCACGGCGTCCGGCGGCAATCATGGCCTCGCCATCGCCCGCTCGGCCCATGTGCTCGGCGTGCCCGCGACGATCTTCCTGCCGTCCAATGCCGCGCCGGACAAGATCGCCAAGCTGCGCGACTGGGGCGCGGACGTGCATATCGTCGGCGCGATCTGGGACGATGCCAACGCCGCCGCGCTCGCTCATTCCAGCAAGACCGGCGCGACCTATGCCCATCCCTTCAGCGACCCGGTCGTGGTCGCCGGCCAGGGCACGCTCGGCCTCGATATCCTCGACGACATGCCTGATGTCGACATCATCCTTGTCGCCATCGGTGGCGGCGGGTTGATCACCGGCCTGTCGACGGCGGTGAAGGCCTTGCGTCCGCAGACGCGGATCATCGGCATCGAGCCGGTGGGCTCGCCGACGCTGCATGCCTGCCTCGCGGCGGGCCGCCTCGTCGCGCTCGACAAGCTGGAGACCCGCGTCGCCACCATGTCATGCCGCCAGACCGACCAGGAGATCTATGAGGCGACGGCGCGCAATGTCGACGAGATAGTGCTGATCACCGATGCCGAGATGGAGCAGGCGGCGAAATCGCTCTGGTTCGAGTTCGGCATCGCGGCCGACTTGTCGGGCGCTGCGGCGTTGGCGGCGCTCCAGTCCGGCCGGGTCTCGCTCACAGGTGGCGAGAAGGCCTGTGCGTTGGTCTGCGGCGCCGGCACGGATGGCTGCCTGCCGGGATAAGACCCGGCTTGCATTCCGAGAAACAAAGAGGGAACATACGTGTATGTCTCTCTCGGATTCCGTCCTGAACCCGCCGCCGGCGCGGCCCGATATCACGCGCATCGTCTGCCGCGGCGCGGCCCGGCACCTGCGCGAGCGCGGCTATGCCATCGTCAAGGAAATGACCTTCGCCAATGGCAGGCGCGGCGACATCGTCGCGCTCTCGCCTTCGGGCGAACTCTGGGTCGTCGAGGTCAAGTCGGGCATCGCCGATTACCGCGTCGACGGCAAATGGCCGGATTACCGCGATTATTGCGACGGCTTCCTCTTCGCCGTCGCACCGGAATTCCCGCGCGAGATCCTGCCTGACGATGTCGGTCTGATCGTCGCCGATGCCTATGGCGGCGAATTGCTGCGCGAGCCGCCGCGCCATCCCTTGAGCGCGGCGCGGCGCAAGATGCTGACCATCGCGCTGGCGCGGCTGGCCTCCAGCCGTCTGGCTGCGGTCGAGGACCCTGACGGCCTAGCCTGATACGGCCGCTTTGCGGGTTTCGGGCGGTGCCGTTCCCGGCATCGCGGCGAACCGGCGCAGGTCGATCTCCGCCACCAGAAAATCGATGAAGGCACGCACCCGCGCCGGCAATCTGCCGCCATGGCCGACATAGACGGCGTGGATATCCTCGACATCGCCGGGATTGAAAGCCTCCAGCACCGGGACGAGCCGTCCGGCGGCGATATCGTCGGCGATATGGAAAAGCGAGAGCCGCGTCAGCCCTTGTCCCGCCAGCACGAGGCGCCGTGCGCTTTCGCCGTCGCCGACCGTGACGCGGCCATGGGCCGGCAGGAAGACGCGCTGGCCGTCGATGACGAAGGGCCAGGTGTCGCGATGCCGGGCGAAATTGAAGGTGATGAGATCGCAGCCGGCGAGTTTTTCGGGGTGATCCGGCGCGCCATGCGCCGCCAGATAGTCCGGCGAGGCGACGATGGCCGAGACGCTTTCGCCGAGCTTGCGCGCGACGAGTTGCGAGGACCGCAGCGGCCCGACCCGGATCGCGACATCGGCGCGCTCGTCGACGAGATCGATCACCGCATCGGTGATCGAGATGTCCAATTGGATGCCGGGATGCGCAGCCATGAAGCGCGGCGCCACCGGCAGCAGGAAATGCCAGCCGAAGGCGACATTGGCATTCACCCGCAAACGCCCGCGCGGGATCTGGCAGGCCGCGACCGCCCGCTCGGCCTCGTCGAGATCGGCGAGCACGCGCAAGGTCCGCTCATGAAAGGTCGTGCCTTCCTCGGTCAGCATGAACTTGCGGGTCGAGCGCACGATCAGCCTGACGCCGAGCCGCGCTTCCAGCCGGGTGATGAGCTTGCTGACCGCCGAAGGCGTCATCCTGAGCGCGCGCGCCGCCGCCGAGAAACCGCCGAGTTCCACGACGCGGGCGAAGACCTCCATCTCGCCGGACCGGTTGATCTCGCTGCGCGGCATCGTGAATTCATCTCACAATTGCTGGTCTTTCATACAGTCTAATTCACAAGCGTGAGCGGCGCTATCTCCGGCCCGAACAAGTCCCCCGGAGGCATTCCATGCCCGTTGCCCTTTATGCTCTCACCGTCGGTGCCTTCGGCATCGGCGTCACCGAATTCGTGATCATGGGCCTGCTCCTGCAGGTCTCCGCCGATCTCGGCATCAGCGTTCCGCTCGCCGGGCTATTGATGACCGGCTATGCGCTCGGCGTCTTCGTCGGCGCACCCGTGCTGACGATCGCGACCCGCTCCCTGCCGCGCAAGACGACGCTGCTCGTGCTGATGGCGATCTTCACGCTCGGCAATCTCGCGGCGGCGTTGAGCCCGAGCTTCGGCTGGCTGATGGCGGCGCGCATCGTCACCGCGCTGGCGCATGGCACCTTCTTCGGCGTCGGTTCGCTGGTTGCGACCAGCCTCGTCGCGCCGGAGCGCAAGGCGTCGGCCATTGCCCTGATGTTCACCGGCCTGACGCTCGCGACCCTGCTCGGCGTGCCCTTCGGCTCCTGGCTCGGCCTCGCCTTCGGCTGGCGCTCGACCTTCTGGGCGGTGACCGCGATCGGCCTCGTCGCTTTGGTCGTCCTTGCCGTCTTCGTGCCGGCGGATCGCGAGCGCGTGGTGCCCGGCTCGCTCGCCGAGGAATTCAAGGTGCTGGCGCGGCCGCAGGTTCAGCTCGGCCTGATCATGACGGTGCTCGGCTTCGGCGGCATCTTCGCGGTCTTTACCTTCATCCAGCCGATCCTGGTCCAGCTCGCCGGCTTCAGCGAGGCGGCGGTCTCGCCGATCCTGCTGGTCTTCGGCGGTGGCCTCGTCGTCGGCAACCTGTTCGGCGGACGCTGGGCTGATCGCCGGCTCGCCCCGGCGCTGATCGGCTCGGTTGCGCTGCTGACCGTCGCGATGTTCGCCTCGGGTTTTGCCTTCCACAGCCAGATCGGCGCCGTCGTCGCGGCCTTCGTGCTCGGCGCTGCTGCTTTCGCTACGGTCGCGCCGCTGCAGATGTGGGTGCTGCAGCAGGCCGGTGGAGCCGAGGGGCTGGCGTCCAGCCTGAACATCGCCGCCTTCAACCTCGGCAACGCCTTCGGCGCCTGGCTCGGCGGTGCGGTGATCACGCAAGGCCTCGGCTATGGCGCGATCGCGCCGGTCGCCGCCTTGGTGCCGCTGCTGGCGCTCGGCCTCGCCATCGTCGCGGTGTCGCTCGAGCGCCGCGCGGCCCGCATCGTGCCAGCCTGCGCAACCTGAAGCACGCCGGTAATGGCCAGATGAAACATCCCGCCGGACAGGTCGTCCGGCGGGATTTCTGCGTTCAGGGGCGGATCAGCGCGGCGCGCGCTTCGCCAGGATGCGCTGCAATGTGCGGCGATGCATGCCGAGACGGCGGGCCGTCTCCGAGACATTGCGGCTGCAGAGTTCGTAGACGCGCTGGATATGCTCCCAGCGCACCCGGTCGGCCGACATCGGGTTTTCCGGCGGCTGCGGGCGGGCATCGCGCTGCGCGGCGAGCGCGGCATGGATCTCGTCGGCATCGGCGGGCTTCGCCAGGAAATCGAAGGCGCCGAGCTTCACCGCGCTGACGGCGGTCGCGATATTGCCGTAGCCGGTCAGCACGACGCCGCGCGCGTCGGGCCGGCGCTCCTTCAGGCGGGCGATGACGTCGAGGCCGTTGCCGTCGCCGAGGCGCAGGTCGATCACGGCGAAGGCTGGAGCGGCCTCTTCCACGGCGGCGATGCCGGCCGCGACGCTGTCGGCGATGCGGACTGCGTAGCCGCGGCCCTCCATGGCGCGGGCGAGACGGGTCAGGAACGGCTTGTCGTCGTCCACCAGCAGAAGGGACATGTCGGCCGCCGGGTCGGGCCTGTCGGTTTCGCTCGCTGCGTCCTGCATCGTCTTCTCCTTGCCGCTTCTCGTCGCGCTGCGGCTTGCGCGTATTCGGGTTTCGGTTCGCCGCCAGGCGCCCTGTGGGGCCTGCTCAGCCAGGTTCATTTAAGGCCGATGCGTTCGCCTGGGTACCCCCATCAACAGGCAGATCGGCTTCGAAATCGTCACGAGACCAGGTGATCCGGATCGAAGCGCCGCTCGCGGGCGCCGGCCGGTTGGAGAATTCCAGGGTCGCGCCACCCCGCTCCAGCAGCGTCTTGGCGATGAAGAGCCCGAGCCCGAGGCCGCCGCCGGCCCGGCCTTCGGCCGAGCCGCGCGAGAGATAGGGGTCGCCCGCCCGCATCAGAACGTCGGGCGGGAAGCCCGGCCCGTCATCGGCGATCACCAGCACCACCTGGCTCTGGTTCCATTCCGCCGTGATGGCCACGGCCGAGCGCGCGAAATCGACGGCATTGTCGACGATATTGCCGAGGCCGTAGATCATGCCGGGGTTACGGCGGCAGACCGGCTCCGGCTTGTCGCCGGTCATGGTGATCTCGAAGGGCACGCCGAAGGGGCGCTGCGGTCCGGCGGTCTCCTCGATCAACAGGCGCAAGGTGAGCTGGCCGAGCGGTCCGGCATCCTCGTCCTGCAGGCTGGAGAGCTTGCCGAGAATGCCGCGACAGCGCTCGACCTGCTCGCGGAGAAGCGCGATATCCTCGGCCATCTCGCCATCGGGCGGGGCGAGCCGGGTCAGTTCGCGGGCGACCAGCGCGATCGTGCCGAGCGGCGTGCCGAGTTCATGGGCGGCGGCGGCGGCGAGCCCGTCGAGCTGCGAGAGATGCTGTTCGCGCGCCAGCACGAGCTCCGTCGCCGCGAGCGCGTCGGAAAGGTCGCGCGCCTCCTTGGCGACGCGCCAGGCATAGATGCCGGTGAAGCCGAGGCCGAGCACGAGCGCTGCCCAGTTGCCGAGCTGGTAGAAGGCCGGCAGCACCGGCCGGTCGTCACCGGCCCAGGGCAAGGGCAGGTGGTAGCGGCTGAGCAGGGTCGCGAGCGCCATCGCCAGCAGGCCCAGTACAAGCGTGCGCTGCGGCGGCAGCGCCGTGGCCGAGATCATCACCGGCGCCAGGAACAGGATCGCGAACGGGTTCTGCAGGCCGCCGGTCATGAAGAGCAGCGCCGCAAGCTGGGCGATGTCGAAGCCGAGCAGGGCGGTCGCGGCCCTGTCCTGCAGGCGGTGGCTTAGCGGAAAGCGGATGCGCAGCGCGATATTGAGCCAGGCGGACACCGCGATGACGCTGAAGCACCAGCCGAAAGGCAGCGGAAAGCCGAGGCCGAAATACACGCCGGCGACGGCGAGGCTTTGCCCGGCGATAGCGAGCCAGCGGAGCCGGACCAGCGTGTCGAGGCGCAAATGACGGCTGGAACGCGCCAGAACCGGGGCGGATAGGTCCGGAAAGCTCAAGATTTAAGGGTCTCCTGCGCGGCGCCTGCCGACGGTTTTGCCTGTTTCATCCACATCGCAGGAAAATCTTAGCCTTTAGCCGGGTTGAATGAGAACAAAATCAACGTAAGGTGCGATGCTGCGACGCATCATCGCATGTTGCGTCGCCAGAAGGACATTGGATCGTATGTACGGGGCTGCCATGTCGTTTGCCTACCATGCCTACGAAGCGGTTCACATGATGGTGAGCCCGGTGCGCGGAGTTTCGGATGCGATGCATCTGGCCTTCAAGAACCCGGCGAATCCGCTGACCTACACGCCGTTCGGCCGCAGCGTCGCGGCTTCCTGCGAGCTGTTCGAGCGCATGACGCGCCGCTACGGCAAGCCGGCCTTCGGCCTCGACGAAACCACGATCAACGGCGTCAAGGTCGCCGTCGAGGAGCGCGTCGTCTGGGAGCGCCCCTTCTGCAAGCTGGTCTATTTCGACCGCAAGATCCCATCCAGCCGCCGCAAGCCGCAGCCGAAAGTGCTGCTGGTCGCGCCGATGTCGGGGCATTACGCCACGCTGCTGCGCGGCACGGTCGAGGCCTTCCTGCCCGGCCATGAGGTCTATATCACCGACTGGGTCGATGCCCGCCTCGTGCCGCTCTCCGAGGGCCGCTTCGACCTCAACGATTACATCGATTACGTCATCGGCATGCTGCAGATGCTGGGGCCGGACACCCATGTCATGGCGATCTGCCAGCCTTCGGTGCCGGTCATCGCCGCGATCGCCCGCATGGAGGCGGAATCCGATCCTTGCGCGCCCCGTTCGATGACGCTGATGGGCGGCCCGATCGATACCCGCCGCTCGCCGACCGCCGTCAACCAGCTCGCGATGGAGCGTGGCACGGACTGGTTCCGCCGCAACTGCATCACCGTCGTGCCGTTCCCGAGCCTGGGCGCGTTCCGGCAGGTCTATCCCGGCTTCATGCAGCTCTCGGGCTTCATGGCGATGAATATCGATCGCCACGTCACCGCCCATTACGACATGTTCAAGCATCTCGTCAGCGGCGACGGCGATTCCGCCGAGAAGCACCGCGACTTCTATGACGAGTATCTGGCGGTGATGGACCTGACCGCCGAGTTCTATCTCCAGACCGTCGATACCGTCTTCGTCCAGCATGCCCTCCCCAAGGGCGAGATGATGCATCGTGACAAGCCGGTCGATCTCACTGCCATCCGTCGCGTCGCGCTGATGACGGTCGAGGGCGAGATGGACGACATCTCCGGCGTCGGCCAGACCCAGGCCGCGCACGACCTCTGCGTCAACATTCCCGACGACAAGCGCGTCCATTATCTCCAGCCGAAGGTCGGCCATTACGGCGTCTTCAACGGCTCGCGCTTCCGCTCCGAGATCCAGCCGCGCATCTCCGATTTCATGGTCAGCCTCGACATGGAAGCGGCCAAGGAGCGTCGCGGCGACAGTGCCAAGGAGCAGCGCAAGGCGCTCAAGGTCGTCGGCTGAAGCGCGTCTCTTTCTAATCGCCCGCGAATCCCGCACAATCGCGGGCGATGCGCATCTCCCTGTTCAGGCGCCAGCCGGACCCCGACCGGATCGAGGTCGTCCATGCCGGCGCGCGCTATGCCGTTCTGATCAAGCGCCGCGCCGCTGCGCGGCGAATGACGCTGCGCGTCTCGCAGGCGACCGGCGAGATCACCCTGACCTTGCCCGAGCGTGCCGATTTCGCGGCAGGTCGCACCTTCGCGGAGAACCATGGCGGCTGGATCGCCGCGCGCATGGCCAAGCGCCCGCGCCCGGTTCCGTTCGAGCCCGGCCAGAGCATACCGCTCCGCGGCGTGCCGCATCGCATCGTGCATTGGTCGAAGGCGCGCGGGCTGACGCAGGCGACGCGCGATGCCGATGGCGTGCCGGTCATCGCCGTGGCCGGCGATGCCGCCCATGTCGCGCGCCGGGTCAAGGATTTCCTGCGGAAGCTCGCGCTCGAGGATATCGAGAAGGCGGTGCGCCGTCACACCGCGATGCTCGGCATCTCCGCCCGCAAGATCACCATCCGCGACACGACCAGCCGCTGGGGCTCCTGCTCCTCTCAAAGGGACCTCAGCTTCTCATGGCGCTTGATCCTGGCGCCATCCCCGGTGCTCGACTATCTCGCGGCCCATGAGGTGGCGCATCTCAAGGAGATGAACCACTCGCACCGGTTCTGGTCGCTGACCCACAAGCTCTGCCCCCATACCGAGGAGGCGGAGGGCTGGCTGAAGCGCCATGGCGCCAGCCTGCACGGCTATGGTTAAGCCGGAAGCTCTGCCGCAATTCCGCCGTTAACCACTTTCTGAAGGCTGCGCCCGCACACTGAAGGCCGATTCGCTTTCAGCGTGAGTATGCCTATGGGTCAGGTCATTGCGTTCCGCCTTCCGCAACAGCCGGTAGCCGCTGCCGAGCCGGCACTCGGGCTGATGTCGGCCGTCGATTTCGCGCTGCGCGATCTCGCCGAGATTCTCCCCCATATCGCGCTCGATTCGGCGCGCCAGCAGGCCGAGGCCTGCCGCGCCATGCTGGCGCAGGCCTTCGACGCCGAGATCGAGGCCGAACTCGGTAACTGATCTCGCGCTCGCGCATGCCGCCCCCGGCGATGACGCGGGTTGCCGAAGCGGCTGAAGTGTCGAACCTTTCCGGGCAAGAGCCGGTGATCCGCCGGCCGGCAGAGCGCCTGGGAGGCTTCATCCGTGTTCTTGACCAACAGCGATATGGTCGATCTCGTCGATCTCCGGCATCGGCTGCATCGCAGGCCTGAAATCTCGGGCGAGGAGCGCGAGACCGCCGCGACCATCGTCGAATTCCTGAAGCCGACCGGCCCGAACCGCATCGTTACCGAACTCGGCGGCCATGGCGTCGCCGCGATCTACGAGGGTTCCGAGCCCGGCCCGACGGTGCTGATCCGCGCCGAGCTCGACGCGCTCCCGATCGAAGAGCTTTCCGACAGCGACCATCGCTCCGAAATCCCCGGCAAGGGCCATCTCTGCGGCCATGACGGCCATATGACCATCCTCGCGGGCCTCGCCCGCGGCTTGCAGCGCAATCCGCCGCAGAAGGGCCGCGCCATCCTGCTGTTCCAGCCGGCCGAAGAGACCGGCGCCGGCGCGGCCGCCGTGATGGCCGATCCGAAATTCGAGGAGATCGTGCCGGACTATGCCTTCTCCCTGCATAATCGCCCGGGCGTGCCCGTCGGCCATGCCCGCATCTCGGAAGGCGCCGCCAATTGCGCCTCGCGCGGCATCAAGATCATCCTGACCGGCGAGACCTCTCATGCCTCGACGCCGGAGCACGGCCGCTCGCCGGCCCCGGCCATCGCGACGCTGATCCCTGCTTTGACGGCTTTGGGGCCGGGCGGGCCGCTCGACGCCAATTTCCGGTTGGTGACCGTGACCCATGTCGAGATCGGCGAGCAGGCTTTCGGCATCGCACCGGGCCATGGCGAGCTCTGGGCGACGTTGCGCACCGTCAACGATGCGCAGATGGGCGCGCTCTGCGAAGCCGCCGAGAAACTGGCGCGTGAGGCGGCGGAAGCCGGCCGGCTCACCGTCGAGATCAGCTATCACGACATCTTCCACCATTGCGAGAACGAGCCGGAGGCCGTCGCGATGTTGCGCCGGGCGATGGACGAGGAGAAGGTGCCGCATGGTCCGACGCCGCCCTCGCGCGGCTCGGAGGATTTCGGCCTGTTCGGGCGCCGTTCGAAATCGGCGATGTTCCTGCTCGGTTCGGGCGAGACCGCGCATCTGCACAACCCCGATTTCGATTTCCCGGATGATGCGATCGGGCCGGGCGCGCGCGTCTTCATGCGGGCCTTGCGCAACCTTCTTGGCGAAGCCCGGCCACAGGGCTGAGGGAACGACACATGGCTTTGGATTGGACCCGCGCCGCGACCCGCGCGCAGGAGATCGTCGCCAACTGGCAGCGCGCGGCGGGGCCGGGCGGCGCCGTCGTCCTCTTCAACCGCGACGGCGTGCGCGAGGCTTTTGCCGGCGGTCTCGCCAGCATCGAATACGGCGTGCCCTTCACGCCGCAGACGCCGAACCGCTTCGCCTCGATCAGCAAGCATATCCTCGCGATCGCGTTGCTGCGGGCCGGCATCCCGCTCGATGCGCCGCTCGGCCGCTGGCTGAAGGAATTGCCGGCGCCGCTTGCCGCGGTCGAACTCGGCCGGGCCCTCGACATGACCGGCGCCCTGCCGGACATGATGGAGGCCCTGTGGCATCAGGGCGTGCCCTTCACCGCGACACTGAGTGCGGAGGAGGTCTTCGCGATGGCCTGTCGCTTCGCCGCACTGAATGCCGAGCCCGGCACCGAGATGGCCTATTCCAACACCGGCTGGCGGCTCGGCCAGCGCATCCTCGAGCAGGTCACCGGCAAGCCCTACAAGGAGACCGTCGCGGAACTCTCCGGCGAGCTGGGTGCCGCCTTCCGCCTGCCCTATGACGGTTCGGAGATCGTGCCCGGCCTCGCCACCGGCTACTGGAACGATGGCACGTCCTGGCGGCGCGGCCATAACGGCCCGCATTTTTCGGCCTCGGGCGGCATCGTCGGTTCCGCCGCCGATCTCGCCGGCTGGGCCTCGGCCCTGCTGGCGGGCCGAGGTCCGCTCGCTGGCATGCTGGAGCGCCTGACGGCGCCGCGCCATTTCGCTGACGGCAGCGAGAGCGTCTACCGCCTGGGCCTGGTCTGCAGCCGGTTGGGCGAGACCGCGATCGTCGGCCATGGCGGCTCGCTTTCCGGTTATCGCAACCATTTCTGGATGTCGCCGGCCCATGGCGTCGGCGTCGTCGTGCTGAGCAATCGCGAGGAAGAGGCGCTCTGGCCGGCTTTGACGGTGCTGGCGAGCTTGCTCGGGCAGGAGCTTCCCACGATCGCGAACGCGCCCACCGGGCTGTTCGTCAGCGACGAAGGGCCGTTCTGGGCCGAGCTCGCCACGGATTCGATCAGCTACATGGGCGGTTTCGAACGCCTGATCACCGATGGCGACGGCGGTCTGCGCAGCCTGCCGGCTTATCTCGATATCCGCCTGAAACAGGACGGGAAGGATCGCCTCACCGGCCTGATCGGCGGGGTGCAGCGCTCGCTCGCGCGGGTGCCTGCCGATACGCCGCTCGATGCGCGATTGGTCGGGCGCTGGCGCGATCCGCATTTCGGCACGGAGATCGAAATTCGGGCCGAGGGTACGGCCCTGATGCCCTGGCCTTCCGGCGGAACGGTGTCGCGCCTGACGCCGCTGCCGAACGGCCGCGCGCTCGCCAGCCACCTGCACGGCCCCTGGCTTGCGCGACCCTGCCTCTGGCTCGATGCGGAAGGCTGCTTGCGGGTCGCCGGTCATCGGGCAAGGATATTGCAAATGAAACGCGCCGGCTGAAGCGGCCCCGCGGAGGGGCGGTGCCGCAGGGCCGGTGACGAAGGAGGAGAACGCCTGATGCAACTGTCCCGTTTCACCGCCGCGCTGCTGCTGTCGGCGGCCGCGTTCCTGCCGCTCCCGGCATCGGCGCAGTCGCAGCCAGCCTCGAACCGCATCCTGCGGGTTGCGCCACATGCGGACCTCAAGACGCTCGATCCGGTCGCGGCCTCCATCGTCATCACCCGCATGCACGGGCTGATGATCTACGAGACGCTTTTCGCCTGGGATTCGAACCTTCAGCCGAAGCCGCAGATGGTTGAGAGCTTCGAGACCTCGCCGGACAAGCTGACCTGGACCTTCAAGCTCCGCCCCGGCCTGAAATTCCATGATGGTCAGCCGGTGACGACCAAGGACGTCATCGCTTCGCTCGGCCGCTGGATGAAGCGCGACACCATCGGCGGCAAGCTCGCGGAATACACCGATGGCATGGAGGCGGTCGACGACGCCACCTTCCGCCTCAAGTTGAAGCGCCCGATGGCGCTGGTGCCTTTCGCGCTGGGTTCCGCCGTCGGCCAGATCCCGGTGATCATGCGCGAGTCCGACGCCAAGTCCGACCCGATGAAGCCGATCACCGAGACGATCGGCTCCGGCCCGTTCAAGTTCAACCGCGAGGATTGGCGCAGCGGCTCGAAGGTCGTCTACGACCGCAATCCCGATTACGTCCCGCGCTCCGAGCCGGCCGACGGGCTCGCCGGCGGGCGCGTCGTCAAGGTCGATCGCGTCGAATGGCAGATCATGCCGGATGCGGCGACCGCCGCTGCAGCGCTCCAGACCGGCGAGATCGACATCTGGGAGCAGCCGAGCCAGGACCTGATCCCGGTCATCTCGACCAACAAGCAGATCAAGGTCGATCGCTATTCCAACCTCGCCAACCAGGTGATGCTGCGGCCGAACCATCTCCACCCGCCCTTCGACAATCCGAAGGCGAGGCTCGCCTTGGCCTATGCGACCGAGCAGGCCGATTTCCTCGCGGCCGGCTTCGGCGACGAGGAATGGTGGAAGCGCTGCAACGCCTATTTCGTCTGCGGCGGCCCGAACGGTACGGAGGCCGGCAGCGAGGGCTATGCCAAGCCCAATCTCGACAAGGCCCGCGAGCTGCTGAAGGAGAGCGGTTACAAGGGCGAGAAGCTCGTGCTCTCGACCAGCAACGACATCGCCCCGATCGGCCGCATGGCCGAGGTCGCGGCCTCCGCGCTCAAGGCCGTCGGCTTCAATGTCGATGTCCAGTTCGCCGACTGGGGCGCCGTCACCACTCGCCAGCAGAACAAGAGCGCGCCGGATCAGGGCGGCTGGAACCTGTTCGTCACCTACGCCTCGGGCGCGACCATGCAGTCGCCCCTGACCAATATCGGCACCAACATGGCCTGCGAACGCGCCTGGGCCGGCTGGCCCTGCGATGCCGAGGCGGAGAAGCTGCGCGGCGCCTTCGTCGATGCGCCCGACGATGCCAGCCGCAAGGTGGCGCTGGAGGCGCTGCACAAGCGCCTGGCCGAGATGCAGCCCTATCGCGTGCTCGGCCAGTTTGACCAGCCCTATGCCCGGCGCACCAATGTCGCCGGCGTGCTGGCAGCCCCGGTCATGCTGTTCTGGAACGTCGAGAAGAAGTGAAGCGAGGGGAGTTCTCTACCCATACCCTCCAAGAGGTCATCCCGGACAAGCCGCGCAGCGGTGCTGATCCGGGATCCATGCCTGAGCCTCTATCGGATGCGCTCCGGCATGAATCCCGGGTCTCCACTTCGCTCCGCCCGGGATGACGGCGCGGTTGAAACGTTAAAGCGTCGCCCGCCAGACGAAATCGCGGCTCTCGCCCGGCGCCAGCCTGAGGATGCCGGGTTTGTCCGCGATTTCGCCCTGCCAGCCGGCGGGGCTCGCCATGCTGTACCAGGGCTCGATGCACAGGAACGGCGCGCCTGATGGCTTCGACCAGATGCCGAGGTCCTTGTAGCCCTCCCAACTCACCGTCACGGCGCGGCTCTCCCGCCCTGACGCATCGCGCGCCGCGAGGCGCACCGAGCGGTTCGCCGTATCGGGGATCACGATCGCATCGTTGACGAAGAGGCGCTCGTCGAGATCGAGCTCCTTGCCTTCGAAAGGCAGGGGGATCGGCGCGGTCAGCAGGCCGGCTTCGACGCCAAGCCCCTGACCCGGCTCCGCCTGCGGGAACGTCAGGCGATGCGCGGGCTTCGCGACGCCCTCGGTGAGCGGCCAGAGGAAGGCCGGATGTGCGCCGACGCCGCAGATCAAGGGCACCTCGGCCGGATTGCTCACCCGCGAGGTCACGGTCAGCGTATCGCCCGCGACCGCGTAGATCATCTGCAGCACGAACCGGAACGGATAGATTGCCAGCGTCTCCGGGCTCTCCCGCAGTTCCAGCACCGCCCTGTCGGCGCTGCGCTCGACCCATGAGAACAGGCTGTCGCGCGCGAAGCCATGCTGGGTCAGGCGGTAGGAGCGCCCCTGATGGATCAGCGTGTCGTCGGTGAGACGCCCGACCATCGGGAAGAGTACCGGCGCGTGGCGCGGCCATTCCGGTCCGCCGTTCCAGAGCGCCGGCCCGCTGGCATCGGAGAGCGCGATCAATTCGCCGCCTTGTGCCCGCACCGTGGCGCGCAGCCGGTCGGAGGCAATCTCATGGGTCTCGGTCATCATCGTCTCCGTCGGCGGCTGCCACTCCGATAACCGATCCGCGGCCGCGAAATCCACCATGCGGGAAGCCGGTCCGATAGGGCATGCGCTTCACGCAGTCATGGTCGACTTGATCAGGGAGGGCATGCGCCAGACGTATTTCGTCATAAGGCATCGAAATCAGCAAGGCTTTGCAGAAAATGGCCTTTCTTGAGAATTCCCGTTCCTTGACGGGCTGGTCCGCGATGCCGATTCTGCTGCCTCTATCGCGCCGGCTGTTGCCGCCGCTGCCCACGCCGTCAGGACCACCGATGACCGTTACCGCCAATAGCCGCACCGCCGATCATGCCATCGACCCGCTCTTCCTCGAGCGTTGGTCGCCGCGTGCCTTCGCCGAGGAGATCATCTCCGAGGCCGAGCTGAGGGTGCTGTTCGAGGCGGCGCGCTGGGCGCCGTCCTCCTACAATTCGCAGCCCTGGCGTTTCATCTATGCGCGGCGTGGCACGGCGTATTGGCCGGCCTTGCTCGGCCTGCTCAACCCGTTCAACCAGTCCTGGGCGAAGAATGCCGCTGCGCTGATCTTCGTCGTCTCCAAGGAGACCATGGCGGTTTCCGGCAAGGCCGAGGAGGTGCCGTCCTACACCCATTCCTTCGACGCCGGCGCGGCCTGGGCCTATCTCGCCCTGCAGGCGGTGCGCCTCGGCTGGCAGGCGCATGGCATGGCCGGTTTCGATCAGGCGCGGGCGCCGCAGGCCCTGAAGCTGCCGGCCGGCTATCGCGTCGAGGCGGCCGTTGCCATCGGCAAGCCCGGCGACAAGGCGCAATTGCCGGAAGCCTTGCAGGCTCGCGAGACGCCGAGCCAGCGCAACCCGATCAGCGCGACCGTTTTCGAGGGCATCTTCGCGGGTTGAGCGCTCGCCTCTTGCGGCGGGGCGCATTTCGCGCGATCCCGCTACCTATGCCGAAGGAGGCAAGCCTTGCTGATCACCCGCCGCCAGTTCGCCGCCGGTTCGCTCGCCGCGCCCGCCATCCTGAAGGGTGGACGGGCCTTCGCCGCCGGCCGGCCGATGACCGTCGCCTCGCTTTTGGGCGAGGACAAGCCGGAGACGAAGGTCTGGCGGCGCATCGCCGATATCCTGGAGCGCACGGCGCCTGGCCGCTTCGATCTGCGGGTCGTGCCCAATGCGGCGCTCGGCGGCGAGAAGGAGGTGGCGGAGGGGCTGCGCCTCGGCTCGATCCAGGCGGCGCTCTCGACCGTGTCCTCGCTCTCGACCTGGGTGCCGGCAGGACAGATCCTCGATCTGCCCTTCCTGTTCCGCGATCGCGGCCATCTCGCGCGGGTGCTGGCCGGGCCGCTAGGGGCCGCACTGAAGGAGCTTTATCAGGCGCAGGGCTTCGTCGTGCCGGGCTTCATCAATTACGGCGCTCGCCATCTCCTGGCGAAGGAACCGCTGACCACGCCCGCTTCGGTCAAGGGCAAGCGTATCCGGGTTATCCAGAGCCCGCTCCATACCGCGCTCTGGTCAGGCTTCGGCGCGCATCCGACACCGATCCCGATCCCCGAGACCTATAACGCGCTGAAGACCGGCGTGGTCGACTGCATGGACCTGACCAAGTCGGCCTATGCGGGTTTCCGCCTGTACGAGGTCGTGCCGGTGCTGATCGAGACCGGCCATATCTGGGCGAGCGGCGTCGTGATGTTCGCCGCGCCCTTCTGGAAGGCACTGACGCAACAGGACCGCGAGGCGCTGACTGCTGCGGTTATCGAGGGCATCGCCTATTTCGACGAGTTGATGCGGGCCGACGAGGAGGCCTCGATGGCGCGCGCCAGAGCCGAAGGCGGCAAGGTCGTGCCGGCCGAGGATCGCCAGGGCTGGCAGGATGGCGCGCGCAAGGTCTGGGAAAGCTTCGCGCCGCAGCTCGGCGGCATGTCGGGTATCGAGGCCATCGCGCAGAGCCGCTGAGACCAGCATCGACGGGACGAGACCCATGCCGCTTTCGATCGACCATATCGTCATCGCCGTCTCCGATCTGGAGGCGGCGGTCCGCGACTACACGGCGCTCGGCTTCACCGTGCTGCCCGGCGGCGAGCACCCGCGCGGCTCGCGCAACGCGCTCGTCGTGTTCGAGGACGGCGCCTATCTCGAGATCATCGCCTTTCCGCGCCCGCTGCCGGATTATCGCTGGTGGCAGGTACTGGACCGTGCCGGCCCCGGCCTCGTCGACTATGCCGTGCTGCCGGATGATCTCGACGCCGATCTCGCCCGCGCGCGGGCCGCCGGCATCGTCATGGAAGGCCCGCTCGACGGCGGCCGGCTTCAGCTCGACGGCGCGCGCATCGCCTGGCGCTCGGCCCGTCCGCCGGAGCCGGACATTCCGTTCCTCTGCACCGACGTCACGGCCCGCAGTCTGCGCGTTCCCGAAGGAGCAGGCCGTCGCCATGCCAATGGCGTGACCGGCGTCGCCGGCGTCACCGTGGCGGTGCAGGACCTCGCGACCTCCGTCGCCCGTTACCGCGCCTTGCTTGGGCGGGAGCCGGTTGCCGTCGGCGGCGTTCCCGGGCTCGGCTTCGGGCTCGCCCAGTTCCGCATCGGCCGGCAGACCCTGTCGCTGGCGGAGCCGCGTGGTCCTGCTGCGGCCAGTCTTGGCGAGCACCTCGTCCGCCGCGGGCAGGGCGCCTATGCCGTCTCCTTCTATGGTCCTGACGATCTCCATCTGGACACGGGCCTCGCCCACGGCGCCCGCCTGGAAATCATCCGCGACTTCTGAGGCCGTTGATCGTTCTCTGAGCCCTCATCCTGAGGAGCCATTTCGTCAGAAATGGCGTCTCGAAGGATGCTTCAGGAGACTCGGGAGGTATCTGGAACATCCTTCGAGACGCCGCTTCGCGGCTCCTCAGGATGAGGGCTGCATTGTCTCCTTGGCGCCGTCATGATGCAGTCACGCCTCCAGGCGAGAGTGGCCCGTTACCTTAAAATAGTTCTATTTCTGTAGTAAAAACAAGAGCTTGCATCGAATCATCGGTGCGCCTATCTCTCCCTCGCGATCAGTGAATCAGCCGACGGAGGGACCGAATGGGTGGCGTCACCGAGGTCGATGTCGCAGCCGCGATCGGCCGCATCGACGAGATCATCATCCGCGAGATCGTTCGCACCGGGGCGAGCCGTCCTGAACTGCGCCGCGCGCTCGCGCTTGCCAAGGGACCGGGCGACCTCGACGCCGATGCGGCCCTGCCGCCGCGCATGCAGCGCCTCGTCGATCTGCTCGCGGTGACCTTGCCGGAGCAGGGGCCCGAGCTCCCGCAGGGACCCAAGCCCTTGCAAGGGCCACAGCGCCGCCGCCATGCCGCCATCAAGGACATCGAACGTGCAGCCTGATCGGGGGAGCGCCGAATCGCTGGAGACCGCCCGGGCCGAGATCCGGGAGGCGGTCATGACAGCTTTTTGCGCCGCGCTCCACGATACTCGCCTGCCGCCACTCGCCCTGATCGAGCTGGCGGCGGCAGCGGTCGGTTCTGTCTACAGAGAGGTGGCGGATGCTCATTGCGGTGACCAGCCATGCCCTTGCGGCTGGCATCCGCGCCTCCAGGCGGATCTGGAGGCGCTTCAGGCGGCGCTGGCGCTGAGCGCCACGCCCGCCCCGCAGCCTGATCTCGCCCGCATGGCCGTGCTCGGCCGGGCCTGAACTCGCATTCCGTGCGCCGGCCGTGCTAAGCCGCCGCGAACCGGCGGAGCGGCATGCGCAACATCCTCATCATCGGCATCGGGGCCGGCAATCCCGACCACATGACGATCGAGGCGATCGAGGCGCTGAACCGCGCCGACATCCTGTTCATTCCCGACAAGGGCGAAGAGAAAGCCGCGCTTCGGGCCCTGCGCGAGGCGATCTGCGCGCGCTTCATCCGCAAGCCCGGTTACCGCACGGTCCCCGTCGAGATCCCGCGTCGCGCCGAAGCCGGCAGCGACTACCACGGCGTCGTCGATGACTGGCACGAGCGCATTGCTGGCCGGTACCGCGCTCTGTTCGAGGCCGAGTTGCAGGACGGGCAGACCGGCGCCCTGCTCGTCTGGGGCGATCCGGCGCTCTACGATTCCACCTTGCGCATCATGGAGCGCGTCGCCGCCTCCGGCTTCGCTCTCGACTGGCGGGTCTATCCCGGCATCAGCAGCGTCCAGGTTTTGGCCGCGCGCCACCGCATTCCGCTCAATACGATCGGCGCGCCGATCCTGATCACCACGGGTCGCCGGCTGGCGGCGGGCTTCCCGGCCGATCAGGACAGCGTCGTCGTGATGCTCGATGGCGAGCAGACCTTCACGAAGGTCGATCCCGCCGGGCTCGATATCTTCTGGGGCGCCTATCTCGGCACGCCCGACGAAATCCTGCGCGCCGGCCCGCTCAGCGAATGCGCGGGCGATATCGCCAAGACTCGGGCTGAGGCCCGTGCCCGGCATGGCTGGATCATGGACACATATCTGCTGCGCCGCCGCCCGGCTTGACGCCGCCGCCTGCATCCGCCATCGCTCGCCCCGATCTTTCTGGAAGCGCCGGAGCCACCTGATGTCCCTCGCCGATCTCAACCAGACCATCGACGCCGCCTGGGAAAACCGGGCCGAGATCGGCGTCCAGACCAAAGGCGCCGTCCGTGAGGCCGTCGAGCAGGCCATCGAGATGCTCGATGCCGGCCAGGTCCGCGTCGCCGAAAAGCAAGGCGCGGAGTGGATCGTCCATCAGTGGCTGAAGAAGGCGGTGCTGCTCTCCTTCCGCCTGACCGACAACGTCATCATGGCCAATGGCCCGGGCGAGAGCGTGTTCTGGGACAAGGTCCCCTCGAAGTTCGAAGGCTGGGGCGAGAACCGCTTCCGCGCCGCCGGCTTCCGCGTCGTGCCGCCGGCCGCCGCGCGCAAGGGCTCCTTCATCGCGTCCGGCGTCGTGCTGATGCCGTCCTTCGTCAATATCGGCGCCTATGTCGATAGCGGCACCATGGTCGACACCTGGGCGACGGTCGGTTCCTGCGCCCAGATCGGCAAGAACGTGCATCTCTCGGGCGGCGTCGGCATCGGCGGCGTGCTCGAGCCGCTGCAGGCCAATCCGACCATCATCGAGGACAACTGCTTCATCGGCGCCCGCTCCGAGGTCGTCGAGGGCGTGATCGTCGGCGAGGGCTCGGTGCTCTCGATGGGCGTCTTCATCTCGGCCTCGACCAAGATCGTCGACCGCGCCACCGGCCAGGTCCATGTCGGCAAGGTGCCGCCCTATTCGGTGGTGGTGCCGGGCTCGCTGCCGGGCAAGCCTTTCCCGGACGGCACGCCGGGCCCGGCGCTCTCCTGCGCGGTCATCGTCAAGACGGTCGACGCGCAGACGCGCTCGAAGACCGGCATCAACGAGCTGCTGCGCGACTGATTATTTCAGCCGTCATTCTCGGGCGAGCACAGCATGACCCGAGAATCTCTTTCAGGAGATGCTCAGGTCGAGCCCGAGCATGACGCGCTTTATTTATCGTCAACCCACTGGCGTCGGGGCGCCCGTGCCCTGCGGGGAAGTCTCCGGCGGCTCGGCCGCCGTCGGCGCTGCGCTGTGCGCGTCGGCCAGCGCATCGCGCAGCTTCTGCTCCTGCGAGCGATCGAGCGAGGTCTTGAGCACCGTGCCGCCGGTGCCCCGGATCGCCTCCAGCACCTTGTCGCCGGTCACCTTGTTGACCAGCACGAACAGCGCGGCATTGCCGGGCTGCAGGCTGGTGGACAGGTCTTTCATGAACTTGTCGTCGACGCCGTAATCGGTCAGCGCCCCGCCGAGCGCGCCCGACGCCGCGCCCAGAGCCGCGCCGAAGATCGGCATCAGGAAGATCGCACCGATCAGCAGCCCCCAGAACGAGCCGGACACGGCGCCCATCGCGGTCGTGTTGAGGAGCTGGTTGAGCTTTACCTTGCCGCCCTCGTGCATCACCGCGATGGCGGCATCGCCGATCTCGATCAGGTATTCCTTCTGCAGGCCGATCAGCTTCTGGCGCATCTCCTCGGCGCGGGCCTCGGTCGAATAGACGATGACGACGAGATCGGACATGGCGGAACTCCTGGCTAGCGGATGCTGGCATGCTGGCCCGGACGGATGACGGGATCAAGGCGACGCTCAGGCCGGGTTCCGTTCTCCGCTATTCGCCGCCGATCGCCTTGGCCGCCTCGACCGCGCGTCCACGCAGCGGCAGTTCCTGCATCCGCGCCAGCGAGAGCCAGGCGAGCGCGAAACCGAGGCTCGCGGCGCCGAAGACATAGCGGAACAGCACGACCATGGTCTCGCGGTCGACTGTGCCGAGCTTCAAAGCCTCCGGCGAGAGCTGCGCGCCGGCCCCGCCGACGCCGCCGAGCACGATCGCGCCGAACACCGCGACGATCAGCGCCCCGCCGATCTGGCGGAAGAAATTGGCGACGGCCGTCACCGTGCCGAGCTGATGCGCCTGCACGGCATTCTGGATCGCGACGGTCGCGACGGGCAACAGCGTGCCGAAGCCGATGCTGACGATCGCCAGGATCACGCAGAAGGGCAGGAGCGGGATCTGGCCGGAGAAGGCGGCGAGAACAGCCGTCCCCGTCATCGCGACGAACAGCCCGGCCAGCGGCACGCGCTTGTAATGGACGAGATGCGACATCGCCCGGCCGGAGCTGGTCGCGCCGATGACCGTGCCGCAGGTCAGCGGCAGCAGGCCGAGGCCGGAATGGGTGGCGCTCAGGCCCATCACCGTCTCGAAATAGAGCGGCAGGTAGATGGTGAGGCCGATGAAGGTGCCCATGCCGAACCCGGCGGCCACCGTGCCGCGCCGGACGACGCGGTTGCTGAAGAGGTCGAGCGGGATCAAGGGCTCGGCCGCCCGGCGCAGGCGCCAGGCGAACAGCGCCCAGAGCACCAGGGAGGCCACGACGAGGCCCGCGATCGGGAGTGAGCTCCAAGGATAGGCGGTGCCACCCCAGGACAGGGCGAGCAGCAGCGAAACCGTCCCCAGCGTCATCAGCACGGCGCCGAGCACGTCGAGCTTGTGTGGCCGCTCATGGCGCGGCAGGCGCTTCAGGGCTGCGCTCGACATCCAGTAGGCGCCGAGCCCGAGCGGCAGGTTGATCCAGAAGATCACCGACCAGTGCAGCTTCTCCGCGAGGAAGCCGCCGAGGACCGGGCCGAGCAGCGAGGACGACATGAAGACGCTGGCGAAATAGACCTGATAGCGCCCACGCTCCTTCGGTGGCACCATGTCGCCGACGATGGTCTGCGCGAGCGCGATCAGGCCGCCGCCGCCGAGCCCCTGCACGAATCGCGCGACGACGAGCAGCCACAGCGAGGGCGCCAGCGCGCAGGCGATCGAGCCGATCACGAAGACGACGATGCCGGCGAGCAGCGTCACCCGGCGACCATGGATATCGGCGAGCTTGCCGTAGAGCGGCGTGACCGCGGTCGAGGCCAGCAGGTAGATCGTGACGATCCAGGAGAGATGGGTGACGTCGTTGAGTTCGCGCGCCATCGTCGGCAGCGCGGTCGCGACGATGGTCTGGTCGAGCGCGGCCAGGAACATCGCCAGCATGACGCCGATCAGGACCGAGCGGATATCCGCGGGTGTCATGGCCGCGGCCTGGGCTGGGGCGTCGAGCCGCTTATCCATGGAGATTGTGATCTTGCTTGCGTCTGAGGAATGGCTGGAGGGTAGTCGCAGCGTAGGTCATGCGCCAGAGGCGCGTTGGCGGAGCGGCCCTGCGGCGCGGGCGGGACAGGCTGCCGAAGGTCAACCCAGCTTGGTCTCAGCCCAGCTTGGGCAGGGTATCGCGCAACGTCGCGGGCGCGCCGTCTGGCATGGCAGCCTCGACGATCTCGTGCGTCCGTTGCCAGATCGGTACGGCCGAGGCGAGCAGCGTCACCCCGTCCTCTGTCAGCGTCAGCAGGCGACCACGACGATCGGCCGGATCGACCGCGACAGCGACGAGGCCGCGCCGCTGCAGCGGCTTCAGAGCGGCGGTGAGCGTCGTACGGTCCATCGCCAGCAGCGCCGCCAGCGGGCCGAACGAGGCCGGCGCCGGGCGATTCAGGGCCATCATCAGCGAGAACTGGCCGTTCGTCAGCCCGATAGGCCGCAACGCTTCGTCGAACCGGCGCGCCAGCGCCCGCGCCGCGCGCTGCACATGCAGGCACAGGCAATGATCGCGCACGTGCAGCGTCGTCGCGAAGGGAACGATCTGTTTGCCGTTCATGTTGTCTGCATGTTGACTGCCGTTAGGCAAGTCAAGCCAGGCTTGCTCCGCAGATTCCACGCCGGTCGGCAGAGCTGCGCCCCGGAGCGTTGCGAAAGCCCTCGGACGGCCACAGGAGGAAAGACCCACCATGCCGCTGCTCGCCGCGAAGAATGCCATGCTGGTCGTCATCGACTTCCAGGCGAAGCTGATGCCGGCGATCCATGACGGCGAGACGGTGTTGCTCAATGCCGGGCGCCTCGCCGAGGCGGCGCGTCTGCTCGACGTGCCGGCGGTCCTGACCGAGCAATATCCGCGCGGCCTCGGTGCGACCGTGCCAGCGCTGGCGGACATCGCGCCGGCCATAACGAAGATGAGTTTCGACGCCTGCGCCGAGCCGGCCTTTCTGGAGGCCGTGGCCGGGGATCACGAATTGGTGGTCTGCGGCTGCGAGGCGCATGTCTGCGTCGGGCAGACCGTGCTGACCTTGCTGGAGCATCGCCGCCGCGTCGTCGTGGTCGCCGATGCGATCGGCTCGCGCGTGCCGCAATCGCGCGAGATCGCATTGCAGCGCATGGCGAGCCACGGCGCCGAGATCGTCACCACCGAGATGGTGCTGTTCGAATGGCTAGGGAGTGCCGAGCATCCGCAGTTCCGGACGATCTCGAAGCTGATCCGTTAGATGTTGTTTGACTGGATGGCAGTGGCTTGAGCGACACCCTTGTCATTCCGGGGCTTCGCGTAGCGAAGAACCCGGAACCCACGACTGGGCGAGCCGTCGGCAAGGGGCTATCGAGGGCGCCCAGTCGTGGGTTCCGGGTTCGCGCCTGAGGCGCGCCCCGGAATGACAAGGGTGTCCAGACGTGGTCCAGCGGTCGTTCGGCTGCCTTGATCGCGGCTCTTAGAGCGGCTTCTTGATCGCCTTCGAGATGACGCCGACGATGCCCTCGCGGAAGAGCAGCACGCAGAGCACGAAGATGCCGCCCTGGACGACGGTGACCCAGGCGCCGAGCGTCGCGAGATAATTCTGCATCGCGACGATGACGATGGCCCCGACGATCGGTCCGAAGACGGTGCCGAGCCCGCCGACCAGCGTCATCAGCACGACCTCGCCGGACATCGTCCAGTAGACGTCGGTCAGCGAGGCCAGCTGGAAGACGATCGCCTTGGTCGCGCCGGCGAGGCCCGCCAACGTCGCCGAGAGCACGAAGACCATCAGCTTGTACTGGTTGGCGCGGTAGCCGAGCGAGATGGCGCGGGGCTCGTTGTCGCGGATCGCCTTGCAGACCTGGCCGAAGGGCGAGTGGATGACGCGGTAGATCAGCAGGAGCCCGCCCATGAAGATGGCGGCGACGAGCCAATAGAGTGCGCGGTCGTCGGCAAGGCTGATCAGCCCGAGGAACTTGCCGCGCGGCACGGCCTGGATGCCATCCTCGCCGCCGGTGAAGCGCGGCGTCTGCAGCGAGAAGAAGAACACCATCTGGGCCAGCGCCAGCGTGATCATGGCGAAATAGATGCCCTGCCGCCGGATCGCGAGCGCGCCGAAGACAAGGCCGAGAACGGCGCCGACCGCGGTGCCGAGCAGGATCGCGAGCTCAGGCGTCAGGCCCCAGTTCTTGGCGGTATAGGCCGAAACGTAGCTCGCCATACCGAAATAAGCGGCGTGGCCGAAGGAAAGCAGGCCGCCATAGCCAAGCAGAAGGTTGAAGGCGAGCGCGAACAGCGCGAAGCACAGCACCTTCATCACGAAGACGGGATAGGCGACGAAAGGCGCGACCACGAGCACCGCGGCAATCGCGATGAACAGGTTGCGATGGAGGCGCGCGGTGCTGTCGTCGGTTTCGCTGAGGGCGACGCCGGCGGCTTCCGTGGTGGCGAGATCGGTCATGTCTCTGTCCTTCTCGCGTCGTCAGGCCGTGCGGCCGAACAGGCCGGCGGGCTTCACCAGCAGCACCAGCACCATGATGACGAAGATCACGGTCGCGGCGCCCTCCGGATAGAACACCTTGGTCAGGCCCTCGATCAGGCCGAGCGAGAAGCCGGTGACGATGGCGCCCATGATCGAGCCCATGCCACCGATCACGACGACCGCGAAGACGACGATGATGAGGTCGCCGCCCATGTTCGGGTTGACCGAGTAGATCGGCGCGGCCAGCACGCCGGCGAAGGCCGCAAGCGCGACGCCGAAGCCGTAGGTCAGCGTCACCAGCAGCGGCACGTTGATGCCGAAGGCCTGGGTCAAGGTTGGGTTCTCGGTCGCGGCCCGCAGATAGGCGCCGAGCTTGGTCTTCTCGATCAGGAACCAGGTGCCCAGGCAGACGGTGAGCGAGGCGACGATCACCCAGGCGCGATAGTTCGGCAGGAACATGAAGCCGAGATTCTGGCCGCCGGTCAGCTGCGGCGGGATCGCGTAGGGCAGGCCGGACGAGCCGTACTGGTTGCGGAACAGGCCCTGGATGATCAGCGCCAGGCCGAAGGTCAGCAGCAGGCCGTAGAGATGGTCGAGATGGGCGATGCGCTTCAGCAGCAATCGTTCGACCGCGACGCCGGTCGCCCCGACGATGATCGGCGCCAGCAGCAGCGCCGCCCAGTAGTTGAGGCCGAGATAGTTCAGGCACATCCAGGCGACGAAGGCGCCCATCATGTACTGCGCGCCATGCGTGAAGTTGATGATGTTGAGCAGCCCGAAGATCACCGCCAGCCCGAGGCTGAGGATGGCGTAGAACGAGCCGTTGATCAGGCCGAGCAGGACCTGACCAAACAGCGCTTGCGGCGGAACGCCTAGAAGCTCGAACATGACGGGCTCAGATCATCTGGAGGTCTTCACGGAACCTCGTGCGCCGTTCCCGACCTTGCCTCGTGGCAGGGCCGGAACGGCGCCGGAGGATTTGAAGCCCGGGCGTGCCGGGCTTCAGGTGCGCGTCACTTGACGAGCGAGCAGCCGGTTTCGGCCAGCGGCTGGAAGGCCTGCTCGGCCGGCAGCACCGAGACCTGCTTGTAGTAGTCCCACGGGCCCTTCGACTCCGACGGCTTCTTGACCTCGTAGAGATACATGTCGTGCATCTTGCGGCCGTTCGGACGGATCGAGCCCTTGCCGAACAGCGGATCCTCCGTCGGCATCTCCTTCATCTTGGCCATGACGGTGGCCGAGTCCTTGCTCTTGGTCGCCTCGACCGCCTTCAGATAGTGCAGCAGGCCGGAATAGACGCCCGCCTGGACCATCGTCGGCTTCTTGCCGCCGTTGAGCTTGGCGAAGCGCTCCGACCAGGCGCGGGTGCCGTCGTCGCGATCCCAGTAGAACGACTCGGTCAGGACGAGGCCCTGCGCCGCCTGCAGGCCGAGCGAGTGCACGTCGGTCAGGAAGACGAGCAGGCCCGCGAGCTTCTGGCCGCCGGCGACGATGCCGAATTCGCCCGCCTGCTTGATCGCGTTGGTGGTGTCGCTGCCGGCGTTCGCAAGGCCGATGACCTTGGCCTTGGAGGCCTGGGCCTGGAGCAGGAAGGACGAGAAGTCGGTGCCCGGGAACGGGGTGCGGACCGCGCCGACCACCTTGCCGCCGTTCTTGATGACGGTGGCGCTGGCGTCGCGCTCCAGCGCGTGGCCGAAGGCATAGTCCGCGGTCATGAAGAACCAGCTGTCGCCGCCGGCCTTCACCATGGCGCCGCCGGTGCCCTGTGCCAGCGCATAGGTGTCGTAGGTCCAGTGGACGGTGTTGGGGCTGCAGGCCTTGCCGGAGAGGTCCGACGAGCCGGCGCCCGAGTTGATGTGGATCTTGTTCTTCTCCTTGGTGATCTGGCTCACCGCCAGCGCGACCGAGGAGGTCGGCACGTCGAGGATCAGGTCGACGCCGTCCTGGTCGTACCACTGCCGGGTGATGGTCGAGCCGACGTCGGGCTTGTTCTGGTGGTCGGCCGAGACGATCTCGACCTTGATGCCCTTCTCGGCCGCCTTGAAGTCCTCGACCGCCATGCGCGCCGCGATCACCGAGCCTTCGCCGGCGAGGTCGGCATAGAGGCCCGAGCGGTCGTTCAGTACGCCGGCCTTGACCGAGATCTGCTGGGCGAGCGCGGGGGCCGCCATCAGGGTGGCAAGCGCCGTGGTCGCGAGAATCGTCTTCAGCTTCATGATCGTTCTCCCTCTGTCGATACCGGGCGGGCCGGTGCTGTTCTGGTGGATCGCGCTGCTTCAGACGCCGAGATAGCGATGCAGCTTGTCGATATTGGCGTCGAGCTCGGCATTCGGGATCATGTCGATCACCTTGCCTTGCTCGACCACGTAGTGCCGGTCCGCGACCGTCTGGGCGAAGCGGAAGTTCTGCTCGACCAGGATGATGGTGAAGCCCTTTTGCTTGAGCATGCGGATGGTGGCACCGATCTGGTCGATGATGACGGGGGCGAGACCTTCGGTCGGCTCGTCGAGCAGCAGCAGGTTGGCGCCGGTGCGCAGGATGCGGCCGATCGCCAGCATCTGCTGCTCGCCGCCCGAGAGCTTGGTGCCCTGGCTTTTCAGCCGCTCCTTGAGGTTCGGGAAGAGCGTGAAGATCTGCTCGACCGGCAGGCCGCCCGGCTTCACCTGCGGCGGCAGCATCAGGTTCTCCTCGACCGAGAGGGTCGAGTAGATGCCCCGCTCCTCCGGTACGAAGCCGATGCCGAGCCTTGCGATGGCGCGCGAGGGCAGGCCGATCGTCTCCTTGCCCTCCAGCGTGACCGAGCCCTTGCGCTTGCCGATCACGCCCATGATCGATTTCAGCGTCGTGGTCTTGCCGGCGCCGTTGCGGCCGAGCAGCGTCACCACCTCGCCGGGCGCCACGTCGAAATCGACGCCATGCAGGACATGGCTCTCGCCATACCAGGCCTCGAGCCCGCGGACCTTGAGCAGCGGAGCGGTGCCTGCGGCAACCGCGGGGGGCTTCAGCGCTTCAATGGTGGCCATGGCCGACTCCCGAGCCGATGTAGGCCTCGACCACGCGCGGGTCCTTCGAGACGGTGGCGTAGTCGCCCTCCGCCAGCACCTGGCCGCGCGCCAGAACGGTGATCCGGTCCGAGAGCGAGGCGACGACCGAGAGATTGTGCTCGACCATCAGGATGGTGCGGTTGGCCGAGATCTTGCGGATCAGCGCCGCGATGCGCTCGACATCCTCGCGGCCCATGCCGGCCATCGGCTCGTCGAGCAAGAGCATTTCGGGATCGAGCGCCAGCGTCGTCGCGATCTCCAGCGCGCGCTTGCGGCCATAGCTGAGTTCGCCTGCGGTCAGTCCGAGGAACGGGGTGAGGCCGACGGCGTCGACCAGGCTCGCGGCCTCGGCGTCGAGCTCCTTGAGCGAACTCTCGGAACGCCAGAAATCGAACGAATCGCCGCGCTTGCGCCGCTGCAGGGCGATGCGGACATTGGTCAGCACCGAGAGCTGCGGGAACACCGCCGATATCTGGAACGAACGCACCAGCCCGAGCCTTGCGATCTCGGCCGGTTTCTCGCGCGTGATGTCGCGGCCGTTATAGACGATCGAGCCGCGCGTCGGCGCCAGGAACTTGGTCAGCAGATTGAAGCAGGTTGTCTTGCCGGCGCCGTTCGGCCCGATCAGGGCGTGAATAGATCCGCGACGTACACGGAGATCTACGCCGTTTACAGCTGTAAAGCCGGCAAACTCTTTTGTAAGGCCTGATGTCGAAAGAATAGTATCCTCAGACATGCTGGTTGCCAGCCTTCATCAGCTTGCTCTTTCTTCTTTAAGCGGTTCCCCTTGCATGTCATGCTGCACCGCGGTCCGGGCATAAGTCAACGCTGGCGGGCTTCAAAGCGGTCTTGGCAGACGCGCACTCATCCCTTCGTCTTATGCCGCGCGTCTCATGCAAACGAAGGATGCGGGCGCCTCCGCACCGCTTCGATGCTCGCGATCCGGCGCGCGATTCGATGCAGGGTTTGAACCGACGCCAGGGTTCGCGCGACGAAGGGATGTTCCGGTTTACCACCGGAGCGTGTTGCGGTAAAAAAGACGGCTACCTTTCGTCCATATTGCCGCCGTGTTTTTGATTGTGCGCTGCGCCGACCGTTGCGGGCGGGCAGCCGATTGCCGAATTGGGGAGGTTGTCGTGAACTTCGCGTCTCTGGTTCCAGGGTTCCGTGCCCGAATGGCTGTCGCCTTTGCGCTGGTGCTCTCAGCGGTGGCGCTGGTCTCTCCTGGCTCTGCGGCCGTGCCCGAGCGGCGGGTCGCGCTCGTCATCGGCAACAGCGCCTATACGTCGGTGCCGCCGCTGGCCAATCCACAGCGCGATGCCAAGGGCATTTCCGCCGCGCTGAAGCGCCTCGGCTTCGATGTCGTCGAGGGTTACGACCTCAAGATGGACGAGATGACGGGCATCGTGCGCGAGTTCGCGCAGAAGCTCGACGGCGCCAAGGCCGGCCTCGTCTATTATGCCGGCCACGGCATCGCCGTCGGCGACGAGAACTATCTGATCCCCGTCGACGCCTCCCTGCGTTCGGAAGCCGATCTCGATTTCCGCGCGGTCAACGTCCAGCTCGTGTTGCGCCAGATGCAGCGCGACGAGCGCGTCAACATCGTCATCCTCGATGCCTGCCGCGACAACCCCTTCGCCGCCCAACTCGCCGCGAAGTCGCGTGCCGTCACCCGCGGCCTGACCGCGATCGAGACGCAATCGGCCTCAGGCATCCTGATCGCCTTCGCCACCGATCCGCGCGCCACGGCGCTCGATGGCGAGCGCGACGGCAACAGCCCCTTCACCAGCGCGCTGCTCAAGCATATCGAGACGCCGGAAGTGTCGATCACCACGGTGATGGACCGCGTGCGCGCCGATGTCTGGGAAACGACCAACAAGAAGCAGAAGCCCTGGACCAATTCCTCGATCATCGGCGAGTTCAAGATGAACCCGACGCTGAAGCTCGCCGCGGTTGATGCCGGCGTGGCCGCGACCAAGACCATCGACGCGGCCGTGCCGATGCCGGCGATGCCTGCCGCCCCTGCGCTCGATCGCGCCCAGATCGACATCAAGACCTGGGAAGTCGCCGAGCGCGGCAATTCAGCCGCCGACTACCGCGCCTATCTCGACGCCTTCCCGTCGGGCCAGTTCGCGACCTTCGCCCGCAACCGCCTCGCCAGCCTCGAAGCGTCGAAGCCTGCGAGCGGTTTCCTGGCGACCCCTCCGGGCGTCACCGAGGAGGCGCTGAAGAAGGAGATCGGCACCGCGCAGACCGAGACCGCGATGAAGCTCGACGCCAAGGGCCGGCGCGAAGTGCAGACCCGTCTGCGCGTCAGCGGCTTCCAGCCGGGCAAGGCTGCGGCGACCTTCGGTCCGAGCCACCGCAAGGCGATCCAGGCCTGGCAGAAGTCGCGCGGCATCCCGGAGACGGGCTTCCTGAACGCGATGCAGGTCAGCGCGTTGCGTGCCCAGAGCGAGACCGCCTATCAGGCCGTCCTCGCCGAGGAGAAGGCTGCGGCCGAGAAGAAGCGCAGCACCAAGACCGCCGGCGAGGGCAAGGCTGCGACCCGCAACGTCTCCTCCTATGACGGTGACGAGATGTACCGGCGCGACCTCGCCCGCGAGCGTGGCCAAGCCTATCAGGGCACGACTACGACGCCGCGCCGCGGCACGACCAGCACCGGCTATCAGGGCCGTGTCCGGACGCGTGAAGGCGATTCCGGCGACAGCGCTGGCGCCGCTATCTTCGGCGGTATCGTCGGCGGTGTGCTCGGCGGCGCGATCGGCGGCGGCTTCCGCCGCTGACGGATCGCTTTCCGCTCTCATGATCCGGAAGGCCGGCCCTCGGGCCGGCCTTTTTCGTTTCAGCCGTCGTCAAGCTGCGGGTCGGCGCAACGTCGCGTCAGCGCCGCCGCGAAGCTGCGCGCCGCAGGGCCGAGCGGTGCGTCGAGCCGGTGCCCGATATAGGCCTCGGCCGGAAGCCCGCCGCGCCGGCCGAGAACGCCGGTCTCGACGCGCACCAGCCGGCCGCTGGCGAGGTCCTCCGCCGCAAGCCAGCCCGGCAACCGGCCCCAGCCCAGCCCGGCCAGGATCATGGCGTGCTTGATGTCCTGCCCGCCGACCCGGCAGGTCCGCGGCGAGATCACGCCGATATCGCGCTGGTCGGTCAGCGGCGAGCGGTCGAACTGGACGATCTGGAGATGGTCGGCGAGCGCCGCGGCATCGAGCATGCGCCCGCCGGTTTGCGCGAGCGGATGAAACGGCGCCGCCACGGCGATCATCACGATCGATGTCAGCGCCTCGATCGCGATGCGCGGATCGCGAAAGCTCTCGCCGACGATGACCGAGACCTGGCTGCGCTCCTCCAGCAGCGCCGTGATCGGCCCGCCCAGCGCCTCGGCCGAAAGCCGGATCGCGACGGACGGATAGGCCAGGCTCATCTCCGCCAGCGCCGCGCCGACGAGCAGGGGCGGGAACAGCACGTCGATCGTCAGCGACAGTTCCAGCTCGACACCCTCGCGCAATCCCCGTGCCCGGGCCCGCATCGCATCGACGCGCAGCAGCACGTCGCGCACATTGGCGAGCAGGGCCCGGCCTTCCGGCGTCGGCTCCGGCCGGTGGCTGGAGCGATCGAACAGCCTGACGCCCAGCTCGCTTTCCAGTTTCGCGATGGCATGGCTGACGGCCGACTGCACGCGTCCGAGCTGCTTCGCGGCCGCGCGGAAGCTGCCGCTCTCGCAGACCGTCAGGAACATGCGCATCTGGTCGAGGGAGAGATTGTCCAACATGATCGATATTATAGATCAATTTGATGAGAATTATCTCACTTCTGTCGATTGGCGCGACCGTGCATCACAAGGCCCGGCAACGAGGTGATGCGTCTTGCGCAAGATCGATGAAACGGGCGGGAGCATGACGGCTGGCCTGACCGATTGGTGGGTCGTGCTGCTGGTCGTCACGGCCGGCATCGCTGCATCGCTCCAGATCGGCAAGGCGGCGATCGCGATCCCGCTGCTTCAGGCCGAGACCGGGCGTGATCTCGCCGTTCTCGGCTGGGTCAGCTCCATCTTCGCGGTGCTCGGCCTGTTCGGCGGCGTGCCGGTCGGTGCACTGGCGACACGTTTCGGCGACCGGCGGATTCTGCTGCTTGGCCTCGCCCTGCTCGCGATCGGCAGCGCGCTCGGCGCGGCAACCTCGGGCCTCGCCCCTCTGCTCGCCTGCCGGGTCGTCGAGGGCTCTGGCTTTCTGATGGTCAGTGTCTCCGGCCCGGCTCTGCTGCGCCGTTGCGTCGGCGAGCGGGACCGCGAGATCGCGATGGCCTTGTGGAGCTGCTTCATGCCAGCCGGCATGGCGCTGGCGATGCTGCTCGGTCCGCTTTTCGGCGGCTGGCGTGCGATCTGGCTGGCGGGAGCAGGTTTCGCACTGGCTTGCGGGATCGCGGTTGCGTTGCGAGTGCCGGCCTCGACGACCGGTGCGGCCGTGTCCTGGCGGCAGCTCGCTGCCGATGCCGGCAACATGTTCCGGACCCGCGGGCCGCTTCTGCTGGCCCTGTGCTTCGCGCTCTACGCCATGATGTTCTTCGCCGTGCTCAGCTTTCTCCCCGTCCTGCTGATCGAGCGGATGCATAGCTCCCTGGCGATCGCGGGCCTGCTCAGCGGCCTCGCCACCGCCGGCAATATCGTCGGCAATCTGCTCGCGGGCGTGCTGCTCAGCCGCGGCGTGTCGCGTCTCATGGTGCTTGCCGGCGCCAGCTTCGCGATGGGGCTGGCCGCCGTCTTCGTCTTCCTGCCGTTCCTGCCGCCGGCCGGCGCTTTCCTGGCCGGCATTCTGTTTGCGACGGCGGGCGGCTTCATCCCCGCGACCCTGCTTTCGACCGCTGCCGCGCTCGCCCCCCGCCCCAATCTGGTTCCGGCCAGCATCGGGCTGCTGATGCAGGGCAGCAATCTCGGTCAGGTTCTGGGGCCGGCCGTGGTTGGGCTGGCGATTTCCGGCATCGGCTGGACGGCTGCGGCCTGGCTCGTGGCCAGCCTCGCCCTTCTGGCGATGCTGACGTCCCTTGGCCTGCGCCGCGATCTCGCCGGCCTCGCGCTCAGTCGCGCTCCCAGCCAGCCCTGACCAGTTCGGGCACGTCGCATGCCTCCTCTGGCCAGCCGACGCAGAGATAGGCGACGAGCTTCCATTCCGGCGGCGTATCAAGGGCGGTGGCGATCGCGCCGGGATCGAGGATCGAGACCCAGCCGACGCCGAGCCCGTGGACGCGCGCCGACAGCCAGAACTGCGTGATCGCCGCGACGACCGAATAGTCCAGCATTTCCGGCATGGTGGCCCGGCCGAGGCCGTGGCCGCGCTCGGTGCCATGATCGCAGAAGACGGCGAATTGGACGGGCGCCTCGCGCAACCCTTCCAGCTTGAGGCGGGCATAGAGCGCCGCCCGTTCGCCTTCATAGGACGCAAGCGCATCGGCATTGCAGCGGCCGAAGCTCTCCTGCACGGCCGCGCGCTGCGCCGGTTCCGCGACGGAAATCCAGCGCCAGGGCTGCGCATGTCCGACGGAAGGGGAGAGGCTGGTCTGTGCCAGGAGCGCTTCGATCAACGCGTCCGAGACCGCATCGCGCTTGAACCGCCGGACATCGCGCCGCCAGCGCAGCAACTCCTCGAACTGCCGGGCGAAGCGTTCGTCGAAGACCGGCGCCGGGCTCACGCCGGGCCTGCCGTCGCGATGGCGTGGAAGAACGAGCCCGTCACCAGCCCGCGCCGGCTTCCGGCGGTGGCTGGCGCCGAGCCGTGCGGGTCCGTCACCACGGCGAAGGGCGGGTCCTCGCCCTGCGCGACGATGCTCGCGTAGTGGAATTCATGCCCGGTCAGCGCCGAGCCCGCTGGGCCGAGGGGGCCATCCGCCTCCAGCACAGCTTTGCGATAGCCGAGGTTCATCTTCCGCTTGGCGAAGGAGGTCTCGACCGAAAGCAGACCGGCCATCTCGTGCACGACGCCCTCGGCATTGGTCAGGTTGCGCCCGAGAACCATGTATCCGCCGCACTCGCCATGCACCGGTCGGGTCCGTGCGAAGTGGCGCAAACCTTCAAGGAAGTGGCTCGCTGCCGCGATCGTGCCGGCATGCAGTTCGGGATAGCCGCCCGGCAGCCAGCAGGCATCGCAATGATCCGGCGGTGCCTCGTCCTTCAGCGGCGAGAACGGCACGAGTTCGGCACCCGCCGCGCGCCAACCCGCCTCGACATGCGGATAGACGAAGGAGAAGGCGGCATCGCGGGCAATGGCGATCCGCCGTCCGGGCGCGGGCAGGGGCGAGGTGTCGCCTTCAGAGGTAGCAGGAAGCGTCGTGGCGCCGGCCGCCTCCCTGACCGCATCGAGATCGACGGCATTCGAGACAGCCTCCGCCAGGGCATCGAGCCGTGCGTGCAGGTCGGCGGTCTCGCCGGCCTGGACCAGTCCGAGATGGCGCTCCGGCAGGATCAGGCTCGCCTCGCGCGGCAGAGCGCCGAGGACGGCCAAGCCGATGCGTTCCATGCCTTGCCGCACCAGCCGTTCATGACGGGCGCTCGCGACCTTGTTGAGGATCACGCCGGCGATGCGGATGCGCGGGTCGTAGAGCTTGCAGCCGAGCGCGACCGCCGCGACCGACTGCGCGGCCCCGGAGACGTCGACCACGAGCACGACCGGCCAGCCGGTCAGCGCGGCAATGTCGGCGCTCGCACCGGTATGCCCCTCAGGCCCCGGCACGGCGTCGAACAGCCCCATCGAGCCCTCGGCGATGACGATGTCGGCGGCATCGGCCGCTCCCCCCGCGATCCGCCCGAGCAATCCGTCGGTCATGGCGTAGCTGTCCAGATTGGCGCTGGGCGCACCCGTCGCGGCCGCATGGAAGGCCGGGTCGATATAATCCGGCCCGCATTTCAGCCCGCGCACGGTGAGGCCGCGCTGCGTCAGTGCGCGCTGCAATCCCAGCGTGATGGTGGTCTTGCCGGAGCCGGAGCGCGGCGCGGCGATCAGCAGGCCGCGCGCACTCATTGTCCGCCTCGCGGCCGGAAACGGCGGTCGTAATCGATCGAATAGAGCGCGCTCTCGCCGAAATCGTCGGCCGCCAGGGCTGGCCCAACGAGGATCAGTGCCGTGCGTTCAAGCGCGCTGGCGCGAACCTTCCCGGCGATGTCGGCGAGCCTCCCTTGAAGCACGGCCTCGTCCGGCCATGTCGCGCGGAACACGACAGCGACCGGGCAATCGGCACCGTAGAACGGCGTCAGCTCCGCCACGACCTGCTCGGCGACATGGATCGAGAGATGGATGGCGAGCGTCGCACCGGAGGCCGCGAAGGTTGCGAGCTGCTCCTTCTCGGGCATGGCCGAGGCGCGGCCCGAGGTGCGCGTGAGCACCAGCGATTGCGCGACGCCCGGCAAGGTCAGCTCGCGCTTCAGCACGGCGGCGGCGGCGGCAAAGGCCGGCACGCCCGGCGTCACCGTATAGGGAATGCCCGAGCGGTCGAGCCGGCGCATCTGTTCGCCGCAGGCGCTCCAGATCGAGAGGTCGCCCGAATGCAGCCGCGCCACGTCATGCCCGGCGCGATGCGCGGCCTCCATCTCCGCGATGATCGCATCGAGATCGAGCGGGGCGGTGTCGACGATGCGTGCGCCGGGCGGGCACCAGTCGAGCATCGCCTTGGGGATCAGCGAACCCGCATAGAGGCACACAGGCGAAGCCGCGATCAGGTCGCGTCCGCGCAGGGTGATGAGATCGGGCGCGCCGGGGCCGGCGCCGATGAAATGGATGGTCATGCGAGGCTTCTGGCGAGCGCGCAGGTGACGCGCGCGGTTGCGATGCGCGGCTGCACCAGTTCGCCACCCGGACCGGCCGCGGCCAGTGCCGCAGCCTCGGCCACCGAGCCGACACCGTAGAGCGAGGCGATCCGGGTCGAGCGTGTCGCGCAGGCGGCCTCGAAGCCCTTCAGGGCCTCGTCGGGGATGGCGACGAGTTCGGCCGCGCGTTCGCTCGCTGCCGCGACCATCCCGGATTCCGTGACACGACTGGCGAGCGTGGCGAAGCGCGGCGTGGCCGCGCCTATCAGCCCGGCGCTCGCCAGGGCCTGGTCGAGGCAGGCGAGGATATCAGCGGCTTCCGTTCCGGGCCGGATGCCGATGCCGGCGACGAGGCGGCCGGTCATCGGGAAACCCCTGCAACAATACACGCCGTCATCCCGGGCGGCCGAAGGGAGACCCGGGATCCATGCCTGAACCGTTCCGGAATGGATTCCGGATCGGCGCCGCAAACGCGGCTTGTCCGGGATGACGCAGTGGGTTGTACGGAGCGCGTCACGGCTTCTCGACCCGCCATTGCGTCACCGGCATCGCCGGGCGCCAGCCATGCTTGCCGCCGACGGGTGCGAGCCGGTCGATCGAGATGCGCCTGAGCGAGCCGCCATGTTCGGCATGGAGCGCGGCGAGCTTGGCCTCGCCCTCGATCGTCACGACATTGGCGATGAGCCGCCCGCCCGGTTTCAGCGCCGCCCAGGCGGCGTCGAACAGCTCATCCTCGGTCAGGCCGCCACCGATGAAGACCGCATCCGGCGCCTCGCGGCCGACGAAGCCGGCCGGTGCCTCGCCGACCACCTCGACGGACAATCCGCCGAGCTCCAGCTTGTTGCGCCTGATGCGTTCGGCCCGTTCCGGCTTGGCCTCGAAGGCGACGGCCCGGTTGCGCAGATGGCGCTGGCACCATTCGACGGCGACGGAGCCCGAGCCGGCCCCGACATCCCAGAGCAATTCGCCGCCGCGCGGGGCGAGTGCCGAGATCGTGATCGCGCGGATTTCCGACTTGGTGATCTGCCCGTCATGGGCGAACCACTCCTCGTCGAGCCCCGGCGCCAGCGGCAGGATGCGGGAGTCGCGGGTGGCCGCGACCTCGACCGCGATCAGGTTGAGCGGCACGATATCGTCGAGTGCGAAGGTATCGGCACGGCATTCGCGGATGCGCTCCTGCGGCCCGCCGAGCGATTCCATCACCACGATGCGGCTTGCGCCCATGCCGCGTGCGGTCATCAGTTCGGCGACGGCGCGTGGCGTCGTCTCGTCCCAGGACAGGGCGAGGATGCGGGCCTCCGGCTGGAGATGCGGCACGATCCGGTAGAGCGTGCGGCCATGCAGCGAGACCAGCGCGCATTCCTCCTGCGGCCAGCGCATCCGCGTGCAGGCCATCGAGAAGGAGGAGAGCTGCGGGATGATACGCATCTCCTCGGCCGGGATCGCCCGGCTGATGCTGTTGCCGATGCCGTAATGGAACGGATCGCTGGTCGCGAGCACGCAGACCTTGCGGCCGCGCTCGGCCAGAATCTGCGGCAGCGCATTGCGGAAAGGCTGTGGCCAGGGGCGCAATTCGCCGGGTACGGAACCGACCAGCGCGATATGCCGCTCGCCGCCGAAGACGATCTCGGCCTCGTTCAGCGCCGCCAACGCCTCGCGACAGAGCCCTGCGGCACCGTCTTCGCCGAGACCGACCAGCGAGAGCCAGGGAGCCGGCACCTCACCGCTCGACAGAACATCCGATTCACGCGAAACTGTGGGCATGACCGTCCTCATTCTCGGCGGAACGACTGAAGCTGCTGCGCTTGACCAGCACCTGGCTGATCAGGCTCCCGATATCCGCGCCATTATCTCGCTGGCGGGCCACACCGTCGATCCCCGCCCGACCAATCTGCCGGTCCGCACCGGCGGTTTTGGCGGCGTCGAGGGCCTGAGGCGCTATCTGGTCGAGGAAGGCATCGTCGCCGTCGTCGACGCGACCCATCCCTTCGCCGCGATCATGCCTTTCCATGCCGAGCATGCCTGCAAGGCCGAAGGGGTGCCGCTGCTGGCGATCCGCCGCGATTCCTGGAAGCCGCGCGCCGGCGATCGCTGGAAGTCCGTGCCCGATATCGAGGCCGCCGCACAGGCGTTGGGCGACGTGCCCCGGCGCGTCTTCCTCACCGTCGGCCGTCTGGAGCTGCCCGCTTTCGCCGACGCTCCGCAGCATCGCTATCTCGTCCGCGTCATCGAGCCGATCGGAGACCGTCTGCCGGTGCCGCATGTCGACGTCATCCAGCAGCGTGGTCCCTTCGACGTCGACTACGAGGAGGATCTGATGCGCCGCGAAGGCGTCGAGATCCTGGTCAGCAAGAATTCGGGCGGGCCGGCGACGGTCGGCAAGCTCGTGGCGGCGCGCCGGCTGTCGCTGCCGGTGGTGATGGTGGAGCGCCCGCCCAAGCCCGATGTCGAGACCGTCGATCATATCGATCAGGTCCTGCCCTGGCTGGTGGCGCAGGGTATCTTCGCCACCGAACGCGGCGTGTAGACGTAAGGCGCTGCGCCCTCGCGCGCGATCAGGCGCGTGCTCGACGCCCCGATCATCACCAGCGTCGCCATGTCGGCGGTGTTCGCTGCGGCGACGGCCTCTGCCAGCGTCAGGATGCGCAGGTTTTCGTCCGGCCGCCCGACGGCGCGGGCGAAGAGGACCGGCGTCGTCGCGTCGCGCTGCTTTTCCGCCAGCTCCAGCGCCTTGCCGAGCTGCCAGGGCCGGGCCTTCGAGATCGGGTTGTAGAGGCAGATCACCAGATCGGCGGCGAGGACCGCTTCGAGCCGCGCCGTCACGACGTCCCAGGGTTTCAGGTTGTCCGAGAGCGAGATCGCGCAGAAATCCCCGCCGAGCGGGGCGCCAGCCCGCGCCGCTGCCGCGAGCATCGCGGTGATGCCGGGCTCGACCGTGATCGGAAGCCCGCGCCATTCCGAGGGGCCGGCCTCCAGCGCCTCGAACACCGCCGCCGCCATGGCGAAGACGCCGGGATCGCCGCCGGAGACCACCGCGACCGTTCGGCCTTCCGCCGCCAGTTGCAGCGCATGCGAGGCGCGTTCGACCTCGACGCGGTTGTCGGAGGCGTGCTTGGTCAATCCCGCTCGCTCCGGCACCCGGTCGACATAGGGGCCGTAGCCGACGATATCGGTCGCGGCGTCAAGCGCCGCCTGCGCGGCCGGCGTGATCCATTGCGGCGTGCCCGGACCGAGACCGACGATGGTGAGTGAGCCCGTCACCATGATCTCCCCCTTTTCCGTATCCCTGCTTCCCTCGCGCCGTCATCCCGGGCGACCGGAGGGAGACCCGGGATCCATTCCGGAACCTCTACCGGAAGCGTTCCGGCATGGATCCCGGCTCGGCGCCGCTTCGCGGCTTGTCCGGGATGACAGCGAAAAACGGGAGGGAAAGGCTGGATCGCTGTCACAGGCGCCGACCTTCGCCCGGCACCAGCACCATCGCGAAATAGGGCGCCTCGTCATCGGCCTTGTCGGCGAGGCGCGCCACCACCTGCCGCGCCATCGTCGCGCGTTCGACATAGATCGCGCGCCCTTCCAGCCCGGCGGCGACAAGCGCGCGGCGCACCTTCGGCAGGTTGCGGCCGAGCTTCATGATCACGGCGGCGTCGGTATCGGCGAGGCGGCGCGCCAGCTCTGCCTCCGGCAGCGTGCCGGGCAGCACGGTCATGACATCGTCACCCCAGGTGATCGGCGCGCCGGCCTCGCCCCAGGCGCCGGTCATGCCGGTGACGCCGGGCACCACCTCGGTCGGGAAGCGATGGGCAAGCCGCCGCCACAGATGCATGAAGGAGCCGTAGAAGAACGGATCGCCGTCGCAGAGCACGGCGAGCGTCCGCCCGGCCTGCATCTCCACTGCCAGCCGCTCGGCCGCCTCCTCGTAGAAGGCCGCAATCGGGCCGTCATAGTCGGGCTCGCCGACGCTGGCCTCGATCGTCACCGGGAAGGCGAGCTCGATCTCGCGGGCCGGATCGGGCGCGATGATCGCATCCGCCGTGCTGCGGGCATTGCCGCGCCGGCCGCGCTTGCAGAAATGCACGAGACGGTCGGCCGTGGTGATGATCTCCCGCGCCCTGACCGTCATCAGGTCCGGCGCGCCGGGTCCGAGCCCGACGCCGTAGAGCAGGGTCCTGTTCGTCCCGCTCATCGCTTATTCCTTGTCCTGCGCCAGCGCGTTGACGGCTGCCGCCGCCATGGCCGAACCGCCGCGCCGTCCATGCACGACGACGAAGGGCACGCGCCCGTCCTTCGCCAGTGCCTCCTTCGATTCCGCAGCGCCGACGAAGCCGACGGGGATGCCGATCACCGCGGCAGGCTTCGGCGCGCCGGCATCGAGCATCTCGAGCAAACGGAACAGCGAAGTCGGTGCATTGCCGATCACCACGACCGCGCCGGCGAGCCGGGGCTTCCACAACTCCATCGCGGCGGCGGAGCGCGTCGTGCCCATTTGCGCGGCCAACCCCGGAACCTGCGGATCGTCCAGCGTGCAGAGAACCTCGTTGTTCGCCGGCAGGCGGGCGCGGGTCACGCCATTGGCGACCATCTTGGCGTCGCAGAGGATCGGCGCGCCGCTCCTGAGAGCGGCCTGCGCGGCCTCGGAGAAACCAGCGGACATCTCAACGTCGCGAGGCAGGTCGGTCATGCCGCAGGCATGGATCATGCGGACGACGATGCGCTCGGCCGCGCCGCTGAAGCGGGCGAGATCGGCCTCGGCGCGGATGATGGCGAAGGAGCGCTCATAGATCGCCGCGCCGTCCTGGATGTAGTCGTATGCCTTGCTCAACCCTGCGATCCCGTCGTGCGCAGGGCCTTGGCCAGCCGCGCGTGAATGTCTTGTCCGGGCTGCAATCGCGTGACCAGCGCCGAAAGGTCAAGCGTCGCGACCGGCTTGTCCCGCGTCGTGCCGCCCGGCACGACTTGGTAGAGCCCATCCCGCCCGACCAGGGTGAGATCGGCAGCCCCCGGATGGGCGCAGGCCTTGATGCAGCCGGAGACGTGCAGCGTCACGCCCTGCGCGAGCAGATCGGCGGCAGCGTCGGCAAGCTTGGCTGCATCCGTCATGGTCGGCGCCTCGGCGCGCGAGCAGGCGGGGCTGCCGGCGCAGGCCTGCACCGAGAGGCGGGGATCGTCGTCCTGCGTGATGAGGCCGAGGTTGTCGGCCAGCCGCAGCAGCGCCTCTGCTCTAGCACGATCGAGGTCGCGGAAGGCAAGTCCGCGCCAGGGCGAAAGCCGGATATCGGCCTTGTCCTGGGCCGCGCCGAGCCTGTCGAGCGTCGCGGCATCGCAGCGGCCGAAGGGGAGGCCGATAAGCGCGGCGAACCGATCGCCTCCCAGAGCAAACAGCCCGGCGCGTCGGGGCGGCATCCGTGGCGTCGGCGCCGCGGTTTCGGGCAGGGCGCCCAGGCTCGCCAGGGCTTCGGGCGACAGGTCGCGCAGGCGGCGGATCTGATCTGGCGCGGCGGCTCGCAGCGCTGCAAAGTCACGCAGGATCGCTGCCACGGTTGGCGCGGCTGCGGTGACCGGGAGAGGGCCGAGCCAGAGACGATCGGCGAGGCACAAGGCTGCGCTCGTGGCGTCCCTGCCAACCAGCCGGATGTCGCCGGAGAAGCCATCGAGGGCCCGCGCGCCGCCATCGTCCACGACGATGCCGAGTTTGGCCGGCAGGCCGGCTACGGTACGGGCGAGTTGCTCGATCTGTGCGGCCAGGGCGGCGGCGTCGATCAGGCCGGTCGGATCCCGTCCCGCCAGGGGCGAAACCAGTGTCACGCGTTGCGGCCCGTCGCCCTCGTGCTCGTCGACGAGATGTTCCGCCAGCAGGCGCTCGACCAGCGCAGGATGACTTTCGATCGTCACGCCGCGGAGCTGGAGATTGGCGCGGGCGGAAATCTCGATCAGCCCGTTGCCATGCTCTGCTGCCAGCGCCGCGATCCGCCGCAATTGCGCCGGTGCCAGCTTCGCGCCCGGTGGATGCAGCCGTACCAGCCAGCCGTCACCGGTCTCCATCGGCCGAAGCGTGCTGGGGCACCAGCCGCGCCGCAAGGCTTCCTGGGGGAGGGCGCTCATTCCGCCGCCTCCCGCGCCAGGAAGGCGCCGACCGAGTTGCGCCGGCTGGTCCAGAGCCCGCGTCGCGCTGCCTCGGCCAGCCGCGCGCGGATCGAGGCAGCAGCCGGTGCGTTGGTGGTTTCCAGCGCCGTCCAGACCTGCGGATCGGCGCAATAGGCCTGGAAGACGGCATCGAACAGCCCGTCCGCAACGGCATCCGTGCTCGCCGCGAAGACGAAAAGCGTGTCGACCGCCTCGGCCAGCTCCGCCGCACCGCGCCAGCCATGGGCGAGTTGCGATGCGATCCAGCGCGGATGTGTCAATCGGCCATGGACGATCCGGGCGATGTCCTCTCCCAGCGTGCGTGCCTTCGGCACTTCCGGGTTCGAGCTGTCGAGACTGTAGAGCGCGGGATCGGCGCCGAGCGCCTTGGCGGCCGCCGCCAGCCCGCCGATGACGTCGGCGGCGCTGCTGGCTTCGAGGATGTCGCGCCCCGCCGTGTCGCTGACATGGATGAAGGCGTCGGAGGCTTTGATGCGCTCGGTGAAGCCGGCATCGGCTGCACCTGCAGCTTCCGGTCCGCCATAGGCATGGTCCGAAGCCGCGAGATAGGAGGCGCCGAGTTCTGCGCGTTCGGTCCAGTCGCCATCAAGGGCGCGGTCCGCCATCGCCGCGCCGTAGCGGCCGGGCGCGGCGCCGAAGATGCGCGCTCCGTGCTCGCCCCGGCGAGAAGCGGCGGCCGGCTCGTTCCAGTCATCTGCTTCGTCCAGCGCGGCCACCGCCCGCGCGGCCTGGTCGAGCAAGGCGATCTGGCCCGGAAACGTATCGCGGAAGGTGCCGGAGATGCGCACGGTCACGTCGAGGCGCGGATAGGCGAGCTTCGGCTGCGGGACGATGCTGAAGCCGGTGACGCGGGTCGAGGCATTGTCCCAGAGCGGTTCGACGCCCATCAGGGCGAGAGCATGGGCGATATCCTCGCCGCCGGATCGCAGGGTCGGCGAGGCCCAGAGGTCCATGACGATCCGGCGCGGATAGTCGCCATGATCCTGGAGATGTCGCGACACCACGGCCTGCGCCGCGAGCTGTCCGAGCCTTGCGGCCGCGCGCGTCGGAATGGCTCTGGGGTCGAGCGTCGAGAGATTGCGTCCGGTCGGCAGCACATCGGGGCGGCCGCGATGCGGCGAGCCGGCCGGGCCGGGCGGGACGAAGCGGCCGTCGAGAGCGGCGAGCAGGTTCTCGCGTTCGTTGCGGGCGGAGGCTGGGGCGATCTCCGAGCGCCCGAAGACATGCAGGCCGTCGCGGAAGGGCAGTTCGGCGATATCGCAGAGATGGGCGTCGAGCCGCGTCAGCGCCTCGTTCATCTCGGTATCATCTGCGACGCCGCAGGAGGCGGCGAGCCCGCTCGCCTCGGCCCGCGCCCGGATTTCGCCGGCGACGATATCGGCGCGGCGCGGATCGAGCACCTGCGCCTGCGAGTATTCCTCGACGAGATCGCGCAGGAGCGCGGTCTCGCCGGCCGCTTCGCTCTCTGCCAATGGCGGCGGCAGATGGCCCAGCGTCACGGCGGAGAGCCGACGCTTTGCGGGAGCTGCTTCGCCGGGATCTTCGACGACATAGGGGTAGATCACCGGCAGCCCGCCGACAGCGAGGCGCGGCCAGCAGCCACCCGAAAGCGCGACCGCCTTGCCCGGCAGCCATTCGGTGGTGCCGTGCGTGCCCAGATGGATCAGCGCGTCGGCGGCCTCGATCTGGCGCAGTGCGAGATAGAAGGCGAGATAAGCGTGGCCCGGCGGCGCGTCGGGGTCGTGATAAACAGCCTTGCGGTCTGGCGTCGTATCGCGGGGCGGCTGCAGGGCGATGGTGAGCTGGCCGTAGCGCAGGGCGCGGAAATGGAAGGCGCCGTCGCGGCAGGCCGGGTCGGTCTCCGGCGCGCCGTGTGCCGCCAGCAATGCTTCGTGGGAGCCGGCGGGAATAGTGGCGAGCCAGGCGCGATAGGCCGGGAGCGGGGTGCTCAGTGCGAATGTTCCTACGGTGAGAGCGGCCATGAGCCGCGTGCTCTCATCCACATCCGCGCCGTCATCCCGGACAAGCCGCGTCAGCGGCGCCGATCCGGGATCCATGCCGGAGCGCTGGTCGGCGAGGCTCAGGCATGGATCCCGGGTCTCCCTTTGGTCGCCCGGGATGACGGCGGAGGTTGTAGAGCCGACCTCATACCCTGCTCCCGCCAGCAATTCCCGGATCGCCGTCACGCTCGCCGGCGTGTCGAGCCCGACGGCGAAGCCGGCCCGCCCGCCGCGCGCGGGATAGTCCGACATCACCAGCGCGAGACGGCGCTCTGCCACAGGCTTTCGCGCCAGCGCGACCCAGCCTTCCGCGAGATCGGCGAGTGCCGCGATCCCCTCAGGAGCGGGCATCAGCCGGCGAATGGAAAGCCCGGTCGCCGGATCGGTCGCTTCCACCTTGAAGGTGACGGGGATCGCCCCGATGCGCCCGTCGAATTCCGGCAGCGCCACCTGCATGGCGAGGTCGGCGGCCGATAGCCCGCGCGGCGATGCCTCCCAGGCCTCGCGGGGGCTACCGACAGGAACCGCCTGCAGGATCGGGCAATCGGCGCCGTCGAGCACGAAATCCGCACCCTCGCGGGCGGAGAAGGCGGTGGTGGTGATGATCAGCGCAGGCTTACGCGTCGCGATGAGTGCCGCGAGCTCGGCGGTGGCGGCGGGGTCCTTCAGGCTGGTCAGCGCGAGGGGAAGCGGAGCGAGATCGCGCGCGGTCAGCGCGGCCGCAACCGCTTCGCCCATGGCGGTGTCCCCGGCTGCAACGCCGGAGCGATAGAGCAGGACCGGGACGAGCGCGCGATCGGGGGGCAGGGCGGCGAGCGCCTCGCGCCAGGGCAGGGGCGTGCCGTCTCTGCCGAGCGCGAAGAAGGATGGCAGCGGGACGGGAGAGAGGCCGGAGGCGTCACGCGACCCCTCATCCGTCTCGGCTCCGCCGAGCCACCTTCTCCCGCAAGGGGAGAAGGGAGCAGCCGATGCCGTCTCGCCCTTCTCCCCTTGCGGGAGAAGGTGCCGGCAGGCGGATGAGGGGTCTCTCGACGCTTCCAGGTATTTTTCGATCCGCCGCAGCAGCCGCCGCATGTTCTCGGCGCCGCCACCGGCCTGAAAATAGGCCAGCAGCGCCGCCGTGAACTCCGCCGGCACCGTCGCGTGCTCGTCGAGTCTCGGATCATCGCGCTCGTCGCCGGGCAGGATCGCGAGCGGGATGCCGCGCTCGCGGCAGGCGATGCCGAGCTGTTCGATGCCATAGCGCCAGTAGTCGAGCCCGCCGAGGCAGCGCAGCAGGACGAAGCGGCACTGCGTCGCCGTCTTATCGATCAGGAAATCGGCCGAGAGCGGATGCTTCAAACGTCGGAGCGGCGCAAGCCGCACCGACAGATTGCTGTCACCTGCCGCCACCGCCACCGCCAGCGCCGAAAGATCGCTGTCGGTGAAGGACAGGACGAGCACGTCTCCCGGCGGCAGGGCGAGATCGGCGGCGTCTTCGCCGTCGTCGAGCCTGATCTCGCTGGTCGGGAGAAGATGCATCGGTCGATGTTACGCCCCCGCGAGAGCCGCTTCCACGGCCTTGAGATCGAAGCCCTTGAGACCGATCACGGTGAGGCGCCCGTCGCGCGGTTCGCTCGCGCCCCAGGCCCGGTCGAAATGATGACTGAGGCGCCGGCCGACGCCCTGCACGACCAGACGCATCGGCTTGCCCGGCACGGCGGTGAAGCCCTTGAGGCGCAGCACGCCCTCGGCCTCGGCGGCCTTGGCGACGCGGGCCGTGAGCTCTTCCGGCGTGAGGCCCGCCGGCAGCGGCAGGGCGACAGAGTCGAAATCGTCATGGTCGTGATCGTGGTCGCCCTCGCCGTGATGCGAGGGGCGGGCGGCGAGGTTGCTTTCGGCGGCAGCGCCGAGGCCGACGATCAGCGCCGGTTCGACCTTGCCATGGGCGGTCTCGACGATCTTGATCGCCTTGGGCAGATGCTCGGCGATCTCGGCCTTCACGCGGGCGCGGCCGGCTTCGTCGACGAGGTCGCTCTTGTTGAGCAGGATCAGGTCGGCGCAGAGGATCTGGTCCTCGAACACCTCTTCCAGCGGGTTGTCGTGATCGACGGAGGCGTCCGCTGCCTTCTGCGCCGCGAGCGCTTCCGGATCATCGGCGAACTGGCCCTCGGCCACGGCGGGGCCGTCGACCACGGCGATGACGCCGTCGACGGTGACGCGCGAACGGATCGCCGGCCAGTTGAATGCGGTGACGAGCGGCTTCGGCAAGGCGAGGCCGGAGGTCTCGATCAGGATGTGCTCGGGCGGGTTCGGTCGGTTGAGCAACTTTTCCAGCGCCGGCACGAAATCATCGGCGACGGTGCAGCAGATGCAGCCATTCGGCAATTCGACCACGTCCTCGTCGCTGCAGCCGGCGATGCCGCAGCCCTTCAGGAACTCGCCGTCGAAGCCGAGATCGCCGAACTCGTTGACGAGCACGGCGAGCTTCTTGCCCTGCGCATTCTCGAGGAGATGGCGCACCAGCGTCGTCTTCCCGGCGCCGAGGAAGCCGGTGATGATCGTGCAGGGCGTCTTGCTAAGTGACGTCTTGCCCAGATTGGTGGTCTGCGGAGCGTTCATGATGTCATCCTTGCTGGCGCGCCGGCAAAGGCGGCACGCGCGCGACCACGCCCTTGCGGAAGGACTGCGGCCGCTCTTTCCAGGGAACGATGCCGTTGGCGCTGGCGGCATAGGCCTCCGCTGCGCCGACGATCTCGTCGAGATGGGTGTCGGTGTCGAGATCGCCGATCAGATAGGTCCATTTGCCGTCTGCGCTGAGCGCGATGGTGCAGGGCCGCTTGCAGACGGCGAGGCATTCGACGGGCAGCACGGGGATCGTGCTGCCCTTGGCTTTAAGCTGCGCGGCGAGACGCTCGGCCAGCGCCAGTCCTGGCTGGTCGTAACCTTCCGGGAGATCGGCACGGGCGCGGCGGCAGGCCGTGCAGACATGGATCGTGAGGTCGCCCTCGGACATGGCTTGCCTCAGGCCTCGGCGGCCCGGCGGCTTGCCCAAGGCCAGAGCACGCCGACCATGAAGGCGGTGGCGAGCCAGAGCGCGGCCTGGATGCCGAGCGAGAGCGCCGCGAAATGTGCGGCGACCTCGGCCGGCACCTTGCTCTCCGGCGCGGCCGGATGTGGGGCGCCGACGACATGCGGCAGCAGGAGCACGACGATCGCGGCCAGCTTCAGCCAGGGCTGATCGAAGCGCAGGAACAGGAAGAGCCCGATCGCGGTTGCGATGGCGGTCCAGAGCCACCAGAACTGGCGCTGTTCCAGCGCGGCCGATGCCGCGCCCGGCAACTCCGGCGCCAGCCCCATCGCCGGGGCGAGCCCGAGCGCGAGGAAGCCGCAGGCGCCCCAGACGAGCGCGCTGCGCTGGTCGATGCTGTCGCCCGCCGCGATCATGCCGGCGAGGAGCAAGCCCGCGAAGCCGATCGCGGTCGCGATCGTGACCGCGCTGGTGAAGAGCGTCCGCTGGAAGCCGTCCTGCGGTTTCCATTCGGCATGGCCGTGGCCGGGCGCATCGCCGGCCGGACCATGCGCGAGGATGAGTTTCGCCTCGCCGTCGAAGGCTGCCAGCGTCGGCGCCTTCAGCGCGAGCGCCGCCTCATAGGTCTCGGCCTTGAGGATCAGCGGGGTGGTGGTGACATGCTGCAGGGCGGCGACGATCAAGCCAGCCAGAAGCCCGGCCAGGATGCTGACCGTGAGAACACGCGTAACCATGATGGCTTTCCCTCAGTGGCAGGGAAAAGCGAGGCCGTGACGGCTGTCATGCGCGGCGTTGTGGACATTGGTCGAGGCCGCGAAGCCGGTCGTGTAGATCAGCGCGACGCCGATCACGAGCGCGGCGGCAACCGCCTTGACGCGTTCCGAAACGCTGAGTGTGGGGGTGGAAACCGAAGCGGTGTTCATAAGCGTTCTCCGTGGCCGCCCCGCCGGCAGCCGGTTGGATCTCTGCGGGTTGACGGCAGGTCTCCTGGCTCGCGGACTTCGCGTCCTTTGCCGCCTTCCCGGAGCGAGCGCTCCAGTGGCCGATGGCGAAGGACATCCGCTTACAGTTGCGGGGGCAGCCGCGGTCTCGCACCGCGTTCCCTTTTCACCTCCTCGCGGAGGCACCGTCGGGGACGATCATTAGCCTTCGGCAGGCTGCTGTGCAATGCAGGATGGTCCCTTGAACCCTGCTTGTGCGATGCCGAACGACATTTCCCATCTCACCCTCGTCCTCGGCGGCGCCCGCTCGGGCAAGAGCCGCCATGCTGAGGCGCTGATCGAGGCCCTGCCGGCGCCCTGGGCCTATATCGCCACGGCGCAGGCCTATGACGACGAGATGCGGGAGCGCATCGCCGAGCATCGCGCGCGCCGGCCGGCCGGCTGGCAAACGGTCGATGCCCCGCTCGACCTCCCCGAAGCCATCGCCGCTCAGCCGGAAGGCCGGCCGATCCTGGTTGATTGCCTCACGCTCTGGCTGACCAACCTGATTCTAGCGGAACACGACACGGCGGCGGCGCGCGAGAGCCTGATCGCCGCCTGCGAGCGCGTCTCAGCGCCGCTCGTGCTGGTCGGCAACGAGGTCGGCCTCGGCATCGTGCCGGAGAATGCGCTGGCCCGCCGCTTCCGCGACGAGGCCGGACGGCTGCATCAGGCGCTTGCGGCGCGGGCAGCCAGCGTGATCTTCATGGTCGCTGGATTGCCGATGCGAGTGAAATGATGACCGATACCGAGGACGCCGCCCGCCACAAAGCCAAGATGGAGAAGCGCAAGGCGGTGCAGGACGCCGAAGTCGCCTCCAAGACGCTCGAGAAGGGGCTGCTGATCGTCAACACCGGCCCCGGCAAGGGCAAGTCGACGGCGGCTTTCGGCCTGATCCTGCGCGCGCTAGGCCATGGCTGGCGCATCGGCGTGGTGCAGTTCATCAAGGGCGCCTGGTCGACCGGCGAGCGCCGGGCACTGGAAGCCTTCGGCGATCAGGTGATCTGGCACAGCATGGGCGAGGGCTTCACCTGGGAGACGCAGGACAAGGCCCGCGACATCGCCGCCGCCGAGCGCGCCTTCGCAAAGGCCAGGGAATTGATGGCCGATCCGGAAATCAGGCTGCTTGTGCTGGACGAACTCAACATTGCGCTCCGCTACGACTATCTGCCGCTCGCCGAGGTTGTCGCGACGCTGTCTGCCCGCAGGCCGGACCTGCACGTTGTCGTCACCGGCCGCAACGCCAAGCCGGAACTGATCGAGGCAGCAGATCTCGTCACCGAGATGACGCTGGTGAAGCATCATTTCACGGCGGGCGTGAAGGCGCAGCAGGGCATCGAGTTCTGAGAGCCCGCTCTGTGCCTCGGCAGCATTGAGCCATCCCGGACGCAGCGAAGCGGAGATCCGGGATCCATTCCGGAACCTGCCCGAAAGAGGTTCCGGCATGGATCCCGGGTCAAACCCGGGATGACCAGGTATCTCCGGCACGGGCCAACACCCTTCGCATTGCGATGAGCCACCCCCGATACGAAGCGATCGCCTCGATCGGCTCACCCACTTGACGGTGATCGATTCAATCTTCAAATTGAATCCGAATTCAAATTCAATTTTGAGACCAGCCATGGCCGACGCCCAACCGAGGCAACCCCGCAAGGCCGGGAAGCGCGAGGCGATCCTCGCCGCCGCGCGCGGCATCGTCGCGGAGGTCGGCTTCCACGAGACCTCGATCGCCGCGGTGGCTGCCGCCAGCGGCGTCTCGACCGGCAGCGTCTATTCCTATTTCGCCTCCAAGGCCGAGCTGATGGCCGAGATCGTCGCGGCCGTGTCGTCACGCGAGCTTGCCGTGCTGCGTGAGATCGCCGCGAGCGAAGCTCCCGTCGCCGAGCGCCTGACCGCTGCGGTCGAGGCCTTCGCCCGGCGCGCCTTCGCCAATCGCCGCCTCGCCTGGTCGATGATCGCCGAGCCCGCCGATCCGGCCGTCGATGCGATACGGCTCGATTATCGTCGTCAGATCGCCGGCATCTTTCGCGCGCTCGTCGTCGAGGGCGAAGGGCAGGGGGCCTTCCGCACGGTCGATCCCGATGCCGCCGCCGCGATGATCGTCGGCGGCTTCATGGAGGCCCTGATCGGCCCGCTCTCGCCGGAACGTCCGATCACGCCCGAGCGCGGCCGCGAGATCGCGACGGCGCTGGCCGATCTCTCGCTTGCCGCCCTCATCCGCCGTGAAGGACACGCCGCATGACCACGCTCGACGCTTACGGCTACGACACCCATGATGTGCTGAACCAGGCTCCGGCGCTGGCGGATTACGATGCCTTCGGCGCCGATCCGGCGCTCGGCTCGATCCTCGATGCCTTCGGTGCCGGCTGGTTCCGGGAGCAGGCGAGTGTGGTCGGCGGTCATGTCGGCTCTCAACGCGTGCAGGACTTGGCGCGGCAGGCCAATCGCAGCCTGCCGGAATTGCGCACCCATGACCGTTGGGGCCGGCGCGTCGACCAGATCGAGTTCCATCCGGCCTGGCACGAGCTGATGGGGCTCGCCATGCGCGACGAGTTCCATTCCTTGTGTTGGACCAAGCCGCGCGAAGGCGCGCAGGTGGCGCGCGCGGCGGTCTCCTATCTCTGGAACCAGGGCGAGAACGGCATCTGCTGCCCGCTCGGCATGACTTATTCGGCGATTCCCGTCCTGCAGCGCGATCCCGCGCGCTGGGCTGAGTTCGGCCGGCTGATCACCTCCACCGACTATGACGGGCGCCCGCTACCGGCGGCGCAGAAGCGCGGCGGCACGGTCGGCATGGCGATGACCGAGAAGCAGGGCGGCTCGGATCTGCGTCAGACCCAGACGGTCGCGACCCGCAATGCCGACGGCACCTATTCCCTCACCGGCCATAAATGGTTCTTCTCCGTCCCGCATTCCGACGTCTTCCTGACGCTGGCGCGGACCGAGGAGGGCGTCTCCTGCTTCGTCGTGCCGGGCTGGCTGCCCGATGGATCGCGCAACCGCCTGCAGATCCAGCGGCTCAAGGACAAGTGCGGCAACAAGTCGAATGCATCCTCCGAGGTCGAATTCCGCGGCGTGATCGCCCATCTGATCGGTGAGCCCGGTCACGGCATTCGCGCCGGGCTGGAGATGAACCACTATACGCGGCTCGATTTCGCCGTGGGCTCGGCCGGCTTGATGCGCCATGCACTGGCGCAGGCCGCCCATCATACCGCCCATCGCCGTGCCTTCCAGAAGGCGCTGATCGATCAGCCGATCATGACGAACGTGATCGCCGACCTCGCTCTGGAAGCCGAAGCTTCCGCCTGGCTCGCCTTCCGCTTCGTCCATGCGCTCGACCGCGAGGGCGGGAGCGAGGCCGAGAAGTTGATCGGCCGGATCGGCGCGCCGATCGCCAAATACTGGAACTGCAAGCGCGCCACGCCGGTCGTGGCCGAGGCGCTGGAATGCCATGGCGGCAACGGCTTCATCGAGGACCATCTGATGGCGCGGCTCTACCGCGAGGCGCCGCTCAACGGCATCTGGGAGGGCACGGGCAATGTCGTCTGCCTCGACGTGCTCCGCTCGATCCGCCGCTATCCCGATTGCGTGCCGGCCTTGCTCGACGAGTTGCGCACTGCCCGCGGCAGCGATCCGCGCTACGACGCCTTCCTCGCCGAGCTGGAGGCCGATCTGGTCGATGTGCTCAGGCACGAGCATCTGGCCCGGCGCTTCGTCGAGCGCATGGCGCTGGGCCTCTCGGCCTCGCTCTTGATCCGTCACGCGCCGCATGCGGTCGCCGACGCCTATGTCGCCTCGCGCTTGGCCGGTGGCTGGTCCGGCCATTTCGGCTCCCTGCCTGCGGGAGCCGATTTGCAGGCGATCGCGCGGCGGGCCGTGCCAGCGTGAAGCGATGCATCGCTCGTTGAAAAGGCCCCATACGGCCTTACGGGAGAACCTCACGGTCATTCCGGGGCATCGCGTGCGATGAGCCCGGAACCCATGAACACCGTCGGCAAGGAAGGACGCGGAAGCGCTCCCGCGTTTGCCTGAAACTCCGGTGTTCATGGGTTCCGGGCTCGGCCCTGCGGGCCGCCCCGGAATGACGGTGAGCTTCCGATTGGAGCCGGAGAAGTCAAAGCAGGGCCACGGTCGCCAATAGCGTCGCCACACCCCAGAGCATGCCGCAGGAGCGCTTGTAGAGCGTGAGCGCCCGGCGGATATCGGCTGCATTGGCCTCGGCCCGGCCATCGCCCATCCAGTGATCCTCGACGCGGGTCTCGCCATAGACGCGCGGCCCGGCGAGGCGCAGACCCAATGCGCCCGCCATCGCGGCTTCCGGCCAGCCGGCATTGGGCGAGCCGTGCTTGCCGGCATCGCGCTTGACTGCCCGCCAGGCGCCCCCGGCATGCGCCTGCCGATCGAACACGGCCGAGGTGACCAGCAGCAGCGCCGTCAATCGCGAGGCCGGCAGGTTGACGAGATCGTCGAGTCGCGCCGCGGCCCAGCCGAAGGCGAGATGGCGAGGCGTGCGGTGACCGATCATCGAATCGGCCGTGTTGATCGCCTTGTAGGCGGCGATGCCCGGCAAGCCGCCGACGCCGAGCCAGAAGGCCGGCGCCACGATGCCGTCCGAAAAATTCTCCGCGAGGCTTTCGATGGCGGCGCGCGAGACGCCGGCCTCGTCCAGCGTCTGCGGATTGCGGCCGACGATCATCGAGACGGCGCGCCGTCCACCTTCGAGCCCGTCCCGCTCCAGCCCTGCGGCGACATCAGCGACATGCTCGTACAGGCTGCGCTGCGCGATCAATGTCGAGGCAATCAGTGCGAGCGGGATCAGGCCCAGGAATCCGAAGGAGAGGCACAGTCGCTGGATCAGCATCGACGCGGCGATGATGATGGCGAGCAGCAGCACCAGCGCCAGAACCCCCATCGCCTTCCGCCTGACGAAGGAAGATGCCTCCCGGTTCAGCGCTCGGTCGAGCCAGCCGATCAGCCTGCCGATCCAGGTGACGGGATGGCCGATTGCGGCATAGAAGCGCTCGGGATAGCCGAATGCCGCCTCGATGGTCAGCGCGAGCACGAGCAGCGGCAGGTTGGCGGAGAGGTTCATGCGGGGGCGCGGGCGTGGCTGAGGACGGTATCTGGCATGGCGGCGATCTCGCCACGGCCCGCGCGCTCTTTCCGGAGGCGCCGCAGCCCTGGGTCGATCTCTCCACCGGGATCAATCCGATCCCCTATCCGCTTCCGGCGCTGCCGTTAAGCCTCTGGACGCGCTTGCCCGGTGCCGATGACGAGTCGGCGCTGGTCGCCGCCGCCCGGAAAGCCTACCGCGTCCCGGCCCATGCCGACATCGTCGCGGCGCCCGGCACGCAGATCCTGATCGAATTGCTGCCGCGCCTCGCGCCGGCCGGCTCCGTCGCGATTCTGGGGCCCACCTATGCCGAGCACGGCCATGCCTGGCGCAAGGCTGGCTACGCCGTCGCCGAAACCGTGACGCCTGCCGAGGCGGCTGCGACCATGATCGTGGTCAATCCGAACAATCCCGACGGGCGCGTGCTGTCGCAGGCCGAACTGACAAGCCTTGCCGCGCATTGTGTCTCCAACGGAGGGCTGCTCGTCGTCGACGAAGCCTTCGCCGATTTCACGCCTGAAACCAGCATCATCCCCGGCCTTCCGGCCGGGGTGATCGTGCTGCGTTCCTTCGGCAAGACCTACGGCCTCGCCGGCCTGCGACTTGGCTTCGCCATCGGCGCGCCCGAGCCGATGGCGCAGCTCAAGGCGGCGCTCGGTCCCTGGTCTGTTGCCGGCCCCGCACTCCATGTCGGCGCGCTGGCACTCTCCGATGCCGATTGGCTCGCCGAGACCGGGCGGGAACGTGCCCGCGACGCTGCACGTCTCAACGCCTTGCTGGCGCCGCATGGCCGGATCGTCGGCGGCACCACCCTGTTCCGCCTGCTCGAAACGTCGCAAGCGGCGATGCTCTTCGGCCGGCTCGGCCGGCACGGCGTCTATGTCCGCCGCTTCCAGAACGTGCCGGGTCGCCTGCGCTTCGGCCTGCCGGGCGACGAGGCCGGCTGGTCGCGCCTGCGCGCTGCGCTCGCTGACGATGTCCCGGAAGAATCGCCGTCAGCGTGAAGCTCGCATGCGGCGGATGCGGGGACAGGAGCCGGCGGGCCGGCTAACGTCGACTGCATAAGGAATCGGGGAGAGACAACGCATGGCATTCCTGCCGCCGGAAGGCGACCTGACGATCGGCTTCGCTCACGCCGCCTATCAGCTCCGCGACGAGTTCCTGACGCGCGGTCGTGCCGCTGGGAGTTTCGAGGTCCGCAGTCTCGATGAGCTGCGCGAGCGCGCCCCGGAGGCCGATGTGCTCGTCGTCTCCGGCCTGTGGCGCAACGACCTGCTGCCGCGCCTGCCGAAGCTGCGCTTCATCCAGTCGATCAGCGCCGGCACGGACCAGTTCGACAAGCCCGCGATCGGCGCGGCCGGCGTCCGCCTCGCCAGCGCCCAGGGCGGCAACGAGCGGGCGGTCGCCGAGCATGCGATGTCGCTGATCCTCGCGCTCACCCGCCAGATCCATTTCGCGCGGGACAATCAGGCGAAACAGGTCTGGCGCCCGATGATCGGCGATCGCGCGCGGCGTGAGGATGAACTCGGCGGCAAGACGCTCGTCATCGTCGGGCTCGGCCGCATCGGGTTGAGGCTCGCGAAGCTGGCGAGCGCCTTCGACATGCGCGTCATCGGCGTGCGCCGCAGCCCCGAGCCGCAGCCGCATGTCGAGGCGATCGTCCACCCGGGCAAGCTGGCCGATGTGGTGGCGCAGGCCGATTTCGTCGCCTTGACCTGCCCGTTGACGCCGGAGACGGAAGGGCTGATCGATGCCCGCATCCTCAGTGCGATGAAGCCTTCCGCCTACCTGATCAACGTGGCGCGGGGCCGCGTCGTCGACGAGATGGCCTTGCTCGATGCGCTCGGCAACAGCCGCATCGCCGGCGCCGGGCTCGACTGCTTCCACGAGGAGCCGCTGCCGCCGATTTCGCCCTTCTGGCGCATGCCGCAGGTCATCGTCACCCCGCATAGCGCCGGCGAAACCCGCGCCTATGAAGGCAATGTGATCGACATTCTCCTCGACAATCTGGACCGGCTGGCGCGCGGCGAAACGGGCCTGCGCAACCAGATCGTCTGAGCGGGGGCAGGGATAGCGGCCATGGCTTCGCTGAGATTCGTCCGGCCGGGTGGGCCGATGCTGATCTTGGCGCTCGGCGTCACGCAGGTCTTCGGCTATGGCGCGCTCTATTACGCCTTCACCGTGCTGGCGCCGCGCATGACCGCCGATTTCGGCTGGGCACCGGAATGGACCTTCGGCGGTTTCGCGGTGGGACTGCTGCTGGGCGGCGCGGTCGCCCCCGTCACCGGCAGCCTGATCGATCGCTACGGCACGCGGCTGGTGATGACGATCGGCTCGGGGCTGGCGGGCCTCTCGCTCTTCGCGCTGGCCGAGGCGCGCGGCATCGTCAGCTACACGCTCGCGATGGTCGCCCTTCAGGCGGTGACCATCGCCGTGTTCTATGATGCCGCCTTCGCCGCGCTGACACAGGCGCGCGGTAGCCAGGCGCGCCGCGCCATCAGCCAGCTCACCCTGATCGGCGGCTTTGCCTCGACCCTGTTCTGGCCGCTGACCTCCAGCCTGCTCGCGATCATGGACTGGCGCGGCGTCTATTGGCTCTACGGTCTCTCGCAGCTTCTGGTCTGCCTGCCCTTGCATCTCTTTTTCCTGCCCGGCCGGGTGAAGCGGCCGGTCGCCGCCGAGGCCGGTGCTGCGGCTCCTTCCGTCGCACAGGAGCCGGAGGCGGCTTATCTCACGGGTGATGCCCGCCGCCGCGCCTTCCTGCTACTGGCGCTGGCCTTCTCGCTGCAGGGTTTCGTCGTCTCGGCCATGGCCGTGCACATGCTGGCGCTGCTGCAGGGTTTTGGCCTCAGCGCCGCTGTGGCGGTCGGCATCGGCGCGATGCTTGGGCCGTCGCAGGTGGCCGGGCGCTTGACCGAGATGCTGTTCGGGCGCGGCGTCGCGCCGGTGACCACGGCCTGGGTCTCGGCCTGGTTGATGCCGCTCGGCCTCGTCCTGCTCCTGATCGGTGGTTCGTTCCCGGTCGTCGCCGGGCTCTTCGCCATCGCCTTCGGCATCAGCATGGGGCTGAGCTCGATCGTGCGCGGCACCGTCCCGCTCCAGCTCTTCGGGCCGGTCGGTTTCGGGGCGACCATGGGCAAGCTCGCTGCGCCCGGCCTCGTCATCAAGGCGGCGGCCCCGCTCGTCTTCGCCGTCGCGCTGGAGCGTGGCGGCGTCATGGTCTCGACCGTGCTGCTGATCGCTTTCTCGGCGCTAGCGGCCGGCGCGCTCATGCTGCTGGCGCGCCGCACGGTCTGAGGTCAGGCCCGCATCGTCCGCCACCAGTGGCGCACGGCGTCGCGTGTCCGCATCGCCAGGTCATAGGCGGCGGTGGCTCGGACCCAGCCGAGCACGCGGTCGCGCACGCGCACGACCTGTCCCATGATCCAGGCGAACCAGCGATAGCTCAGAAGCTTCTCGCGGCCGGCATGATAGATTCGCTCGACGAAGACGAAGCTCATTAGATGGGCGAAGGCGGTGACCACGAGCCCCGCCCAGAACTGCCCGCGTGCGAAGAGCAGCAGCCCGAACAGCTTCAGCGGCTCGGCAATGGCGAAGGGGATCGCCAGCGCCAGCAGCACGAGCGGGCGCGGCAGCGCGGCGACTGTCTCCTCCAGCCGGCGCATGATGCGCAGTTCCGCGAGCCGGCGCAGCAGCGGCCGGTAGAGCGGCCGCAGGAACTCGTCGAGGATGACGAAGACGGCGATGACAGCGCGCAGGAGCGCGAGCAAACCGCGCGTCAGCGGGCCGCGTTCGGGGGCAGGCGAGAGCGGAAGGTTATCGGGCATCCCTGCGATTCATAGGTTGCGATTTGCGGCAATTCCATGCCGCTGGCCCGGCAGCCGCTAGCGGCGTGCGTCTTCCTTCAGCATCGCCACGCCCTTTTCGGCGATCATCATCGTCGGATTGGCGGTGTTGCCCGAGGTGATCGTCGGCATCACCGAGGCATCGATGACGCGCAGGCCCTCGACGCCGCGCACCCTGAGCCGTCCGTCGAGAACCGCACCCGGATCGTCGTCGCTGCCCATCCGGGCCGTGCCGACGGGGTGGAAGATCGTGGTGCCCAACTTGGCGGCGGCGTCGAGCAAGGCTTCGTCCGACTGGGCGGTCTCGCCCGGCATGTGCTCCTCCGGGCGGAAGCGGGCGAGCGGTGCCTGCGCCACGATGCGGCGCGTCAGCTTCATCGCATCGACCGCGACCTGCCGGTCTTCCTCCGTATCGAAATAATTCGGCGAGATGACCGGGTTGTCGCGCGGGTCGGCCGAGCGCAGATGCACGCTGCCGCGGCTCGACGGCCGGAGATTGCAGACGCTCGCGGTGAAGGCGTCGAACGGATGCAGGCCAGAGCCCCAGCTGTCGAGGGAAAGCGGCTGGAAATGGTATTGCAGGTTCGCCGTCGCATAGTGCGGCGAGGACTTGGCGAAGGCGCCGACCTGCGACGGCGCCATCGTCAGCGGTCCGGTGCGGAACGCCGCCCATTCCAGCGCCATCAGCGGCCGTCGCCAGAGCTTGGCGTAGTCGCTGTTCAACGTCTTGACGCCATGGACCTTGTAGACCGGCCGGATCTGGAGATGGTCCTGCAGGTTCTCGCCGACGCCGGGCGCATCGACCAGCGTCTCGATGCCGAAGCCTTGCAACCGCGCCCCGCTGCCGATGCCGGAGCGTTCGAGCAGGAGCGGCGAGGCGACGGCGCCGGCCGAGAGCACGACCTCGCCGGCGATCTCGACCTTCAGCCTTTCCTCGCTCGCGGTGCCCAGGCCATGCGTGAACTCGACGGCTTTCGCCCGGCCGTTCTCGAACAGGATGCGCTCGACATGGACGCCCGTCTCCAGCCGGAGATTGTCGCGGTTGTGTCGTTCCAGCATCGGCTTCAGGAAGGCACGGTAGGCGCTGAGGCGCCGCCCGCGCCGCTGATTCACCTGGAAATACGAGGAGCCTTCATTGTCGCCGGTGTTGAAGTCGGGGATCTTGGCTATGCCCGCGGCCTCGGCCGCATCGCGGATGGCGTCGAGGATCGCCCAGCGCACGCGTGGATGCTCGACGCGCCATTCCCCGCCCGCCTTGTGAAGCCCGCCCGGCGGCGGCGCCATATGGTCTTCGTGACGGAGGAAATAGGGCAGCACGTCGTCCCAGCCCCAGCCGGTGAGGCCGCGCTGGCGCCAGCCGTCATAGTCGGCGGCCTGGCCGCGCATATAGACCATGGCGTTGATCGCCGAGGAGCCGCCGACGACCTTGCCGCGCGGGTAGGCGAGCGCCCGCCCGCCGAGCCCGGCCTGCGGCTCGGTCTGGAACTGCCAGTCGGCGCGGGGATTGCCGATCGCGAAGAGGTAGCCGACCGGGATATGGAACCAGACCCAGTCATCCATGCCGCCGGCTTCGAGAACTAGGACCCTGTTCTTGGGATTGGCCGCGAGCCGGTTGGCGACGACACAGCCGGCCGAGCCCGCCCCGATCACGACGTAATCGAAGGTGCCGATCAGGCGGCGGTCGGTTGAGGCGGGGTAGGGCATGGCGTTTCCAAGGGCATGGTCGCGAGGCCGCCCATTTAGCGGCTGTGCTCAGCAACCTGACATAGGCTGGCGCGGAGCGACAGCGCGAGGACAGGCACATCGCACCGGCATCTATAAACGAACTTGAATTCCCTGCTTGCAGGGAATTATCAGGGTATGTTCGCGTGATTTGGCCTGTTATCGGGTGGCGATGGTGAATAGGTGATTGGTTCAGCTTGTTTTTGGCACTTGAGCGAGAATACTCAGCAGGGAATTTTGAGCGCTCTCTGCAGGGACTTTTTTGGAGCAGAGCAGGGATTGCGGCTGTCGGGTCAGAGTGAGTGCCGCCGAACGCCCAAATGTACATATTCGTCGAAATGCTTGTGGGCTCGCCGAAGTCGGGGATGGGGGTGAGGCCGGGCTTCTCGGCGCGCTGCGCCGCGGTGCCGGGGTAGATTCCGGCCGGGCCGGTTCGGGCGATGTGCCGGCCCTTGATCGCGATCTTCAGGTTCTCGCGCCAGCTTCGCGTATGGACGTCGAATAGCGGCGCGACTAGCAGCAGTGCATCGGCCGGGCGCTTGCCGGGCGTGGTCAGCACCAGGTTCTGCGCGGATCGCGATCTCGTCCGGCGAGCCGTGGGGATTTGCCGGCGACACGGCTGTGGCTGGAGCAAGCGGAACTCCTCCTTTTTTGGTGAAGGCGGGAACTTTGATGATGACGCCGCTCCGCGCTTTTCGAGCGGCGGCCGTTCGGTGTGTTTCTGATCGCGCCGCTGTGTGGCGAGTGAAACGTCGGTTTTGGGTGGCGGCGGAGACGAGGCCTACGCCGCTGTCTCGGCGGGTGCCGTCGGGGCGGCAGGGTGATGGCGGTCCGGCGCATCCTCAACATGGTCAACCATGAGACCAATGAGCTTTTCTTGGACAATATCGAGATTTCGGCCGAGAATTTGATTGGCGAATCGCGACGGCCGGCAGATTCTGATTTCGATTCAGACCGACCGGGAATGGGCGAAGTTCTGCGCGGAATTCCTTGTTCGACGGGAGCTGCTGCGCTCGCGATGTCGAGCGCATGCGCAACCACGCCGAGACCGATGCGATCGTCGGCGCCGCTTTCGCCGGGTTGTACAAGGCCGAAGTCAGGCAGGCTCTGCTGCGCGTCGATTTCGCCTTCTCGGCCGTCAACGACAAGACGGCGCTTGCAGCCCAGTCGGCAGAGGAAAGCAAAAGCTCTCCTCGATCTCGCTTGACTTCCCTTATCGGTCGGCTCTCTCTGACTGTGGGAAAACAGCGCATGCCAGCACAAGCATTACGCAGAGCTTTGCGGGAAGAAGCTTGGAGATGGACGGCTCTTGCCGGCGTTCTTTTGCTTTCAACCGCGAGCTTTGCGCAGACTGCCAGCCAGATCACGCCGCCGAGTTTCCGCCCCGATCAGCTCCGCTCCGGTGGAGCGTTGGTATTTTCAGGCCGGCCCGGACTGGATGCTCCAGCCGGTGCCGAGCGTTTGTTGATCCGTCTTTCCGGCATCACGATCGAGGGCGGCCTCGGTGAACTAAGCGCCGAGCACCAACGCCTGAAGAAGAGGCTCGCCAGCGGCCGCATTCCGGCTTCGGAACTCTTCGCCGCGGCCCGCGAGCTGGAAGCGGCCTATGCGCGTGCGGGCTACGTCCTGATGCGAGTCGTGCTGCCGGCGCAGAACCTGAACGATGGCGGCAAGCTGCGGATTCTGATCGTCAACGGCTATGTCGAGCGCCTCGACCTCAGCGCCGTTCCCGAAAACGTTCGCGGACGTGTCGAAAGCGTTCTGCGCCCCCTGGTCGGGAAGCGCGACCTGCGCCTTGCCGATATCGAACGCCGGCTGGTGATCGCAGGCGATACGCCGGGCGTCGCCTTGCGCTCCGCGCTGTCGCCGGGCGCGGAACTTGGCGCCACCGTTCTCGTCGTCTCGGCGGGCTACCGGCCCGTGACCGGAAGCGTCGGCTACGACAACACTCTCTCCAGCGCGCTCGGACGTTCGACGGTCTCCGCGAGCCTCGAGGTCAACAGCGTCCTGGGTTGGGGCGAAACCTTGTATCTGCGCGCCGCAGGCCATCCGAGCGGCAACGATAGCGCGGGTTTCGGTGGTCTCTTCGACAGCTATCCACGGATGCGGACCCTGTCGGGCGGGGCGGTCATCCCACTGGGCATTGATGGCCTGACTCTGAATCTGGAGGCGACCGAGAGCCGTACGGCCCCGAAGCCGCCGTTCGGCCTGCCGCAGACCGCGAGCCAGTTCGAGCGCTATTCGGCGCGCCTGCGCTATCCCTGGCTGCGGTCCCGCACCCTCAGCTTCGCTTCCGAGCTCATCTTCGACGCCGAGGAAGAGCGCATCGACCTGCTCCTCCCGAGCCTCAAGCTGCCGCTCTCGCTCGATCGCCTCCGGGTGCTTCGCGCCGCCGCCGATGGCTCGATGCTGTTGCCGACGGGCGGCGTCCTATCGGGACGCGCGATCCTCTCGGCGGGGCTCAAGGCCTTCGGCGCCCGGACTGCGACGGATGCATCGCCGGTCCTGCCGCTTTCCCGGTTCAGAACCGATGCGGACTTCCGGAAGTTCGAGGCGATCCTGTCGCTTGCCCAGCCGTTGGCCGAGCACCTAGGCGTGGCCTTCATGGCGCGCGGCCAGACCTCCTTCAATCAGGCGCTGCCGCGCGCGGAGCAGATCGGCATCGCCTCGTTCCAGGAATTGTCGACCTTCGATGCCGGTACCTTGGGCGGGGATAGCGGCTGGGTCTTTCGCGCCGAAGTGAATTCGCCCTGGTCGACCTCCTTCGCGGGTGTCCCCGTGTCGGCGACGCCCTACGCCTTCGCCGCCACCGGCGCGCTCTATCTCGTGCACCCCACGGCGGTCGAGCAGGCGACGACGCATGTCACCTCGGTCGGCCTCGGCGTCAGGCTCGCAGCCACGCTCGACCCATCCTTCTCGCAAGCATCGCTCTCCCTCGAATATGGCCGGAGATTCCGCAACGACCAGATACCGAACGACAACCGCTTCACCATGGTGGGTTCGATCCGCTTCTGATCGCACCTCGTAGCTGCCTTCCGGGTTCGAAGAGGAATCTTGGATGAGACTTCGTCAGGCTACTTTCAGGTTCGCGCTCCTCGCAGGCACCTGCCTCATCACGCTGCATCCCGGCCTGGCCGGGGAATTGCCGGCTGGGGCGTCGATCGCGTCCGGCTCGGTCGGCATCTCCAGCCCGGGTACGAACACGATGGCGATCCAGCAGTCTTCGGCTGCCGCGATCATCAACTGGCAGAGCTTCTCGATCGGAACGGGAGCCACAGTGAACATCCAGCAGCCTGCGACATCGTCCACGCTGCTGAACCGGGTTACCGGCACGACCACATCGACGATCGCCGGCCAACTCAACGCGAACGGGCAGGTCTACCTCGTCAACCCAAACGGCATCATGATCACCCCGACCGGCACCGTCCGGGCCGGCGGCGGTTTCGTCGCTTCGACACTCGGCATCACGGATGAGGATTTCAAGGCTGGGCGGCGGAGTTTCGCCGGAACCGGCAACTCCGCCGCGGTGGTAAACCAGGGTACGATCGAGGTCGGCCGGGGCGGCTATGCGGCCCTGCTCGGCGGTTCGGTCGAGAATGCGGGTACGATCAGCGTACCGCTGGGTCGGGTCGGGCTCGGCGCCGGAGAACGCGCGACGCTCGACATCTCCGGCGACGGCTTCCTGGAGGTCGCGGTGCCCTCGGGCTCCGTCGGCGACAAGGCGCTGATCCAGCAGAGCGGTCGCATTCGCGCGAATGGCGGCCGGGTCGAGCTGAAGGCGGCGACGGCGCGCGAAGTCGCCAGGCAGGCGATCAACCTCTCCGGCGTCATTGAGGCGCGCACGGTCGGCGGGCGTTCCGGCGCGATCGTGCTGGGCGGCGGTGCCGGCGGAACCGTCAAGGTCTCCGGCAGGCTCGATGTCAGTGCGACACGCCGGGGGCGCAGGACCGCCTCGGCACGGAGCGGATCGGGCGTGGGCGGCAGCGTCACCATCACCGGAGACCGGATCGGGCTGACCGGCGCGACGATCGACGCCAGCGGCCGCAGGGGCGGCGGGACGGTTCGGATCGGCGGCGATCTGCAGGGCGGCGGAACCTTGCCACATGCCAGCAGCGTCGTCATCGACAGCAAGACGCGGATCCTCGCCGATGCAACCGAGACCGGGAATGGCGGCAGGATCATCGTCTGGTCGGATGCGTTCACCAGCTTCGGCGGCCTGATCCGCGCGCGCGGCGGAGCCAATGGCGGCGATGGCGGCTTTGCCGAAGTGTCGAGCCAGGGCGTGCTCGACTATACCGGGCAAACGATCCTGACCGCCGCGCGCGGCAAGTTCGGCACGCTTCTGCTCGATCCCTACGACATCTATATCGAGAGCGGCCCGACCACGAACGGTTCGCTCGCCGGCTCAACCTTCACGCCGAGCGGGCCGAACTCCGTCATTAACGTCGCGACCCTGCAAACCGCACTGGCGACCGCCAACGTCTCTCTCCAGACGGGCCGGACCTCCTCCAGCCCCGGCGCTCAGGCTGGCAACATCACGGTCGGCGCACCGATTACTTGGTCGCAAGCGACCACGCTGACGCTGGACGCCAACAACAACATCATCATCGGCGAAGCGATTACTGCTCCCGCCGGCGGGCTGATCCTCAATGCAGGCGGCGCGATCACCACGCCGGCGAGTTATGGGCGTTCGGACGGCACGACTGCTGCCTCCGCCACAACCGGCGCGGTCAATGTCGGGGCGTTCCTGCTTGAAGCGGGAGCCTGGACGCAGGTCTCGAACCCGCTGCCGGCGTTTTCGGCGACTGATTTCCGCTTGAATGGCGGCAGCTTCCTGCGTGTGCTCGGCGGCGATGGCAGCGCCGGCAATCCCTATGCGATCAGCGATGTCTATGGCCTGCAAGGCATCAATACGGTCAGGAATTCAGGCGGGTCTCCCGATCTGAGCCTGACCTACCGGCTGGCGAACGACATCGACGCCAGCGGAACACGCCAGTGGACCGATGGCCGCAGCATCGTCGGCTTCACGCCGATCGGAGGCTCCGTACCCGACCTCGCGCCCTTCTCGGGCACGTTCGACGGCCAGGGGCACACGATCAGCGGCTTGTTCATCAACCGACCCTCGTCTTCGGAGGTTGGTCTCTTCGGCCAGGTTTCCGGCACGGTGCAGAATCTCGCGCTGGCCGGCGTCGACATCAGCGGGAGCAGTGCCGTCGGATCGGTCGCCGGCCGCAATTTCGGGGCGATCAGCCATGTCGTGGCCTCCGGAACCGTGGCCGGCAACCAGTTCGTCGGAGGGCTGGTCGGGGACAACAGCCCGCCCGAAAGCTCCACCCCGCCCACGCCCAGCATCGACCAGTCCAGCACAAGCGTGACGGTTCAGGGCGGCGCCAGTGCGAACGCCGTCGGCGGCCTCGCCGGCTACAATACCGGCAATATCTCGCTCTCCTATGCCACCGGGGCCATCACCACCGGTGCGGGAAGCACCTCCGTCGGAGGGCTGGTCGGAGAGAATTTCGGCGGCACGATATCGCAGACCTACGCGACGACCGCCATGAGCGGGGCACCGCCCCAATTCGGCGGGCTCGTCGGCTTCTTCTTCGGCGGGACGCTGACATCGTCGTTCTGGGACGTCACGACGACTGGCCAGTCCCAGGCCATCGGCTCCAGTGCCAGCGCAACCAGCGCGACGGCGACGGGCCTGACGACGGCGCAATTCCAGGATCCCGGCACGTTCGTCCCTCTGGCCCGATCACAAGGCTGGAGCTTCGAGGCTAATTGGGCGCCGCCGAGCCCCGGCTTCTATCCGGAACTCTATTCGATCGCGCCGGTCATCCGCGCGGTGAGCGACAATCCGGCGCGCGCCTATGGCGATTCCTCGTCCCTTGCGCCGGTGACGTTCTATGGCGGGCCGGGCACCTACGTCTTCGGGTCGACCGGGGATTCGGTCTCGCTGTCCAACGCGCTTGCCAGCCCCGCAACAACGACAAGCCCCGTCGGTTCCTATGCGATCGCCGGCGTGAACCAGACCAGCTTCGGGGGCGTCAACTACCGCGTCGTCGCCACGCAAAGCGACGCCGCGCTGACTCCGAGCCTGACAGTAACACCGGCGCCGCTGGTCATCGCCGCCAATAACCTGCTCAAGGCCTTCGGTATTTCCTTCGCCTTCACCGGCCTGGAATTTACGGCCTCCGGCCTGCGCAACGGCGAGACGATCGGGTCCGCTGCCTTGTCGAGTCTGGGAAGCCCGACGCTCGCCGATATCGGCCTCTACCCGATCCTGATCGGCAGCGCCGCCGGCGGAACCTTCAATCCGAGCAATTACAGCATCGCCTATGTGCCCGGCACGATGATCGTCGGAGTCGATCCGACGCTGATCGACACGCCGCCCGCCGGAAACCCCACTCTCGACCTGCCGCCGACAACCGTTTCGCTGCCGAACCCGCCCGACACCTTCGACTTGACCGGTCCGGGCGGCGGCAGCGGCGGTGGCGGACCGACCCTTGGGCCCGGCACGCTGCGGGAGCCGGCTACGGTCGAGCGCTCCTCCAACGATCTCGAAGCGAAGGTGGCAAGCTGCGACAGCCAGTTCGAACGGTCGAAGAATGCGAGCCAGTACAAGGTTTGCGTCGGCGACGCGCTCGAACAATTCGCCGATGCGCTCGAAGCCAAGGGCGTTGACCTGCCCGGGCCGCTGCGAGGCATTCCCGCTGTCATCCGGCAGGCGGCGCGCCAGGTTCGCGCGGCCCAGACGATCCAGGAGGCGCGGGCGGCGGTCGGTTCCGCCGTGGCGGAGGTCCGCAAGGCGATCGCCTTGCTCCGGGCGGACGACCCTTCCATCGGCCGCCTCCAGATTCAACAGGCCAATCGGATCGCCGCGGCGCTCGGTTCCGTCGAGAGCAGGCTTTCGCGCGCAACGGGGCTGTGATAGCGCGACAAACGGAAGGGCTGCGCCTGCTCCCGATATGGACGCAGGTTGCGGGCGCGGGTAAAAATCAGCGGACGTTCGTTACGCGGCGATAGCTGAACGATGCGCGGCGGGAAGGACTTTGCAATGTCCGTGTGCAGCCGCAGGCGGGACGGATGGCTTCCGCGCCTGCGGAGAGGGCTCGCCGTTCTCGCTGTCCTGATCGCGGCGCTCGCGGCGGCCTCTTCGGCGCAGGCCGAGAAGCGTGTGGCCCTGGTCATGGGGCTCAGCGCCTATCAGGGCCTGCATGAGCTGAAAAATCCGAGGAACGATGCCGTCGATATTTCGGAGGCCCTGAAACAGCAGGGCTTCGAGGTTCTCTTCGGCGAGGACCTGGGCCTGTCGGCGATGCGGGAGCTCATCCGGAAATTCACGGCCCTCTCGCGCGATGCCGACGTTTCGCTCTTCTATTATGCCGGCCACGGCTTCCAGATCGACTCCCAGAACTATCTCGTTCCCGTCGATGCCCAGGTCCGCGATCCCGTTAGTGTCAAGCAGTCGACGCTCAGCCTCCAAACCGTCCTCTCCGGGTTGGAGAATCAGCGAGGCATTCATCTGATCTTCCTGGATGCCTGCCGCAACAACCCGATGCCGAAGGCTGCGGCCGGGGTCGGCGAGATCTTCCGGGACGGTTTGGCCCGTGTCGGCAATGCCGCCAATTTCCTGCTCGCCTTCGCGACGCAGCCCGACAATGTCGCCTATGATGGCGCCGGGCGGAACAGCCCCTTCGCGACGGCGCTGCTGAGCCATATCGCCACGCGCGGCCAGGACATCGCTTCGATGATGATCAAGGTGCGCCGCGACGTGATCGCAGCCACCGGCGGGCAGCAAATCCCCTGGGAAAACTCTTCGCTGATCCGACAGTTCGCGTTCCGGCCGGGCGATCCCGAGACGGCCTCGCCCGAGGTTCAGCTCTGGCAGCTCGGCGCCGGATTGCGTGATCCCGCGCTCCTGCGGCTCTATATCGAGCGCTTTCCGACCGGCGCGCATGTCAACGAGGCTCGCTCCTATCTCGATCCGACGAAACTTGCCTCCCTCGATGCGGGAGCGGCCCGCAACAGCCCGGCGACCGATACCAAGGAAGACGACGCCCTGTGGGACGTGGCGCTGAAGATTCGCACGCGGCCACTGGTCGATTTCTACCTGCGCCGCTATCCGACCGGCAAACATGTCGACGCCGCCCAGAAGCTCCTGACAGCCCTGCCTGACAACAGCAACGCGGCTCCGGAAACCCAGTGCGAACGGCTTGCGACCCATCCCAGGGACGTGACCGCCAATCTCGAGGGCGTTCCGCTCGAAGAGCTCGTCCGCAATGTCGACAGAGCTATCGATGTCTGCCGACAGGCGGCATCGGCCCATCCCGAGATGCCAAACTACACCGCTCTGCTCGCGCGCGCCCTTTGGGCCGGAAATCAGCGCGGCGAAGCGCTGCGGCTTTACCGGGAAGCTGCCGGGCGGGGCAATCTGCGCGCGATGGTCAGCCTCGGCCTGATCCTGGAAGCCGGCGATGGCGTCCCGAAGGATGTGAGCGGCGCCTATACCTTGTACGAACGCGCCGCAATGGCCGGCAGCCCCGACGGCGCGATCAACCTGGCGGTCGCCCTCATGCAGGGCACCGCCCTGCCGCGCAACGTGCCGCGTGCGATCGAGCTGCTGATGACCGCCTCGCAGCAGGGCTCGGCCATCGCAGCCTTCAATCTCGGCGTCCTCGCCGAACAGTCGGTCCATGGCACGCCGGCCCAGGCGCTCGACTATTTCCGCAAGGCCATCGAACTCGGAGACGTCAGGGGCTATCGCGCCGCCGCCGTCCTGCTCGATGAAGGTCGGGGCACGCCGAAGGATCCGGCGTCCGCGGCCGAGTTCCTGCTGCGCGCCGTCACCGCGGATTCGGGCGCCGCGATCGAGGAGCTGACCAAATCCAGCAAGAGCTGGTCGACCGATACGATCCGTGCCGTGCAGCAACGCCTGCAACGGGCTGGATATTATCAAGGCTCGATCGATGGACGGAACGGCCCGAAGCTGCGGCCTTCATTGCAGCGGTGGCGGAGTGAAGGAATCTCCTTCAAAAACGGGTGAGCCAACCGGCTCCCCGTCGAGTGCAAGGCGATGCTGTGCAAAGCTGGACGGACCTTGCTCCGGGCTTCCTGTGGGCGCGATTTTATCCGTGAAGCGGCCTGGCACCATGCTTGGCTTCGCTCTGAGCTGCTTCCCGGCGCGGACCTGTCGACGTCCTGTCTGACCTACTGCGTGGGTTCGACCAGAAGCGCGGCGCCTCGCTGAGGACAGGCCCCTTTGGAAACCGTTCGGCCCGCTGCCGGGGTTATCACGGTGCTCATTGACAAAGACACCCTACCTTCCTTAGGAATATAGTCTTGACAGCGGCGTGGCGGCGTGGCGGCGAGCTAGCTGATTCGTAGCCCGCGAATCGTCGCGAGCGTTTTCGAGAGGTCGTCGTTTCGCACTCTAACCAAGGTTGGAAGAGCTTGTCGGGGGATCGGCGCTTTCAACTGCTCGCAGGGGCGTGGCGTGCGTATTTGCGCCATGAGCAGGTTGTGTTTCGTTCGGTCGACCTCCTTCGCGAGAAGGACGTCAGGTTATGGAATCCCCCGATGATATTCGCACTGGACCGGTGCGTATTCGCCGCCGCGTCCCGCCTCCCATCAAAGACCGCGAGCTTGCATGCGCTGCGGCGACTTTCGCGCCGCAGATGAGCGATCGGGAATTGTCCGAGCTGGTCCCGCCCCCGCGCAATGCGCGCACGCATTCGAAGAAGCAGATCCATATGATCGCGGAGAGCATCAAAGCTTTCGGCTTCGTGTCGCCGATCCTGGTGACGAGGGCAGGCGAGATCGTCGCGGGGCATGGTCGCTATGAGGCCGCCAAACAGCTCGGCCGGACGAGAGTTCCGGTGATCTGCATCGATCACCTCGATCCGCAGCAGATCCGGGCGTTGCGGATCGCGGATAACCGCTTGGCTGAGCTGTCGGGTTGGGACGACGAGATTCTGAAGCTGGAACTGGGCGAGCTGATCGAACTCGACTTCGAGGTTGATGTCATCGGCTTCGAGACGGCGCACATCGATGTGATCCTCGACGGCAATGCGCCGGCCGTGGCGAAGGCCGATCCGGCGGATGTTCTGCCGGAACTGCAGGCCGTTGCGGTGACCGAGCGCGGCGACCTCTGGCTGTTGGGCGAGCATCGCATCCTGTGCGGCGATGCGCGCGAGCGTGCGGATTATCAGAGGCTGTTGGGCAGTGAGCTCGCTCAGATGGTATTCACGGACCCGCCGTACAATGTGAAGATCGACGGCCATGTCGGAGGTCTCGGCCGGACCAAGCACCGCGAGTTCGCGATGGCGTCGGGCGAGATGAGCAAGCTCGAGTTCACCGGTTTCTTGCATGCGGTCTTCGCTGAGATCGCGGAGGCGTCGCAGGAGGGCGCGCTCATCTATAGCTGCATCGACGGCCCGCATCTGCACGAGATGTTGAACGCGGGCTATGGCGTCTTCGATGAGCTGAAGTCGGTGATCACCTGGGCTAAGGCCAATGCCGGGATGGGTTCGCTCTACCGGGTCCAGATCGAGCTGATCACGCTGTGGAAGAAGGGCAAGACGCCGCACATCAACAATATCGAACTCGGCAAGCACGGTCGCTATCGTACTACGCTGTGGAGCTATGCGGGTGTGAACGGCTTCCGCAAGGGCCGGATGGCGGAGCTGGCGAGCCATCCGACGGTGAAGCCCTGCGCGATGGTGATGGACGCGATCAAGGATTGCTCCAAGCCGAAGGGAATCATCCTCGATCCCTTCAGTGGGTCGGGCACCACGCTGATCGCGGCGGCCAAGACGAAGCGCCGCGGCTATGCCATGGAGTTTGACCCGCTCTATGTCGACGGCGCGATCCGCCGTTGGGAGGCGCTGTTCAAGGACGAGGCGCGCCACGCCGAGACCGGACTGACCTTCGCAGAGATGGCGGCGCAGCGCGGGCGCGATGCCAGCGTCGGCATGGCGTCGGATCAGAATATCGGAGGGGCCATGTCGCGTGAGGATGATCCCCCGGCCGTAGGTCACAAGAAGCCGCCGCTGCACACCCGCTTCCAGAAGGGACGCAGCGGCAACCCCTCGGGCCGCCGCAAAGGAGAACAGGCCAAACGGGACTATCGTGAGATGGTCCTGTCTCGGCTGGTGCCGATGCCGAGGCGGGCTTGCGCCCATTCCGGCGAGCCTTGTGTGCAGTTGATGATCTCGAGCATGGTCAGGCCCGTCCCTTCCTGGCGTTGAGCATCACCAGCGCCTGCCGGAAGCGGCGCGCCGGCAGTTCGGCAAAAGCCTTGATCTTGAAGAAGCGCAGCAGGGCTTCGCGCTCGCCGCCGACCTCGTCGATCAGCGCGAGTAGCTCCCGGGTCTGCTGGCGGGTGATGGTCTCGGCCTTGCTGGCGGCCTTGCCGTCATCGTCATCGGCTGCGGCAAGCCCGAGCGCTGCCTTCAGCGTCATCCGCTGCAGATAGGTCAGCGTCGATCCGATCGCCTGAATCGCGTTCTTCTCACCGCTGTGATCGGCGTCGGCTGAGAGGCTGTTCTCCTCGCTATGACCGTCGCGGTGCGAGATCACGCAAGTGATGGTCACCCTCTCGCCATCACTGTTGGAGCGGAAGCGGTAAGCCAACCCATGGCGCGCCAGGACCGGGCCGACCGCGCGGGCGATCTCGGCCAGATCCTCATGGCGGTAGTGCTTGCTCCCGATACTGGCGATCTGCGTCTTCGCGATCACCGGGAGCTCGGCTTTGGCGGCTGCAAGGGCTGCCTTAAAGGCGCGGCGCGCGTCCTCTGCGTAGCTCCGCTCGTGCAGACCGATCAGCTGAGACAGCACATGTTCGTCGACACCGCGGTCGAGTGCGGAACTCAACAGGCTCATTGGGGTGATCGTGGGGGCAGGGCGCAGGTCGGTGACCCGAGCGCCTGCGGAGGAGCGCCGATGGCGCGCTATGCCGGTCATCGCTTGGTGCTCCCGGTAAGATGACCGCAAGACACAGCGCGACCCGGTCCAAACCGCCAAGCTCGGTATGCTTGGGCGAGCTCGGCTGGGCTGAGCCGGGATGTCGAGGGCAGGGGCTTCAGGGGAGCCTCGTAGGGGAGCGTCTGCGAGGACACGATGAGAGGAAGCGACAAAGTGCGGTGCATCGTGACCCCCTCAGTGAAGCTGCTGACGGGCGAGGGCGGTCGCGGGAGCTTCGTTCGGCGAGGTGTTCGTCGCAGCGGTGCCGATATGGTCGCGAAACAGCCCGGCGCGGCCTGGCGGCATGAGGGCCCGCAACCGCTGAAGCGCCGCCAGTTCGGCCCTGGCTTCCGCCCATCCGCGCCTAAGGGACTGAGACAGAAGCTCGCGTCGCTCGGCGCCGGTTTGCGCTGCGCCAAGCTGCATGCTCGCACGGCGCATGGCGTAGCGCAGGATGCCGGGCTTGTAGAAAATGAGCTTGTGCTCGAACTCCAGGATCAGAGTCATCATCGTCCTCCAGCGACGAAAATCGTCGGTGACGGACGGTTCCCTTCCTGCCGGGGCACCAGTCAACTGGGATAGTCGGAGTTCGACGAAAAGCGTTGATCAGGCTATGTCGGCATCATGATCACACCAGCCCAATGCCGCGCAGCCCGTGCGCTCCTCGATTGGAGCCAGCAAGACCTCGCCAAGGCCGCTCATCTCGGCCTCTCAACCATCCGCGACTTCGAGAAAGGCAGGCGCGTGCCGACTCACAACAACCTGCGCGGGATCAAACTAGCTTTGGAGGAGGGCGGCGTCGAGATCGGCGCGGCGAAATCGAGAGTCGCGTTCAGAGGAGGCTGAAGAGCTGTTGAGCAATCAGGGCTTTGGGTCGATGCGGTTGTAGAGGGCCGTGCCGCCGATAGGTGTCGCTGGCCTCGACCAACGGAGGTGCCATCAATATAAGGCACCACAAGACTGTTTTGGCCGGCGGCAATAGATCGCTCTAAACCGCGGCAACGAGGCTGGCGCATGTGTGGCATTTTTGGGTCGGTCGGCTTCGAGCCAGACCCGCAACGGATCGACATCGTAGCGCACCGTGGACCGGACGGTCGCGGCTGGGAAACCTATGCAAGTTCCAAAGGCCCTGTTGCCCTCGGTCACCGACGTCTCGCCATTATAGACGTTTCGGACGCTGGCCTGCAGCCGATGTGTGATGCGTCGCGCCGCTATTGGCTCGTCTTCAACGGCGAGATTTACAATTACATCGAGCTGCGCGAGGAGATGCGGGGGAAGGGCGAGGTTTTCGTCTCCGAGTCCGATTCCGAGGTGCTTCTGCGTGCCTATATGCTCTGGGGGGAGGATGCGCTGCCGCGGCTGCGCGGCATGTTCGCCTTCCTGATCTGGGACGATCGTGACAAGAAGCTCTTCGCTGCCCGCGACCGCTACGGCATCAAGCCGCTCTACATGGTGGCGACGCCGCGGGCGGTCGCGTTCGGTTCCGAGATTAAGCAATTGCTTGGGCTGCCCGGGGTGTCGGGCCGCATGAACGTCGCCCGGGTCCATGATTTCCTGGCCTCGGGCATTGCCGATCATACCTCGGAGACGATGTTCGAGGGCGTGTTCCAGCTCCGCGGCGGCGAATGCGTCACGATCGACGTGAGCCGCGACGCGGCCATCGAAGCGCGACCGCGCCGCTGGTACCCGGCAGCCGCCGGCGACATTTCCCTGTCCGAGGATGAGGCTGCGGCGCGTTTTCGCGAGCTTTTGACCGAGTCGGTTCAACTGCACCTGCGCTCGGATGTCCCGGTCGGTTCCTGCCTGTCGGGGGGGCTCGATTCATCCTCGATCGTCTGCCTGATGTCCGGCATGATGAGCTCAGGGGCGGGTGGCGCAAAAGTCAACACGGTCTCGGCCTGCTACGCCGAGAAGAGCGTCGACGAAAAGCCGTTCATGGATGCGGTCGTCGCGCATGCACACACCGAGCCGCATTACATCTTCCCGAAGGCGGACGACGTGTTCCAGCGCGCCTCGGACATCACCTGGCATCAGGACGAGCCCTTCGGCTCGACCTCGATCTTCGCGCAATGGTGCGTGTTCGAGGAAGCGAGGCGCGTCGGGGTCAAGGTGATGCTGGACGGTCAGGGGGCCGACGAGCAGCTCGCCGGCTACCATGGCGGCTTTTCCTATTACATGGCCGATCTGACCCGGCGGCGGAAGTTCGGACAGCTGCTGACCACGATCCTTGAGCGCAACCGCTATCACGGCACGCCGATCGCCGATCAGATCAAGCATCATCTCGTGCCGCTGCTGCCGCGCGGGCTTGGCGGCCTGCTACGGCGACAGCACCGCGCGCTTACCCAGCACGACTGGCTGGGGACCGATCTGCTGCGCCAGAAGGGCAATCCGCGGACGGCCTTCGAACTGGCCAGCGACGAACTCGGCCTGCCGCCGGTGACGGATCTGCGGACGTTGTGCCTGACGCTGACTTATGGTTCCAACCTCGCCATGCTTCTGCATTGGGAAGACCGCAACTCGATGGCCCATTCCATCGAGGCGCGTGTACCCTTTCTCGACCATCCGTTGGTCGAGTTCGACCTTGCCCTCGGCAATGATCACAAGATCGTCGGCGGCGACACCAAGCGTGTCCTCAGGCGCGGCATGGCGCATGTCTTGCCGGAGAGCGTGCGTGAGCGGCGCGACAAGCTCGGCTTCGCGACCCCGGAGCAGATCTGGTTCCGGGGGCCGTTGCGCGGCCTAGTCGAGGATGGCATCGAGAAGACGCTGGCGCGCTATCCGGGATTGATGAACGTGGACGGGGTGCGCGCCCTGGCCAAGGACATGCTGGACGGCAGGAGGCCGCTCGACTTCACGTTGTGGCGGATCGTCAATCTCGGCATATGGGGCGAACGTGTCGCCGTATCTCTATAAGAAGCAGGCCCGCCTCTGCTGGCATGACAAGATCATATCGGCCTGTTAAAGACCGCCCTTGCGTTTGGGGGTCGAGGTGGTCGGCCGCCGGCGGCATTGGTTGCCGCTAAGAGGTCCGGAGGTCAGAAAGTATATCATGTGTGGAATCGCAGGTGCGGTCTCGCTGACGTGTCGGCCTATCGCGAAGCTCGCAAATGCGCTGGCCGCGATGAATCAGTTGATCGCGCATCGCGGCCCGGATGGCCAAGGCTTCTGGCGTGCGCCCGCGGATGTCTGCGGCCTCGCCCATCGCCGCCTCGCCATCATCGACCTGTCCGCTGCAGGCCACCAGCCGATGGTCGGCAATAGCGGCACCGTGATCAGCTTCAACGGCGAAATCTACAACTATGTCGAGCTGATGGCCGAGCTGAAGGCCGGCTGGTCCTTCCGCTCGTCGTCCGACACGGAGACCGTGCTCGCCGCCTACGCCAAATGGGGCGTCGACTGCCTAAGCCATCTGCGCGGCATGTTCGCCTTTGCCCTCTGGGACGGCGACCGCTTCTTCGCAGCGCGCGACCGTTTCGGCGTCAAGCCGTTCTACTATGCTGTCGTAGACGGTGTGCTCTATTTCGCCTCGGAAATGAAGGCGCTGCTACCGGTGCTGCCGGAGATCGCGACCGATCCGGACGCGCTCGCCGAGTACATGACCTTCCAGTACACTATCGGCGAGAACACACTCTTCAAGCATGTCCAGACCCTCCTCCCCGGCCATGCACTGACGGTGGAGAACGGTGAGGTCAAGGTCTTCCGCTACTGGGATGTCCATTACGATATCGACTGGGACCACACGCCTCGCTGGTTCGGCGAAGAGATGCAGACCCGCCTGTCGGATTCGATCAAGGTGCATCTGCGCTCGGACGTGCCCGTCGGCGCCTATATCTCGGGCGGTATCGATTCCAGCCTGATCGGCATCCTCGCCGGACGCGAAGAGGCCTCCGGCCGCATCGGCTTCCACGGCAAGTTCACCGAGTTCGAGGGCTATGACGAAAGCGCCTATGCCGAGGCGGCCTGCCGGGACGGCGGCATCGACCTGCACCAGATCGACATCACGGCGAGCGACTTCCGCAACAATATCGAGAAGGTGCTCTACCATCTCGACACGCCGGTCGGCGGACCCGGCTCGTTTCCGCAATACATGGTCTCTGAGCTCGCGGCTCGGCACGTCAAGGTCGTCCTCGGCGGTCAAGGCGGCGACGAGATTTTCGGCGGCTATGCGCGCTATCTGATTGCCTATCTCGAGCAGGCGCTGAAAGCCTCGATCGACGGTACCCAGCGCAACGGCAATTTCGTCGTAACGCCGGAATCGATCATTCCGCACCTGACCGTGCTGCAGGAATACAAGCCGTTGATCCGCCAGCTCTTCTCCAAGGGGCTGTTTGGGCCGCTGGACGAGCGCTATTTCCGTCTCATCGACCGCTCCGCCGACATGGAGAACGAGGTCGACTGGTCGGCGCTGGACCGGGCCGGCGTCTTCGCCCGCTTCCAGGCCATCTTCAATTCCGAGCGGAACGTGAAGAGGGAAGCCTATTTCGACTCGATGACGCATTTCGACTTCAAGTGCCTGCTGCCTGCCCTGCTCCAGGTCGAGGACCGAATGTCCATGGCGCACGGGCTGGAATCGCGCGTGCCATTGCTCGACCACTCCGTCGTCGAGTTCGCCGCGACCATCCCCGCGGACCTCAAATTCAAGGGCGGCCAGATGAAGCACTTCATCAAGTCGACCTTCTCCGGCGACCTGCCTCAGGAACTGGCGCAGCGGCGCGACAAGATGGGTTTCCCGGTGCCGCTGAAGGAGTGGTTCTCGGGCGAGCTCAAGGACATGGTCGCCGACATTTTCGCCACCCAGAAGAACCGCCACCGCGAGTTCTTCAATTCCGACGCGATCCTCGCCAATTTCGACAAGGCCGAGCGCTTCTCGCGCAAGACCTGGGGCTTGCTCAGCCTCGAGCTCTGGCAACAGATATTCCACGACCGCGCCGCGTCTTACCGACGCATGCTCGACGAAGTCGAGCCCGCGCAGGTCGCGGCCCAGTAACTCCAGCACAAACGGGAACTAGACGATGAAGGTCTTCATTACGGGTGGCTCCGGCCAGGTCGGCTCGACGGCGGCGGACATGTTCCTGGCGCGGGGCGATACCGTGATGTCGCTCGAGAACTTCTCGACCGGCCGGCGCGACAACCTGCTTGATCAGGAGCGTCTGACCCAAGTCGAGGGCTCGATCACCGACTGGAAGCTGGTCGACCAGCTCTTCTCCGACTTCAAGCCCGACGTCGTCGTGCACACCGCCGCTTCCTATAAGGATCCGGAGGACTGGGAGACCGATGCGCTGGTCAACGCGGTCGGCGGCGCCAACATCGCCAAGGGCTGCAAGCTGCACAAGGTTGGGCGGTTGATCTATTTCCAGACCGCCTTGTGCTATGGCACCAAGCCGCTGCAGCAGCCGATCACGCTCGACCATCCAATCGATCCGGTGAATTCGAGCTACGCGATCTCGAAGACCGCCGGCGAGCACTATGTCCAGTTCTCGGGCGTCGATTGGGTGACCTTCCGCCTCGCCAACGTCATCGGCCCGCGCAACGTCTCCGGTCCGCTGCCGATCTTCTACGGCCGCCTAGCCGAGGGGAAGAAGTGCTTCGTCACGCCGGCACGCCGCGACTTCTGCTATGCCGGCGACCTCGCCAAGGTCGTCGTCCAGGCCGCTAACGGCAAGGGCAACGGCACCTATCACTTCTCGTCCGGCAAGGATGTGGCGATCAAGGAACTCTACGACGCCGTCGTGAAGGCAATGAAGCTCAACGACTATCCGGAGCCCGAGGTGAAGCCGCTCGGCCCGGACGATGCCGCCTCGATCCTGCTCGACCCCTCGCGTACCTTCGCCGATTTCGGCGATATCGAGTTCACGCCGCTCGACGAGATCGCACGGCTCTCCGTCGAGCGCTGGGAGAAGGAAGGCGTGGTCGGCGGCTACACCCATCTCAAGGAAGCCCGCGCCGACATCAAGACCCCGGCCAAGGGCTGAGGCGGACATGCGGATCCTGATCACCGGCGGCGCCGGCTGCCTCGGCTCCAACCTCACCGAGCGCTATCTCGAAGCTGGGCACGAGGTGCTCGTCCTCGATAATTTCGCAACGGGCCACCGCGGCTCGCTGCCGGAAGCGCATCTGGGGTTGGCCATCGTCGAGGGCAATGTCCAGGACCGCGCTCTGGTCGACAAGCTGTTCGCCGAGTTCAATCCGAGCCACGTCATCCATTCGGCCGCAGCCTACAAGGATCCCGACGACTGGCTCGAGGATACGCGCACCAATGTCGAGGGCACGATCCATGTCATCGAGGCGGCTAAGGCCGCCGGCGTACAGCGCTTCGTGAACTTCCACACCGCACTCGGCTACGGCCGGCCGGAGGCGCTGCCGATCCCGGCCGATGCGCCGGCCCGGCCTTTCACGAGCTACGGCATATCGAAACAGGCCGGCGAGAACTATCTGGCGGTCTCCGGACTGCCATTCGTCTCGCTCAGGCTCGCCAATGTGACCGGCCCGCGCCTGGCCATCGGCCCGATCCCGACCTTCTACACAAGGTTGAAGGCCGGCAAGGGCTGCTTCTGCTCGAAGACCGTGCGCGACTTCATCGACATGGACGATTTCTTCTCGGTGATGGATGCGGTTATGGCCGAGGGCGCTCCCAGCGGCGTGTTCAACGTCTCGACGGGCACCGGCCATACGATCAAGGAAATCTTCGACATCGTCGTCGACCATCTCGGGATCACGCTCAGCGAACCGGTTCCGGAAGTCGAGCCGGGTGCCGACGACGTCCCTGCCGTGGTTCTCGATCCCTCCAAGACGATCGAAACCTTCAGCTGGCGGCCGCGCTACTCATTCGAGCAAACAGTCCGGCGCATGCTGGCCTGGTACGACACCCATGGCGTGACCGCGATCTACAGCCATCTCAAGGCGCCGCCGACCAAGGCCTGATCGCCCAGGCGGCCCGCGCGCCCTCCCCTTTTTCTGGACGGGATATTCCCATGACCGAAAGCTTCGCTGGCAAGAACGTGCTGGTGGTCGGCGGCGCCGGCTTCGTCGGCTCCAACCTCGTCAAGCAGATCCTGCGCGAGAAGCCGCGCAAGCTGACGATCGTCGACAATTTCCTCTCGGCCGATCCCGTGAATGTTCCGGATGATCCGGCGGTGAAGCTGGTGTCGGGGCCGATCACCAGCGATCGCATCCTGGCCGAGCTCGACGACGATCTCGACTACGCCTACCACCTCGCCTGCTTCCACGGGAACCAGTCGTCGATCCACGACCCGCTGATGGATCACGAGAACAACACACTGACCACGCTGAAGCTGTTTGAGCGCCTGAAGGACATCAAGTCGCTGAAGAAGGTGGTCTATTCGGCGGCCGGCTGCGCGGTCGCAGCCAAGACCTTCGACGGCGCCAGCGCGACCACCGAGGATGCGCCGGTCTCGCTCTTCCACGATAGCCCGTATTCGATCTCGAAGCTGATTGGCGAGATGTACGGGAACTACTATTTCACCCGGCACGGGCTGCCCTTCGTCAAGGCCCGCTTCCAAAACGTCTACGGGCCGGGCGAGATCCTGGGCGCCGGCCGCTGGCGCGGCACGCCGGCGACCGTCTGGCGCAACGTGACGCCGACCTTCATCTGGAAGTCGCTGCATGGCGAAGCGCTGCCGGTTGAGAACGGCGGCGTCGCCACCCGCGACTTCATCTTCGTCGAGGACATGGCGCGCGGTCTGATGGCATGCGCCCTGAAGGGCGAACCGGGCGAAATCTACAACCTCGGCTCCGGCGCCGAGGTGTCGATCCGCGAACTGGCCGAGCGCATCAACGCGGCGACGGGCAATGCGACGCCGATCGCGCTGACCTCGGCCCGCGACTGGGACCGCTCGGGCCAGCGCTTCGCCGCCACCGACAAGGCCCGCGAGAAGCTCGGCTTTGTGGCCGAGGTCCCACACGAAGAGGGCATCCGCCGCACCGTGGAGTGGACGAAGACCAACAAGGTGTCGATCCAGCGTTGCATGGCGAGCCATGCGCACTTCGTGCCGGAGGTGCGGAAATATCAAGCGGGCTGATTGGGTAGTCTACTTGAATTCCAGAACCTCCAAGACGCTCTACGGGAGGACGAGGCCATCGCGTGTGTGGATGTCCCCGGTCTTGCAAGGGGAGGCATCCACCCCATCAGTCCGCCAAGAAATGGCGCTGCCACAGTTTAGCTATGTGTCCGCAGAACTGACAGCAGGCCAAACATCGAAAGCCATAATCGCGCTTGCATCGGGAAAGGCCGCGGGATACCAACGCCTGCCTGCTGGAGCCCGGCTTGAGGCGCGGTTGTTTGCCTCTGCTTAGGTGCGACTGGTTTCAGACGCGGAGACGAGGCGGAGCGGCCAGGTAGGCTGTCGGGGGGCGGACGAAGGCAAAACACGATCACGCCGGCCGAGAGAACTCTGAAGGAGCACGCAGGCGGTGCCGTAGGTAGGGCAAGCGGCGGTTTTCCGCTTTACGCTCCGTGCTAACGCCGCCTCCGTTCTGAGCTCGGCTTTTTTGGGAGGCCGTGCCAGTGCGGGCGCGCGACAAACAATCCGTGGCATAACTTGCGGCTTCAGATAGCGATCAGGATGGATAGCAACTTTAGCATCTCTCAAAAACTCCTTGTTCTGTTTCGGTACAGAGACCGCCTTCTTGAAAGCGTCGTCAGCGATGTTAGGCAGAGATACGGTGGCTCGGTGCTGGGAGTGGCTTGGGTTGTGTTGTTCCCTGTGATGCAGCTTGCGATCTACGCTAGCCTCTATGCATTCATATTCAACGTCAAACCGCAAAATTTGTCGCGCGAGGGCTATGTCATCCTGGTCTTCTCAGGAATGGTTCCCCTACTGGCATTCAGCGAGGCGCTGACTAACGCAACCTCATCGTTGGCTGCCAACCGCGCGCTTCTGCTTAACACCGTGTTTCCGGCGGAGCTCATTCCCGTTAGGGCGGTGCTCGCCGCTCAAGCCTCCGGGGGGGTGGCGTTGATAATCACGCTGATAAGCGGGGCGGTGTTCGGTGGTGCGGACTGGAAGGCGTTGCTCCTCATTCCCTTTTTGTGGGTGGCGCTCGTGATGTTCGTCACAGGGATCGGCTGGATCCTGTCGCTGATTTCGCTGGTCGCTCGCGACATTCAGCACGGTCTCAGCCTAGTCGTGATGTTGTTATTCGTCCTCAGCCCCTTTGCGTATACGCCGGAAATGGTGCCGAAAGCGATGAAGTTTATCCTCTATCTGAATCCGTTATCTTATTTCGTGTTCTGCTTCCAGGCGCTGATTTGCTACGGTAGTTTTCCTCTTTTTTGGCATCTTATGGTTGTCACCGGGCTCGCCTTGACCAGTTTTCTAGGGGGATTCTGGGTCTTTCAGCGCATCAAGAATATGTTCTTCGACTATGCGTGAAGGGCTTGAAATGACGACTGCCGAAGACGTCGCCATTCGATTTGAGAATGTGTCGAAGATCTATCGATTGCACGGAAGTCAGAAGGATCAATTGATTGAGGCGCTTCAGCTCTACCGCTATGGGCTGAAGCCGCGAACGCCTCCCAAGGAATTCAGCGCGCTAGCCGGAATAGATTGGAAGGTTCTAAAGGGGCAGCGGGTTGGAATTGTAGGCCGGAATGGGGCAGGGAAGACCACCCTGCTTAAGCTCATCTGCGGGAATTTCGCCCCGACCTCCGGCAATGTTGACATTTTCGGACGTGTCCAAGCCTTGATGAACGTTGGCATCGGCTTTCATCCTGACTTCACGGGGCGGGAGAATGTCAATTCCTCGCTGCACTACAATGGCCTTAGTCGTGCGGAGCATCAGGCCGCGGTCGAAGGCATCATCGATTTCTGTGAGCTGGGTGAATTCATCGACCAGCCGTTCAAGACCTATTCCCTGGGGATGCAAGCACGGCTGATGTTCGGGACGGCGACGGCGATCCGTCCGGAGATACTGATCGTCGACGAGGTCTTGGGAGCTGGCGATGCCTATTTTGTCGCCAAATCAAAGCGGCGTGTCGACAAACTAATCAGCCAAGGCTGCACAATGCTCCTCGTTTCCCATGCGATGGGCCAGATCCTGGAGCTGTGCGACCGCGCCATCTGGTTGGATCAGGGCCGCATCCGGATGGAGGGCGACGCCTTCTTGGTGGTCAAGGCTTATGAAGAATATCTACACGGCACTGTGAGCAAGCTCGGGTCGGAACGGCTCGCAAGTGCACAGACACCTTCGCCGGAAATCGCTCCTTCGAGGGCCGAAGTGCCGACATCTGAAGGGACAGCGGCCGCTTCAACTGGGTCTACTAGATCGGCATCGACTCCGTCGTTCGATCGTGAGGCTCTCAGGATCGGGCCCGAAAGCATGCACGTACCATATTTCGTGCCACATGCCGCCGTGCCACAGTTTCCAGACCCTGCGCCGCCAGGCTTTCGTTATCTCGCGCCGGGCGGACTTTCCAGATGGGCCGAGAATGTGCCGCTTAAAATAGTCGGTGTCGATATGCAGACCGAGGGCGGCTCAACCAACAAGTTCGTCTGCCTGCGTCCGGCCCGCTTTGTTATTGACATCGAGGTCGAACAGGCTGGGTCTTATAACTGTTGCTACGGTGTGGCGATCCACGACCACATGGGCGTATGCGTTTCCCGTATTTACAGTTCGCCGGATTTATTCTCGGGCACGCCAGGCACGCGCCGGCAGGTCGCTCTTATTCTCAACCCCTGTCAGATAGGGCCTGGTGAGTATACAGTCGGCATCAGTGTTACAGAACATGTTGGGATCGAACGTCTTAACGATGGCAGGCGGTTTGATCTCCTCAGTCGCAGCTTCAACCTGGAGGTAGTCTTGCCAGATTCTTTGGGGGCAGCGAGCGCCGCGTTCCTACACTCAGCTGAATGGTCATATCAGGATGGAAGTGTCCGATGAGCGATAGTATCTTCCTGCGTTCTCCCGTTCGGATCGTAGATAATATTCCGATCTTCTCTGAGGTCGACAGCTATGTCGCCAACTATGATGATATCGCGAGCGACCACTTGGATCATCTCGGCCGGTTCCACCATTCGCCGTTCATGGTTGACGATCAGATTCAGCAATCGGAGATTGCGACCCTTCGTCTCGTGCAGAAGCATCTGCAGCCGGGCGCTCGCATCCTGGACGCGGGGGTTGGAATGGGAAACCTGCTCAAAGACGTTCCAGTCTATGATAGGTACGGCGTCGATATCGCTATCGATTACCTGAAGTTGGCGCAGCGCCAAGGGGTGACTGTCGCGATGGCGAAGCTTGTGGAGTTGCCCTATATCGACGGTTATTTTGACGGGGTGGTCGTTTGCGATGTTCTTGAGCATCTGATCGACCTTGATGCTTCCGTGGCTCAGCTCGCACGCGTGCTTAAGCCAGACGGAATCTTGATAGTAAGAGTTCCGAATAACGAGAATCTGTCTTCCTATGTCGAGGATACAAAATATTCTTTTGGGCACGTTAGGACTTTTAGTCGTGAGTCTCTGAGATTGTATGTTGAGAAATGTTTTGGATTTAGTTTTGTTGAGTGCGATTATTGTGCAAAATCGTTTTATTCCGCTAATCAAATCGTAAATTCTTTTCCGACGATGAAGGCTCCGATTCGTTCCATCCTCCCACGATTGACGAAGGCTGCTGAAGCGCGCGGGGCGCCGTTTGTTGCTGCCTTGGCCGCCCTGGGCAAGGGGCTAGTGTCAAGTCTGGAGGAGCAAGTGGATGCTCTGATTCTGCTCCGCGATGAGCATCCAGATGTTTTTGCCGAATTGACCGATTCCGTGCTCCAGCCCGCCGAGTTACTAGGGGTATTTCGAGCGCCTCACGGCTGATGGCAAATGAAGTCTCAGCACCAAGCTGAGTATAGCGAGGGATTGCAGAGTGCGAAAGATGATCTTCCTTGGCCAACGCCAGATTGCCTGGAAGGCGTTGGAAGCTTTGGCTCGACCGGAGAATCGCGCGGCCATTGCCCTTGCGGTTCTGGTGACGGATTCTGACACGTTTGCTCGCGTCGAGCGGGAGCTGCCGAGCCTCGCGCCGCGCTTCGTTCCCAACGATAAACGGCGGAAGGAGGAGATCATCGCGGCGATCCGCGAAGAAGGTGTCGACCTCCTGATATCCGTCCAGCACAACTGGATCCTTTCCAAAGAGATCCTCGATGCCGTCGATGGGTGCGCCTTCAATCTGCACAATGCGCGGCTTCCTCACTATCAGGGCTATAACTCCGTCTCTCACGCCATCCTCAACGGGGACAAGGACTACTACTCAACGATCCACTGGATGGAGGAGGAGGTGGACACCGGCGCCATCGCCTTTGAAGAAGTCACGCCGATCAGTCCGACCGACACGGCCCTGTCGCTTCATCGCAAGACGATCACTGCAGCCGCTATCGCATTCGAGAAGTTGTTGAAGTCGCTCAAAGCGGGTGAGGAAATTCCTCGTCGCACCGCAGGAGGGGCGCCCTCCCGCTTCTACGGAAAAAACTCCCTCAAGGAGATTCTGGATGTCACGGCGGTTCGAGATCCCGAGCAGCTCGATCGCCTGGCTAGGGCGCTGTTTTATGTGCCCCACAATATTGCCTACCAAGTGGTCGAAGGGCGGCGTACTTATCTAGTTCCGCAAAGTGGGGTCGCATTTCTGCGAGACATTGGCTTCGCTCTTGAATAGATGGGATTCCGTTGCCGAGGGCCGGGATGGCCAATGCTGGATCGCCTGCCGCGGAGGCGGGATCGACGACGTTTTTGAGATGTCTGGAGGTTATGTTGGGAACTGGATCGCGCAAGCTCCTTCGGGTCACCTTTTTTGGCGATTCGATCTGCGTCGGGCAGGGTGTCTCGATCTATCGCGGGTGGGTTGCTCGCCTCGCCGAAGAGCTCGATACTAGATGTGGTAGTGATACGGTGAAGCTTCTGGTCACCAACGCCTCGGTCAACGGTCGGACCACTCGGCAGGCACTTGAAGATATGCCTTACCATGTGCAGAGTCATGGTGTTGACATGATCGTTGTTCAGTTTGGTTTGAACGACTGTAATTATTGGCTCACGGACAAAGGTAATCCGCGTGTCAGTCTGGATGCCTTTAAGGCTAATTTGCGGGAAATCATCACGCGGGCAAGGACTTGCGGTGCTCGAAAAGTGCTGCTGAACACCAATCATCCAACTCTTCGCAATCAGGGCATCATCCCCGGGACAACGATTACCTACGAGCAGAGCAGTAAAATCTATAATTCTGCTATTCGTAACCTCGCAGACGAGCTTGGAGAGGCCGTTATTTTCCAAGATATTGAACGGTATTTTGACCATTTGATCGCTGGCGGAGTGTCTCTCGAATCCCTTCTTCTTGATGATGGCCTACATCTCAGCGAGGTTGGGCACGATAATTACCTCGATTTTGTCGGCCCTCGGGTGAAATCTGCGTTGGACTCTCTTATCGACGAGCTGTCGCGATTGTAATCTGCACGGTGGGATGAAGAGATGTTTGATATCGATATCGATGTTGCGGTTTCTCGGATAAAGAGGCGTGATGAAAAGGTTCTTCTCATCGCCTTTTACGAGCCGAGAGGTGTTCCGTCTATCGTTGAGAACATTGCGCTTCTTCAGAGGCTGTCAACTTTTCCGATTTCGGTTCTCAATCTAGCTGAGCATCGTTTCGATACCGGGTATCTTAAGATTCCTCCTATCGTCGATCTTGAGGATTTCGACGCTATTATAATTCACAATACCGTTTCATACAATATTGATAATCTTCGTTCTCTCGACGAGGTCATTGATTGCAAGTTTCCTACCTATTCTGGCGTGAAGATCGTGCTCAAGCAAGACGAGCACTATCGGTTTTCCGAGTTCGCCGCTTTTGCGCAAGATGCGGGAATTGATTGCATCTTCTCGATTATGCCGCAACAGGAAGTGGCGAAGACCTATGGTCGCTTGTTGCCGGATACGGCTATCCGGCACATGCTGACAAGTTATGTTACGCCGTCAATGCGGCAGCGCTTTGATGTCCAAGCAAAGCGACCAATCGACATCGGCTATCGCGGCTCGATCATGCCGCTGTCGTTTGGTCGACTCTGCTATCAGAAGCGCCGAATTGGTGACGAAGTGATGCGGCGTCTCGCCGGCCGCGGGGTGGTGCTCGATATTTCGAGCCGCTGGGAGGACCGCATCGGCGGGGAGGCTTGGTTCGAATTCCTCGCCTCATGCAAGGCGGTTCTTGGGGTTGAAAGCGGGGCCGGTCTGTTTGATCTCGATGGGACTTTGGCGGCGCGATGCCGCGAGATTGATGAAAGGCTTGGAGCCGACGACGGATCGGACGCGTACGCGCAATCTTACCTTGCCGAGCTCAAGCCGCTTGAGGGAGAGGTGGGGTACTTTATGATCTCACCTAGACATTTCGAGGCGATCTCAGTAGGCGCGGTCCAAATACTGTTCCCAGGGACGTATACGGAGCGTATGGTTGCGGGGCGTCATTATTTTGAGCTTTTAGAAGATTATTCGAATCTCGATGAGGCTGTCGATCTAATCCTCGATAAGCAGAGACGCGATGCGATGGCGGCTGCGGCATTCGAGGAGGTGTTGTCTGACAGGAAGAACTGGATCGAGGCCTTCGTTAGGGAAATGGATTCCGGCCTTCTAGCTGCGTTCAAGGCCAAGGGTCGACGCCGCAAGCCCTTTTTTGCCGCGGAGAGAGCGGCCAAGAATGTCCTTATGCTTCAGGCACATAACTTTGGCTGTGACCCCCGGCGGGACAAGTGGTATTCCGCGCTAGCTCCAGGCCAAGTTCTAGTACATCAGATCGGGATCACTGATACGAGTTCGCAGACGCTGCTAATGAATGGGCCGCGGAACGAACTGATACTGAACGTTCCTCGGCAGCGCTGGACTCCTGGATGTCTAGACTGCTATGCTGCTCAAATTGGTAGGGATGATGGAGCAAGCTTTGCTCTGCGCGAGCTATACTTTATTGCTCATGCGTTATCTCTGAGCGATTCCGAGTTGTTTCAGATTTATGGCGTGCCGCAGCGCTCCCCGGCGATTGAGAACTTCCGATGGTACCTTCGCTATATACTCGAGACTGCGGTCACCTTGGTTGAAGCGTCCGCTAGGACAGAGGGCGTCCACGCCCTGGTCGCGATCAACTTTCCGAGCCTCGTACCCGCTTTGATCCTCAAAGGACTGTTAGGCGTCCCGGTAATCTACGAGGCTCTCGAGTACTGGCCTGAGGCCGACCCCGACCAAGGCGAGTTCGGGAAGGTGTTCTGGCGGGAGTTTGAGCATCGGTTGGTTCGCTACGCCGACTATCGCGGCACGGTGTCTCCGCCTCTGGCGCGCCTGATGGCCGATACCTTCGGCGTGCCATTCTACGCCGTGCCGAACTGCGCCCCTCTCGCCGAACAGCCAGTGCCCGGTTTGTCATTGCGGCGGGAAGGCTCAAAGGCCGGGAACAAGGCAGTCACATTTTTGTTCCAGGGCAATTTCGCTCCCCATCGTGGGCTCGAGCTTCTGATCAGGGCGTGGTCCAAGGTTGACCCACGTGCCGAGTTGGTTCTGCGCGGGCCGGACAATGCTTTCAAGGAAGAGATGGTCGCCCTTGCCCGTGGCCTTGGGCTGAGCGAACGGCAAGTATCCTTCCCCTCAGCAGTTTCAAGTGAGCGGCTCATTAACTCGGCCCAGGCTGATGGTGATGTCGGGCTCGTGCCCTACACTCCAGCCGGAGCAAATTATGCGAATTGCTCACCAAACAAGCTCAGTCAGTATATGGCCGCTGGCTTGCCGATCCTTGCCAACTCTACAAATTTTGTGAAGGAGGTGGTTGAGGCGGCGGAGTGTGGGGCAGTTGTTGATTTTTCACGCGAAGCGCAGCTTATCGAGGCTGTCGCCAGGTTGTGTAACGCTGATTTTAGGGATCATTGTAAAAGAAATGCGCTCAATTATTTCAAAGATCATTATAATTGGGCAGCCGTCTCGGTGCCGTTCTATTCGGCCATTTTGAAAGAAACTGAAACTGTCGAGATTGATAAGTTAGCTTTCTTTCCGCCCCGCTCCAAATTGGTGCCGGATAGCTCCATGCCTGCATCGGATAGCGTCGAAGTTGTGCTGCCAGCCAGATCGACGCCCTACAAGGTCGCGCGGAGGGTCTGGCGGCTACTTCCGCAATCAGTCAGGGTGCGATTGGTGAATAACTTGCTGGCCCGCTGACGCGTTGTAGGCGGCTCATGAACGGCACGGTCTTCCTCATCTATGTCGAGCAGGTCACCGGAGTCGACTGCGCTTTGGAAACGGTGCTGGTAGCGGTTGGTCCAGAAGCGCCTCAGGAACACGTGGAGTATTATGTCGAGATTGACGGCCTGTCCACAGAACGGCGGAAGGCTACGGTGAATACACTGGATTGCTGCGCTGTCGATCGTTACAAGCTCCATTGCGCTCCTCTGCCCGGAGCGGTTGAGCGAGATGGTGGTCCGCTCAGCCACCGAGCCGAAGCGCGGCGGGGTAAAACCTGCGCGTGAGTGACTGTTTTTTTGTGTCGGGATCGCCAATGCCCAAAATCTTCACCGTTGTCGGCGCGCGCCCACAATTTATCAAGGCGGCACCGGTCAGCCAGGCGCTTGCCGGCGCGGGGCTCATGGAAATCCTCGTGCACACAGGGCAGCATTTTGACGCGCTGATGTCGGATGTGTTCTTTGATGAACTCAACATTCCGAAACCCACCTACGATCTGGAGGTCAACAGCCTTGGTCATGGCGCCATGACCGGCCGCATGCTCGAAAAGCTCGAGGCCGCGATGCTCGCCGAGAAGCCCAACTTGGTTCTCGTCTATGGCGACACCAACTCCACGGTTGCCGGCGCCCTAGCGGCAGCCAAGCTGCACATCCCGGTCGCGCATGTCGAGGCGGGTCTGCGCTCCTTTAACCGTCGCATGCCGGAGGAGATCAACCGAGTCATGGCGGATCATGTAAGCGCGCTTCTGTTATGCCCAACTCAGATCGCAGTAGCGAATCTTACCCGGGAGGGCATCACGCAAGGCGTTCACGCCGTCGGTGACGTCATGTACGACACGACCCTCGCCGCTATTAGCCGAGCGGAAGACCGCTCAACTATTCTCGAAACGCTTCACCTTAGCCCGAAATCCTATGCAGTCGCGACCATTCATCGCGCCGAGAATACCGATGACGAGTGCCGTTTCAACGCGGTGATGTGTTGGCTTGCAGAAGCAGCGCGCGAGCGGGAGATTATTATGCCTGTACATCCGCGCACTCGCAAGTTGATGAAAAGCAGGGGCATAGCGCCGGACGGCGTGCGCCTTCTTGAGCCGGTCGGCTATCTCGACATGGCGCGCCTGGTACATAACGCCGCGCATGTTTACACCGATTCAGGCGGCCTGCAGAAAGAAGCTTATTTCCATCGCGTGCCTTGCGTGACGTTACGCGATGAAACGGAGTGGGTGGAAACGGTTGATGCGGGCTGGAACCGGCTCTGGCAAAAGGCAGATTACCTGCCGCGCCGCGACATCCCAGATTACGGCGACGGCCGTGCGGCGGATAGGATCGTGAGCTTGATTGCTGGGCATTTGTGAACGGGGGTGACATCCAGGCGTTGGATTCTGGAGGGTTATGCACCAATTCGAGCTGCCTATCGCCGGAGTTCCTGCGGTAGGGCGTGGATTGGGGAGATCCGGAGAAACGCCTGAAGAATGTCGCGCGGATCCGAGCGGGCCGCGCGATCTTTTGCCAACTGGGCTGAAGCGGGCCGAGCGCGAGGAAGTGATCCGTCTTCCCCGTAAAAAGCCGGCAGCAGGCCAAGGTACGGGCCCGCAGTGATGGTTGGATCCGAACTCTGGCAGCCTCGCGGCAGCCTATATGCGTCGATACGATGTTGCGCCCAACTGTGGGTTCAGGTAACCGCTTCGCTTCGGTCATCGGGGCGCACAAGGTAGACAGGTCAACGATGCTGCCAGGTGGCTGAACAGAGGCAAACATAGTACATGATTCCGTGCGTTGCCATGCGCGTCTCTTTAAGATTCCATGGTATATCTATAGCGAAATTTAAGATTATTTGTGCTATTATTATAATAATAACTTAGAGTAACTGTTGTCGCTATAATAATTTAAAGTATTACTTGTTATTTGGCGCTGTAATAGATTTTTCTATGAAGCCCTGCTCGGAGAAGCGATTTGCACATCGACCCTCAGACTGGTATCCGTAAACTTACGCCGGGGCAGTCGTCGATATTATGTATTTGCTTTTATGATCCTGTTGGTATTGTTACTGTTCGGGAAAATATCGGCGCATGGCAGAAGGCTAGTGCATATGCCATTGAGGTGCTGAATCTCTGGCCCGGCGGCTATTCAAGCCTGACAATCCCGTCTAGCGTAAATTTAGCTCGCTATGATGCTATTTATATTCATCCAACTGCATGTTATAATCCTGAGAATTTATGGTCTCTGGATTCTCTTTTAAATATTTCATTCTCTGAATATCATGGAACAAAGATTATAGCTAAGCAGGATGAGCACTATAAATCAGCGATAACTGCAAAATATATTGGATCTAAGAAATTTGATTTGGTTCTGACTTGCCTTGATGCGATAAGTCAAGTTAAGGTCTACCCGCGTGAAATTGTCGGCGATTGCCAGTTTTATCAGACCTTGACGGGCTACGTTTCGCATGCCCAACGCGATCTTGTCTTTAAGCCGTTGGCCGAGCGCCCGATCGATGTAGGCTACCGCGGTTCGATGCAGCCTCTTTCATTCGGTCGTTTGGGGCGTGAAAAATGGGAAATCGGTGAACGCTTCCAATCTGTCGCGCCAGCATTGGGGCTGACGACCAATATATCGAGTGAATGGTCCGCGCGGTTCAACGGTTCCGCCTGGTACGATTTCCTTCAGAGCATCCGTGCCGTGCTCGGGGTGGAATCGGGGTCGAACGTATTCGATTTTGACGGCTCGATTGCTGCCGACTGTGACGCCTTCCGTGCGGCGGTGGGGGATTCCTTGAGCCGTGAGGAGCTCTATAATCATGCGGAGACGAAGATCATTGGCTCTCGCGAGGGCAATGTCGACTACGCGCAAGTCTCTCCTCGGCATTTTGAGGCTGCAGCGGCCTACACCGTGCAGGTGCTCTATGAGGGCCGTTACTCGGGAATTTTGCAGCCGTGGCGACACTTCGTGCCGCTGCGCCGTGATTTTGGCAATATCGAAGAGATAGCCGCCTTCTTGCGCGACGACGCGCTGATGACCGGCATGGCTGTAACCGCACGAGCGGAGCTGATCGACGCTCCAACCTATCACTATGAGACCTTCATTGCCGATCTCGATGATGTAATCGGCAAGGCCATGCGTGGACGCGGCAATGCTTCGTTCTCCGCACCCTTGATGGATTCCACAGATGGCGCGGTGCCCACCGTAAGGGGGGGGCGGAAGGTTGCCGCTGACGGTCGTTCGCGCGCGATCATTCTGGCTGCCCATGAGCCGAAGCTCGATCCTCGCCTGGATTGGTTCGCTGACTCCCTCGCCGAAGACTTTAATGTCTGTGAAATAGGAACCTATCCGTGGGCTGTTGTCGGTGATGGGCCGAGCCTCGAGAAAGTGGCGCCGAATCGTCTGCGCCTTCGAGTCGAACGAACCAAATACGCCGCTGCAGGGCTTGCTCCCTTTCCTTTCAGCGATAAGGCCTTGGCGAAGGTCGCTCTTGCGTGGAGCCGTTTAGACGCCGTTCTGACGGGGGTGGGTCCCGATGTCATCGAAGAGTACGGCCTCTATGCCAAAGATGCACTCCCGCGCGTCCGAGGACTCGCAACGTACTTTATGCATACGACGTCCTCTCTGGTTGAGGCGGGGCGTCGACTTGGTGGCGCTGACATAATTGTCGCGGCCGACCTGGAAACATTGCTGGCGGGTGTTATACTTTCTTATCAATACGGTGCGCGACTTATATATGATGCACATGAGTATTGGCCATTCTCTTACATTGATTTTAGTGCTGCTGAAACACAATTTTGGTGTGAATTTGAAGCTATTTTGGTGTCCGAAGCCTCGCTGCGGCTGTCGGTTTCGCCGCCTCTGGCAGCTTTGCTTACCGACGAGTACGGCAGCAACTTCGTTTCGGTACCTAATGCCGTTCCGCGGACTGCCTCTCAAGAAATTCCGGTGCGACCGCCGCTTACGGACGGCTTCGTTGACTTTCTGGTCCAAGGCAACTTCACCGAAGGAAGAGGGTATGAAGAACTGATCGACTCTTGGGCCGCGACCGCCGAGTGCGCTCGGCTGGTGCTGCGCGGCCCCGACAATCCGTACAGGCAAAGTCTCATAGCCCGTGCGCAGCAAACGGGCCTTCTCGACAAGCGTATCCTATTCCCCGACGCCGTCAGTGAGCACCAATTGGTCAAGGTCGCAGCCCAATCGTCTGTCGGGGTGATCCCCTATAAGCCCTCAAACCCAAATTATCGCAGCTGCTGTCCCAACAAATTGTCGCAATATATGGCTTCCGGGTTGCCGATTTTGGCAAACTATACTGAATTTGTTGGGCCATTTGTGCGTGACAACGGCATTGGTGCAGTCTGCGATTTCGCCGATACGCGAGCCTTGGCAAGTGCCGTAACACGTTTCGTTAATGACGTAGAATTTTATCGTGCTTGCTCAGAAAGGGCGTATGCAGTTTTCAACGAAGAGTTTCATTGGGAATCTGTCTTCCTTCCGGTAAAGGAGTTCCTTGGCAATAAGGGTTCGGATAGCCATAGTTATTCTCCATTTGACGTTTCTTGGGTTGGAGAACCCGGGATTATGGATACGGTGCGTGCACTAAGGCATGTTGGCGGACTGGATTATTCTGCCGATTATATTTCGAATTCGAGTTTGATTCACAGATTTTTTGGAAAATTGAAGCGTATAAATATTTTGAAGGTACTTTGGCGCCGCCTGCCCATTCGTTTGAGGGGGATTATTGTTGATCGAGTTTTTTCCAAGTCGTGACTCTTTCACATTCTTGAAAGGTCGAACGGCGACCTGCCTCCGGCTTCCGGGACCGGTCTTTACTGGAAGATTCTAGTTTATACCAACTGATCTGAGACCCTGATCTTCCTCCCGATTTGAGTAGAGTCCGTCACTCACGGAGACGGACGATGCGCCCCTCACGATTCACGGAAGAGCAGATTATCGGGATGCTGAAGGAGCAGGAGGCTGGAGCTGCGACGGCGGATGTCTGCCGCAAGCACGGCATCTCCTCGGCGACCTTCTACAAGTTCAAGGCCAAGTATGGCGGGATGGACGTGTCGGATGCGCGTCGGCTGAAGACCCTCGAGGACGAGAACGCCCGCCTCAAGAAGCTGCTGGCCGAGCAGATGCTCGACAACGCGATCCTGAAGGATGTCGCCGCAAAAAAATGGTGACGCCCGATGCGAAGCGGAAGGCGGTGGCTCATGCCTGCACGGTGCATGCAGTGAGCCAGCGTCGGGCGTGCCTGGCCTTGACGATCGACCGCTCGACGGTGCGCTACGCGAGCACCCGGCCGGACGATGCCCTGTTGCGCGAGGCGATGAAGGCCGTGGCAGGAGAGCGCCGGCGGTTCGGCTATCGCAGGATCCACATCATGCTGGACCGCCAGGGCATCGTGATGAACCAGAAGAAGCTGCGGCGGCTCTATCGCGAGGAGAAGTTGCAGGTGCGCCGGCGCGGCGGCCGCAAACGGGCACTGGGCACGCGCAGGCCCATGCTCGTGCCGGATCGGGTCAATGCGCGCTGGAGCCTCGATTTTCTGTCCGACACGATCTCGGACGGTCGCCGCTTCAGGGTGCTCGCCATCGTCGACGACTATACGCGCGAGTGCCTGGCACTCGTCGCCGACACCTCGCTCTCGGGCCTGCGCGTGGCTCGCGAACTGGATGATGTCATTCGCCTGCATGGCCGGCCGGAGACAATCGTGTCCGACAACGGCACCGAACTCACCTCGATGGCGATCCTGCGCTGGTGCCAGGAGACCGGCGTCGCGTGGCATTACATCGCCCCGGGCAAGCCGACGCAGAACGCCTTCGTCGAGAGCTTCAACGGGCGCTTCCGGGACGAGTGTCTCAACGACATGCTGTTCTCGACGCTCGTCGAGGCCCGCAGCGCCATCACCGCATGGAAGGAGGACTACAACCGCCACAGACCCCACTCGGCCCTCGGCAACATCACGCCTGCCGAGTTCGCCCTCAAATCCACGCTGGAAAAACAGGCCGCCTGAGGCCAGAAACGAAACCTAGGACTCTCCCTCAGACCGGAGGAGAAATGGGTCTCAGGTCAACGCAGACGCGAGAAGTTGACTTTACGCAACACTCCGCCAACCAAAGCGATCAGACCGACCACCACAGCGAAGGCCAATATCCACAAGACCGGGCTGCCGCCTTCAGGGGCTCTCGCTAGGACGCGGCGGAACTGGAACACGAAGACAGCCAAGAGCAACGCGGCCAATACGAACCCCATTAGCCGCTTCATGATTTCGCTCCCGAGCTTGCCGATCAACCCTCCCCCGTTCTGGTTGAACAAATCGTCAATGCCGCCCAACTCAGGCAGGCGACGCCTCCTGAAGGCTCCCTCGCCGCTGTCACCCACAGGGGCCTAACACGATCCAGAGGGAAGCCGGCACTGGCCTAGCCGGCAAGCAGCATCGGCCGCCCTTCCGGATGGTCTCTGCTATCCCGCCCGCCTGCCATCTGGCATTCTCCGCCCAGCTCCCACGGGGACATCAGCGATGGCGAAGGCGTCCAAGGCAGCCGGCGAGACAACACCTCCCGAGCGGATGTCCCATGCCGAGGCCGGTAGCATTCTCATGGACATCTGGAGCCGCATGCAGGTTGACGCGATCCGTGCCGAGGGGAAGAGAGCGGCCGAGCTGAAGCGAGAGCTAGAGGCCCTCTCCGTCGCCATGACAGCTCTGGAGGTCGTGACACGCCTTGGCGGAGATTAGCCTATCCGCCCTTCTCCGGCCGGGCTTCTGAAAGGCCCCTTGCCGCTACAGGTCGGGAGCTTAGAGGGCGATGCGGAGGATGGCCGGACCTGACTTAACCGGAGTGCTGTTATCCCTCTACGCTTCAAGGAGTGGAAGGACGTAGCGCAAGGTGGCCATCTTGCTAGAAGCAGTCGTCGGTATCGTATTCCAGTTCATTGTTGAGGTCATCGGCTTCTTGACAGGCGCGGCGCTAATTCGTGGCCTAACGCTCGGCAAACTCACCATCGGCGACTACGGGAGACGCCCTTTCTCCGTCTATTGGCGAGAGAGCGGCCACACAGTGCTCAGCGGCCATCTTGCGGTTTTGATCGGATGGGCGTTTTGGCTGGCGGTTATCATCACCGCCGTTGTGCTTCGCAGGTAGGGCTCTCCAGCGATCCAATAGGGCAGGCCCTGCACGAGCGACGGCCCGTCCATCGCGGCGGCCTCGTCCATCATTCCGACAGGGGTTCGCAATACGTCAGCATTCGATACACCGAGCGCCTCGCCGAGGCCGGTATCGAGCCCTCCGTCGGCAGCGTCGGCGACTCTTATG
>Ga0209369_1000111_pt1 | contig 182179 bp, 156 predicted proteins | sample EBPBio142010_DNA_FD_185865 | JGI IMG/M metagenome (GOLD analysis project Ga0209369, IMG submission 185865) | Wastewater treatment Type I Accumulibacter community from EBPR Bioreactor in Madison, WI, USA - Reactor 1_10/4/2010_ DNA (SPAdes)... | ecosystem: Engineered > Bioreactor > EBPR >... | reverse complement strand
AGCGGTTAGAGAACCAGCGCAATTGTCGGTAGCCGTAGGAGCAGAAACAGATGCACTGCACTCGCCGGTAACTGTGGGAAGATTAGCCACGTCAGCCACTGGAGCCGTTACGTCAGCCACCACCACGTTTTGTGTCTGGGTTGAAGTATTACCGTTTCCGTCATCATAGGTCCATGTAATGGTATAAGTACCCTGAGCGTTGTATGATGTAGGATTGTTGGTAGTAGCGGTTATAGAACCTGCGCAATTGTCTGTAGCCGTAGGAGCAGAAACAGATGCACTACACTCTACGTTGACATCCTGAAGATTCGCAATGTCAAATTCTGGTGCGATAAAATCGATGATAGTTACCGTAGAAGTACAGGTTCCAATGTTGTTGCTGTTGTCAGAGGCAAAAACGGTAACGGTGTTTTCACCCAGATTTGCGCAAGAAAAGAGGGATTGTGACAACCATGTATTAGTAATCGGGCAGGCCTCATGATCGTGGTGAAGTACACTATTTAATGAAAGACTTACCTGTCCGGTTTCATTCAAGTACAGTGTTGTGTTTTCGCAATGAAGATATGGTGCGATGGTATCCAATACGGTCACTATTGAGGTGCAAGTACTCACATTGTCGTTTGCATCAGTTACAGTTAATGTTACGGTGTTGGTGCCCAGATTAGTGCAATCAAAAGACATGGCAGAAAGAGCAAGAGTAATGCTGTTGCAATCGTCATAAGATCCATTGTTTACATCAGCAGGATAAATATTGGCATTGCCGTTGGCATCCAGATATAATGTAACGTTTTGGCATATAGCTGTTGGAGGAGTTGTATCCGCAGCGGCATTAATTACATAACTCACATTCGCCGGACAGCTGTTGGCATCGAGTACAGTTATAGTATAAGTATCAGGTGCCAGATTAGCGAATTGTCCGTCATTTTGTGAAATTCCACCATTGAGTGAATAGGTATATGGAGCTACGCCTCCGCTGGCACTCAGATTCAGGGAACCATTGTTTTGCCCGCACAATGCGTTACTTACCGTTCCATTGACCACAATCGGAGTGGCCGATCCTTCTACTATAACTTCACTGCTTCCGGTACAATTATTTCCGTCTACCACGGTAATGTTGTATGTGCCGGCTGGAACGCCGGTTATAGTCTGGCTACTGCCAGTGAATCCATTCGGTCCGGTCCAGCTATACGCAAATGGTGGAACGCCACCCGACATAGCAGCCGTGGCAGAACCATCGGCTAGCCCGCAGGAGGCCGGAGTGGAGGCGGTTTGTAATGGTATAGCTTGAGGGCAGGGCACTGTTACATTAAATGTAGCTACTACACCCGCAGGAATGGGACAGAAATTATCCACTGCGCTGATGGAAATGGCATAGGTATTAGCTGCGTTAGCAAGCGTTGGCGTAAAGCAGAACTCTCCATTGGTAAAACCGGGACCACTTGAAGTAATGGTGAAGGTGGCGGGTGGAACAATACCTCCGGTAACCGTAACCGCAATGTTGTTTGCATTGGCATCCGTTACACTAATTGGTATACAAATACTTTGGCCTACCTGGACTACCTGATTGTTGATAGGAGCTATCGCAGGTGCAGTATTTGAACCACAGTTAATTGTTGTTACTTCAAGATCTCTATATACCTCTCCGATTTTTGTTCCGTTGCGGTATTCTTCTACCCTAACGGCGACTACTGAACGCTGATTAATAACGCTTGGTGTGAAATTAATCACACCGGTAGCTGGGTTAATAATAACTGGCGTGGATGAACTCATTGGAGTTGTAGCTGAAAAACCCGACGCATAAGTAACATTTGTAGGAGTCGTTGTGCCTCTTCGGGCCGCAACCAATGAATACACTAAGGCATCTCCATCCGGATCAAAGGCATTTAAAGAAAGGCTGGCCAATTGTCCTTGACAAAATACCCCGTTGGGTGGGTTAAGGAATACAGGGGAACTGTTATCCAGGTTGGCAGTTTGTGCAGGAAGAACGGTACTGAGATAGGTTTCCTGACTACCCGGATTGCTTAGGTTGGTAATTCCGTTAGCTCGGCAGCATATTCCGTGGGCAATAGTTAAGGGTTGGTTTAAGGTTTTGGGAACGGTTATGTTTCCTGCATACTTAAATTCCTGAACTCCCGGTATCGAGCTGGACGGACTAGTACAACGTGATTGCTGTCCTGCACACACAATGGAGCGATCGATAGCAGTTCCCTGTAAGGTCAGTGTCAGGTTTTGAAACAACGTGTTGTTTGGGTAGCGTACGTTCACCTGGGCAGTGTTTCCTAAATTAACACCTGCACAGTCCCTGTACAAGGTCAGCTGGATGCGGTAGGTGTTGGTTGTTGCCGTACTACTGAGGAAACTGTAGGTTATTTCTCCGCCTACAACGTGCGTAGCTTTGACCTCAATAAAGGGCAAAGTCAAAAGGAAGATTAACGTAAGTTTTGCAAGTCCCGAAAGGATGCTGCTTAAGCTCGAAGACAATCGAACTCCAGGTTTTATTTCGGCATTCGAAATAAAACCTGGAGAGGGTTTTGAAGTCATGGTTATAATAATTAAGGGCACGAATATATACTTTTTAAGTAAACAATAGAAATAGATTACCATTTATAAGTTGTACTATTAGTAATGTTGTTTGTTTTGGGAAGAGTGTCAAAGCAACTAAATTTTGTAATGTAGTATTATTTAAATGTACCGAAAATGAATATTATAATTGAATTGTGTAAATGTGAAAATTACACAAATATCGCCGCTTCTGAAGTAGAAGTGAATGTTTATTGTTGTAAATTAGTTTAGAAGGAGATGTTTTGTTTTAGTTGAAAATAGTTTGAGTATGCGAGGGGCATGAAATTAATAGAATCATTGAAAAGTTACACTAGTGCCCGTAAAGACATTTATGAAACGCAGGATTTGCTGTTTAGGATATTTTGCTTTATTATAGTTTTGCTTTACGAATTAAATTAGTTGGCTAAAACCAAATCGGTTTTCGGACAGCGGAAACGATTAATTCGTGTTGGTGTTCTGATATTAATGATTTTTTATTGTCTAACATACGCATAGTTAAAGTTTAAACTATTTTAGCAATATTTGTATTGTTATTTACATATCTGTCATATTGTCAAATATATGCATAGTTGCGTAGATGTGTAATTCATCATACGAATTGCCACAAAAATTTAAAATTTGGTTAAAGCAGCATGAGTTTGGTCGACATTTTGCTACATTTGATTCAGATAACGGTCAAAAAATATGAAAAAAGTTTACTTTTTACTGGCAGTTTTATTTTCCACTGTCGCTTCTTTTGCTCAAACCTTTGATATTCAAATTCTTGATAAGAACGGTGTGGATGTAACGAATGGCTTCTATGTAGTGCCTTCTGTTCCGGGTTCGCAAGGAAGTTACCTTGACCTTAAGTTCAAAATCAAAAACAACGGTTCTCAGGCCGCAGAAGTGATGATTCGTCGCGAGAATGTGCAAATGCCTTCCGGTTTTAACAATACAATTTGCATTGATGGTTTTTGTTATCCGGCCGAGCAGGATAGTCCCAACGGTATTGTGAACATAGCTTCAGGAACAACTGACAGCACATTCTACGGTACTTTCAATAATTTGCAGGGAACCAGCGGTGACCTTTGTGTAACGTACATCATTTATAATGCTCAAAATTCAGCTGAGTTTGTTACCGTGCGTGCTTATTATGGTGCATGTTTAACAGCTTCAGTTGCAGAAAACACAGCTGAGTCCGTAATGCTTTCTGCCTTTCCAAATCCGGCCAATGGCATGGTGAATATCAAGTACAATATTCAGGGTGAAGGCCAGTTAATGGTAACCGATATCACCGGCAAAACAGTTAAAACCGTTCGTTTGAATGCGGGAAGCCAAACCTTGGCGCTCGACATTACAGATCTTCGTCCGGGTGTTTATGTTTACTCGGTTCAAGTAGCCGGAAAGCGCATCATATCAAAGAAACTGGCTGTTCGCTAATATCTAAACATAAAATTTTGAAAAAGACTGTCTTCGTAAGGCAGTCTTTTTTTTTGCCAGTTCTGCCGGATAGATTTTTATACGATAACCGACTTTATTTTATAGTGGATTTACAAATTGTTCTTGTATTTTTGGGCTGTGATTAACGCAATGTTCAAGCAGCAGTTTCAAATAACCGGAGACCTGGAAAAAGACCAGGAAATATTAATGTACGCCATTTTGGGCTTGGTAGGCCTGGTTATTTTATTTGTGATTCTCATTGTGGTTATTGTTTTGGTTCGCCGAAACAGAAACATCAAAAAAGCTGCGCTGGCTGCCGCTTCCCCCGAAATTAAAACAGAGGCCGCCAAAGCTCCGGTTTCATTACCTGACGAGGATAAATTCAAACCTTCGGTGCAAACAGAACCGGTAAAAAAGGAGGAAGTTGCTATTCAGCCTGAACCCGTGGCCGAAAAGGTGGAAGTTAAGATAGAACCTGTTCCGGTTGAAATAAAACCGGTTGAGGAAGTGATACCCAAACCGGTTGAAGACCCGAAGGATATTAAAACCTACACCGATAAAATTGCCGCTGAAAATCCGGATGACAAACTGGATGAAATCAGAAAGCGCCTAGAGGAAATCCGAAAGCAAGTTCCTTCCGGCCCGGCGGTTGTTTTACCTAAAATTGAAGCAAAAAAGCCGGTAGAGGAAAGTAAACAGCCTATTGAAAATGAGGAAGTTTCTTTACCAGTGATGGACATTACAGAACCCGTTTTGCCGGAGTCTGAACCGGTTGAACCGGAAGAAATCCAGGAACTTGGGCAGCTTGAGCCTTTGGCAGAAGTAAATGAAGAATTAGGTTCGGAACATGAACCGGAATCTGTTGGTGAACTTAAGCCCGAAGAAACGCTTGCTGCACCTGTTGAGGTTTCTGAAGTTATTGAGCCTGAAACACAAGAAAACGTAGCGCTGCCCAACGGCAAATACCTGCCCATGAAGAAGCTCAGTTTTGCAGAATGGGTTGAACTGTTTAAATAATCTTTCTCTTATTTCACTGAACACAACAATGCTTTTTGTTGTTTGTACGTTTTACCGTACTTTTATTGCTTAAACTCTTTATTCATTGGCATTTATCAAAAATATAAAATCCATTTTGAGCCTTGTTGTATTGTTCTTAATTGCGCAGTATAATCTTATTGCTCAGGGTTTTGTAGAAAATTTAGGTCAATGGGAAGAGCCCTTTTATTTTAAAAGCAGCGGTCCTGCCTCCCAGTTGTTTGTCGAAAAGAACGCCATCCTTTTTCATGCCTGGGATGGTGAAACCTGGTCGGAATTTATAGAGGCAGCCCATGACCGGAAACCCTTCTCCGGTCCGGATCAATTGCGGCATCACGCTTACCGCATGAAATTTTTGGGTGCCAATGAGAAATCCTTTACTGAAAAACTGTATCCTTCTGCCCATTATTTGAATTATTATATCGGAGACGATGAATTGCGCTGGAAATCGGGTGTACGGGAATATGAAGAATTAATCATCCGCGAACTGTATGTTGGAATAGATCTCCGAATCAAAAAACACGGCCACAATATTAAGTATGACCTGATTGTAAAACCCGGTGCCGATGTGAAAAAAATCCGTTGGAAATATGAAGGCATTCAATCCCTGACATTGAAAGAGGGTAATTTAGAATTAGAAACCTCATTAGGCAAAGCCGTTGAACTCAAACCCTTCGCTTTTCAGGAATCCGACGGGGGCAAAAAAGAAGTACGCTGTGTTTACAAAATAAAGAAAAGTGAAATCAGTTTTGAACTTCCCGAAGGATATGATTCCAGCCGGGAGCTGGTGATAGATCCGGTGCTTATTTTCGCCACCTTCACGGGTGCCACTTCAGACAACTGGGGCTTTACGGCCACCTACGATAACCAAGGCAACGGTTATGCCGGCGGAATTGCTTTCGGTTTCGGATATCCTTTATCTGCGGGGGCTTTTCAAACCAATTTTGGGGGAGGAAACCTGGATATCACGGTAAGTAAATTCGGACCGAACGGGAATAACCTGCTATTCTCTACTTTTATTGGCGGTAACGGCCCTGAAATGCCCCATTCCATGGTGGTTGATTCACAAGACAATCTGATTGTAATGGGCAATACCGGCTCAACCAATTATCCGGTTTCGGCCAATGCTTTTGATACAGGATTCAACGGTGGCGCTGCCCTTACCTATTGGACCGGCCTGGCGCAATATCCAACGGGTAGTGATATTTTTGTTACAAAGTTCAACGCTGCCGGCACGGGAATCGTGGGCAGTACCTACATTGGCGGTACCGGCAATGACGGACACAATTTAGGCACCAATCTCAGTTTTAATTACAGTGATGAGTTCCGGGGCGAAGTAGTGGTGGATAATTTGGATAATATTTATGTTGCCAGTTCTACTTCCAGTTCTAATTTTCCTACGCTGAATCCTTTTCAGCCCGGATATGGAGGGGGTTTAACCGATGCCGTTGTTTTTGAATTAAACCCCGGCTTAACGGCGCTTGGCTTTTCCAGTTATTTTGGTGGTTTTTTAGATGATTCCGGCTATGGAATTCAGCTGAATTCTACCGGTGAAGTTTATTTCTGCGGGGGAACCGAAAGTCCGAATTTGCCCGTAACGCCGGGTGTTGTAAATCCAGCCTATGGCGGAAATATGGATGGGTATCTCGTTCGGCTTAACCAGGCAGGGAATGCCATTTCGGCCTGTACTTATATTGGTACGGCAAACTATAACCAAACTTTTTTTGTACAGTTAGATGGTTTTGATAACGTGTTTGTGACCGGACAAAGCATTGGCGGTTATCCTATCCAGGCCGGCCCTTCCGGAACGGTTTATTCCAATCCCGGCACCGGACAGTTTGTTCATAAAATGAATCCGGCCCTCACTACCACCATCATGTCAACCTGTTTTGGTGCAAACCAAGGCGGTGCAACATTTAATTTGGTTCCATCTGCCTTTTTGGTGGATGTATGCAACTATATTTACATTGCGGGTTGGGGCGGAACAACCAATACACCAGGAGGTAATGTACTCGGAATGCCCCTCACTCCCAATGCGTTTCAGAGCAATACGAATGGCAGTGATTTTTACCTTGTGGTATTTAAAGAAGATGCCGAAGGTCTGCACTATGGTACCTATTTTGGCGGACTGTCACCCGAACATGTAGATGGGGGAACCAGCCGTTTTGATAAAGATGGTATCGTATATCAGGCTATTTGTGCCGGCTGCCAGGGAAACAGTAATCTGCCCGTTACATCCGATGCGTATAGCACAACCAACAATAGCACAAACTGTAATTTGGCCCTCATAAAGTTTGATGTTTCCGATTATACGGCTATCATCAGTCCGAACGTGCCTCCGCAGGTTTGTGTGGGTACAAATGTGAGTTTCATCAACGAAAGTACGGGCGGTACAAGCTTTATATGGCTTTTTGGTGATGGCGCTTCAGCGAATACGTTTAATTCTCAGCATACGTATACGGTTCCCGGCACCTATACCGTAACGCTCATTGCAACCCAACAGGCAGCCTGTATTCCATCGGATACGGCAACCACACAAATTACCATCATACCGCCACCGGTGGCCAATATAGATCCGGTGAATACCATTTGCCCGGGTACCTCGCTTCAATTAAATGCTACGGGTGCCAATAATTATCAATGGTTGCCTGCGGCGGGTTTGCCACAGGGCGAACAAAATATATCCAATCCAACGGTATCACCGGCGGTAACTACTACTTACACGGTGATTGGCTCGGCCCAGTGCGGTTCCGATACGGTACAGGTAACCGTGCCGGTAGTGGATTTTAGTATCAGCATCAATAATCCGGATACCATTTGTTTGGGTTCTTCCATTCAATTGTCTTCTTCCGGTGGATTTGATTATGTATGGTCTCCTTCCCAGGATTTGAATAATCCCAACATTCCGAATCCGGTTGCTACTCCCCAGCAGACCACCATTTTTAATGTTTCCGTTACCGGACCCCAGGGTTGTGTGTTGGAAGATTCCGTAAGAATTCAAGTAGATATATTCCCTCAAACCACTGCCGGCCCCGATCTGGTAATCTGTCAGGGTGCATCAACCCAGTTACAGGCTACCGGCGGAACGTTCTTCAACTGGTTTCCGCCTACGGGTTTAAGCAATGCCAATATTTCAAACCCGATTGCATCGCCTACGGACACAATACAGTATGTGGTTACTGGTACGAATACCTGTGGTGCCGACAGGGATACCATCATTATTTATGTTAAACAGGTATTTCCCATTGCTGGGCCCGATACCCTAATTTGCCCCGGAACCAGTGTGCAGTTGTATGCATACGGAGGTGAAACGTATAAATGGTCTCCACCATCGTATCTGAATAACCGCAACAGCCAGTTTCCGGTGGCCAGTCCCCTTGCGCCCACTACCTATGTGGTTGAAATTACAGATTCCATAGGCTGTGTGGCTTATGATATCTTGCGTGTGAATATTTTTCCGGAGCAGTATCCCAGCGCAGGTCCCGATTTATACATTGAATTTGGAGAGAGTGAATCGCTCATTGCCAGTGGCGGAACCGGAAATTACCAATGGAATCCGCCTACGTTTTTATCCTGCACCAACTGTGCCCAACCCCTTGTAACACCAGAAATTACAACGGGTTATGTATTAAGTCTTACCGATTCTAATAATTGTGTTTTTACCGATACGGTTACCGTTTTTGTGTCGGGTGATATATGGGTGCCCAATGTGTTTACGCCCGGCGACGTGAATGGTTTGAATGATTTGTTCCTGAGTTTGGGCAGGGATATCCGCTCGGCCGAGATGATGGTGTTTAACCGCTGGGGTGAGCTGCTCTTCAGTTCTGCCGACCAAAACCACGGTTGGGATGGGTACTACAAAGGTAAGTTATGTCCCTTAGGTGTTTATGTATGGAAAATCCGTTATACTGAAACCAGCGGACGAACGGGTGAACTCATCGGCCATGTAACCCTGCTCCGCTGATAGCCTTCGGTTTGATTATTTTTTGTAACATTGGGCATGCCGGTATATGATGCAGTAATTATTGGAAGCGGATTGGGCGGTTTAGCCACCGGTTATATGCTTGCCCGCGAAGGACAGAGGGTAATAATTTTAGAGAAAAACCGCCAGGCCGGCGGTGCTTTGCAGATATTTTCAAGAGATAAAGCCATTATTGATACCGGTGTGCATTACCTGGGGAGTCTGGCTCCCGGGGAAAATTTAGCCCGTTATTTTTCATACTTCGGCATTTACGATAAACTCAAACTGGAAAGGCTGGATGAAAACTGTTTTGATTTAGTTTCCCTTCCCTCCGGCGATTTTCCTTACGCACAGGGTTTTGACCGCTTTGCCGATACCTTGGCCTCCCATTTCCCGAAGGAAAAAGAAGGCTTGCGGAATTACGTAAACGGACTGCGCGAAGTTACCCGGGCATTTCCGGTGTATAACATTGAACCGGGCCTTATCAATCCCATTGAAAATAAATGGATGCAAATCAGCGCCAAAAATTGGATTGAAAGCTTTGTGCAAGATCCACTGCTCAGGCAGGTGTTGGCCGGCACGCATATGTTATACGAAGGCCGAGCGGAATCAACACCGGCTTATGTGCACGCCATGACGGTGGCTTCCTACATTCAAAGTGCCTGGCGCATGGTGAACGGCGGTGGCCAGATTGCCAAACACCTTTTGGATGAATTTAAAGCCCAGGGCGGTGAGTTCAGAAATTATGCCGAAGTAACCGCATTGGAAACTGACGGTAAAAATATAACATCCGCTGTTATAAATGGGGATGAACGCATTGAAGGGAAATTATTTGTTTCCAATATTCATCCGTTTTTAATGTACGATTTAATTCCCGAAGGTGTTATACGAAAAGGCTATGTAAACCGGCTCAAAACCTTACCCAATACCATGGGAACCTTTACCGTTCACTGCGTGATGAAGCAGGGCAGTTTGCCCTATAAAAACTACAACCTGTATGGGTTTACCTCCGATCATGTTTGGGATGCACCCCAGTATAACACATCGGACTGGCCCCGTTCTTTTGCGGCCTTTTTTTCGAGGCGGGCTGGCGACGAGCAATTCACGGAATGTGTAAACCTGATGACCCTCATGCGTTTTGAAGAAATAGAACCCTGGGCCGATACTTTCCGCACTTATCCGCATTTTGCCGGTTCCCGGGGTGAAGCGTATGAGGCATGGAAGCAGGATAAAACCGAGCGGGTATTACACCTGGCCGAAAGCCGTATGCCCGGATTTCGAAATGCAGTACAGTCGGTATATGCCTCTACACCACTCAGCTACCGCGATTACCTGGGTTCGCCTCAGGGCAGTATGTATGGTATACTAAAAAATGTCCGTACGCCTTATGCTTCCGTATTTTCGCCCCGCACTAAAGTGCCCAATTTGTATATGACCGGCCAAAACCTAAATGTACACGGCATTGTGGGCGTTACCGTTTCGGCAGCCGTTACCGCCGGCGAAATTTTGGGGAATGACTATCTGATGAATAAAATTAAAAGAGAAGTATAGCTGCTTACTCAATACCGTTTTTTATTCGCATAGGCCACCAGCGAGAGCATAACGGGCACTTCAACCAATACACCCACCACACATACCAATGCCGCCGGACTGTCTAACCCAAACAGTGCAATGGCAACCGCTACCGAAAGTTCAAAGAAATTACTGGCACCGATCATGGCCGCAGGGGCGCAAACGGGGTGTGGTAATTTCAGTTTTTTTCCGGCAAACCAGGTAATGAAAAAAATAAAATACGTTTGAATGAGCAGGGGAATGGCAATGAGCACAATGATAAGCGGGTTATTGACCAAATTTTCGCCCTGAAAGGCAAACAGCAACACCAAGGTAAGTAATAAGGCAATGATGCTGAGGGGTTTCAGTTTGGGTAAAAAGGTTTGTGTAAACCAGGCCTCACCTTTACTTTTTATGAGCGAGCGGCTGCTGATATAACCGGCCAACAGCGGAATTACTACATAAATAAGAATACTCAGTATAAGGGTTTCGTATGGCACCGTGATGTCTGTTATACCTAATAATAAACCCACAATGGGTACAAAAAGTACGAGAATAATTAAATCGTTAACGGATACCTGCATGAGCGTATAGGTGGGATCGCCCTTGCTTAGGTAAGACCATACAAATACCATGGCGGTACAAGGCGCAGCGCCCAATAAAATGGCTCCCGCTATGTACTCACCGGCCAGTTCCGGACTGATAAATGCCGCATACAGTTTTGAGAAAAACAACCAGGCAAAAAAGGCCATGGTAAAGGGTTTTATCAGCCAGTTTACAATTACGGTGAGTAGTATTCCTTTTGGCTTTTTTCCGATTTGTTTGATGCTCGAAAAATCAATCTGCAGCATCATCGGATAAATCATCATCCAAATCAGTATGGCAATGGGAATATTTACCCGGTAAATTTCCAGTGAACTCAGTATTTTTATTGAATCACCGGCAAGGTAACCGATGCCCGTACCCGCCAGTATGCAAAGCGCAACCCAAAGGCTCAGGTATTTTTCAAAAAACGCAATTTTAGGTTGGGTTTCAGTCATGGTTTAGTTCGTGTTGGATGAAATCAGCACAATATTTTTTCACCATTTCGCGTACGGCCCTGAATTCAGCCATAATTTCATCTTCGGTACCGACGGCTTTGGCCGGGTCCGGAAAATTATGGTGGAAACGTTTGGCTTTGGAAGGAAAATACGGACATCTTTCCTTGGCATGATCGCAAACGGTGATGATGTAATCAAAATCAATTCCCGCATATTCATCCACATGGTTTGAACTGTGCGACGAGATATCCAATCCGTCTTCGGCCATGATTTTTACTGCCCTTGGGTTAACGCCGTGTGTTTCAACGCCGGCACTGTAAACCTCGGCCTTACCGTCTGCAAAAAAACGCAGATATCCCTCGGCCAGTTGGCTCCTGCAACTGTTTCCGGTGCAGAGTACGAGTATATTTTTCATGCTAGGATCTGTGTTTTAACCGCAGCAGCCCGAGCCGGGTGCGCAGGCGGCGTTGGCGTTGGTGTTCAGTTCGGCCAGTGCTACTTTTGGTTTTCCGCAGGTTTCACCCCGGTCAATGGCTTTGCAACCGGTTTGTCCGGAAATGAGTTTTACGGTAAGTATGTTGTTTTCGGAATGCATTTCAAAAGGCAGCATCTGCCGCATTTCAAAAGCTGAATTACCGAATTCAATTTTTACTTCGGCATTGGGGTGGAGCGGAAGCGAAGCCTCAACCAGTTCAATGATGGAAACGGCTTTTGCAACCGACATGGCCCCGCCTCCGGTTTGGTTTTCGGGTTCCCAAAGTTGAAGGATGATTTCGGTCCAGGCATTGAGTTTCCCGCCGCAGTCAACCGAGTTGATGCTAGCCTGTTTGATTTCCGTGAGGTGGTAAGAAGTATCCACAAAATCGTTTTCGGTGTATTGGAAACGTAAATTCTGCCCTGTGTGGGCCAGAAGCTGTTGTTTGAATGTTGACCAGTTCATATTTTTTGTGTTTAACAGCAGTTGCCGTTTTTGTTTTTTGAAATTTGGATGAGTTCTTGAAATGATTGCAGCATTTTTTCCAGTCTTTCTTCATCAATGCAATAGCAGATGGCCGTGCCTTCAATGCTTCCTTTGATGAGTCCGGCATTTTTGAGCTCCCGCAGGTGTTGCGATACCGTGGCCTGGGCCAGGGGCAGTTCATCCACGATGTCGCCGCAGATGCAGGATTGGGCTTGTGCAAGGTACTGCATGATGGCAATGCGTGCCGGATGTCCCAGGGCTTTTGCTATCAGGGCCAGCTCGTTTTGGGCTTCGGTGAATTGATCGGTTTTGGATGCTCCCATTCTTTATTATTATATTGCAATATTACGATTAATATGAATGCAACAAATAATCATCCCAAAATTTAACAGGTTCTTATCATTTGGAATGAAATCCTCTCAGGTACTGTTCCGGACTCATTATGCTTAGCTTACTGTTTTTGAAATCTTTATGGTTTCGGGTCAGTATGATTTCTATTTGTCCGTTTTCTTCGGCCGCATAATTTTGCAGGGCATTTTCAAAATCTTTAAAATTTGAATGGATTGCCTGAAGCATCACTTTGCGCGAAATATTGGCCAATTCCAGTATACTGAGCAAGTCACGAATTTTATCTAAAACGGTTTGGTGACGGGCGTTCTGCCTAAGCAAATAGTATACGTTACTCAGTATTACCGGCGTAACGTATCCTTTTATTTGTTTGGTTTCACACAAACTTAAAACCGAAGCTGCCGCATCCGAAAAGGGTTGCCGGTCAAAGAAAAAATCAAGTATCACGTCTGTATCAATAAAAACGTGTTTCATTTTCAACGGTATTTTTCCGATAATTTTTTCCCGAGTTCTTTTTTATAGTCAAAGGTATCGGGTGCCTTAAAACTTCCTTTCAATGACTTAACAACAGGGCTCAGCTCATCCTGCTTTTCAGGCTCCTTACTGCTCAATGCCCTCAGGTAATTTTCAACTATGTCTGACAAACTCCGGCCTTTCCGCCCGGCGTATTTTTTAGCCTGCTCAATCACCGTTTGTTCAATTGTTAATGTGAGTTTGCTGTTCATGTTTGTATGATTTGAGACTGAAAATTACAAAAAATAGATTACACGTGCAAATTTTCATTAAAATACACGTATAGCTTAGATCATTTTCGTTGTAGGAAATCCAGATACATTGATCTCGAAATAAATCCGGCACCCATCCGTTCCAAATGTTCGGTATGTACCTGACAGTCGATTAAATCATACCTGTTTTGTTTACAAAGCCATATCAGTGCTGCTTTTGATGTATCAGGTTGGAGTGAAAACATACTTTCGCCGCAAAAAACATTTCCCACACTTACGCCATACAAACCGCCGGCCAGCTCGCCGTGGATATAGGTTTCCACACTATGTGCGTGCCCCAGTTCATGCAGCCGTATGTATGCTTTCTGCATGTCGCGGGTAATCCATGTGCTTTCCTGTCCGGGCCGTTTGATGCGGGCACAGTGTTTAATTACGTTTTCAAATTGGGTGTTTATCCGAATTTCAATCCAGGGCTTTCGCATGAATTTCCGCATACTGTTTGAAACCTTCACCTTTTCGGGAAACAGCACAAAACGTTCGTGCGGTGCATACCACAAAATAGGGGTTTCGTCCGAGTACCAGGGGAAGATGCCGTTTTGGTAAGCCAGTAACAGCCTCTCCGGACGTAAATCTCCGCCCACAGCCAGCAGTCCGTCATCTTCGGCCAATTCCGGATCGGGGAAAATCAGTTCATTATTCAGGCGGAAAATCACATCCCAAAGGTGCTAAAATGAATTCATTTTTGTGAAAACAAAGTTCCCGGCTTATTTTTGGAGCAAATGAACCGCTGCCTTATACTTCTTCTCATTCTGGGTTTTATATTTCTGCCCGTTTTTTTGCATGCGCAGGAATTGAGGGGTGTGCTGAGCGATGCTCAATCGGGAGCGCCCATTCCGTTTGCCAATGTTACCGTTAAGGGCACTACGCTGGGAACCGTTACCGATACGTCCGGTTTTTTTGTGCTCAACCGCATATTTAAACAGGGCGATAGTCTGCGTATTTCCGCGGTTGGGTATAAGGCAATTACGCTGAGCGCTTTCAGTAAAGATACGCTGCGTATTTTGCTTGAATCGGATGCCCGTGATTTGGGTTTGATTGAAATTAAGGCGGGTGAAAATCCGGCCATTCTTTTACTCCGGAAAGTATTGGAAAAAAAGCCTTTCCATAATCCCGAATCGCAGGCTTATTACAGTTATGATTCGTACAGCAAGGTAGAAATTGATTTTTTGGGAATGTCGAAAACGCCGCCCAAAAAGGGCTTGCTGAAAGATTTTGCCTTTATGTGGAACAATATCGACACCACGGATTCTAACCGGACCCGTTTGCCGGTTTTTTTCAGCGAAACAGCGGCCGATTTTTATTATAGAAAAGAACCCCATAAAGAAAAAGAATACATCCGGGGTACGCAGGTTTCGGGCTTCCAAAATCCCGACGTAAGCCGCATGGTTACGGATGCCGACAACAAGGTGAATTTTTACAACGAGTACCTGTATGTGTTTAATAAAAATTTCACTTCGCCGCTGAATGATAATTTTAAAATGACCTACAGGTATTACCTGGACGACAGTTTTGCGGTGGAAGGGGTAATGCATTATTTGGTTAATTTTTTACCCAAAAATGCTGCCGATCCTACCTTTTCGGGGTATATGATTATCAACGGAGCCGACTATGCGGTAAAGGAAGTTCGTATGACCTACCGGGCCGAAGGAAACGTGAATTTTATCCGCGCACTTGATATTGCCTTGGATTATACCCGCACCCCAGAAGGCATTTGGTATCAAAACCGGCAAGTATTTAAAGCCGATTTGCGGCCATTGGAAAAGTTGCCCGAAATTCCGGGTGTTTTTATAACAAAAACGGGTATTTATACACATCCTAAATTTGAAGCACCGGCCGATCCAAAAATTTTCCGGGGTGAGAATAAAATGGAATTTAATGAAGAAGCCTTAGAAAAGAAGGCTGATTTCTGGGAAGGAAAACGGCCCGAGGAGCTTACGGTCCAAGAAGCCAAAATTTATATATCGGTGGATTCACTACGTAAAAACTCCAAATTCCGGGTGTGGAAAGGCATCGTAAGTGCCATCGGCGGCGGATATATACGGGCAGGTAAGATTGATGTTGGCAATGTGCAAACTTTTTTCTCATGGAACCCGGTTGAAGGGCCGAGGGCGAAACTGGGCTTTCGTACGAACCGCTTTCTGACCAAAAAGTTTCAATCGGAATACTGGGTGGCGTATGGATTTCGCGACCGCACATTCAAGGGCGGCACCGAAATGCGTTATTATCCTAAAGGAATTTTTGCCCGCCGGCATAATTTGGGAATCCGCGCCGTATCCGATATTGAACAGATTGGGATGAGCCAGAATGCGATGCCTCTGGATAATTTGTTTACAAGTATCAGCCGCACCTCAAAACTGAACAGGCTCACCTTGGTGCGCGAAGGCAGTGTTTTTTATGAGCACGACTGGTTTGATGGATTTATAACACGGGTAGCGGCCGTTTATCGGCAGGTTATTCCTAAAGGCGATTTTCGCTTTACCCAACTCCATACCGATGGCAGCACAAGTAACCTGAACGAGATTACCAACAGTGAATTACAGTTCAATATGCGATTTGCCTATAAAGACCGCCGTTTGTCGGCGTCTTTTACACGAAGGGTTTTCATTAACAAATACCCGGTAATTTCGTTTGAGGCTGCCAAAGGTTTCAAAGGTGTTTTTGGCAGCGACTATAACTACTGGCGTTTGAAATTGCGGGTGTCGCACCGCCAAAAAATGGGTAAGATCGGATACATGGATTATATGGTTGAGGGCGGAAAAATATTCGGAAACCTGCCTTATCACCTACTCGAAGTCCATACAGGAAATCAGAGTTTCATCAATGATGATGTGGCTTTTAATACCATGCGTTTTTTTGAATTTGTAAGTGACCAGTATGTGGCGATTCACATCGAAAATCATTTTGAGGGTTTTTTCTTTAACCGGATACCGCTCTTCAAAAAATTAAAATGGCGCGAATTTTTGGTAAATAAATTTGTGGTGGGAAGCCTCAGTGCCCAAAACCGGCAGGGGCCGCTTATATTTCCCGAAGGTTTGAGCGGATTGAAGCAGCCTTATTGGGAAACCGGATTTGGAATTGAAAATATATTTAAAGTGATACGGGTTGATTTTTTATGGAGAGTAGGCCCTATTGATAATCCGCTTTCCCGAAGATTTCATGTAAAACCCAGTTTATACTTTAGGTTTTGATATGGAACAAAAAAGGAATCCAATTGTTATATTTATAATTTGTGCATCATGAAAAAATACATCGTTTTACTTTTAAGCTTAGCTACAACTGCTGTTATATATGGTCAGCTCCAGCCGGGCTTTCAAAAGCAGGAGTACATTGATTTAATGATGCTTTCGGCACAGTTTGGCGGAGAGGAATATGCCAAGGAATTTAAACCGGATGCTAAATATCGCATGGTTTACCGCTCACCGGAAATAGGCCTGGATAACCGTTGGGATTTATGGATGGAAGGCCGTGAAACGGCTGTTTTAAGTATTCGTGGAACCACAGAAAAAGGCGAAAGCTGGTTGGCCAATTTGTATGCGGCAATGGTGCCGGCCAAAGGCGAAATTCAATTAAATACAAATGAAAAATTCCAGTATAACTTAGCATCCGATCCAAAGGCAGCCGTGCACGTGGGTTGGTTGGTTAGCACAGGCTACTTATCTAAGGATATTTTACCCAAATTAGATTCGGTATATAAAGCCGGAACGCGCAATGTTATTATTTTAGGTCATAGCCAGGGAGGGGCAATTGCCTATTTGCTTACCGCCCATTTTTATGCTTTACAGCGCTCGGGCCGGATTCCTGCCGATATACGTTTCAAAACGTATTGCAGTGCCGCACCCAAACCGGGAAATCTGTACTTTGCCTACGAGTATGAGCGCATTACCCAAAATGGTTGGGCTTACAATGTGGTAAATTCGGCCGACTGGGTTCCGGAAGTGCCCGTATCTATCCAAACCATGGGCGATTTTAACACCACCAATCCGTTTAAGAATGCGCCCAAAATGATTAAGCAATTACCGTTTCCGCAAAATCTGGTCGTAAAAAGTATCTATAACAGTCTTAAAAAACCCTTGGATAAGGCGCAACGCCGTTATCAGAAATACCTGGGTAAGTTTGCATCGAAAGGGGTGGCCAAGAATTTGGAGGGGTATGTTGCTCCGCAATATTTTGAAAGCAATAACTATGTGCGAACCGGTAATACCATCGTTTTATTTGCCGATGAGGCCTATTATAAAATCTATCCCGATAATCCGGACAAACTCTTCAGCCATCATTTTCACGGCCAGTATGTTTACTTGGCTTCTAAATTGCCTGATTGGGGGCAAGAAACGGCGCTAGCCTTGAAGCCGGAGCAGGTGAGGGCAAATACACTGAACGGTTCTTGGCAATTAAATTATATTACAGGAATCCGTATTGCTTTTGAAGGTTTATATCCGGACCGGAAGCCCGAAATTACGTTTAATGTAAGTGAGGGAACAGTTAGCGGAAGTACGTCCTGTAATTTTTTTAACGGTAAATTTAAGGCAGATGGCAACAAACTCAGTTTTGACCAGGCCATGGCAATGACCAAAAAAATGTGCGAAGGCGAAGGCGAACAGCGGTTTTTGGAAGCCTTAAATAAGGTTGACGGATTTAAAATTCCAAGCCCCGGAAGTTTAATATTAACCGCCGGTGATGTGGATATAATGAGTTTTACGCAGCCGTAAATTGCTTGTTATAATTTTGCATACATTCTTCCAGCACATTCAGGGCCGAAGAGGCATTCCCAAAGTCTTCTATGAGTACACTTTTATTTTCAAGGATTTTATAATCCTCAAAAAAACGTTTTATTTCTACCATGGTATGTGGGGGCAGTTCGGCCATTTCATTGATAAAGTTCACCGAAATATCGTTAGCGGCCACGGCAATAATTTTGCGGTCGGTTTGCCCGCCGTCAATCATGTGCATATACCCAATTATTTTGGCATGCACCAAACACAAGTGTTCCAGTTTTTCGGAGCAGAGCACCAAAATGTCGAGCGGGTCGCCATCGCCATCTAAGGTGCGCGGTATAAAGCCGTAATTGGCCGGATAAATTACCGAAGAGAACAAAACCCGGTCCATAAGCAGCATTCCGGTTTCCTTGTCGAGCTCATATTTTACTTTGCTTCCCTTTGGGATTTCAATTACGCATTTTACAATCGTATTGTCTTTGGTTCGTGGTGGAATTTCATGCCAAGGATTGAACGGATTTTGCATACCTTTATGTTTTTACAAAGATACTTCAAAAATATACCCCATATGAAAACAAGTTTAAAAGAAGGCGAAGAGATTTTACTCATCACGCGTAAACACATCCTATCCATTTGGCTGCCGATTATGGTTACTGCGTTTAGTTTGGCTATTGCCGTAATTGGATTAGCGTTTCCATTGTTGTTTATTTTGCCGGCAATTAGTTTGTTATGGCTTGTTTATGCCGTGTTGGAGCGTAATAATAACATCTGGGCCGTAACAAATCTGCGGATTATTGATGAGGAAGGTATTTTCAGCGCGCAATCAAAGGAAAGTCCGCTCGATAAAATCAATAATGTAACGTATACGGCTTCTATCTGGGGCCGGATTTTCGGGTTTGGAAATGTTGAAATTCAAACTGCCGCCGAAACGGGTTCAACGCTTTATGAAATGGTTGAAAGTCCCAGAAAGCTGAAAGATACGATCACACAGGCCCAGGAAGATTACAAATCCATGCATTCGCGCCGTCAGGCCCGAGAAATGGCCGAAAGCATCAGCGCACAGATTGGTCATTCCGGTTCATCCGTATCCATTGCTTCTGAATTAGAAAAATTGGCCGAGCTACTCAAAAACGGACATATCAGTCAGGAAGAGTTTGATGCCGCAAAGAAGAAGATTTTAGCTAACGGTTAATAGGCAATAGGCAATAGGCAATAGGCAATAGGCAATAGGCAATAGGCAATAGCCCTATGGCTATCGGGGAATGGGCAATAGCAGAGGGCTTGATGCTTGTAGTTAGCAAGAATAAATTCTAGTCCTTTGTCCTTACTCTTTGCTCTTTTATCAATTTATTTGAACCCCATTTTGGCTGAAATTATTGGTTTTCCCTGTAAGGCAGGTCCGGCAAAATCTTATTCTTCTTCAGCCTTGCGCTGTTTTCGGTATTTAAGCGCCAGGTAAAGCGTTACGGCTAAAATGATATACGGAATACCCATTAAATACAAAATGCCGCTGTTTACGCCTTCTGCCACATCTTGGTCATTTTCAATCGCCGAACGGCACATAACGCATTGCGCATATAGGTTTCCTGAAGCGTTTACGAACAATGCAAACAGAAATAGAACCGAAATTTGAATAAACCGTTTCATGCTACAAAGATAGGGCTTTTAGGCGTAATAAGGCGAAATGAGCAGGTAAACAATCACTCCCGAAACAGATACATAGAACCAAATAGGCCAGGTAAGTTTGGCTATTTTTTTGTGACGGGCGAACTCAGCCGTTAAGCCCCTGTAAGCCGTGTATAAAATAAAGGGCAGAATAATGGCGGCCAAAAAAATATGTGAAACAAGCACTACATAATAAATCGTCTTTAAAGCTCCGTCTTCGCCTCCGTAGGAAGTAGAATCAGACAATAAATGGTGGGCAATGTACGAAACCAAAAAGAGTGCCGAAAGCACCATGGCTGTGAGCATTACCCGTTTATGGAATATGAATTGTTTCATTTTTACGGCAACCAAAGCCACCACAAGCAGAATGGATACCGTGAAATTGATGAATGCGTTGATGGTGGCAAAAACATGCACATCAAAACCTAAATCAAGTTCCAGCTTAATGCGTGAAAGCAGGGCTACCGCAACAAATACAATTACCGATAGGCTTACAATGAGTATGCCTGCTTTTTTATCGTTTTTCTGTATGGATGGATTGAGCATGTACGTTTATTTTGGTGCAAAAATACGGGCTTTATTTTTCTTGGAGCAGTATTTTGATGTCTTCAATCAACATTTCGGTTTTACCTTCTTCCGTTCCGTCATAAGCGCCGCGGATATGACGGTCTTTATCAATCAAAACAAAAAAACCGCTGTGGATATAGCCACCGGGCGCTTCTTTATCGGTTTTGGCAAAAGCCATGTATGATTTTTCGCAAATTTCATAAATCGTATCCCGGTCTCCAGTCAGAAATTTCCAAAAGCGAGTATCGGCACCCTTTTCCTCGGCATATTTTTTCAAAACGGCCGGTTGGTCGTACTCCGGATCTATGGAGTGTGAGAGTATCATCACGTTTTCGTTTTCACCGAATACATCTTGAACCTTTTTGAGGTTTTTGGTCATTACCGGGCAAATAGAAGGACAGGTGGTAAAAATAAAATCGGCCACATAAATTTTACCTTGCACGGTTTTTTCGGTAACGGTTTGTCCGTCCTGGTCAATGAACGAAAAAGGCGGAATGGTATGTTGCACGGTATCGGCAATACTGATGCCGTTTTCCATGCGGTATTCAACCATTGGTGTTCCCAGGTAGGGAAGTTTTTTTACAATGGGTTTGCCTTCGGGGGATGTATTTTCAGTTGAGCGTTCTCCGCAGGAGAGGAATGCAAGGGCGAAGAGCAGCAGAGGAATGAACTTCTTCATTAGTTAAATTGAATAAATCGGTGAGTTTTGAAGGCTAATTCATATTCTTTGTAAAGCAGCAGAATTTCTTTCTTTACATTGGAGATATCGCCTTGTTTTGCCGGGTTAAAATAAGATCGGATATGGCCTTCTTTATCTACCAATACCACCGAACCCGGATCGGGATGCTGGGGGTCATTCGGATCATCTTTAAAATAGCTTTCGGTTTTCAGTGCTTGTATCAGACTATCATTTCCGTTAAGTTCTACCCATTGTCTATCCGTACCTTCAAACTTGCGGGTACGTTCAGATGGCGCGGTATACCGAATAATGGCCGAATCGCTGTTTTCCCAAAAGGTTACCCAGATCAGTTCTTTAAATTGCGGGAGTACCTCCGAAGCGGCAAAGGTTATTTCTTTAGGTATGTCGTTAAATAAAGACCGATCCAGAAAATGCGCCAGATATACTTTTCCTTCCAGATTTTTAGAATTGAATGGGATGGGTGCTTCAGCGGCAATATTGGTGAGCGAAAAGGACTGAATACTGTGGTAAGTAGTGTCTGCTCTGTCTTTTCCGCGCTCGCGTTTAATTTCAACGGTTTTGGGTCCGTAAAATTTCAAACGGTTCACTTTATGCACGCCTGCATAGATAAGAAAATAGAAAATGGCCGCAGGCAATACGAATAAGGTAAGCAGCAGCGCAATTTTCTTGATTTTTTTCGTGTTTGTATCAGCCATTTCGGTAAAAAAAAAGCCCTCTTAAAACAGATAAGAGGGCTTGTAGGTTTTTCTATATTCAAATTAGTGTGCGGCTTCTTCTTTGTGCGCCGGTGCGGCGTGTTCTCCGCCATGGTCGGTTCCCGCATCATGTCCGGAATGATAAACCCGTTCAAAGAAATTCGGGCGGATCATCTGTACATCACGTAAGGCATAACCTTCATACATCATTAGTGCAATGAAGTAGATCAGGAATATGGTTGTAAGGGAAACCGTAAGTTTGAATCCAAACTTCTCATCACCCAAGTGCATGAATGAAAATACAATGTAATAAGCTTTAACCAATGTTAAAGCAATGAACAACCATTTTTCACCAACAGCTGGAAGGAAATTTTTTGCACCTTCTCCACCGTCATTAATAAAGGCAAACGATACCTCAACGGTAGTAACGGCCAATAATATCCAGAATACTTTCCAAATCCATTTGGTTTTTGGTTTTTCAATTTCCTGACCGGGTACATACGCATGCATGTGGTAGTGGTCCATTTGAAATCCTGCCATGTGCTTCCTTTTTTATATCGTTAAAACTGAATGAATTTCTGTTAGATGAGGTAGAAGAAGGTGAATACAAATACCCAAACTAAATCTACAAAGTGCCAGTAAAGACCTACTTTTTCAACCATTTCATAATGGCCGCGTCTTTCCATTACACCGCGCATTACCATAATCAACACAATGATGTTCAATATTACACCACTGAATACGTGTGAACCATGGAAACCCGTAATGAAAAAGAAGAAGTTGGCAAACAACTGATGTCCGTACTCATTATAGCTGAGGTTGGCTCCGTGTATGATGTATTCGGTTCCGTCAGCATTCAGTAATCCGGTAGCGCGACCTAAATCGGTTCCGTGAATGAAGTGGTACCACTCCCAAGCCTGTGAGCCCAAGAACATGAAACCGCCGATAATGGTCCAAACCATCCATTTCACCACCGCTTTTTTGTCGAAACGGTGCCCGGCTTCTACGGCCAATACCATAGTAACGGACGACATGATGAGAATAAAGGTCATCAAGGAAACGAAAGCCAGTTTGATATGGCCGTCATAAAACGGAAAGTGATTAAAAACTTCATCCGGCGAAGGCCAGAAACTGTTCTCTGCTTTATTTCGCATCACCCCGTACGAAATCAGGAGTGAAGAGAAGGTAAATGCATCGGAGATGAGGAAGAACCACATCATCATTTTTCCGTAACTTACGTTGAAGGGAGCTGCTCCTCCATTCCAAACGCTTTTACCGGATGTAACACTTGCGGAATGTGCCATAATTCTATGTTAACCGTATTTTGAATGCAAATAAAGTCAGTTTTTTTGAAAAATGCGAAGCAAATCGCAATTTTTCCTTGCTATTTTTATTAACTCTTAATAACCAAAAATACAAAGAGGTACAACCAGAGCAAATCTAAAAAATGCCAGAAAATGGCAGTGAGTTTGATTCCCAGATAGTTGTATTGGCTGTATTTGCCCGCGTATGCTTTAATCAGGGTAAACAATAGCGATAAAAGTCCTCCGGCCAAGTGGGCCAGGTGGGTGCCCGTAATGACGATGAAAAATGAGCCTGAAAGGTTATTGGGATCCACAAAACGGATTCCCATTTCGGCCAATTCGGCCCAACCAACAAATTGCATTACCGAAAATACGGTACCCAAAACAAAGGTAATGAGCAGGTAAAGCCCCGCATTTTTCATGTTTCCTTTTTTAGCGGCCATCTGGGCCGCATTTACGGTAATACTGCTGATTAACAGAATGGCCGTTGAATACCAGAAAACCATGGGCAGTTCAAAATTGAACCATTTTTTCTGCCCCTCACGCACGATGAACGCGCTGGTTAAAGCTGCAAATATCATGGCCATAGAGGCAATGGCCAGCCAAAGTAGGAATTTAGTACTGCGCTCTTTTTGTTTTATTTCCTTGAGTTGTTCCGGTGTTGGTTCTGCTAAAACGGCCATGATTTAAAAATTTATGTAGTGTAACAACTGAATCAACGGAAGGTAAAAAAAGGAGGCAAACATAACCAGTTTGGCATCTTCCATGCTGCATGTTCTGAACAGCCGGTAAGAAGTGTAAACAAAGCCCAGTGTAAGAATTTCCATGGCTATCAGGGTGCCCAAATTGCAATAACCGAATGCATACGGAACCGCATTCACCGGTATGAGCATGGCCGTGTAGAAGAAAATAATGGCGGCGTTTTCTTTGCTGTGCCCCGTTTTTAAGGGCATAAGCCAGAAACCCGCTTTTTGGTAATCGGCATGCATGCGCCAGGCAATAGCCCAAAAATGGGGAAACTGCCACATAAACTGAACGAAAAAGATAACCCAAGCCTCGTAACCCAGCTTACCTGTGGCGGCTACCCAGCCCAGCAAGGGTGGAAGTGCCCCCGGAATGGCGCCGACAAATACCGCAATCGGACTAACCCGTTTAAGCGGCGTGTAAACAAAAGCATAAATCAAGAGGGCGCCCACGCTCATTAATGTGGCTATGGGATTGGTGCCAAAACAGAGAATTAAAGTTCCAATGATTCCCGTAAGAATAGAAACGGCCATTGCTTCTGACACTTCCATTCTTCCGGCGGCTAATGGCCGGTTTTTGGTGCGATCCATCAATTGGTCGGTATAGCGTTCAAGTACCTGGTTCAGGCCATTGGCAGAGGCTGTGATAAACGAGCCGCCTATTGTTACGGCCACCAGTGAAACCACATCTACGTTTCCGTCAGCCCCGATGAGATAACCCAATACGGCTGAAATGATGACCAATGCTGCCAAACGGAATTTGGTAAGTATCAGATAATCACTGAATTTCCCCGGTATTGCTTCTTGGGCATCCGACTGAATTGCTGCCGATTTTTTAGCCAACGTAGATTCTATTTGCGCCGCAAAAGTACGTTTTTTGCTTGGCCGGGCAATTTAATTTACCCAAAATAAATACGGCGCTTTTGCCCCCAAGCAGATTACTTCCCGAAAAGAAATTTCTCGGCTTCCTGCTCTCCGTTCCAGTTCGGGTCAACCACTTCTTTTATAGACTGACATTCCAGCACCCAGGCGTTTCTGCGGGCAGCCCAGGCGGCATCTACCGAGGCCCAGCTCAGGTTTGCCTCCAGTTCCATGAGCAGTTGGGCTACTTTTACGTCCAACTGTATTCCGTCATTATATTCTTTTCGCCAGGGTTCGGCTCTCCAGCTCCATTTTTCAAAGCCGGATTCTAGGGTTTGACCCCAATAGCCCAAAAAGGTATCTCCATCGGTCTGTTGTGCATTGAGGGATACTCACAAACTAATTAAAAGAGGATGAAGAGCTGCTTCATGAACGTTTGTTCGTACAAACACATAGGTTTAATCAATTGGTTTTTAGTATGTTGATTTATTTTATGCGATTGAGTAATGCAGAGGCTTAAAACTCTGCTATATTTGAATTGTACAGCATTTAAATCTGAATTTCATGAAAATATCCACCCACGGGGCAGCCCGAATGGTTACCGGCTCCAAACACCTGATTGAAACTGAAAGCGGTAAAAAGATTCTGCTCGACTGTGGCATGTTTCAAGGACATGGCGCTGATGCTGACCGTTTAAACAGGCATTTCGGGTTCAATCCGGCAGCGATTGATGTGCTCTTGGTTTCGCATGCCCACATAGACCATACCGGTCTCATTCCCTTGCTGGTGAAACAAGGATTTTCCGGTCCCATTTACTGTACACCGGCCACGCTCGATTTAATGAATATCATGCTGCTTGACAGTGCCGGTATTCAGGAGTCAGACACCAAATACCTCAACAAACGCCGGCAGCGCCAGGGACAGCCCTTGTTGGAACCGCTTTATGATGCTGATGATGTGAAGGCGGCCATGGATTTATGTATCGAACTGCCTTATGGGCAGACCCGTGAACTTTTTGAAGGAATTCGTTTTTGTTATACCGATGCGGGACATATTGTAGGCAGCGCAGCCATACATTTAACCATAACTGAGGCCGGCCGTGAACGAAATATTACGTTTACCGGTGATGTGGGGCGCTACGGGCATGAAATTTTGCGCGACCCCCAAGCCTTTCCGCAGGCCGAAATTATTCTTTGCGAAAGCACATACGGAAACGAGTTACACGCCAATGAAGAAGCACCCGATGAAGAACTGCTCAAACACATTGAGGAAACCTGCATCAAAAACGGCGGAAAGCTTATTATTCCTGCTTTCAGCGTTGGCCGTACCCAAGAGATTTTATACAAACTGAATAATCTGTTTTTGAACAAACGCTTACCGAATCTGAATTTTTACGTTGACAGTCCGCTTTCGCGAAAGGCAACCCAGGTGATGCGTGAACACACCAATTTGTATAACCGTGAAGTAAAGAAAGTAATGGAACGGGATGATGATCCGTTTGATTTTCCGAATCTAGTTTTTATTGATGATGCTGAAGAATCGAAAGCCTTAAACGGCTCGGATGAACCCTGCGTGATTATTTCGGCTTCGGGCATGGCGGATGCTGGCCGGGTAAAACACCATATTGCCAATAATATCGGTAAACCTGAAGCTACGATTTTAATAGTTGGGTATTGTGAACCGGGTTCTTTGGGCGGAAGGCTCATGCGGGGAGCCAAGCAGGTACGCATTTTTGGTGAAGAATACCAGGTAAACTGTTCGGTGAAAGTAATGCGAAGCCTCAGTGCACACGGCGATTATAAGGATATTTTGCGCTACCTATCTTGCCAGAAAGCTTCAGAAGTGCAAAAGATATTTTTAGTACACGGCGATTATGCAGAGCAGATTTTATTTCGTGAACGCCTACAAAAAGCCGGTTTTAAGGATGTTGAAATTCCCGATTTGCATTCGGAGTGGCTCGTTTAAAATTTTCAAAAATAAAAGCCCGTTCCTAGTCAAAGGAACGGGCTTTTTGCTGATATGCGCTTTTGATTTTTACTGGCGGATATCAAGTTCGGCAATAATATTGTCGGCATCGGCATATTTATCAATAAACCAAAGCACATAACGGATATCAACCGAAATGGTACGCTGTACTTTTTTCTGGTAGGAAAGGTCACCCACCATGCTGTCCCAGTTTCCGTCGAAAGCAATACCGATCAGGTGGCCCTCGCCGTTAATAACCGGACTTCCGGAGTTACCGCCGGTAATGTCGTTATTACTGAGGAAGTTTACACGCAGTTCGCCATTTTCTCCGTAACGGCCATAGTCTTTGTTCACGATAAGGTCGCGGAGTTTTTTAGGAACATCAAATTCTACGTCGCCGGGAATTTCTTTTTCCAAAATTCCTTTGGCCGTGGTAAAGTAATGGTAAGAAATGGCATCGCGGCCATCGTAAGGTAAAATTGAACCGTAGGTTAAACGCAAGGTTGAGTTGGCATCCGGATAAAACATTTCGTTTGGCTTAAACTCTCGGATGGCAGCCATCCAAGTGGTCATGAGCGCATCATACGAATCGCTTGCGGCACCCGATTTGCCCGAAGTGGCAATATACAAACCGATTACGGAGCCCATGAACTTAAATCCGGGATCAGCTTTCAGCACTTTACCGTCGGGTTTATTTAACCAGGCTTCCATGCGTGCTTTATCGGCAAAAATTGATTTTCCGTAAACCAGCTCCGTATAAGCAGCCGTGCGGCTTTGTCCTTTTTTAACTTTTAATTTCGAATAATCACCCTCCGTTAATACATCGGGCCAAGATTCTTTGGCAATGTCTTTCATAAATAAATCCAACATGGTGCTGAACACGGCACGGTCAACCGTAGGATTAAAATTTTTGAAGTCTTTTTCCAAAGTGCCTTTGTTTTTCTCAACGATTGCCAATGCAGGGGCCGGAATTTCAGTTCCTTCGCCCATCATCATGGCTACCTGATAATATTTTACGGCATAGCTAATCATCTGAGAGCCAAACAGGGCAAAGTTCAGGTACGACATTACTTTGTCCGACTGCGGGTCTGACTCAATGGCTTTTTTCATGTCGGCCACCAAGTTGCCATATTTGGCTTTGCGGCCTGCATCGGCATTGGCCCACTCGTTGAATGATTTTTCAAAGTCTTGCTTACGTTGGATAAAATCGGATGTTTTTGCGGCATACACGTTTCCTAAAAAGTATTTCCATGTATTGGCGAATGAGGCGTAATCACCGGCCAATTGTAATTTGATGGCTTCATCTTTATCCATGTAGCTTTTTTGCACTTTCAATTTTTGTTCCATTACGGAAGCCATCATCGGATAATCGGTACCCACGGTTTTAGAAACGGCATCGGAAGTAAGGTAACGCTGCGTGCGTCCCGGGAAACCCATGATGAAAGAGAAATCATCTTTTTTCACCCCTTTTAATGAAATGGGCAGCGAGTGTTTGGGCGTATACGGTTTGTTGTTTACGGAGTACTCGGCCGGGTTATTGTTTTGGTCGGCATAAATACGGAAGATAGAGAAATCACCGGTATGGCGCGGCCACATCCAGTTATCGGTATCGCCACCGAATTTACCTACCGATTCGGGCGGAGTACCCACCAGACGCACATCGCTGAACACCTGATAAACCATGAGAATGTATTCGTTGTCGTAGTAAAATGATTTTACTTTTCCTTCGTAACCGGGACCTTCTTTGGCCGCATCGGCTTCCAGTTGTTTAATCACGGCAGCCTGTCCTTCGGCTCCTTTTACTTTGGCGGTTACATCTTCCATACGCACCAAAATTTTCACTTTGAGACCTTCTACGTGTAATTCTTTGTCGTGTGAGGCTGCCCAGAAACCGTCTTTCAACCAGTTATTTTTTGTGGTAGAAAGTTCGGCAATGGCATCATATCCGCAATGGTGGTTGGTAAATACAAGTCCTTTGTTCGATACAATTTCGCCCGTACAGAAGCCGCCAAATGATACGATGGCATCTTTCACCGAGGCTTTGTTTACGCTGTAAATGTCTTCAGCAGTAAGCTTACTGCCCATTTGCTGCATTTTACCTTCCAATTGTTTTAAATACAAAGGAAGCCACATGCCTTCATCGGCCCTGGCCGACTGAAACACGAAGAAAACTCCCAACAATATGGCGCTTACCCGTTTAAATGAATGTTTCATCATTATTTAAGTTTAGTGTTTGAAATTATGGCCACGAAAATAACCTTTTAATCCGGCCGGTATTTACTTTTCGACCAAATCAGTGTTTTTTACCGATGAATTTTCAAATATTACTGCTTGAAAATCAGCATATTAATTTTATTTTAATTTGATGCTGATACCATCAAACGCATATACCGCTCCCGGATCTTCAACACTGGAAGTCCAGCTTATGTTTTTATCGTTAACATTAATGGTTTTACCCGAAGTGCCCGATATGGATTTTGGGAAACTGGCTTCTAGTTTGTACGTAAACATCAGGCCAATAGATGCATAAACAGAGTCTTCTGCCGATTGACCCAATGGCCATGTACGGTAAATGAGTTCTTTTTTACTTTTTTGTTCGGCTTTTTTATATGTTGAAGATTGTGCATTTCGGTTTTTGATACCCAATTCTACGTGCGCACTGTTCAATGCTTCTATGTCGGCAAATGAAAAGTTCAGCGTAACTTTATTGGCATCTTTCGTGAAACCTACATCAGATATTCCTTTTACATTTTTTAGGCCGATTGTACTCATTTCTAATTCTGAGAGAGAATCGCCGAGGTTAAAACCTTTCCCGGTACTGTCTAAAGACGACATAAAGGATGAAAATTCAGTTGCATCAATTTCGTATGAAATTGTACCTCCCATTTTAGAATTAAATGCCACGCGCTCAGTAATTGTGCAGCTTGCCAGAATAAAAAGAACAGATAAGAACAGAAATATTTTTTTCATAATGTTAGATGTGAATAGCAAAGGTAGTTTTTGCACCTGAATATAGTGGGTAATTTATTTTTTGTACTTCCTGTTTTTCCATTGATAGTTCCCCGCCAATGCCAAAAGGGCTGTAAACACAATATAAAAAGGGTAAAGAACGGAGGCAGGAATTAAATAAGGAATTAGCCGGTACTGTTTGAAACGCAGCAGAACGGGTAGCAGAATCAGACTGTCAAATAATACCTTTAGAGTAATTATTATCAATGGGTTAACCATACTTTCGTCAACGAAAATGGGGAAACCAATTGCCAGCAGGTAAATCAGATTCAACATTACCACCGACAACGTAAGAATTTTTCCCGCTCCCGAATAGGCTCTTGATTTGGCACCCCAACGTATGCGCCGCTGCAAAAAATGGCTCAGGGACTGATCCCCTTCCGTATGGATACACGAAACGGCCGAACTTAAGAACCGGATACTTTCCGCGCCAAAATGCTTGCGTGTTTTTTCAATGAGAAACACATCATCGCCTCCAGGGAAATCTTCGTTTCCTTTAAATCCGCCAAGGGTTTCGAAGCTCTCTTTTTTTATACCCATGGCCGCGGCATTGGCCATAAAGGGGATGCCCAGTCCCCAAAACGATAGTCCGGAACCGATGAGCGACAGAAATTCGAGATCGGCCATGCCGGCCGCCGGATGGTTTCCGGAATATTGCAGAACCGGTGCACATACAAGATGAGTATCTGATTGGCAGAGTAATTCAAGTTGTTCATTCAGGGCCTGTAGGGTAAAGGTACAGTCGGCATCGGTAAAATGGAGGTATGCGGATTCGGCATGGTTTATACCCCATTGCATGGCGCGCTTTTTGCCTTGTATTTCCTGCGGAAGATGAAGCAGATGAACCCGTCCGGAATGAAATGCGGCTTCGCTCAAGATGTTTACACTTCGATCATCACTATGGTCATTCACTAGGAAAACTTGCCAGTGTGTGCTGTTTTCCACAACCAAGCGGATACTGTTTATTAGACCTGGAATGCTGGCTTCCTCATTCCGGAAAGCAATGATAAGGCTGGCTTCGGGTAAATTTTCGGTTTTAGTACCGACAGATCTTGATTTATAAACCGCCCGCCGCCACCCGAAAAGCATAATCAGGCAGAATAGGGAATAACCAAACAGCGCGGCATATATGAGGATGTCGGAAATCATTTTCTGATGTAAACCTACTAAAAACCGGCGCATAACGCTAAACACCTTTTCTTTTTTTGTGGAAACCGGCAAAGCCCTACCTTTGGGCTGATGGCAAAGCAGCAGGAACGCATTGTATTGGGTATAGATCCGGGCACAAACGTATCGGGTTACGGGGTTATCCGCATACTGGGTTCAAAGCTGGAAGTATTGGATATGGGTATTTTTAAAATGCCGAAGGCCGATGACCATTTCGATAAACTGAAAGCTATTTTTAACGCTACCATTGCTGTAATTGAAAAATTTAATCCGCATGAATTTGCGGTTGAAGCCCCATTTTATGGGAACAATATTCAAAGTATGCTCAAACTGGGCCGTGCCCAGGGCGTTTCGATTGCTGCCGCGCTGAGTAAAAATTTGCCGGTTGCCGAGTATTCACCGCGTAAAGTAAAACAGTCCATTACCGGAAACGGAGCTGCATCCAAAGAGCAGGTTGCGGCCATGCTCAGGCAACTTTACGGCATTACCATTGATGAAAAATACCTGGATGCAACCGACGGATTAGCCGTGGCGGTGTGTCATGCATTTGCGAACAAACTGGAAACCGGCAGCGAAAAAGTAAGCGGCTGGGCTGCTTTTGTGAAGAAAAATCCGGGGCGGTTAACGTAGAATAAGTTTTGATTTTTTTGTAATTATTTTCACTGCTCCTTGCTCTCCCTGCTCCAAGGGATTTTTAATCCCGCGGAGTATAACGCAGGGCAGAGCGCAGCGTCGCACGGAACGAAGTGTAGTATTTACTTCGTGTTCCGCTTTGCTACAGTAATCCGTGTAAATTTTAAATTTCAAAAACAGCGATACACGGATTTCAAATCCGTGTATTAAGCGGTGCGGGATTAAAAATCCCTTACAGCAAAAGTTTTCAAAGCACAGCGTCTCACGGAACGAAGTGTAGTATTTACTTCGTGTTCCGCTTTTCTACAGTAATCCGTGTACATTTTAACTCATCGTGCTCATCATACCCAAGTAAAAGCATAACCCAAATCCCGGTATATCCTTACTTTTTTGTCTTGATACAAAAAAGTAACAAAAAAAGTCAAGGCTGCATGAAACCAGCTAAAAATGACCGCCTTTTGGCTAAAGTCCAAAAACTCGCTTCGCTCAAACAGTTTGGACTTCTTAACGCCAAAAGCCAGCCATTTTCTTAACGCCGGTTTCATGAGGCCGTTTGGTATTTTATTCATGAAAATATTTTTGGCAATAATGTTCAATTTTAAATGATCCCAATTTATTCGTAAATTATTTTTCAATGTAAAATTCAGCGCCGTTAGGTGCGGAATGTTAATAGAAGAATGTGATTTCCAAAGGCTTTTGAGCTTCAGCGAAGATTAGTTTATTTTTTCAAAAACTGGATCACCGTGGGTAACATAAAATTGTCCAATTATGATATTGTTAAAAACATACAATGTACTTTTAATATTACGCATTGTTTTTGCGTACCACATAGAAATAGTAAAACCCAATCATTGTGCCGAAAACCATGACGTTGAATATGTGGTCGTGTGCAAATTCAATCCATTCCGGTTTGTGAAGTGCTAAAAGTGCTAATCCGGTTATGCGGATTATATTCATGACTTGTGTAATGACTATTCCGAAAATAATGGCTATTGTTTTTTTTACCCAGCTTGCAGGGGTAATTAAAATTAACAACGTGTTATAATAAATTAGTTGCATACCCAGGCAGTAATTCCCAACTCCAACGGCATGCACTTGCTCTATCCAGATAGACCGTTCGGTAATATGTGAATTATATCCTAAAACATTCAGGATGGCTTTGCTAATCAAAAGTAATCCTTTTATTACCCACATGTTGAATTCTTCCCAAAGCGCACTCAGTGAAGGGAATATCCGTTGCGCTAGTGGCATTTTTTCTTCGCCTAGGATAAAAAAAATACCTTTCCATGAAAGCCAGATAACGAAAAGTTTAAAAAAAAAAAGAAATAATTTTCGCTCTTTTTGAAAGTCTTTGCTATAAAGCCATTTATTAAAAGTTGATTCAGATTTAGGCATTGCTGGCGCTTTTGATTAAGCACTAAAAGAGAAATTAGTGTTCAATGTAGTTTTGGATAATTCCAATTTGTTATGGTTTTTATTTTTTCAAAAATGCCTCCATTTGTCATCTCTGCTTTTTTCAGAAATAAGTGGTTATTTTTTTTTCTTATTTTGATAATATTTCGCTGCCGCTGCTGTTCCACCTGCTCCAAGCAGTATCCACGACAGTGGGTCTAGCGGTGCACCTGCCGAGGTTGGGGGAGTTGTAGGAGGTGGAGGTGTAGTTGGTGGCGGAATCACCTGTGCGTAAGTAGCTAAACTAAACCCAATGCTCAGTATAGTGAAAAGAAATACATACTTTTTTTGACTGCTATTCATACTTGCTGGGCTTTTGTTATTTTTTAATTAGTTTTTGAACTGTTCTTTCACCTTTAGCTGAGCTTAATTTAATTAGATACATACCAGCCGACAAGGTCTGAGAATTCATCTGAAACTCTTTTGTTCCTTCGGGAATCTGCTGGCTTATTAATGTTTTTCCGCTCATATCTATTACCTGTAAAGTATATGTTTGATCAGTATTGGTAATCATTATTTGTACGACATCTTCTACAGGATTCGGGAATAAGGTAAACGCATTCTCTATATTTCCCGCAATATTGCTTAAATCCAACATAGAAAAGTGAAGACGGAAACGGTCTCGGTTGTCGTTGGCTGCGGTTACAAAAGGATAGGTAAATCCTTCGGTAATCGGTTCGAACACGTTCAGCTTTGTGTCTTCAAGAGTTACCGTGGTATTTTCCAGTGTAATCAGGTCGTTGAAACGGAGGGTGAAAGCGCAAGGAGCAGCTCCGTCATATACTCCTAGAGTTACGGTTTTGGTTTCGTTGTATAAGGGAGCAAACGCGTTAAAGGCCATGTGTTCCTCTTCGGCACGGGTGTAAATTAAGGGTACGTTTATGGCTCCAAATAAGCGGTTGGCTTCCAGCTGACCGTCATAACCGTCTGTGGCTTCTTCGTGGAAGAAGATAACCGTCTGCATATTGCTGGTTTCATTTTCCAGTTCTACGGTAATAAACTGCTCGTAGGGCAGGTCGTAGAAAGTAGGCAAATTGGCAGTTCTGAGTGAATTTGTAGGGGTGTAGTCAAGCTGAGTGGCGCCCGAATTACGGATCTGGAAAGCCTGTCCCACGGCCAGTGTGCTGCTGCTGGTGCTGGGAATAAATACGTTGTTTACGGCATCGTACACCTGTACCTGCGCATCAAATCCCATAGCGGTAAGTTCCGCATTTAATGCCCCGAAGCTAATAGGACTTGGGTATGGATTACTCACCAGGTGCCAGCCTCGGTTGATATTTCCGGAAAGCGGGTCGAAAATCGATCCACCCGAATTTCCAAGACCGGAGTAAGTTAATGAACCATTGTTTATCGAACCGTTGAATGTAAGTGTAGCTCCCGATGATGCCATAGCGCCATACCCTCTTCCGTTGGTTAATGTTGGTGTACCAATGGTATACCAGAGTGACTGGGAACAGCCGAACAAAGGCGTAGCGTTTTCGCGCAGTTCAATTAGTCTGCCCCAAACCGAGGCCGGGTCTAACTGGGTGGCATCGCAGGTATTGAGCGGTGTAAACTGGGTTCCGTATCCGCCGTTTAAGGGAGTAGGGTCAATACCGAAGGAAGCTCTTCCTACGTTGCTTACAGGAGAACCGATATAATGGAAATTGGTTGTGCTGGGCAAAACACGCTCCACACTATAAGAACCTGAACCGGCAAGTGTAGAGCCGCTAGTTTGCACCAGGGCTCCGTTGTTTTGCACGGTAACGAGGCCGTTATTATTCAATTCCCCTGAAACGGTCAGGCTTCCTCCGTTTTGAATAAAAAGGGAAGCGCCAGATTCAATTTCAATGTCTGTTATTGCTTCATTACCGTTTAAAAAGGGCATGAATAGTGCTGTTGCAGATATGATGGCATTATTAACAGGTTGTGGAATTGTTCCTCCGCTCCAGTTGGCTGTTTCATTCCAGTTTGTATTTAAAGCACCTATCCAATTAAATCCGGAGCAGGTTAAATCAAATCCATTGCAATCTTCGTCAATTCCGTTTTCACATATTTCAGAGGCTCCAGGGTAAACGCTATTGTTGCTATCATTACAGTCGCCGCCAGTGGCTATATAACCCGCAGGAGCTCCCAGACAGCTGATTTGAGATACTCCAGTATTGCCAAAACCGTCATTGTCATTATCCTGATAATAGACTACCCCATTGTTAGAGTTGCCTAATGCAAATAAGTTGGAAGAACCTGTACAGACTATGTTTTGTGAATCGCGCACTCTGGGTTGAATTATCGTGTTTCCGGCTAATCCGGTGAATGTATTTCCCGGTTGCCAAGAACTCCCGTTATTGATAGAATACTCGAGCCCCCCCTGGCAATTGGTGCAGGTGGCTATAATTTCTACACTTCCATCAGATTCCGTAGGACAGGAGGCCTGATTAGCATTTACCGTGGTTATGGAAGCAAGACAAGATGGGTCAAATCCGCAGATACTGAACGTTCCTCCTTCTTCACTGTTGTAATTGTAAACCCTGAGATATAGAGTCTGTCCGGCGAGTGATGTATCAGCCACATTCATGGTAGTGGTGAGCTGCGCACAAGCAATTTGGGTGAAAGATCCACATGAACCGGAATATAAAGCAAATTGCGCATTAACTCCCGAAATATTTGTTCTTTGTAGGGTAAGCACGCCTGTTGCCGGCATTACCAGGGTAAACCACACATCACCTCCCTGATAAAAACCACAGGAAGGGTTGGGTGCAACAGATGTGGGTTCAGCAGAGGCGTATGCGTTGGTAAATCCGCTCATTACACAATTGGTTCCGATTGGCAATGCTATAGCACTGGCACAATTATCGTTAACGGGAACCGGCGGTTCCCAGAGGCAAATATTAAATGTTCCGCCTTCCTCGCTGCCGTAATTGTATACCCGGATATACACAGTTTGGCCGGCTAATGCAAGATTATGGTATGTACGGTCATTATCGAGCTGCATACAAAACAACTGGGTAAAGGCTCCGCAGGTTCCGGAGTATACCGCTACCTGAGGATTAATTGTTCCGTTAGAGGTTTCTACGCGTAAAATACCGGAAGCGGGCATAACGGCAGTAAACCACACATCACCTCCCTGATAAAAACCACAGGAAGGGTTGGGTGCAATAGATGAGGGTTCAGCAGAGGCGTATGCGTTGGTAAATCCGCTCATTACACAATTGGTTCCGATTGGCAATGCTGTAGCATTGGCACAATTATCGTTAACGGGAACCGGCGGTTCCCAGAGGCAGATATTAAAAGTGCCGCCTTCTTGGTTTCCATAGTTATAGACCCGGATATAAATCGTTTGTCCAGCTAGTGCGGGATTATTAAAAGTTCGGTCATTATCGAGTTGCATACAAAACAATTGGGTAAAGGCTCCGCAGGTTCCAGAGTAAACCGCTACTTGAGGATTAATAGTGCCGTTGGATGTTTCTACGCGAAGAACACCGGAAGCCGGCATTATAGCCGTAAACCAAATATCGCCACCGCTATATCCCACACAAGTAGGATTAGGTGCTACAGAAGTGGGTTGCGAGGTGGTATAGGCATTTGTAAAATTACTCATACTGCAAGCCGCACCTACAGTAAGCGGAAGGGCATCAGCGCAATTATCGTTAACTGGAACAGGTGGTTCCCAGAGGCAGATATTAAAAGTGCCGCCTTCTTGGTTTCCATAGTTATAGACCCGGATATAAATCGTTTGTCCGGCTAGTGCGGGATTATTAAAAGTACGGTCATTATCGAGTTGCATACAAAACAACTGGGTAAAGGCTCCGCAGGTTCCAGAGTATACCGCTACTTGAGGATTAATGGTGCCGTTGGATGTTTCTACGCGAAGAACACCGGAAGCCGGCATTATAGCCGTAAACCAAATGTCGCCACCGCTATATCCCACACAAGTAGGATTAGTTGCTACAGAAGTGGGTTGCGAGGTGGCATAGGCATTTGTAAAATTACTCATGCTGCAAGCCGCACCTACAGTAAGCGGAAGGGCATCAGCGCAATTATCGTTAACTGGAACAGGTGGTTCCCAGAGGCAGATATTAAAAGTGCCGCCTGCGCTTGTCCCGTATGTATAAATTCTGATATACACGGTTTGACCTGCCAGAGCAGGATTATTGTATGTGCGGTCATTATCCAATTGCATGCAGAAAAGTTGGGTAAAGGCTCCGCAGGTTCCAGAGTATACCGCTACCTGAGGATTTATTCCTCCAGCCGTAGTTTCTACCCGTAAAGCTCCTGATGCAGGCATGACGGCGGTAAACCATACATCACCTCCACTGTAACCTACACAGGTAGGGTTTGGCGCCACACTTGTGGGTTCCGAAGTGGCATTTAATGAGGTGTGGTTTGATAATACACATGACGCGCCCACACTGATTGGAACAGCATTGGAACAATTATCATTTACAGGTGATTGGCTAAAGACCAACCCGCAAGTTAAGAGCGTATATAGTAACGTAAATAAAGAAATCTTTTTCATTATAGAGGGGATTTGATAGTTCAATGTACGAATATGTTCTGAATTGAAAGATAATTTCTCACCCTAAAGGGTGATTTCAAAGATGGAGTATCTTTTTAGTTAATAAAAAAGCCAAAGGGAATCTCTCAACTTGATAGGCCCCCCAATGATCCAATGGATTTATTTTATGTTCCGTTTCGCTACAATAACCCTGCTCCAAGGGATTTATATTCCCGCGGAGAATAACGCACGGCAGAGCGCAGCGTCGCACGGAATGAAGTGTAGTATTTACTTCGCGTTCCGCTTTGCTACAGTAATCCGTGTACATTTTAAATTGTCAAAATAGTCATACACGGATTATAAATCCGTTTATTAAGCGGTGCGGGATTGAAAATTATTGCATGGGCTGCTTTACTTTACAGCATATATTTATATACAATATCCCCAATCGCCATTATCAGGTTTGGGATTTGTTTTTTATAATGGCATTTTTAATAACCGACCAATAGCCCGGCAAGAGTAGTCCTTGTTCATAAAAACCCCTCGATTTGATAAGTTTATGCATTTTGGGGTAATTGTATGAAGGTGCCGCCATAAACAGATGGTGCTCGGCGTGGTAGTTCACATGGAGCGGGGCAAACAGTATTTTTTCGAAGAAATTAGCATATACGGTACGGGTGTTCATGCGTGGGTCGGCGGGGTTGGGACTCATGCTGTGCTCGGCCATGCTGCGCACACGCAGGCTGAACGTGTATGTACTTATCAAGGCACCGAACCAGAGCAAATAAAGCCATCCGGCTCCGCAAAGCCAAAGGATAAACCAAATCAGTACATTTGAAACGATGGGGCCGCCCAAGTTTTTGACAATGAAGAGGAATGAACTTTTAGGCGGTTTTTCTTTCACTACCACACCGCTTAACTGGTATTCCCAGATGCCAGCCTGCATAAATAATAACCCGAAAAAACCTTTGAGTCCGGTGGCACCGAAGAGGTCGCGGAAAAATTTGCGCGCCATACTTTTTTCCGTGGCCGGATATCCGCGCGTGAGGGGTAAATCCGGATCGCCGGCATTGCCCGTAAAAATATGGTGTTCCAGGTGATAGGGCCGGTAACGAACTACGGAATGAAAAATGGGATATGCGCCCAGCCAGTTGCCGATGATTTCATTCAGTTTGCGGGTTTTGAAGAGGGAATAATGTGAAGCATCGTGCATGATGATGGCACAGCCCAATTGTTTGCCGCCGATGATGAAAAGGGCGATTATAATGGTAAAAACATTGGGCCAAAAGCCGGCTAATGCAAAGGCTGCGGCAATCCAAAGCCAGTTGTACAGCACTTCCCAAAGGCCTTTTATGTCTGATTTCTGCAGCAGCTCGCTCATTTCCTCCTCGCTGAGGTAGGTTTTGAGAATCTGCATATACGTGCCCGAATGATTTACTTTTTCTGAAACTTCCATACGAATTCAATGGCCAATTTACTGGTTATTTCCGGATTTTGATGTTTGAGTGGGTAGTAACGTTTAGGTTATTGAACTTGTTTTTGATATGATACCATCCAGCGTTATAAATAGGATTATAAGTATGTTTATAATTACCATACCTTCAAACACTTGTATAACGTGATAGGTAACCTCATTAAACGGATGTTCCTGCCAAAATTGAAAGGGTGATTTTAGCCGGTTAAAGATGAATAGGGTGTTTTCGCCGGCTTCTGCCGGAATACGGGCAAACAGGCCCGAAATAAATCCGAGTATAACAAGCAGGTTGAATAATATCAGGCTTATAATTTCGGGTTTTTTAAAGGCTTGTTTTTTGAATGCTTGTGGCGAAGTGCCCAGTATCCAAATCAAAATAAGGCCCAATCCGCCGCCCAACATATCGAGTACGATATCGTTTATTTCAAAATATTCAACATAATTGGGGTAGAGGTGTAGGTATTGATACAATTCATCGGTAATCATTACGGGAAGTGAAAGTACCAATGCCGGTGCAAAGCGATTAAAAAGCGGGTAAATCAACATAGCCAGCAAAGCATATTCAAATGCATGGATGATTTCTATTTTCATCTCGAGCATCATAAACCAGTGAATCATCAGGAATGCCAGCCATAAGCCGGTTAGGGCAATTTTCAGGGTTCGGAAAGCGGGTATTTTTACTAAACCACGTAGCAGCAGGCCCAACAGCATAACTAAAATAACCGCGCTCACGATTGCCGTATACCGGTTGAAAACCTGTAATCCGATTTCATTTTTGAAAGCCACCACATGCTTTACCGCAGGGTCGTGTAGGAAAATGAGAAAACAACTGTACAGGAATACCAGTAATCCATTAAATGCCTTATGTCCGGCTAACCGGGATATTAACCCGTTTTTGTTTTTCCGGTTTTCAGGGGGCATGTACTTATAACAATTTACTGATCAGCTTTTTCAAACTGCCCAGCGAAACTTTGTTATACGGTGGGTAACGCAGGGGCGCATCGGGCCAGAAGGTACGTTTGAGCACCGCTTTTTTGTGGCTGAAGGTGTCGAAGGAGCTGGTGCCGTGGTATGCGCCCATTCCGCTGTCGCCCACACCGCCAAAAGGCATGCTTTCACCGGTCATGTGCATTACGGTGTCATTTATGCTTACGCCGCCGCTGCTGGTATTTTTGAGAATGGCATCCTGAAAATCGGTATTGTTTGAAAATACATACAAAGCCAGTGGTTTTGCCCGGTCGTTTACATAACGGATAACTTCGGATACTTCGGTAAATTCAATGATGGGCAAAATGGGGCCGAAGATTTCTTCGGTGAGTAAGGCACTGTCGCCGGCCGGACAATCAACCAGGGTGGGTTCAATTTTGAGCGCGTTTTCGTCGGCCCTACCTCCGTGAATGACCGGGGCATTGTTGAGGTAACTTTTGAGGCGTTCGAAATGCCGCTGGTTGATGATTTTACCGTATTCTTCGTTTCCGATGGGATTTTCGCCGTAAAAGCCGTTGATTTCTTTTTTGATGGCCTCGATGAGGGCTGCTTTTACCTCTTTATGAACGTAAAGGTAATCGGGAGCCACACAGGTTTGGCCGCTGTTGATGAGCTTACCCCAGGAAATACGCCTGGCCGCAATGGTAATGTTTATGTCTTTGTCTACGATACACGGACTTTTTCCGCCGAGCTCCAATGTAACGGGGGTGAGGTGACGGGCTGCGGCTTCATAAACAATTTTACCCACGGCAGTACCGCCGGTGAAGAATATATAATCGAATTTTTCTTTTAATAAATCGGTAGTGGCCTCAACGCCGCCTTCCAGCACATACAGGAATCCGGGGTCGAAATTGGGGTTGATGATTTTGGCCAGTATGTTGGATGTGGCGGGTGCTACTTCGGATGGCTTGATGATACAGGTATTGCCGGCTGCGATGGCTCCGGCCAGCGGCGAAATTGCCAGTTGGAACGGATAATTCCAGGGCGCAATGATGAGCGTTACCCCATAAGGGTCGGAATAAATTTTGCTGCTGCCGATGAAGTGAAACAAAGGCGTGGGAACAGATTTTGGCCTGGCCCAGCGAGCCGTATTTTTAATGCAATGATCAATGGGATTGAGCGACATACCGATTTCGGTGGCAAAGGCTTCGAATTTTGATTTACCCAGATCCAGGCGCAGGGCTTCCATGATTTCGGCTTCGTGGCTGTTAATAAGCTCTTTGAGTTTACGCAGCTGCGCGATACGGAAATCAACGTCTAAACTTTGTCCGCCGGCAAACCAGGTACGCTGACGTTTTACGGCTTCTGCGGCTGATATGGCCTGTTTTTCTGCGATGGGAGCTGTTGCTTGCATGTGTTGTATCAGTTTAATATCACTTCGCCGTAAAGGGCATAGTGATCGGATAAGTCGATAAATTTATGGTTACCGAAGGATTTGGAAGTAAATTTATGAATTGTGCGCCGAATGCCGGCAATTTTTTTTGAATTATCGCGAACTAAAATATAATCGAGCGTGCTGCTGGGTTCTCCGAAAAATTTTGCGGCCAAATCGTTTTGGGCATGGTACGAAAAAGCTTGTCCGGCCATGGGCCCGTCAATCGCATTCAGGGTTTTGAGCATGGCCCGGTATTCGGCAGTATCGTGCAGGTTGGTGTTCAGGTCGCCGATGATGAGCAGGGGAAGGCTGTCGGGGACATGGGCGGTGTTTTTAACGAGTTGGGTAAACTGTTTCTGCCGGGTTTCGGGAGCGGGACCCGACTGTACGTGGGTGCCGGCAATCCAGACGGTTTTGTTGTTTTTGCGCAGCGAAAATACATAAGCGCCTTTTCCGCTCATGCAGTCGGAGCCTTTGCAGGCTTTGTATTTTATGAATTGAAGATCCTGGATGGGCAAACGGCTTAAAATCCAGACGCCGGAATTCACTTTGAAAAGGCCTCCGCCGGGCGGTTTTCCGGTACGGTAGGGATAGCTTGTTTGCAGTTGCTGCTCGATACGGGCCCTTGATTTTTTCATGAACGCTTCCTGGAGGATGATGACATCGGCCTGTGATTTTTCGAGTACGGAGCTGATCATGGCAGCCCGTTCAAGCTGATCGGATTTAAAAATAGAGGGCGGAACCATGAAAATGTTCCAGCTGAGAATGCGAAGAGTATCGGTTTGGGCGGCGCTGCTCGGTGCGGAGCAAAACAATAGTGTACTGAAAAAAAGTGCGCAGATGAGCGTGAATTTAAAAAGCCTGAACTGAAAACGGCCTTTACATGCCGCGCGGGATTGCAGCGGAAATTTTTTGGTGTGGAACATTCCCTTTGCGGGTATTTGATTCAAAAAAATTGCAGCGGAAAGCCCGGCCTGAACCTTGGATAGACAAACGGCGGAATTTCGCGCCCAATAATTAATAACGTAAACCTATTTTTTTGTAAATGAAATGCATGAGCCAAGCCGGACCAATAAGCAGAAACTGCAAATCTTTGAGGAAGGAGGGTTTTTTGCCCTCTACGCTGTGGCCCCAGAATTGGCCAATCCAGGCGAGTACAAATACGATGAGCGCAAGCGCCCAGAGCGGGAAGCCGGTGGGTTGGAGCATGATTTCGAGCTGATAGGATAAAGCCAGGCATGCCGCCGAGAATAAAATCATACCAAAGGTAAGGGCCGGCGAAAGGCTGATGTAGTAAAATAAGACCAGGGTAAGTGCAATGAGGGCCACATTGAGTTTGCCGAATTCGTTGGGCAGTTCAACCGGTAATTTGATTGACCAGAGCATGGCCGTGATGGTCCAAAATATAATGGGAACACAAATCCAGTGTACCATTTTGTTGGTTGGATTCTGATGGCTTTCGCCATATTCGAGAAGCAGACGTTCAATTTTTCTCATGTGCTTAGGTGTTTTATGCATACGTTAAAAACAAGCTAAATGTACATATTTTATTTCAGATGTTAGGCATACATACTATTTTCGAAAAAAAATTACCATGCACCGTTTTTTTACCTTTTTGCTCCTGCTTTTAACGTCTTCGCTTTTTGCCCAGAAAACCAAAAAGTATAACCCGGACTTGTCGTACATACGTGTTGACAGCATACAGATTGTACGCGATAATTTTGGGGTTCCGCATATTTATGCGCCCACCGACGCCGAAGTTGCATACGGATTGGCCTGGGTACAGTGTGAGGATGATTTTGCCACCTTGCAGGATTTTTTACTCATCATAAAAGGGTTTTCGGGACGCAAAAGTGGTATTGAAGGAGCCAAGCTGGATTATGCGGTGGGTATGCTGCGTACCCAAAAATTGGTTGAGGAGGAATACGAAAAACAGGTTGACCCCAAGATGCAGAAATACCTGCGGGCTTTTGCGGCGGGAGTGAACCGTTGGGTTGAACTGCATCCGGATGAAGTGCTGATTAAAAAGGCGTTTCCGGTAACGGAGTTTGATTTGGCTGCCGGCTTTAACCTGGGCCTGAGTTTGATGACCGGGGTACAAGATGCCTTTACCAAGATATTAGAGAATAAACTGCCTCCGCCTTCGCAAAATCCGCCAAAGGGTTCAAACGCCATGGCGGTGCACGGTTCTAAAACCAGCGACGGGAAGAACTACATAGCCATTAATTCGCATCAGCCACTGGAGGGTATCATGAGCTGGTATGAGGTGCATCTGGTTAGCGGAGAGGGCATGAATATTCTGGGCGGTGCTTTTCCGGGTGCCTGCATAATCGGCCACGGCGTGAACGAAAACATTGCCTGGGCACATACGGTTTCCTTTCCTGATTTGAAGGATTACTACAAGCTGGAAATGCATCCGAAGAAAAAAGACTATTACCGTTTTGACGGGCAGTGGATAAAGCTGGAATCGGAGCGTATTCCGCTGCGCATCAAGTTTCCGAAGAGTAAAATACGTTTAACCGTTGGGAAAAAGGGGTACTGGAGTAAATACGGACCCACACTGAAAACGGACCATGGTGTATATTCGTTCCGCCTACCCACCTTTGGGAAATTGGGGGCTCCCCAGCAATGGTTTGAAATGGGAAAGGCCGGCAATTTAACCGAGTTTAAAGCTGCGCTGCAAATGCAGAGTGTGCCCTGTTTTAATATTGTTTATGCCGACCGGTTTGACAGCATTATGTACATATCAAACGTAACGGTACCGGTGCGGAATCCGAATTATGAATGGGATAAAACCCTGCCGGGCGATACGTCGGCCACGTTGTGGAACAGTTTTCAGCCGGTTCATAAATTGCCCCAGGTGGTAAATCCGGATTGCGGGTATGTGTTTAATGCCAATAATTCTCCTTTTTTATGCACCCACCCGAATGATAATCCGAACCCGGATGATTACGACAAAACCATGGGTACCCAAATTTTTCATACCAACCGGAGTAAGCGTTTTGAGGATTTATTTGCCGAGAAATCGGCTGACGGAAACATTAGCTGGGATGAGTTTGTGGCCATAAAATATGACCGTCAGTATCCGGATACTTTTCAATTTCCGGTAATTGTGGATGGCATTCTGGATAGCGATCCTGCAAATTATCCGGAAGTGAAGGAAGAATTGGAACGCATACAGCGCTGGAATAGACGGGGCGATACCAATAATATTGATGCCTCTTTATTTGTGATGACATTACATTATATTTTAGAGTCGAACGGGGGCATTGATCTTACGCTGCACCATAAACCACTGATAAAAGATTCGGTTATAATCAGCTCAATTAAAATGGCCCGAGATTTTTTGATGAAACATTACGGCACCCTGGATGTACCGCTGGGTAAATTACAGCGTATTCGCCGAGATGATGTGGATTTACCACTTCCGGGTCTTCCGGATCTGGTAGTGGCTATGTATTCCAGTCCGAGAGAAGACGGAACGATGGCCCCGAGGGCCGGAGAGAGTTATATCATGATGGTAAAAATGGGCAAAGAAGGCCCGGAAATTTCTACCGTAAATGCGTATGGTGCCAGTTCAAGAAAAGGCGATAAGCATGCCACCGACCAAATGAGAATGTTTATTAACCACGAAACCAAACCCATGACTTTGGATTGGAACGAGGTGAAAAAGAACGCGGTGCGGATTTATAACCCAAGGTAGGGGTTGGTTGTTGGTTATTGGGTTATAGGCAGGAGGCAAAAGGCAATAGGCAATAGGCAGGAGGCAATAGGCAATAGGCAGGAGGCAATAGGCAATAGGCAGGAGGCAATAGGCAATAGGCAAAAGGCAATAGGCAAAAGTTATTGGGGTTTAATCCTTGTTCAAACGGTCAACATTATTTAGGTATTTACATCTAAATACTCAATACTAACTACTAAATACCAAAAAACAAGGATATCCAATCACTTGAAATATCCTTGTTTGAATTATAAGTTTAATTTGTGCTTCTTCTAGTTCCGGGTAGAAATGTACTGAGACAAATCGGTAGAGTAGGAACTGAACTGGAATTTATCGAATGTTTTGAAGTAGTTTGGTTTGTCTACCACAAAATCATAACAGTATTTGGCTACATCCAACTTATAACTGTCGAAGCTCATGAGGCCCAATAAATCGGCTACTTGCTCAGAGTTGAAGCCGGCCGTGCGGGCAGAACTTTTAATCATGCTGGCCTTATTGCTGTCGAAGCTTTGTTTGCGGATGGTTTCTCTGTACTGTGCAAACGTAGCCGGATCCATTCCGATGGGTAAAACCGGTTGCTGCGGATTGTTCCATTGATTGTTCGGATTGTTTGGCCATTGCTGATTCGGATTATTCCACTGATCGTTTGGATTATTCCATTGATTGTTTGGATTGTAATTCCAGTAACCATACCAGAAATCATTCGCCTGTTGGTTGTTCTGCATGAGCGGTACCTGCTGTAGAATGGTAATGCCACGCATGTTTCTGAATTCAGCCACCGTGCGGCTGTTGTTATAGATGCTTAACACGGAACGGTAAACATTTACACCGTTACGTTGAACAAATACCTCTTTTACGCCCGGACGTAAGTCAAAAAAGCGGAATTTGCCGGATGCATTGGTGATAATCTGATCATCAATCCGTACCGTGTAAATTCCGGGTTCGTAGATGCGCAGGAAAAATTCAGCATTACCAAAAAAATAGTTGCCGGCCTGTGCCGCGAACCCTGCCAAAATGAAGACGATTGTAAAGATGGGTTTCATTTGAATTTCTCCTTTCTTTTTTACTGTATCAAATGTAAACCAAACAATGTGCCGGCTGTTTCTTTTTTGGATAAATTAGTTTTAAATTATTCATAATCAAACGGATAATTTTTAATTATGTATCCTGAATCGCAATCAGTATGTTTGTAAAAATGCTTGAATATGTACAATGAACCAATGTTAAAACCGGGAGCCCTGAAAGGCAAAACCGTACTGGTAACCGGAGGCGGAACGGGTTTGGGCCGTTCCATGACCAAATACTTCCTTGAATTGGGAGCCAATGCCATCATAACCAGTCGCAAGGCAGATGTATTAACGGCCACTGCTGCCGAACTGGAAGCCGAAACCGGTGGAAAAGTGTTGGCACTGGCCTGCGACGTGCGCGATTACGCCGGCGTAGAGGCTGTGATAGCCAAAGGAATTGAAACCTTTGGTCAGATTGATATCTTGGTTAACAATGCCGCCGGAAATTTCATCAGTCCTACCGAAAGATTGAGTAACCGTGCCTTTGACAGTATTGTGGATATTGTGCTGCGCGGTTCATATAATTGTACGCTGGCCCTGGGTAAAATATGGATTGACAACAAGCAGCGTGGAAGCATGCTGAATATTGTTACCACGTATGCCTGGACCGGTTCGGGTTATGTGGTTCCTTCGGCTTGTGCCAAAGCGGGCGTATTGGCCCTTACCCGCTCATTGGGTGCCGAATGGGGTAAATATGGTATACGGGTAAATGCCATCGCACCCGGTCCATTTCCTACCAAAGGGGCCTGGGACAGACTTTTCCCCAAACAATTTGCCGATACGATTGACCCAGCCGCCCGTGTACCGCTGAAACGGACCGGTGAACATCAGGAATTGGCCAATCTGGCTGCTTACCTGGTTTCGGATTATGCATCGTACATGACGGGCGAGGTGGTTACCATTGACGGCGGCGAATGGCTGAACGGCGCGGGTGAATTCAACTGGTTGGATGAGGCCACCACAACAGAAATGTGGGACCAGATTGAAAGTATGATCCGTTCATCGGCCGGAAAGCCCAAAGAATAAGGGAAACCGGTATTTTTAACGAAGCTTTACCGCTTTGCTAACAAACCGTTTTGCCTAATCAAACGTTATTTGCATGTATGAAAGCTATTTTATTGAACGGGCTCTCGCTAATTTTAATGGCTATTCCCGGATGTAAATCGGGCGCACAGCCCACGCAGAAAGTAATGGATATGAGTGAAAAAGAAATAACATCGGTAAAAACCGATACGGCTACTTTTGGTGCCGGCTGTTTTTGGTGTGTTGAAGCTGTTTTTCAGGAACTGGATGGTGTAATGAGCGTAAGCAGCGGATACATGGGCGGAGCCGTAAAAAATCCTACATACAAAGAGGTATGTACAGGCCAAACAGGGCATGCAGAAGTGGCCCGCATTATTTATGATCCGGCTAAAATCAGTTTTGCCGATTTGCTGGAGGTATTCTGGAAAACCCATGACCCTACTACGCTGAACCGGCAGGGTGCTGACGTGGGTACACAATACCGTTCGGTAATTTTTTATCATTCTGAAGAACAAAAAACAGAAGCCGAATCGTACAAGAAAAAATTGGACGAGTCGGGGGCATGGGATAAACCTTTGGTAACGGAAATTAGTCCGGTTGAGATATTCTACGAAGCCGAAGACTATCACCAAAATTATTACACGCAAAACGGTGATGCATCTTATTGCCAGTTTGTAATACGCCCCAAGATGGATAAATTCAGAAAAGCGTTTGCCGATAAACTCAAAAAATAAAAGGCTTTTTTCGGAAAGATTAGTTTTAAAAAAACGGCCCGTTTGGGGTCGTTTTTTTTCTGCCTTATTTTTGGCTTCATACATTCAAAACCGGGTTTCGTGAAAAGCCAACCTAATTTTGCTAGGATTGTATCCTACTTCCTGTTTCTTTTGTTTTATATTCACATCCTAAAATAAAATTGAATGAAACGTATTCTGTTTTTCCTATTACTTGTTTTTCTTGTATTAGGAATTCATGCCCAAAATGCTTGGGTTACGGCGGCTTCGGGCCTACGCCTGCGCGAAACGGCATCACTTTCGGCAAAAGTGATGGTGGTAATTCCATTTGGCCAAAAAGTGCAGGTGCTGGAACGTACCAAAACCAGTACGGAAGTAGAAGGTATTGAAGGCGTTTTGGTAAAACTGAGCTGGAACGGTAAAACGGGTTATGCTTTTGATGGATTTCTTTCTGAAATTGAACCGAAAGACATACTCAAAATTACCGATGCATGTGCTATTTTTAAAACAATGGACGCCAAAGAACTGGCCAAGTTTGAAAAAATGCCCGAAGATGAAAAAGCCGAAGTAGGTTCAGATATCGGCTACTATGCCATGACTGCCAATGACTATTTAAAATCGAAGAAAATTAAAACGATAACAACCGATAAACGCTTCCTTCGTCTTGAAGGTCCGGATGGCAAGTTTTACTTTTTTGATTGTTATAAACGCAGTTGTCTGTGGGAAGTTATATTATTCAAACCCGGAAAAGCACCTTTGGTAATGACTACGGTTGATTTTTCGGCCGGTAATGAAGAAAAGGCTGCGGCCTATTTTAAATGAAATAAAGAATAAAATTAAATTTATATACCATGAAAAATCTGACATTGCTGTTTTTATTTTTCGTTTTTACCCTCGGATTAAGGGCTCAAACCACCATACGCACCAATACCAGTGAAGATTGGGATTACTGGCGCGTGACCGGGGATGTATCGGCTACCTTGCGCACCAATACCAGTGAGGATTGGGACTACTGGAATCTGGAATTGGGCTCTGATAGGGTGGTTATTCGCACCAATACCAGCGAAGATTGGGATTATTGGCAGTTAAAACACAACGGAAATACGGCCACTTTACGCACCAATACCAGCGAAGACTGGGATTACTGGCAACTGAAATATGAAAGCAGAACCCTTACCTTGCGCACCAACACCAGCGAGGATTGGGATTACTGGAGAAGTTCAGGTTCTTTTTCATGCAGCATACGCACCAATACCAGTGAAGATTGGGATTACTGGCGTATTTCTGAAAATATTTCCAGTTTGGGTGTATTTGAAAAAGCAGCCCTTGTTTTTGTTCCGGTCATTTCGGCCGTCATTCTTAAAAAAGGCTGATTTTAGTCTTGGGCTTCGTCGGCTTGTTCTTTTCCGGCCTCGCGTTCACGGCGTATTTGTTCAATCAGCCGATTCACTTTGTTCATATTTTCAGAACTGTTGATAGTGTATACTGGCGTAAGGCTTGTTTTTTCGGGCATATTCTCAATATGCATGGTGCTGGTAGGGAATGCAAACCTTATTTCCAATAATTCGGCAAGACGGATAATATCCAACATCAGTTCCTGCCTTGACTCCAGCTCAAGATTAAAGTCTTGGGTTTTGAAATAACAACTGCAACGAACGGTTAACGATGAAGCATCAAAATTGTGTAAATGAGCCTGAATCGTTTCTGTGTTTACCAGCGGATGGATGTCCATGAGTTGCCTCACTCCGGCAACAAATTGGGAAATTAACTCGGGCGGCGTATCGTATGTTACTCCTAAATTAAATTTGTACCGGCGTTGTACACGCATCCCCAAATTGTTAATTGCGGCATCGGCCAATTTTCCGTTCGGAACGGTAATCAGCGAGTTGTCGAAGGTACGGATGCGCGTGCTGCGTAGGCCAACTTCCTCAACGGTTCCCTCAATATTGTCAATAGATGGAATAAAAATATGGTCTCCGATTTGGAATGTGCGGTCGAGGAGGAGCATCATAGAACCGAATATGTTTTTCACCGTATCCTGGGCAGCAAAAGCCAAGGCCAAACCACCGATGGATAAACCGGCGAGCAATGCGGTTAAATTCACTCCGGTTAAACCCAGTACAAGCAAAATGGTACCCAGAATAATGATGGCTTTAGCCAATTTTCGAGCCAAAGGGATGAGTTGGTCATCCAACGTTGAAACGGTATTTGCAGCAATTTTTGCGGCAATTAATGAAATAACGTCAACCACCCGGTAAAGCATATATCCAAAGAATACCGCTTGTGCTATGCCTGTAATTAAAAGAATACTTGAATTAAATCCCAACGGAAGTAATAAAAGCGGATATAACATTCGGATAAACCTTACGGCCATTAACAAACTGAAAAGTTTGGCAAACGAGCTTACAATTTTAACCGATTTTTCGTTCTGTACAATTCTGCGTTGGGTTACGGCTTTTACTAATTTTTTTGAAATATAATACGTGATAAAATAAAGTGCCGCCGAGCCAAATAAAATGAGAAGCAAGCCTATCCATTGCCATTGCTCATAACCTAGAAACACTCCATTTCCTAATTTTTTTAAATAAAATGAAATCGTCTCGCTGCCTCGCGGGAAAACGCTTTTGTACAGGTCGGGGATATGCTTAACAGTTTCTTGTGAGTAATACCATTCATTGCCTACTTTTTGAAGGTATATTTTTTTATGGTTTTCAAATGGATAATACACATGTTTTCCGGAAACGGTATCGATAAAGTTCGGGTCATTGCTGAGTAAATTGGTATCAACGGCAATACCGTATGCATCCATTACTTTTTTGAGTTGTTCGGCCAGCCGTGGTGCTTCATTTGTTCCCGCTCCGTATAGGGTTTGTCCTGCTTTTGCCGGTTTGTAATTGTCTAGCCTCAGGTTTGACTCATGTTTGAAAATGGTGGCTGCGGGTGTTTTCTGGTTTTGTGAAAATACAGTTCCGCAATATAAAATGGTAATTGCAATAAATGAGCTTATAAGGTGGATACTATTTTTCATGTTGAATGGTAGATTTTGTGTTTGAATGAAACAAACGTTGCTACTTTTTTGATTTATTTTTTCTCAAATTACCTATCCGGAAAAGGGCATATCCGCATACGGCAACCGGCATCAGGCAAATCATAAACATGGTTACGGACATGATCCCCGAGTAAATAAACGGATTGGTATAGGTGGCTTTTTGGTTTTCCATACGTTCGCTGTAGGCTGCTTTCTGGGTTTCATCGCTGATTTTTGCCAAGTTTTCAGTAACAAATTTTTCATTGGCTTTAACAAGGTAATCTGGTTCAACAATTGTATAAAAAACAATATTCCCAATAAAAAATATACCAACACTGATTGCAGCTGTTAAAACGCCGGCTTTCACCAATTGCCCAAATTTAGTTTCAGGATACTTACGGCTAATCAAAATCATGGCCACCACAGCTCCGGCAGAAGCAAGCAACATGATGCCGTAGCCTAGGTTTTCGGCTCCCGTTTGTGCATCTTCCAAAATTAAGGCCGGGCCAATTACGGCACTCAACAATACTAAACCGGATAAAATTCCGAGCGGAAAAATAATTTTATTCATGCGTTGTTATATTAAATGTTGCGGCTCGTTTTAATCGGTCGTTGATGGCATCTGCCATTTCGTGGCCTGTTATGTATGCTGAAACAAGCAATTCGGGATTTCCGGCATCGGCTTCGCGAAGCATGGCGTAAAATTTACGGGCCGCCTCACTATAGTTTGCATCAGCAGAAAAGTTAAGTTCAAGCGCTTCTTTTCCTTTTAAATAGGATAAATTGGTGCCAAACCGAAGCAAGGTAAACGGCGTGTTCAGAATTTCTTCACTGATATCTTCTTCGCTGTTTATGAGTACTAATTTTTTCCGCGGTGCATAATGCACACTCAGTTGTCCCGGAGCTTTTGGATTTCCCGAAACGTTTATTCTTTCGGATATGGGACCCGTTACTTTTTCGATCGCTGATTTAGCTAAACTTCCCCTTCGCAGGATTTGCGGTTCGCCATTTTCAAATCCAATGATGGTACTTTCTAAACCCATGGCGCATGGGCCGCCATCGAGCGTATAATCAACGCGGTTTCCCAAATTTTCCATGACATGTTCGGCTGTGGTCGGACTGATGTAACCAAATGGGTTGGCACTGGGGGCTGCCAATGGAAAAGGCAACGCATTTAATAACGCTAAACTTAATGGATGATTTGGCACACGAAGGCCTACGGTTTCCAGTCCGGAGCTTACCACATACGGAACCGTATTCTTTTTTGGAAGAACCAGCGTAAGCGGTCCGGGCCAGAATGCTTCTGCCAGTTTTTTAGCCATTTCCGGAACTTCGCTTGCCAGCGCAAATGCGGCTTCCATATTGGCTACATGTAAAATCAGCGGGTCAAAATCGGGGCGGTTTTTAGCCTTGAAAATGGAAAGGACAGCTTCTTCGTTTAAACCATTGGCGGCCAATCCGTATACAGTTTCTGTGGGAATGGCAACCAACTTACCAGATTTGAGTAAGTCGGAGGCGTATTGAATATCTGTTCCACATGCTTGATTCACGCTGCAAAGGTATCACAGTTTAATTTTTTGTGATACTTTTTGAGAGGGTTTTTCAACAATCAGATTGAAAACAAGAGCGAATACAACGGAAATCAGTAACGCGCCAATAAATAAAAGCTCACTGAATTCATAGATACCTTTATAGGTGAACATCAGGAAAATACTTCCGCTTAGTCCATGTGTAAGGTATAGCGAGTAGGAAATTTTACCGAGCCGGGTTCCTAATCCAAAATTAAAATCGGGCAGGCAAAGCAGCAGAAAGGCAATACAAGCCGTAAGCATTATTTCGTGCGTATTTCCGGTATACAAAAGTCCTCCGCAGAGCAGGGCATATAATAGAAGTTCAAACCGATTAATAAATCCCGAACGAAACAAAAACAACGCCGTACCAAAACCAAATAAAGCCGAATAGAACAGTACAAATCGGTTATCAGTTACCCAAATAGCCGATAGGAGGAACGCAATAAAAGAAAGATGCCTTATCCAGCGGCTGCCATACACCCAAAGCGGAAAAATAAGTGCACAGAGAAGGTAAAACTGAAATTCAATGGCCAAAGTCCAGAAAATGATATTGTACCATTCGGTTCCTTCTATGAAGGGCACCAGGTAAAAGGCATTGGCAAATAACTGTTTGATGTCAATGGCAAAATCTAGTCCCCATAGTTTTGCAAAACAATAGCTCATGGCCAGGGTGAGGAAAATAGTAGCCAGGTATGGAGGTTCAATCCTTAACGAGCGTTTACTGATAAAACGCAGGAATTTTGAATATTGATAGGCACCTTTATGCATGGCCAATGGAATCACAAAACCCGAAATCACAAAGAATACATATACACCCAAATAACCATGTTTACCTACTTCCTGAATCCAATGTCCGGAAGGGAAGAGGGAGCCGAAGTTATTTTGGTAAAGGGAAAAATGATAAACACATACCATTAGTGCGGCCATTCCCCTCCAAGTATCTATTCCGGTGTAAAAAGTTTTGTTTTCTTTTTTCATGGCTAAGCACAAAGAAAAGGAATTGCGTGTATTTTTCGTTTCTAAGGCAATGAATCTTATTTTTGTGCCTTTATTGATTTTGAGTACATGAAACTTTCACATAATTATCTGCAATCTTTATTGCCTATTGCGCTTTCTCCGGAACGTACCGCCGAAATTTTAACCGAATGCGGTTTAGAGGTGGAAGGTATCGAAAAATATGAAAGCATTCCCGGCGCTTTGCAGGGACTTGTGGTTGGTCATGTGCTTGAAAAAGCTAAACATCCCGATGCTGACCGCCTCAGCTGTACAAAAGTGGACGTAGGCGAGGGCCGTGTGTTGGACATTGTTTGCGGTGCGCCTAACGTTGAAGCCGGCCAAAAAGTAATCGTGGCTACGGAGGGTACCATGCTTTATCCAACGGAAGGAGAACCTTTTGTAATCAAAAAATCAAAAATCCGCGGTCAGGCTTCAGAAGGGATGATTTGTGCCGAGGATGAAATCGGGTTGGGAAAATCGCATGAGGGCATTAAAGTGCTTCCGGCCGAATTACCCGTGGGAATGCCCCTTGCCGACTATTTTAATGTTGCCGTAGATTATACCATCGAAATAAACATTACGCCGAATCGCCCGGATGCGGCCTCCCATCTGGGTGCTGCCCGCGATATTATGGCCCGTTTGCGCCTGGAAAACCCGGAATTAAACCTGAATTTGCCTTCGGTAGATTCATTTTCGGCAGAAACCGGAAATTGTCCCATCCAAATTTCAATTGAAAATGATGCGGCATGTAAACGTTACGGCGGTATTTATCTGAGCGGTGTAAATGTGGCCGAATCTCCCGAATGGCTCAAAAACTTTTTAAAAACGGTTGGTCTGCGCCCCATAAATAACGTAGTAGACATTACCAATTTTGTATTGTTTGAAACGGGTCAGCCCCTGCATGCTTTTGATGCTGCTAAAATTACCGGAAATAAAATCAGCGTAAAAAACTGCGCTGAGGGCACATCTTTCATTACACTCGACGGAGTGGAACGCAAGCTTTCGGCCGATGATTTAATGATCTGCAATGCTTCGGAGCCTATGTGCATGGCCGGTGTTTTTGGAGGAGCCGACTCGGGTGTAACCGAAACAACCACAGCCGTGTTTCTGGAAAGCGCGCGTTTTGAACCTTCGTTTATCCGCAGAACAGGAAAAAGACATGGCTTAAAAACAGATTCATCGTTCCGTTTTGAGCGCGGAACCGATCCCAACGGTACTGCTTTTGCCGCTAAAAGGGCCGCATTGCTCATGAAAGAAATCTGTGGTGCAAAAATTGAATCCGATTTTCAGGATATATATCCGGAACCCTTTGCCGAACGCAATATTTTACTCCGTAAATCGGTACTCAGCCGGGTAACCGGTTTGGATATTCCGGATGCCGACGTACAGCGCATTTTGGAAGGTTTGGGCTGTGAAATACGCAGCACCGATGCGGAAGGATTTAGGGTTTGGGTGCCTTTGTTTAAAACAGATGTAACCCGCGAAATAGACCTAGTTGAAGAGGTGATCCGTATTTATGGGTATGATCGTGTTCCGATGCGCGGAAATGTAACGTATACACAGCCCGAAGTAAAAGGCGAAAGCAAACGCTATGCCTTTTACGCTAAACTGGCTAACCAGTTAGCCGGATTGGGTTTCAATGAAATTTTAACGAATTCACTTGTCCATTCAAAATACACCGAACTTACCGGTTTACGTGCCGAAGCGGACGTGAAAATTCTGAATCCGATCAGTGCAGAGCTCGACGTACTGCGTCAGAGTTTGCTTGGAAGCGGTTTACAGGTTGCTGCGTCTAATATCAACCGCAGAAATAAAGATTTAAAATTGTTCGAATTCGGAAAGGTATACAGCCGAAATCCGGAGCTTCAATCAGATAAAGATTCGCCACTAAGGCCCTTTGCCGAAAAAGAAATGCTGGGCTTCTGGTTCAGCGGAAATGAGCAGGCCGAAGCATGGAACATACCGGGTAAAGGTGTTGATTTGTACAGCGTAAAAGCAGCGCTTGAGGCTGTGTTTAAGAAGGCTGGAATTCGTGAAAAAATAAGTTCTGAGCCCGAAACCCATCCGGCCTTTGTAGATTCTTTTGTGCTGAAAGGTTCAAAAGCCGGGGTAATTGGCCGTGCCGGAAAAGTGAAAGCATCCGTTTTGAAGGCCTTTGATATTAAAGTGGATGTATACTATGCCGAGTTGGAAGTTCAGCAATTATTTAATTCCGCAGGAGCTGAGAAAACAGTGTTCAAAGACATTCCGAAGTTTCCGTATGTGCGCCGGGATTTAGCGCTGTTGCTTGATAAATCCGTTCAGTATGCCGATTTGGAGACTGCGGCACGTAAAGTTGAGCGCAGCTTGCTTAAGGAGGTAAACCTGTTTGATGTGTATGAAGGAAAAAATTTACCCGAAGGGAAAAAATCATACGCAATTAGTTTTATCTTGCGTGATGATGAAAAAACATTAACCGACGACATCATCGAAGGGGTAATGAAACGCATCATTGAAAGCTTTGAAAAACAATTTGGAGCCAGTCTACGACAATAAATTTATGCTAAAACAGGCAGTTTCTTTTTCTACCTTCTTTCTCCTGTTTTTATGTGGTTCGGCGCAGGTTAACTTTAATTCGGATGACCGCCGGTTTATTGAATATTATGGCGGTCAGAACCAGCCCGTGTATTATTCGTTCAAGGAAGCACTTGCTAAAAGCAAACATGTGATCAAACTTTCCTGTAAAGACCAGTACATGGGTAATAAGGTAAATAAATTTGCCAAGTTTGTGAATGTGCAGGTAATGGTGCTGGAAAACAACGGAATTGCCGATTTGCCTGCTGAAATGGGTATGATGAAAAATTTATTCATTTTTTCATCCAAACGCAACAAAATTATTTACATAGATCCTGCCATTTCAAGTTGCAGCAGCCTGTTGTATATGGAACTGTACAATACCAAATTGGATTCACTGCCAAAATCCATGCAGGGATTGCGCAGTTTAGAATTGCTCCGTATTGGCAATAATGAGAGCGATACCTTGCGTTTACCCGAGGAATTAACCTACTTGCGTGGCTTACGTGATTTACAGTTGTTTGATTGTAACATTTACCGTTTACCCGCCAATATGCAGAATTTTGATGCCATGGAGCGGCTGGTCTGCAACAGTTGCCAATTAGACAGTTTGCCGGCCAACTTAGGTTATATGCCGCGGCTGAAGCATTTAGAACTGAACAATAATCGTATTGTTGTTTTGCCTTCCAGCATATCAAAGCTCAAAAATTTAGAGTACTTGAGTCTGCGAAACAACAAACTGAGTGATTTGCCTGAATCGCTTATTTGGCTTACTAAGCTTCAAACATTGGATATCAGGGGGAATATGATCTCTGCCCAGACCCTTGAAATTTTGCGATTATCCTTACCGAATTGTCGCATTATTAAAGATTCTCCGCCCCCCAAAAAGTGATATTTGAAAATTATTCAGTATTTTAGTTCCCGATTGAAAAAACACCATGTACACTTTTGTATGAAAAAATTTTTATTAATGGCGGCTTCAGTGGCTGCTTTTACAACGGGCTTTGCCCAAGGAAACCAATGTCCGGGCTGTGTGATTAACATGAGCTGCACTGGAACTGAACCAACGCTTTGTCCGACAACCCTACCGGATGGCGTTCAGGGTCAGGCCTATGATCAGGACTTGACCTTTTTTCTACCGCTTACCTTTACGGATGCGGGTTCTGGTACTACGGTAACCATGCAACAAATTGTAGTAACCGGAATTTCCGGAATGCCCCAGGGTTTATTCTGGACCACCAGTTCGCCTACGAATACCTTTGTGGTGACTTCGGACCCGAATACGCAGCGCGGCTGTGCTAAGGTGTGCGGTACACCGGCAATCCCCGGTTCATTTAATGCCACGGTTTCGGTTCTGGCCACGGTGCAAACCATCATTGGGCAACAAACCGTGCCTCAGTCATTTGTACTGCCTTTAACTATTTTGCCGGCCGCCGGCGGAAATCCCTATTTCTCTTTCAACCCATCAACGGGTTGTGGCTCAGCAGATGTAACGTACGAAGCATTACTTAGCTTAAATAGCCCGCAGGTAACCGAATGGGAATGGGATTTCGGTAACGGAACAACCGCTACAGGCCAAAATCCAAGTCCGGTGAATTACAGTGCACCGGGTGAGTATTACCCGCAACTGACAACTAATGTGTACAACCATGTATTCAATGCACTTACCGCTAACATTACCGGTGGCTGGTGGTGCGGAGATTTGGAAGAATTGAATTGTGGAAACGGCAATGCCGATTTAACCTTCAACCTCACGCATGGCGGTTCGAGTTACATTTCTTCGGAAGTGGCAAATACAATAAACCCAAGTTGGAATAATTTGGGTGTTGTACTCAGTAGTTTAACTATTGGTATTCAGTTTACTGAAGTTGATAATGGTCCTCCATTCGGAAGCCCCAGTGATAATGGTGGTAGTTTTGCTTTTGTCATTCCAGGTCCGGGTACCTACAATTACTCCACTACGGCGGTTACTTCTGGCGGAGGTGGTGTAAACGGAACCTTTACGGTAATTAAACAACTGTTTGACTCATACGTACAAACCGATACAGTTACTATATACAACTTGCCGCCCATGGCCACTTTAACTTCATCATCGGGCTCATTCAATATGTGTTCAACACAGCCAATTACCCTTTCTACGTATGGTGGCCCGTATCAGTATGAGTGGTTCTTAAACGATACTTCACTCATTGTTGGTGCGGTTGATTCCAGCTATACATTGCCAGATCCATTCAATTATCCGTATACAGCTAATTATAAAGTGAAAATTATTGATACGCTTACCGGTTGTGCAACTATTACACCAAACGTCTCAGTAACTATCGTTGACGGTATTCCTGCTCTGTTTGCTAATGGTGGAGCAACATACATCAATGGAGTACTGGGTTCTGCATACAGCGGCTTTGCCAGTTATCAGTGGTTGTTGAACGGAACGCCATTGGTTCCTTCAGGCCAGACCCAATCTTACACGCCTGTGGTTAACGGCAGTTATTCCTTAGTTATTACTAACAGCAGTGGCTGCTCTGATACCTCAAATGTGATAAATATATTCAATGTGGGAATTGAGGAAGTGGGTGTGTTTAATAATTCAATATCTATTTATCCTAATCCGGGTAACGGCTTGTTTACCATTAATATGGAACTTGAAGCCTTATCTGATGTAACGATAAATTTGATAGACTTAACCGGTAAAACGGTTTATTCTGAATCATTGGGAATGAACAATGGCAACATTACCAAAACGGTTGATGCAAGCCATCTTTCTTCCGGTGTGTACACAGTTCATATTGTAACTGAAAAAGGAACCGCCAGAAGAAAATTAATTATTCGCTAGGCCATTTTTATCAAACTTTTTGAAGGCTCCGGAATTTCCGGGGCCTTCTTTTTTAAATGCAGTATATTTGCGTCAAATTATACACATGAAAGCAAAACTTATATATGCTTTAAGCTTATTGCTCAGTTTAGGTGCAATGCAGGAAGTATCCGCCCAGTGCGGAACCTGTAGCCCCGATGTAAACTGTTTCCAACCGGGAGGTACACAATGTCCGCCTTCGGGTCAGGCTCCGCCTATGTATCTGAATAATCCGTATTCAACTGTGGTTACTTTTGATATGCCGCCCGATACGAATGTGTCACCCATCGGTGTGGTTGAGATTGTAAACGTGCAATATGCGTCCATTACCGGTTTACCCATTGGTATAAACTGGTCCTGCAATAGCCAGGCCAATGGCTGCCAATACAATCCCGATGCCGGTGAAACGAAAGCCTGCATCACCTTTTGTGGTACGCCGCTTTCTCCGCCCGGAAATTATACGGTAACCATTAATATTTATGGTACGGCAAGTACACCTATTGGAAATCAAACACAGTATCAACCCATAGAGTATATGTTTACCATTTTGCCTGATACGGGTTCCAATGGTTATTTTTCACTCAGTCCGTCTTTTGGATGTGACTCTATCTCGGTTGATATGGAGGCCGTTTATGATTTACCACTTCCAAACCTGGTGAGTTATGATTGGGATTTTGATAACGGCAATACGGCTTCCGGAGCAAATCCGCCGGCTCAGGTGTATGATTCACCCGGTCAGTACTATCCAACGCTTACAACCCATGTATATAATTTGGTTGTAAAAAAAGTAACCACTACGGCTTCGGGCAATTTTTGGTGTGGAGATATTGAAGAAACCACTTGGCCTATTGTAGGCTGTACCGCAGCTCCTGATTTATACTTCAGATTGCAACACGGTAATTCTACCTATACATCCTCTTCAACCAGTGATAATAATGTGGGCACTTGGGATAACTTAGGTATAACGATGGAGTCAGCGCTTCTTACCCTGAGCGTTTGGGATGAAGATGGAACATCGCCGGATGACGATGGCGGATTTGCCGTAATTTCAGTAACCGGCCCCGGAACGTATACTTATACAACCAATTCACCTTTCGGTGGCGGCACTTTTGGGTCTGTTGAAGTAATTCAGGTGCTGGCGAATGATATCATCACTACTGATACGGTTACCGTTTTTGAACTACCCGCCGTTGCCGACTTATTGGTTTCGCCTTCGGATACAGTTTGTGAGAAACAATTCATTACACTTACCGCTCCACAGGGAAATTATGTATACGAATGGTATAAAGATGGTGCTTTCCTAAGTGACACATTGGGCAGTTCAATTACTATCACCAATGAAAGCGGTATATACAACGTGAATTTAGTGGATATAAACACCGGCTGTAATGCTTTTATGAATCCGGCTACCATTTATTTCAAACCCGGTGTGTATAATACCACAGCCAGTTATAATGCCGGTTTATTAACGGCAAATCCATCAAGTGGTTTTACTTACCAATGGATATTGAATGGTTTACCCGTATTTCCGGGAGGCACTTTAAGTACCTATACGCCTGAAGCCGTTGGGGTTTATGCCTGCATCTTGACCAATGGTTTTGGCTGTTCGGATACCACGACTTTTGCAAATGTTACCAGCTTGGTTGGTATTGCAGAGTCAGCGGATATTTCAGGCATGGTGAACGTATTTCCTAATCCGGCAGAGGATAGGATTACCATTCAATATAGCGCGGGCCTTGACTGTAAGGCTGATATTCGAATTCTAAATCAGTTGGGAGCTGTGGTTCAAAACCAGCGTATAACTTGTACTGCCGGTTCTCAATTTGAAATTTCGGTGGCCGACTTGGTGCCGGGTATGTATTACCTTGAATTTAAAACGGAAGCCGGCTTTGCCGCCAAACGTTTCATCAAAAAGTAATCAAAATCATATTCAGTAAAAAAAAAGTAAGGCCCGGATGAATAATCCGGGCCTTACTTTTTTTGATAGTTTATACTAATAAGATGTACTTATTTCAGAAGAGCTTGTATCCTCAGTATTTGTCTCAAAACCTATGGTTTGTTTGTAAACCAGGTAATACATCACATACATAAATGACATTGTAAATACGATGCCGATGCAGCAGGCAACCAAACCAAGGAAAACCACCAATGAACTCACAACGATTATGGCAGCAAGCATTCCAACGTTTTTGGAAGCCAACTTGAAGCTTGTCTGAAGTGCATCAATCGGGCTTGCATCAGCGAATATGATTAACGAGTTAACATAGACAGTAAAAATACTGATGATGATTATAAAAGGGTAATAAATCAGCCCCCCGACAATGGGAATTTGTTGAATGAAAACCCCCGGAAGGGTTGAAATTAGTGCAACCAATAAGCCGGCTACTGCCAGATTTATAAAGTAGGGAGCCTTATAGTATGAAAAGATGGTTCCAAAATTTGTATTTCCGGTTGTGTCAGCCTCATGGCACAGTTTAATAAAGCCACCGTACATGGGCGAAAAAATCAAAACTAAGAGTAAGGAAAGACCTGAAGTTTTGAGCTGAGGCACCAATCCAGTTGTCATTTTGCTTAAATACATTGGGTTTTCTTGCATAATAGAGATTAACTCTGCATAGCTAAATCCCATAATTAGCGGATACAGGGCACCAAAAAATAATCCGGCTGGTATTCCCACAATGAAAAGACCGCCTAAAATAGGTAGGGTGACTTTTTTCCAGATTTGAAATCCTTCTGAAAATACGGCTTCAAAATCTAATTTAAACCCTTCTCTGTCAATTTGTTCCAATCGTTGTTTGGCGAACTGATTCATGATAAAAAAATTAAGGTTTGTAAATGATTACGTCAAGAATAAAAACAATCTAAAATTAAAGATATGTTTTTTCGACTAATACGCAGTTTTAAGACCCGCTATTCATCATTTTTTAGCAAAATGATTTCAACCCTTCGGTTCTGGGCCTGTTCGGATTCACTTACGGCATTAGGGAAAAGCATTTGTGTACTTCCCAGCCCGATGGCTTTCATGCGGCTTTCTGGGATTCCCCTTTTTTGTAAAAAACGTTTTACGGCTTCCGCCCTGTCAACCGATAGTTTAAGAAGGTCTTCATCTTTGTCCGGGTTTGCTGGGTAGTACCTGGGCCAGTTGATGTGTCCTCGTATTTCAAGGCTGATGTCTTTTATGCCTTTGAGTTCTTTTTCATAAAAGTAATCGAGTGCCCTTAGCGATTCAGGCACGATTTGATCACTGTTTGGATAAAAATAGATAGTGTTTAGTACCCACTTTTTAGCGATATTTTTTGGAAGCAGTTCAATTCGCATCAGCGTGTCGGAAGGCAGAATGACAAAAACAGAATCCGTAAAACCTTCTGCACTGAAATAAGCATCGACAGGCTCATAAAAAGCAGGTATCCAAAGGCCTGAACCGGGAATGAATATAATGGAATCTTCGCGGTTTATATTCATAAATCCTTGGATGGGAACCTGGTCAATGGCGTTCCATAATTCAATTTTGAGCTTTGTTTTTGTTGCTTCAGGAAGTGGATTATGCTTAAGGAAATCAGGTGCTTCTATAATTTCAATTTTTACCAGCCGGTCTTCGGGGTCATCAAGGTTTTGTTTTGAAAACGTTTCTCCGGTGTACCTGGCATCAATGTATTGTACTGCCACACCATTGCTCATCAGCAATTGTTTTACTCCATTCACCCTTGCCTTTGACAGCCTGAGATTATACTCGGCTGTACCCGATGAACTGGCCGTACCGGTGAGTTTCCAGAGGCTGCCTAAAGTTGTTTTGCCAATATATTCAATCAACAAAACTTGCTGCTTTTCATTGAGGGAGCTATCATTTTTGGCAAAAATTAATTTTACTTCTTGGGCATAAAGGCGTTTGGGCAGGCCCGAAAATAGAACACACAAGAGTAAAATGCCGGGGTACAATTTGGTCATTTATCTAAAACAATAAATCTTTTGTTTTATTTTGTGCTTCTGAGTTTATCCATGCAAAAAATAGATCTGTCACTTCCATTTGTGTTCTTCCGTAAACCGGGAGAGCAGTGTATTTATTATTGGAAGAGTTCAACGATGGCTCAGGAATTAAGTGCCGATATGCTTTTTGCCATATCGGGCAAATGTTGGGTAACCGCACCATTTTCGTTCAATGTGAGTGAAAATTTACTCGTATTCCGGGTGTCAGAAGAGCATGTTTTACAGCCGGATGATTTGGCTGTCTTCTCTTTAAATGCATCCGAATTTAAAGGTGCTCAGTCATATCCATATGCTGATACTTCCCGTTCCGATTTTGAATCTTGGGTAAGGGATGCAGTAGATGAAATTCAGGCCGGACGGTTTCAAAAAACCGCCCTAAGTAAGGTTAGAAACGCTGAGTTAAGTGCTGATTTTGACTGGATGCGCTGGCTTGAAAAAGCTACGCAGACTTTTCCGAATGCGCTGGTGTTTTTTGTACACATTCCGGGCCGTTTTACATGGGCAGGTGCTACGCCCGAACTTTTTTTGGCTGCAGATCCCGGCGCATTACGGTCTGTTTCGTTGGCCGGTACCCTGCATCCTGATTCTTCTGCCGAATGGTCAGATAAGGAACTTAATGAACAACAGTTGGTAACGCATTACATTGCTGAGGTTTTTGAAAAGGCCGGCTTTAGTAATGTACAGGTTTCCGGTCCGGATACGCTTGAAATCGGACGATTGCGCCATTTAAAATCTGAATTTAAGGTTGGCTTAGATGTCGTTAATTTAGCCGATCGGCTTTCAATGTTGGTAAAGGAGCTTCATCCAACCCCGGCCGTAGGCGGATTGCCCAAAAAGCAGGGACTTGATTTTTTAATGTCGAAAGAAACACATCAAAGGCATTTTTACAGCGGTTTTCTGGGCCCCTACCAGCATGTGGAATCCTTTCAGTGGTATGTTAATTTGCGAAGTATGCTGGTTTCTTCAAATCATGCACTCCTATACGCCGGAGCGGGAATTACTGCCGGTAGCAACCCGGAACAGGAATGGCTCGAAACCGAAAATAAATTGCGCATGAACCTGGATTTGTTAAAATAATTGTCTTTTATTTGGAAATATAGATGTATGTACATTAAATTTGCTACATGAAAATTGAAGAAGAATTACAAACGAAAAAGTTCCAAAGCGAGCAGCATAAAGCGGCGCTGAACATAATGTTTTCGGCTTATCTGATTCATTCTTCGGTAGCTGTGGCACTTAAGCCCTTTGAAATTACCGCAGAACAGTTTAATGTGATGCGTATATTGAAAGGAAGTAAAGGTAAGCCACTTTGTGTGCGTGAAATAGCAGGTCGGATGATTGAACGAAGTAGCAATGTGCCGCGCATTGTTGACAGGCTGGAGGCAAAAGGACTGGCTATACGCTCACGCTCAGCAAGTGATGGGCGTGAAACATTGATTGAATTGACGGATAGTGGTCTGGCAAAACTGGAACAAATTAATACCGAAGTAGGACAATTAGACTCAAAGGCAGTCAATTTGACAGAGGGGGAGGCTCGATTACTCAATGAATTGCTAGATAAGTCAAGATAAATGAAGAATTAAATTTTTTGGCACAATAAATGTATATACATGCATGTATAGACGTTTAATTAAACCCGGAAGGTAAAATATCTTCCAGCATAGAGAGGAAAACAAAGCATGAAAACAGTTCTGCACAAAGCCGATTCCAGAGGAAAAGCCGATCACGGTTGGCTCAAGGCAAACCACACCTTCAGTTTTGCCGGATATTTTGATCCGGAACGAATCCATTTCGGTGTGCTCCGCGTGTTAAATGATGATTATGTAAGCGGCGGTATGGGTTTCGGAATGCATCCGCACAACAACATGGAGATCATCACCATCCCGCTTTCCGGAGCAGTAGAGCACAAGGACAGTATGGGTAATCACGGAATTATTGAATCCGGTGAAGTGCAGGTGATGAGCGCTGGAACCGGGGTTTTACACAGCGAGTTCAATAAAAACAAGGAGGAAGCCTTAACCTTACTTCAAATATGGGTGATGCCATCAAAACCCGGGCTTGAACCCCGCTACGATCAGGCGGCTTTTGACTTTAAGCAAAAAAATGAATGGATTCAAGTTATTTCCCCATTCGGTTCAGATGAACCCGGGTTACAGATTCACCAGTCGGCAAGGTTTTATTTGGGTCAATTTGACAAAGGCTTCGGTAAGGAATACGCCATCAAATCGGAACAAAACGGGTTATACGTTTTTGTTATCGAAGGCGAAATTACAGTCGATTCCCAAAAACTGAATACCCGCGACGGTTACGGAGTTTGGGAAACCGACTCGGTATATATACAGGCCGATTCAGAGGCCCGGGTTTTGTTGATGGATCTGCCCATGCAGGTTTAACCGATTTATAAACTAATTAAATATCAAATAAAAATGAGTACAACTAAATGGGTAATAGACCCTTCGCACAGCAACATTGGTTTTAAAGTGAAACACTTAATGATTTCAACCGTTTCGGGTGAATTTGGTTCCTATTCGGGAACACTAACTACTGAAGGCGATTCGTTTGAAGGAGCCTCTGTTGAGTTTAGTGCCGATGTGAACAGTATCAACACTGGAAATGAACAACGCGACGGACACTTGAAATCGCCCGATTTTTTTGATGCCGAAAATCATCCTGCCATCACGTTTAAAAGCAATGGGTTTACGAAAAAAGGCGATGATGAATATGAAATGACCGGCGATTTAACCATCAGGGGTGTAAACAAACCTGTAAAATTAGCCGTTGAATTTGCAGGAATCGTTCAAGATCCATACGGAAATACAAAGGCGGGTTTCTCCATCAACGGAAAAATAAACCGCAAAGATTTTGGCTTGGCCTGGAGTGCCGTTACTGAAGCCGGAAGTGTGGTAGTAGGTGAAGAAGTTAGACTGGTAATGGAAGTTCAATTGCTTAAGCAAGCATAATTTTTCATAGGGTTAGGGTTTAGTTGAAGGCGGCCGGGATTGTTTTCCCGGTCGCCTTTTTTATGCCGAGACTAGTATCACTCCAATTAAAATGAGCAGGCGGATGCTCCATCCGATGGTGCGTAACCAGTGTATTTTTTTGAATTTTTGAATAGAAACGACATCTGCCGGGGATTGAATTTTTTTGAATAAAGGCTGCAAATACATAAACGAAAACACATGCAAAACGCCCAGCAGCAGCACCGAAACCGCCAATGGAACATAGGCTGGCGACTGCACGGCAATGAGCAGAAGCGTTATACCGCTGAGTGCCTCAAAGGCCATCAGTGGATACGTAATCATTATGGTCTGCATTCTTTTTTTCTCGCGGAAGCCGTTCCACTGTCCCGCATCTACAAATGGAAGCAATGGATAATGAACCACCTGCATAAACCAGATGATGGCGGTTACCGCTATGCAAAGTAAAATGTGAAAGTAAAATACAGCCATGATTCCAGTTTATCTTGAATTCAAAAGTAGCAATAATGGAGTTAATGGAAGCTCAGCCACTTCAAGGGGAAGGGGATAGTTTTGCGCCGGGCTTTTAATTGCCGGCTTAACCTTTATCTTTGACCTTCTGAAATGAACGATACTTTATACATATTGCTCAAATTCGGCTTGGTGGGAACATCGGGAGTGCTGATTGATTTCGGCATTACCTACCTATTGAAAGAGAGGCTGAAAATGCACAAATACATGGCCAATAGTCTTGGTTTTTTGGCGGCAGCTTCCAATAATTACATCTGGAACCGGCTTTGGACCTTCGAAAGCCATGATCCGGATGTTGCCTTGCAGTATTTGGTGTTTATTTTGGTTTCGCTTGGCGGACTTTTTTGGAATAACGGTGCCATCTGGTTCTTTCACGATAAGCGGAAAATGAACTTTTATGTATCTAAAGTATTGGCGGTTTTTGTAGCTATGATTTGGAATTTTTTCGGGTATAAATTTTTGGCATTCACATGAGCAGGTTTTCCATACGTTTAGGTAATTTCTTGTATAAGAATGCTTTCCCAGTGTATAATCTGGTTTATCCTATTTTAAAAAATCGAACCGACAAACGCGAAATTGAAGTTATTCGGGCATATCTTAAGCCGGGTCATACTGTGTTGGATATTGGTGCCAACATTGGTTTCTATTCGCAAATGTTATCCGATATAGTAGGCTCCTCAGGGATGGTTTATTCATTTGAACCCGATAAACAAAATTTTGAACGCTTAAAGGCAAATTGCGGGCACTTATCTAACGTAGAGTTGGTGAATAAAGCGGTAAGTAACGAAACCGGACTGCTTAAAATATATACTTCACCAATGCTTAATGTTGACCACCGTACGTATCCGGTTGACAACTATGATGCGGTTCTGGAAATTGAATCAGTATGTGGAGATGATTTTTTTCAATCTGGGAAAAAAATTGATTTCATAAAAATTGATATTCAAGGATTTGAAGTTTCTGCATTCAAAGGAATGAAAAGAATTTTGACAGAAAATCCACATTTGGTAATCGTTAGTGAATACTGGCCATACGGTTTAAATAAAGCCGGAGCCAGTACGGCAGATTTGTTTTCGATATTTTGGAATGCTGGTTTTTCTATATTTTTGATTAAATACAATGGTTTAGAAGAACTTGACAGATTAAATTACAAAGCAACCGACATCATTAGCGAATCGCTTTACATGAATATTCTTATCAAACGAAAATAATCGGCGGATATGGCAAAAAAACTTGAAAATCCCAAGACTACAAACAGCAGTAAGTCAGCTTCTGCTCCGGCATTTGATTTGTTTGAGCGAATGGAGTCGTTTCTTCATCGAAATTCGAATACGGTTTTTTGGTCCATTTTTATTTTGTCTTTGTTATTGGTTTTTGGGTTATTCGAGATGAAAATCGGATTAGCTAATGATGACGCACTTTATATTGAAGGCGGTGTAAAATATGCGAGGGATTTTTTTGGTTACTTTTTTACAGCAAATGCTCCGCTCTATCCCATGCTTTTGGGATTAGTGATTTCTTTGTTTGGTTCCAGTTTGGTAATATTAAAATTGGTTTCAAGTGTATTCTTTTTGTTATCTTTATTTTTGATATTCAGAGCATTCAAAGGGAGGTTGCCCTATTCGGTACTTTTTCCGGCTATTTTTATCACGGCAACTAATGCACTATTTTTAATTAATGCTTCCTTAACCTATACAGAATGTTTTTTTGCTTCTGTACAAGCTTTGTTCTTATGGTTTTTCCTGAAAATAACCGACGAGGCCGATTCTAACAGTTCATTTGCATCGACTTGGAAGTTATGGTTGATATTCGGTTTATCAGTGTTTCTTATGTTTACCTCTCGAAATGCTTCGATTGGTATATTGGCTGTTATACCTGTATTTTTTCTATTGAAACGTCAATGGAAATATTTAGGGATCGCTTTTTTGGTGTCTGTTTCATCCGTTGCTTTATGGATGATTGTAAAGAAATTAATTTGGCCCGAATATGAAAGCCAGTTCGGAAGCCAGTTAACCATTATGATGCGAAAAAGCTTGTTTAATCCACAAGATCCGAATAATGGACCGGAAACACCGCTGGGTTTTGTAAAGCGTTTTTTGCAGAATACCGAAATTTATTTCTATGCCCGTTTTTGGGAATTACTCGGTTACAAAAAAGATAATTCAGCCATTGAATTGGTGAAAATGGACTATAAGTTGCTGTTTGGAACCATTTTTACTATTTTACTAATGATACCGGGCGCAGTTTTTGCTTACATCCGTAAAAAAAATGCCGTATTGGTCTCGTTTTTATACTTCATAATCTTAAGCTCTGTTACGTTTATTTCCCTGCATACTTCATGGGCACAGTCCAGATTGGTTATGATTTATTTCCCTTTTATTTTTATCACCATATTTTATGGCTTTTGGGAATTATTCAAAACGAAACGTTTTGCCGGATTAAAGTTTATATATTTCATTTTGTTAGCATTTCTTTTACTTCCTAATTTATATAACAGTTTAAAACGAATTCCGGATAATATTCCCGTGCTTTCAAAAAACATCAGCGGAGATGAGTTTTATGGATACACAAACGATTGGAAGAATTTTTTTAAGGCCAGCCGCTGGTGTGCCCGTGAACTTCCTGAAGGGAGTTATGTGGCTAGCCGTAGGGCTCCCATGTCATTTATTTATGGAGACTTCAAAGATTTCTATCCCGTTTATAGTATTCCCTCCGAAAATCCGGATACCCTCCTTAATACGCTTAAACGTGAAAAGGTAACCCACGTTTTGTTGGCTGAACTTAGGGTAAACCCTAAACGATATATTCCTAATCGGTATATTAATACCCTTCACCGTTATGTTTCAATCATAGCCATGAAATACCCAACGGTATTTCAGTTAGTGCATAAAGAAGGCACGCAGGAAGTAGCTGAAGTATATAAAATTAATTACGAATTAGCCGTGCCACAGGCAGATTCTGCATTAATTCCCAATACAAACAATCCTGAAACCAAAGAAAAGCCATGACCAAGGATACCCTAAACGAACTGGATTTGCCTGAAACCACGATTCGTCATGGTGAAATCATTAAAGCAAAACCATTTCTAAAAAAAATATACCTGGATTGGTATGGCTCATTTAGGGATAGATGTGTGAATTTGCCTGAGGGTATCCTTTTGGAAATTGGATCTGGTGGTGGATTTTTAAAGGAAGTCGTCCCTAATGTTTTTACAAGTGATATTCTACCCCTTCCAAATTGTGACGGCTGCTTTTCGGCCGAGCAAATGCCCTTTGATGATGAATCTGTTTCAGCAATTTTTATGTTGAATGTTTTTCACCACATACCCGACAGTGAAAAGTTCCTAAATGAAGCAAACAGAGTACTTAAAAAGGGTGGAATTTTATACATGATTGAACCGGCACATACCCCTGTTTCTAAATTTATATACCAGCATTTTCATCATGAGCCATTTAATCCGAATGGCGACTGGTTTGTGCGTGGCGGCGGCCCACTGAGTGATTCAAATCAGGCTCTTCCTTGGATTGTCTTTAAACGTGATGTGGAAATTTTTAAACGCAAATTCCCCAATCTGCAAATTAATTATACAAAATTGCACACACCATTCAGGTATTTGTTCAGTGGTGGTTTGTCAAAAAAACAACTTGTGCCGGATTTTTTGTATCCGGCCCTGCTCGGAATGGAAAAGTTAGGTTCGCCGCTCCATCCATTTTGGGCACTTTTTCAAACCATCGAAATTGAAAAAAAGTAAAATGAACTCGAACTACGAACAAAATAAAAATTACTTTAACGGAATAGCCGGCGGACTGCGCGCCTACCGTGAGAAAAGATCTTATTATTGGAATGATATTGTAGATTACTGCAATTTCTATATCCAGTCGCACGAGTCGGTGCTTGAAATTGGCTGTGCCAACGGCGATACGCTCTCTAAACTAAACGGAACCCGGAAGGTTGGAATTGATTTCAGCGAAAAAATGATCGAAGAAGCCGTAAAGGCTCATCCCGGAATCTCTTTTCATCACATGAATGCAGAGCAAATTTCGCTGGAAGAAAAATTTGATGTGATTGTTATATCCAATTCAATCGGTTTTTTTGAAGATATCCAATCCGTTTTTGAACAAGTAAGAGGCGTTTGCCATGAGCGTACCCGAATTATCATCACCTACTATAACCACCTTTGGGAACCATTTCTTAAGCTGGCTGAACGTCTGGGTATTAAACGGTCTACACCACAGCAGAACTGGCTTTCAACTACCGATATCGAAAATTTATTAGCCCTGTCCGGTTTTGAAAGTTTTCGTCAGACGCGCCGCTTATTATTTCCATTTTATATACCGGTTTATTCCTGGTTTATGAACAAATATGTGGCGCATTTACCATTCTTCAATGCGTTTTCCATAAACAGTTATATCAATGCCCGGCCTTTGGCTTCGCCGGTGGCCGATGTATCTGATAAATACAGCACTACCGTGGTGATTCCGGCCCGAAATGAAGCCGGTAACATTGAAAATGCTATCCTGCGTTTGCCCAAATTTGGCAAACATGTTGAAATTATTTTCGTTGAAGGCAACAGCACCGATAATACCTGGGATACCATTCTGGAAGTACAGGCTAAATACGCTTCCACGCATGATATCAAAGTTGCCCGCCAAGACGGGAAAGGCAAAGGTGATGCCGTTCGCAAAGGATACGCTATGGCCACGGGTGATATTCTTATGATTCTGGATGCCGACCTTACCGTTCCGCCGGAGGATATTCCTAAATTTTACAATGCCATTGCCTCCGGGAAAGCCGAATTCATCAACGGTTCCCGCTTGGTTTACCCTATGGAAAAAAATGCCATGCGCTTTCTGAATATGCTAGGAAATAAATTTTTCAGCATGGTGTTCAGCTGGTTGCTCGAACAGAATATAAAAGACACGCTCTGCGGCACCAAAGTCATGTTCCGCGAAGATTACATCCGCCTGATTGAAAACCGGAAATTTTTCGGCGAGTTTGATCCCTTCGGTGATTACGATTTACTGTTCGGTGCATATAAACTGAATTTAAAAATTATGGATCTTCCCATCCGTTATCGCGACCGTACCTATGGATCTACCAATATTTCACGTTTCCGCCACGGGCTTTTATTGCTACGCATGTGTTGGTTTGCCGCAGGGAAAATTAAGTTCATCTGATTCCTTGTCTGCTTTGCCTTTTTCGAGCTTCGTGAAGTAGATTCCCGTATTGGTGAATTCACCCATTCCGCCTTCTGCCGAAATGGGTATCATTATGCACGGATTATAAATTACTCACAAACAAATCTAAAATATGAACCAGCATCTTTTACCGGGTATTGCACTTTCCCTTTGGCTTGGTATTTCTGTATTTTCAGGGCATTCCCCTAATAATTTTGCAAAACAACCTGCCAACCATGAAGTTAAGATGGATTCCGGAATACAGGAACTGTTTAACGGCTTGCCCGTATTTGGCAGCGGGCTTCATTTTACGCGAGATTATCAGGATAAAATGAGTTTCAGTTACAAAGGTAAAACCGATTACAAGGTTAATGCTGTGCTCATACCGGTCCAATACTATGCCGCCATGAATACCGATATTGTGAGTTATGATGGCGGATATGACAGCAAAATGAGTTCTTTCAGCAAACAACGCGCGGCATACCCCTTCGGAGGTACGGATGAACTTACACTCAGTGCCTATTTCCGTTTGGATTTAGGTGACGGGCTGCATCATATTTTTTGCAGCAAAAATGAAATGGCTCAGGGCAAATTGCGTTCTAAAGAATTTTTGATTTATTCGTTTGATAAAACGGGTTCTCCCATCTCTGAATTAGGAAAATGTGCGGATTTGTATGTTATTAATAACGCTATTTGGCAGGTTTGGTATTATGCCAGTGATGATTTTCCCACATACGAAAAAACAATAGTGCGCAGCAGCGGTCATTACGAAACGGTTTACTCGGGTACGGATAAACCGGCCGAACTTGCCAAATGGGGCAAATAGAATTAATTTTTGGAGGCTGTTGATTGATTTTTCAGCAGTAACAAAAGCCCTACCGATAAATACGTTACGGCGGGCATTTTATAACGCACCAGTGCACCGGATATATTGACGGTTATTCCCCCAAGCACAAAAATAATCAGAGCTAAAATACAGAGGCTTATGCTTAGGGTTAATGCTTTTGATTTGAGATTACTCTTTAAAAGTAAATAAGCACAAATACCTACGAAAAGTAGATTTTCTGCTACCGCTGCGAATTCCATAAATCCATTTGAATCAGCAGGAAGCGGCCGGAATAAGGAATTGAATAATCCGCGTGGGGCCAGTTGGAGTATGCTCCATAAATTGGGTTCCAGCTCGGGAATAAAAAAGGCAGAACCGGCGCCGGTCATGCGGGCTACATTAGCAAATGCCCGTTGCTTGGCTGCAATGATGGTAGGGATATCGTATCCCGGAAACAGATATCCCAAGCCCAGCACAAATGCACCCAAAAGCAGCAATGCCGCAGTATAACGGATGCTAATTTGTTTTAAATTGGCCTGTTTTGGGCTTGCCAAAAAGGCACTAAGCGGAAAAACCAGTGCAATTCCCACATAAAATTTTGAAAAAAGGGTGAGCCATATCCCAAACGGAAGCAGTAAATACGCCCAGGCCGATGGGTTGTTTTTGATTTGTATGGCCGCAGCGATGCTTAGTGCAAGGCCAATCATTACAAGGGGTTCTTTCATTAGGGCCGAGGTCCAGAATAAATGCGAAGGCCACAGATTTAATAATACAAATAGCCATACCACCGGTGCCTGAAACGCCGATTGTAGCGTTTTGAAAAGGAATGATTGCGCCCATACGCTCAGGAAGCAAAGTAAAACCAGGTTCCCGAAGTAAGAACCGCCGGTAAATAGCATAAGCAGTGCATTCAACCGGATCAGTGTGCGGTTTTCATTTACAAACCCGTCATCAAATGATTTGTACCAGTTATTCATGCTGTCTAAATAAGGTTGCAGGGATTCGTTACCCATGTCAACTCCGGAAATCAGACGAAAAAAATGCCCGGGCTGTTCAAAACACAATCCGTATATCACTTTTGAATCGGCAAAAAAGCGGTAAATGTCTGATGTAGATTGGTCGGTATAATAGTACGTGTAGATTTCCCAGACCAATATTCCGGTCAAAAGTTTCAGGAGGAAAAGCCCCAAAAAAGCAAAATTGTAGGGTTTGTGCGAACTGAAAATGGATTTACGCCAAGCCGCCAAGCCTAATAAAAGCAGCCAAAAAACAGCCGGTATGATATGGGTTAGTGTGGGTTCCAACTAAATATTTTCACAAACTTAGCTTTTTCCTTGAATTTGAGTATTATTTTAAAGTTGTAAACCGCTATTCGCCGTTGCGGCACATGTTCTGTTTAATTCCGTATTTGCTGTTTATGTTCCTTGTTCTAATGCGGCAAAAAGAGTAATTTCGCGCCACATAATTTCGTATCATGTCAACAGAAACCGCTTCGCTTCATGCACCCACCAATGTAGATACTGCCAAAAAACTGGGGCTTCTTCCGGAAGAGTTTGAGAAAATTAAAGAAATTCTGGGCCGGGTTCCCAATTTTACGGAGCTCTGTGCCTATTCCGGCATGTGGAGTGAACATTGTTCGTATAAAAATTCAATCGTTTGGCTTAAAACCTTACCCAAAAAAGGCAAACGTATGTTGGCCGAGGCTGGTGAAGAAAATGCTGGTCTGATTGATATCGGCGACGGAATGGGCTGTGCTTTCAAAATAGAATCGCATAATCATCCCAGCGCCATTGAGCCCTATCAGGGAGCGGCTACTGGAGTGGGCGGAATTAACCGCGATATTTTTACCATGGGCGCACGTCCTATTGCACAGTTGAACTCGCTCCGTTTTGGTGATATTAAAAATCCCAAAACCAAACGCATCATCAAAGGCGTGGTAAAAGGAATTGGTGATTACGGAAATGCATTTGGCGTTCCAACTGTTGGCGGCGAAGTGTTTTTTGATGAATGTTTTACCCAGAATCCACTGGTTAATGCCATGTCGGTTGGTATTTTAAAAACCGACCGTATTGTGTCGGCTATTTCTTACGGTGTCGGAAACCCGGTATTTATAGTAGGCTCTGCCACGGGTAAAGACGGTATTCACGGGGCTTCTTTTGCCAGTGGTGACATTACCGAAGAAAGTGCCAAAAACCTGCCTTCGGTTCAGGTGGGTGACCCATTTCAGGAAAAATTACTGCTCGAAGCCTCATTGGAGTTAATTAAAACCGATGCCGTAGTAGGCATGCAGGACATGGGTGCCGCAGGTATCATCTGTTCTACGGCCGAAATGAGCGCCAAAGGAGATCACGGTATGGTCATCTGGCTCGATAAAGTACCCACACGCCAGGCCGATATGCTTCCTTTTGAACTTTTACTTTCCGAGTCGCAGGAGCGTATGTTGGTGGTAGTGAAAAAAGGGCAGGAGGATGTAGTTCAGCGCGTTTTTGATAAATGGGATTTACAATGTGTGCAGATTGGTGAAGTGACCGAAGGTGGACAATTAGAATTCTTCTATCATAATGAAAAAGTGGCCGATATTCCGGCAAAATCACTTACCCTGGGCGACGGCGCACCCGTTTACCATCGTGAGTTTTCAGAGCCCGCTTACTTTGCCGAAAATAAAAAATTCAATCCTGCACAGGTCGGACAGCCTTCTTCATATAAGGAAGTAGCCGAATACCTCATCGGAAGTTTAAATATTGCCTCCAAACGCTGGATTTTTAACCAGTACGATAGTATGGTGGGAACCGTAAACAGGAGTACCAACGCCCCAACTGATGCGGCTGTGGTAGCCATAAAAGGTAGCCGTAAGGCCTTGGTTATGACAGTTGATTGCAATAGTCGTTACGTACAGGCCGATCCGGAAACAGGTTGTGCCATTGCCGTGGCCGAAGCAGCCCGTAATATTGCCGTGAGCGGCGGTGAAGGATTGGGTGTTACCAATTGCCTTAATTTTGGAAATCCTTATAATCCCGAAGTATACTGGCAGTTTGTCCACTCAATAAAAGGGATGAGTAAAGCCTGTATTGAATTTGAAACACCTGTTACCGGCGGAAACGTAAGTTTTTATAACCAGTCTACGTTTGATGGCAATACGGTTCCTGTTTTCCCAACGCCTACCATTGGTATGGTAGGTTTAATGGATGATGTTTCGCTACAAATGACCATTCCTTTTAAGCAGGAAGGCGATTTGATTTATGTTATTGGAAAAATGACGGATGATATCGCTTCTTCTGAGTATTTGTTCAGCTACCTGGGAATTAAAAACTCGCCTGCACCTTATTTTAACTTAAGCGAAGAACACCAGATGCACAAAGGTGTGCGAAGCCTCATTGCGGCCAAGCTTATTAAATCGGCCCATGATATTTCAGACGGCGGTTTAATGTGTTGTTTACTTGAAAAATCATTCACCTCCGGTTTGGGTTTTGATATTAAAACAGATTCCAATTTCCGTAAAGATGCATACCTTTTTGGTGAAAGTCAGGGTAGGGCAGTGGTAAGCATCTCACCTGAAAACAAAGAGGCTTTTGAAGCGGCACTTTTAGGTATGAATTTGCCTTTTGCTGAGCTGGGTTCAGTAAATGGTAATGAAGTAAAAGTAGATTCCGAATTGTTCGGAACCGTTAACGGTCTGAAACACCTTTATGATAATGCGGTTGAAAAGGCTTTAGAAGCCTAATTACAAGTGTTTGTCTAATTTTTCAAAAAAATAAAGAGCTTTCCCGAAAAGGAAAGCTCTTTTTATAGAGGGATGTAGGGAAAATATTACTTCAAATTTTTGATAAAGGCAACAAAGGTTTCTGCTTCTGCTTTGGTTTTAAAATACATAGGGAAATATGATTCTTTTTTCGTTGATTGTTTTCCGTTTTCAACATTACAAAGCCACACTGTAATTGCATTGTTATAATCGCGGATATTCAGTCCCATCAGGCAATATGATTCGCTTGGTTCATATTGTGTACGCCCAAAGTCAAGCATGGCTTTTTCAAAAATCACTTCGGTATAGCTGGTTACTTCTTTTTTACCGTTTGTATTTACAATTTTAATGGTAACCATGTCTTTTGCATTTTCGTAGCTCACATAATACTGACGAAAATCAGCATAATTTTCATCATATGCGCTTTTGTATAGATAGCTTGCAGTGGGTTTTGCCGATAAATCTACAGTGATGGTTTCACTATTTAGATTCGGACACTTGAGTGTTACTTTTTGAGCCTGGGCCACAAAAGCTAAACCCATAAAAAGGGCTGCGGTAAATAATAACTTAGTATTCATAATTTTTATTTTCAACTAATGTATGCCGTGTTTTTCATGCGAAAAGTATCTTTTCATAAGACATGGGTTTATGTACGCAGGCAGCCAGATTTTTTCCATAAATGTTTTTGAACCTGTTAAAATTTAAGTATGTTAAATCAATCATCTGAGGTATGGTTGGATGAACTAAAAAATGCTAAGTTTGAGCAAATAATTAATCCATGAAAAAGCTCATTCTTCTTTTTGTTGCCGTTATGGCAGTTTCTGCTGCTAATTCGGCCTTCGCCCAAAAAATGGCAAACCTTACTTTTAGTTACGAGGTACTCAATACGGTTAAAGGATATTCGTATGATGCCAAACTGGTTGTTTTTGTTGATGGTAAAAAGGTTGGCGAGAGTACAGTCAAAAATCAGGAAATACCCAATTCGGTTACGGTGTCATTTCCTCAGGGTAACCATTCCGTAAGAGCCGTATTAATGGCTGATTACAAAGGAACCTGGGAAGAGCGCACGATTGCAAACGAATACAGCAATGATTTCGTTTGGACGGCAACTGGAAATTTTGGTAAAAAACGGAAAGTCAAGATCACATTTGATATTGATAAGGGAATGAGTTCCAAAGGCTAGTTTAGAAATAGGAATTCATCTCCGTTGCCAAACGACTTGCCTCTTCTGCGGCTTTCTCGGCAAAATCTGCTCCGTTTGAAGCATAAATAATGGAACGGGATGCATTAATCAGCAGTCCGGTATCGGTTGTGCGTCCAAATTTCACCACTTCTTCTAAGGAGCCGCCTTGTGCGCCAACTCCGGGTACAAGTAAAAAGGCTTCCGGGGCTATTTTACGGATACTTTCCAAATACTCAGGTCTTGTGGCGCCGGTAACGTACATGAGGCGTTCATGGTTATTCCATTGTTGTGAGGTTTCCACCACTTTTTCAAACAAATATTGTCCGTTTTCGAGTTTTTGAAGCTGGAAATCATCGGCGCCGGGATTACTGGTAAGTGCCAGCATGATGGCATATTTATTTTCGTAAGCCAGAAACGGTGCTATGGAGTCGTATCCCATGTAAGGGGCAACCGTTATGGCATCAAAATTGGCTTCGCTGAAAAATGCTTTGGCGTAGCGGTCGGATGTATTTCCGATATCGCCCCGTTTGGCATCGGCTATCTTAAAATGGCCTTCTCCAATATAGGCTTCTGTTCTGAGTAGTGTTTCCCAGCCTTGTGTGCCTTTATCTTCATAAAAGGCCGTATTAATTTTGTACGAAACACAGTAATCGCGGGTGGCATCAATAATTCTGCGGTTAAATTCAAAAGCCGGGTCATCGGTATCAAGCAAAAAGGCTGGAATTTTGGCCAAATCCGTATCCAAACCTACGGTAAGGAAACTTTTTTTTCGCTTTATTTCTTGAATTAATTCAGGCAGATTCATGGATATACGATTAATTTATTTTGTTGTTAGTAGGCAGTTCCTTCTTTCAGTTTTTCGGCATTTTCGGCATTCATCAATTCGTTGATGAAGTCCTCAATATTACCATCAACCACGGATTGCAGGTTATGGCTCGAGAAGTTTACCCGATGGTCGGTAACCCTTCCCTGTGGCCAATTATAGGTACGAATTTTGGCACTTCTGTCGCCTGTACTTACCATGGTTTTGCGTCGCGAAGCCACATCGCCGGTTCTTTTGGTGAGTTCAATATCATAGAGTTTGGCTTTTAACATTTCCATGGCACGAATCCGGTTGCCAAGCTGTGAACGCTCTATTTGGCACATGACCATGATACCGGTGGGTTTGTGCAGCATCTGCACCTTCGTTTCGACTTTATTTACGTTCTGTCCGCCCGCTCCACCGCTTCGGGCAGTGGTAACTTCTAAGTCGGCCGGGTTAATGTTTATCTCAATGGAATCATCCACTTTAGGCAAAACCACCACCGATGCAGCCGAAGTATGTACCCTGCCCTGCGATTCGGTTTCGGGAACCCGCTGTACGCGGTGTACGCCCGATTCATATTTCAAGGTGCCGTATACATCTGTTCCCGATACTTCAAATACTACTTCTTTATATCCGCCGGTTGTGCCCTCGGTAAAGTCAACCGTTTCAATTTTCCAGCCTTTTTTCTCGCAGTAACGGGTATACATTCTCCATAAATCACCCGCAAATAATGCCGCTTCATCACCACCGGTTCCGGCACGTATTTCCATAATGGCATCCATGGCGTCTTCAGGGTCTTTGGGTATCATCATTACCCGTATGCTTTCCTGAAGTTCTTCCAGTTCGGCTTCTGCTCCGGTCAATTCTTCCCGGGCCATTTCGCGGAATTCGGGGTCTTTTTCGTTCAGCAGCATATCCTTGGCCGAACGGATGTCATCCACCAGTTTTTTATACCGGTGATAAGCTTCCATCAGGGGTTCAAGTTCTTTGTATTCCCTGTTTATTTTTATGAATTTCTTTACATCCGAAATCACTGAAGGGTCGGTAAGTTGTTTGCCCAACTCTTCAAAGCGGATATGTATGGCTTGTAATTTATCTAACATTTGTTCTGGTATCAATAATTTTTCTCCGATGCGCCCGGGGCCGGAAGTTTAATATTCAAAAGTGCCCCATTCCGATTTAAGGGTAAGTTTGTTTTCTGCGGAAGCTTCTACCCGCCCAATAATTTGCGCTTCAATACCCATTGATTTGGCCATTTCAATCATGCCGCCTGCCGATTGTTCGTCGGTATAAATTTCAATTCGGTGACCCATATTAAATACTTTATACATCTCTTTCGCATCGGTTCCCGATTGTTCACGGATTATGCGGAAAAGCGGTGGAATAGGCAACAGATTGTCTTTGATGATGTGAACCTGTTTCACAAATTTCATCACCTTAGTCTGACCTCCGCCGGTGCAGTGAATCATTCCGTCAATTTGTTTGCGATAGGCCGGAATCAATTTTTTGAGCAGGGGTAAAAAGGTACGGGTAGGGGAGAGTACCAACTTTCCATAGCTTAAGCCGGTTTCGGGTTCGATGTCGGTAAGTTTGAGTTTGCCGGCATAAACCAATTCTTCGGGCAGGTTCACCTTGTCAAACGACTCTGGATATTTTGCCGCATATTCTTTGGCAAACACATCATGCCGGGCCGAAGTAAGTCCGTTTGAACCCATTCCGCCATTGTATTCGGTTTCCCATTCGGCTTGGCCGTATGAGGCAAAACCTACAATTACGTTCCCGGGTTTCACATTGATGTCAATCACTTCAGTTCTGGCTAATCGGGCAAAGGCCGTAAATCCCACATCCAGGGTACGGACAATATCGCCAACGTCGGCTGTTTCGCCTCCGGCCAGATGAAGTTTGATATCGTATTTGGCCAGCTTGTCGGCTAAACGTTGTGAAGCGCCAATCAGGTACCCGAGCACTTCGCCACTGATGTAGTTTTTATTCCGGCCTATAGTAGATGAAAGTATGATATTATCAATGGCGCCAGCGCAGGCCATATCGTCGAGGTTCATAACGATGCTGTCCTGCACGATGCCATCCCAAACGCTGTTATCGCCTGTTTCTTTCCAATACACATAGGCCAGTGATGTTTTGGTTCCGGCCGTATCAGCGTGCATGATATTGCAAAAATCGGGGTCATTTCCGGTGAAATCGGGAAGGATTTTGCAAAAGGCATTGGGATACAATCCTTTATCGAGGTTTTTTACGGCTTCGTGCACTTCGCCTTTATCGGCAGAAACACCCCGTTGGTCATATTTGGAGGTATGGCTCATATCAAAATTTGCTGCAAAGATACCGAAGCCGTTTGAGATTTGGTAAAAAGAAAAGAGCATCCGCATGGGTACGGATGCTCTTATTCATTTATTTGCTAAAAATTATTCTTCTTCTTTTACCGGCGGAGCTTCTTTAGGAACGTATCCGTCGTCAATTTTGCGCATGGTCACCCTACGGTTTAGTTTATGCGCTTTTTCACGTAACTCTTCTGTTTCAAGCTTAGCGATATAATCTTCGCTGAGTACTGTTCCTTTGGCAAAACCATCTAAATCTTTTTCCAGGTTACGCGGTTGTTCTTCACCAAATCCTTTAGAAGTTAAGCGCTCTTTTTCGATTCCTTTGCTCTCTACATATTTAAGAACCTCAGCAGCACGACATTCAGATAGTCTTTGGTTAGCATCATTACTACCCCTTGCATCGGTGTGGGCGCCTAGCTCAACCCGCATTTTGGGATTTTCTTTTAGAATTTTCACGATTTTATCCAAGGTATCGGTAAACTCTGGATAATAAAAACATTTGTTGTATTCAAAGAGTACATCGTAGGCGAGTGGAACGTCTGATGTTTTGATGAATAATTCCACGTTAATGGTAGAGTCTTTACAATTGTAAAGCGGGTCAATACCCTGTGTAGATGCTTTACCTTGGCCGTTAAAGTATTTTTCTTTAGAGGCTACCAAGCTGTAAAGTTCATTGAAACCGGCTTCTTGAAGATTAACTTTACCGGTAGCATCGGTAGTTAGTTCTTTGGGATCGCTGTTGGTTGGCGTAAAGGTAACTTTAGCTCCAGAAACAGGCTGTTTGGTGTCAATATCGTACACTGTGGCAACAATGTTGAGTGCCGATTTGGTTACTTCAAAGGTGTAGATATCATCGCCACCGCGTCCGCCTTTGCGGTTTGATGTGAATAATCCTTTTTCATTTACACCATCAAACACAATACCAAAATCATCACCTTCGGAATTTAGCGGTGAACGCATGTTTTCAACTTTACCCCATTTAAGCGGTTCCATTAAATCAGCTTTGTAAATATCCATTCCGCCCATACCTTCAATACGGTCTGATGAGTAGTATAATTTGTCATCAGCACGCAAATAAGGATACATTTCGTTTGCTGCGGAGTTAATTTCAGGTCCTAAATTTTTAGGATTGATGAATGATTTTTTTCTTCTGTCATAAGTAGCCATCCAAAGATCCATCCCACCTTGACCGCCTGGCATGTTCGAAGCAAAAATCATGGTATTTCCATCGGCTGAAATGGCCGGGTGGCCAGAAACCAGTGAATCTGCGGCAAGTTCAATCAATGTGGCCTCAGCCCAATCCTGACCTTGTTTTTTGGCCTCAAAAATCTGACAACCTAATTTTTTCTTTTTGTCTAATGCACAACGTGTAAAATAAAGCGTATTAAATTTTTTGTTGATGGCAGATGCCCCTTCGCTACCTTTGGTATTTACTTTATCGCTCAGGGCAACGGCGGTACTCCATTTACCTTTTTTGTCCACTTTGGTTTGGAACAAATCTTCGGGTAATTCACCTACAATACCGTCTTCTTTTCCTTTAGCACCTTCACGAGAACTGGTGAAAATGATAACATCGCTTTTTTTACTGGCGTAAATTGGCGCATAGTCATCATCTTTAGAGTTCATGGTTTTGAGGTTGGTTACGTTGTAGCAAGTAGGATTATCTCTCCATTTTACGGCATTGTCGCAAGATTTTGCTCCCAAATCTGCTTTTTGGTCTTCAGGATTAGCTTTTGCATACGCTTCAAACGCCACTTTGGCCTGCTCATACTCGCCTTGTTTTTTCAGGGCCAGGGCAATCGTCATCTGAATGTATGGGTCGCTACTATAACCGGCCTTGTCGGCTTTTTGATACCATTGAACGGCTTTTTTCAAATCTCCGATTTTGTGGTAAGAACGGGCAATCTGATAGGTTATGCACGCTTTCGCTTCTTTATCTTTAGAAGATTTTTTCAACGATTTTTCATAAGCAAGGTATGCTTGGTAGTAAAACCCGGCTTCAAACAGTTTATCACCGTCTTCGGAATATTTGTTTCCGCATTTGGTAGCAATAGACTGGGCGTTTGCCAATGAAAATGAACCCATTACAAGCGTAAGGGCTGCTAAAAACAATGTTAGTGTGTTCTTCATAATGTTTTTCCTATGAATAGCTAGAGTGTGCTAAGGTAATAAAAATTTATTAACAAAATATTTTTTACAAATTATCCGCTTTTTTTCCGGGCTCTTCGGTTTCGTCTTCTATTTGATCCAGCGTTTTTTTGTACTCTTCTTCTATAGCCAGGCGTTTTCGTTGCACTTCGCTGTCTGCCACTTTTACGCTATCGGTAATTTCGCGTTTTACGGCATCGGAGGCATTTTTGATTTCACGCATGCCCTTTCCCAGCGTGCGCGCAAACTCCGGAATACTTTTAGATCCAAAAAACAACAGAATGAACAACACAATCACGATGAGTTCTCCGGTGCCTATATTTAAAAAATAGCCGATATGCATGCCCCAAATGTACGAAAGCCGTTTCAATGCTGAAACGGCTTTCTGAAAATCTATTTATTTTATTGATTAAACGCCTGCTTCTTCGGCCGATTTTTTCTCGGTATCCTTCGAAGTGATTGTTTTTTTCAAGTCTACAATTAATGGAGAGGCCACAAACAGTGATGAATAGGTTCCCACTCCAATACCTACCAATAAGGCAAATGACATGCCCTTGATGCCTGGACCACCGAAAATGAATATAATCAATAATACAACCAAGGTAGTGAATGAGGTATTCAGTGTTCTGGATAATGTACTGTTTAGGGCTGAATTTACTAGAGTAGCAATATTACCGCGTTTATGATCAGCAAAATACTCACGGATACGGTCAAAAACCACCACCGTGTCGTTGATAGAATAACCAATTACCGTAAGCACGGCCGCAATAATGGCTTGGTCAATTTCTAATGAGAATGGTAAAATACCGTCAAAAATAGAGAAGAACGCCAATACAATCAATACGTCGTGCCCTAAGGCAACGATGGAGGCTAAACCAAACTGCCAACCTTTAAATCGAATCATGATGTAAATGAACATCAGTAAGATACTGAATGCAACGGCATAAACGGATTTGGTTTTTGTATCACCCGCAATACTTGGTCCTACTTTTTCAGAACTTGCCAAACCGATTCCGGAATCTTCATTGGCAAAATCTTCCAATGATGGCGCAGTTTTATAGAATCCTTTGGTGCTGTTGTAAATCTTGTTTACAACTTCTTCCTCTGTTGCAGGAGTAGAATCATCGAACTTGTACTTCGTAATAATTTTTACCTGATCATTTGAACCAAATAATTTCACAACCGGAGCTTCTCCACCAAATTCTGGGGTAAGTGCGTCGGCAATGCTTTGTGTGCTGAAATCTGAATTATCAAAAGCAACGGTATAGGTTCTTCCGCCCTGAAGGTCAACACCGAGGTTAAAGCCTTTGGTTACGAATGAAATTACTCCTCCGAGGATAATTACAGATGACACGATATAGAAAATTTTACGCTTTCCGATAAAATCAAAGTTGATTTTAGTGAATGCGTTTTCAGTCATTTTTGTGCCAAATGAGATGTTTGCTTTACGGCTCAACTGGGCTTCAAAAATCAGACGGGTAATGAAGATAGCCGCAAACAATGAAGTTAAGATACCGGCAAACAGAACCACCGCAAATCCTTTTACCGGGCCTGCACCAAACACCATGAGGATAATGGCCGTTAACAAAGTGGTTACGTTCGCATCGATAATTGAACTGTACGCTCTGGAATATCCGTCAGAAACAGCCAGTCGTAAACCTTTACCGTCTCTGAGTTCCTCACGGATACGCTCAAAAATAAGTACGTTAGCGTCTACCGACATACCAAAAGTTAACACGATACCGGCAATACCGGGGAGCGTTAAGGTTGTTCCGAGGGAAGCAAGCGTTCCAACCAGGAAGAAAACGTTAGCTAAAAGTGCGATATCGGCAGTAACACCGGCTTTTCCATAGTAGAAGGCCATATAAAGCAGTACCACAATCAAGGCCACTGCCATAGAGATCAAACCGGCATTGATGGCTTTTTGTCCCATGGATGGACCAACAACCGCTTTTTCAACAATGGTTGCCGGAACGGGTAATTTACCTGCTTTTAATACGGCTGCCAAGGTTTTAGCTTCTTCAAAGTTGAAGTTACCCGTAATGGTAGAGATACCACCGGTAATTTTATCTTGCACGGTTGGGGCACTGTAAATAGCACCATCCAGTGAAATGGCTATTGATTTACCTTTATTAGCTTCGGTGAGTTTAGCCCATTTTTCGGCACCTTCGGTATTCATTTTCATTTCTACCATGAAACCTGCACCATCCGGATTTTTTTGTTCGCTGGCATCCGTAATTACATCACCTTCCATGGCTGGCTTACCATCACGGCGTGGAACATAAATACTGTAAAGCATGAGCGCCGGAACATCCTGAAGGGTTTTGTTAGACCACATCAGTTTCACATCTTTGGGTAACATGGCGTTTACCTGCGGGATGCGCATGTATGAATTAAACTCGGCCGTATCCTTGGTCATCACATAACCTAATACAGGGCCTTCAACATAGCTGCGCTGCTCTGTTTCGGGGTCTTGCATGGTAGCAATTTCCAAAACGCCTAATAATGGGTGATCTTTTTTGAAATCGGCAAAGCTCTGATTGGCAAGTGCTGTACTATCTATTTTAGCTGAATCGGCACCGGTTTCGGCCAATGGGTTTGCCATTGGGTTTACAGTTTCATTAGTGGTTACAGCGGTAGAATCAGTTGAAGTGGCAGTAGCAGCTGAATCAACTTTAGCGCTTGAACTTTCTACTTTTTTCAATTTGGCCAAATACTCATCCATTTTGGTAATCGGGCCAATCAGGCGGCGCATGTCATAGGTTTCCCAAAACTCCAGTTTGGCTGTTTTTTGAACCAGTTCAACCGCACGTTCCGGATCTTTAATTCCCGGAAGCTCAATCAAAATACGACCTGTTGCTTCTAATTTCTGGATATTCGGCTGTGTAACACCAAATTGGTCAATCCTTGAGTTTAATACTTCAAATGTACGGTCAATGGCCGCATTGGCTTCGCGACGCAGGATGGTAATCACCTCTTCATCGCTCATGCCAACCGAAATCATGGACTGGTCTTTGTGACCAAACATTTTGGCAGAAGACAGACTGGCATTGGGATCAATCTGTTTTACGGCTTTCACGAAGTTATCAATGATATCGCTTCCGTTTTTGGCACTTTCTTCTTTTGCCTGAGCCAAAGCCTTGGTGAAAGTTGGGTCAGCACTGTTATTGGCCATTACCTTCAGGAGGTCAGCCACAGATACTTCAATAGTGAGGTTCATACCACCTTTAAGGTCAAGACCCAGGTTCAGCTCACGCTGTTTGGCTTTTTGGTATGTGTAAATTCCCCATACTGACTCATTTGCAACTGAATCCAGATAGGCTCTTTCCAGAGCTGGGTCGCCGTTTGCGTAGGCTGCGGCATCGCTTTCCACCATTTTGGTCACCACCGTAAACGAGAGGTGATACAGACAAGCCAGTGCAAGCACGATGGCTATGAAACTTATAAATGCTTTATTTTGCATATTATCAACGGGGTATTTCTCCTAAAATTTGAGCCGGCAAATATATCATTTGAAAGATTATTTACCAACTTGTTTTCATAACATTCAAATTTTCCGTGCCCGATTCCTTAACTTTGATGAAATATTTCCCATGAATCGGATACTCGGCTTTTTGGTCATTTTTCTTCCATCGGTTTTGTCTGCACAAGGGGTTTATCGGTTTCAACGTGCTGATTCTGTTCGGGTATTGGAAGTTTCGGGTCCACTTGAAAATGCCTGGGCCGGGGGGCTGAATTTTGTCCTGGCCGGCGAAATTGACCTGAATTTTGACGGAATAAATGATTTGGTCTTTTTTGATAAGTCGGGAAATAAACTGATGCCATTTTTGAACTCCGGCGAAACCTCGGGCCTCATTTATCACTTTGCGCCCCAATACCGGAAAATGTTCCCTTTCATGAAAGAATGGTTTGTACTCCGCGATTATGACTCAGATGGGAAGGCCGATATTTTTACTTATTTCTCCGGAGGAACCAAGATTTATCGTAATACCGGCAATTTATCAACCGGACTCCAATTTACTGAAGTGGTTTCGCTGCTTAATTCTGATTATGATGGACTGATAACCAGTATTTTCGTGCCTTCAACCGATGTGCCCGGCATTGCCGACTTGGACAATGACGGTGATTTAGATTTTCTATCTTTTGATGTGTTCGGCGGTTGTGTGGATTACCATAAGAATCTATCGGTTGAACTTTTCGGCCATGCCGACAGCCTGAAATTTGAGCTGGTTACCCGAAATTGGGGAAATTTTGCTGAAGATGGTTTTACCAATGCCATTTCCCTCAATACCGATTGTGGCCGAAACCTGCGTCATGCGGGTTCAACCATATTACTTATGGATGTAAACGGCGATCGTAAAAAAGATATCCTATTGGGCGATATCAATTACAATAATTTGGTGTTGCTTATCAATGGCGGAACAAGTGCCAATGCCCAAATGGTTCAGTCTCAATTGAATTTTCCGGCTAATTTTGGCCCTACCGCGGCTGTAAATACAACAATCTTTCCGGCAGCTTCCTATTTCGATTTAAATAATGATGGGGTTAAAGATCTCATTGTGAGTCCAACCGGAGATGGCCGTTCTGAAAATCATACCGGAATCTGGTACTATAAAAACAACGGGTTTGATTCCCTTCCGTCTTTCCAACTCATTGAACAGGGTTTTTTACAGCGTTCCATGATTGATTTGGGCGAAGGTGCCTACCCCGCTTTTTTTGATTTTGATGCCGACGGACTGAAAGATCTCGTAATTGGCAATTACGGATATTTTGTAAGCTCGGCAAATTACAACGGAAGGCTTCGCGCATATCGCAACACGGGAACGGCAACCGAGCCGGAATACACCTTCCACTCGGCCGATTTTGCCAATCTTTCTTCTGCCAATTTGGATGGAATCTATCCAAGTTTTGGTGATTTGGACGGGGATGGAGACATGGATTTACTTGTGGGAGAGGCCAATGGCCGGCTTCATTATTACAGGAACACCGCCGCTGCCGGTCAGCCTGCCGTTTATACCCTCGAAGCCGCCAACTATGCCGGTATTCAGGAGCCCCAGTTTAGTGCTCCCTGTTTGTTTGACCTGAACGAGGACGGGAAATTGGACTTATTGGTCGGTAGTCGTTCTGGCCGGCTAAATTATTACCAGAATCAAGGCTCTGTGAATGTGCCGGTTTTCTCGGCCACACCCACCATAACGAATGTGGGCGGCGTAAATACGGTAGATCAAACCTTTAGTTTTTTTGGTTTCAATACGCCTTTTGTATTTCAGGAAGCGAATGATTTTCAGCTATTTTGCGGTTCATACAGCGGACGCATTTTCCATTACAAGGGCCTGAGAGGTAACCTGAACGGCTTTTGGCCATTGGTGAGTGATAAAACGGACAGCCTCATCTACGAAGGTTACCGCACGGCCGTTTCGGTAGCCGACATTAATGATGACGGGAAAAATGATATGATTTTGGGAAATTACTCAGGCGGTGTTTCCCTATTTTATGGATTACTTGTGAATACTTCCATCGGAGAAGAATCGGCGCAGGCTTTTGATGTAGAGTTATTTCCAAATCCGGCCATGGATTGGTTACAGATACGGATGCCCAAATCGGAATTGGATTCCTATAAGCTTACTATTAAAGATTTAAACGGCAGAACGCTTATAATCCATTCATTTTCGGCCAATGAAACGGCAGTAGTAGATCTATCGGCATTGCCGGCCGGCATGTATCTGGCTATTTTAGAAGCAGACGGTTTTAAAAGCCTGACCCGAAAAATTATCAAAAGCAAGCCTTAATCTTTGTAACGCAGCGTTAGCTTTTTCTTTCCGAAGTCAATTACGGCTTCATATTCCTGAAGTATATCAGAGCCCAGCACACCGATGACTTTTTTGTAGCCTAATTGTTCGTACGAGTTGTTCAGCACGGTTAGGTCCAGGGCCAGTCCCTCGTAATCGGTAATTTCAAGGCTTTTAAGTTTCATCTTTTTTACCAACACCGAATGCGTCTGCATGCTGTCGGTACCCAAACCGGCCGACATTTTCCCGGCTATTTCGGTAATATCTTCCTTTACGTACCGTTTGATTTCATCTTGGTCAAATACAGTTCGCGAAGCTCCGGTATCCAATACCATTTTACATTTTTTACGGTTCAGGGTTATTTCTGCGCATAGATGTATTCCTCCGCCTTCGTCTATGGTAACGATTTCGAGGGGCAGACTTGTTTTTCTGATTTTGGTCATGATGCGGGTGCTTTATGAAACGAAACAGCCTCCCAAAGGAGGCTGTTTCAAAAGAATGAAAAAAAATTGACTAGGCCGAAACCGAGTTCATTTTATCTAATACGGAACATACTTCGCGTACAGCTTCGGCTGATTGTGCGAGTAATTCTTTTTCGGCGTCGTTTAATTGAAGTTCGATGATTTTTTCGATACCGTTTTTACCTAAGATTACGGGAACACCCAAGTACAGGTCTTTGATTCCGTATTCGCCGGTTAACCAGGCACAAACCGGAACCACCCGTTTTTGGTCGCGTACGATCGCTTCAACCATTTGGGCAGCCGCTGCACCCGGAGCATACCAGGCCGAAGTACCCATAAGGTTAACCAGCTCGCCGCCCCCTTTTTTGGTGCGCTCTACAATGGCATCCAAGCGATCGGCCGGAACCAGTTCAGTTACCGGAATACCGCTCACGGTGGTGTAACGTGGAAGCGGAACCATGGTATCGCCGTGTCCGCCCATGAGGATGGCCTGAATTTCTTTTGGAGAAACATTTAATTCCTCAGCCAGGAAAGCACGGTAACGGGCCGTATCTAAAATTCCGGCCATACCCATTACTTTATTACTGTCTACTTTGGCAGTAAGGAAAGCGCAATAGGTCATTACATCGAGTGGGTTTGAAACCACGATGATTTTGGCATCCGGAGAATATTTAATTACGTTTTCGGTAACTGATTTTACGATTCCTGCATTGGTAGCGATAAGGTCATCGCGGCTCATTCCGGGTTTGCGCGGTAAGCCCGAAGTAATTACAACCACTTCTGAACCGGCAGTCGGGGCATAATCATTCGTGTAGCCCTTAACCCGTGTATCATAATAATTAACGGGGGCAGTTTGCCACATGTCCAGGGATTTTCCTTCGGCGATTCCTTCTTTGATGTCAATCAGGATTACTTCCTGGGCTAATTCTTTCTCCGCAATTACGTTGGCGCAGGTTGCTCCTACGTTTCCGGCTCCTATTACTGTGATTTTCATATATAAAAGATTGCTTATTGTTTCTTTCGGCCAAAAGTAAAAATTCAAATTATGAACACAAGTATTTTTTTGTGCTTTTTATAATCATTTACCAACTTTTACCTGAATTGTTTGGTTTAGTTACACTTTTCGGGGTGTCCAGCTGATTTCTTCACTCCCAAAATCTTGCGAAAATTTCCGGGCCAGTGTGAACAGAAAATCCGAGAGGCGGTTGAGGTACTGCACCATAATGGGCTCAATTTCGGTATGGTCGGCCAATTCAACACAGCGGCGTTCGGCTCTGCGGCAAATGCAGCGTGCCACGTGTGCATGCGAAACCGCGGGATGTCCGCCCGCCAGGATGAAATTTTTCAGTTCGGGTAATACGGCATCCATTTCATCAATGGCGTTTTCCAGGGTTTGTATATCTTTTTCGTCAATCTGAGGAAGTTTGATATTGGTTTTTCCCGGCTCCAGGGCCAGATGCGAACCCATCGTAAATAAATTATCCTGTATGGACCGCAACAGATTTTTTTGCGCCGGATTGGCAAAATCGGCCAATAAACCCAGGTAGCTGTTCAACTCATCCACTGTTCCGTAGGCTTCAATGCGCAGGTCGTATTTTTTAACCCGGGCTCCGCCCAGTAAAGAGGTTTCGCCGCTGTCGCCCTTTTTGGTGTATATTTTCATGCTTATGGAATGCTTTATAATTTAACGGCTTTTCGCACCTCTTTGTTTAATTCGTCGGTTTCAATCAGCCCGTCGCGCATGCGGATGATGCGTTTGGTATATTCGGCAATATCTTCCTCGTGGGTAACGATGATGATGGTGTTGCCCCGCTGGTGAAGCTCGTCAAACAGCCCCATGATTTCGAGGGATGTTTTGGTATCGAGGTTTCCCGTAGGTTCATCGGCCAATAGAATGGAAGGGTTGTTTACCAAGGCACGGGCCACGGCCACACGCTGGCGCTGACCGCCCGAAAGTTCGTTGGGTTTATGCTTCATCCGGTCTGTTAGCTGAACCATTTCCAGGGCATTGGCGGCGCGCTCCAGGCGTTCTTTTTTACTGCAACCGGCATATACCAGCGGAAGGGCCACGTTTTCTAAAGCCGTGTATCGGGGAAGCAGATTGAAGGTTTGGAATACGAATCCGATTTCACGGTTCCGCACTTCGGCCAGTTCATTGTCGCTCATCTTGGAAACATCGGTTCCATTGAGCATATATTTTCCGCCGCTGGGTGTATCCAAACAGCCCAAAATATTCATGAATGTTGACTTTCCCGATCCCGAAGGACCCATCAGGGCTACATATTCGCCTCTGTCAATTTCCAATGAAATGCCTTTCAGAACCTTTAAAAGTTCATGACCCATTTGAAAATTGCGGGTAATGTTTTCGGTTTGGATGATGCAGTTGCCCATATTATAAGCGTATGTTAAAATGTTGTTTTGAAAGTCCGCGGTTAAAAAACACCATGCCCAGCTGAAAAAAATCTACGCTGAGGCGCACCTGTTCGTCGCGGATAATTTTTCCCCAGGCGTTTTTCATTCCTTCTGACCAGTGAATGTCATCAAAAATAAGAACGGTATAATCGGTTGCTTTGTGTTTGAAAAGCTCAAAATAGCGCAAGGTGGCCGCCTCTGTATGGTTTCCGTCAATATAGGCAAATTCTACGGCTTGCGTTTCTGCCAGCAGCAGGGGAAGTGTTTCATCAAAATGTCCGGTTCTTATTTCCACATTACTGAGCCCGGCATCCTGCACATTTTTACGTGCCTCCCGGCTGATGTTAGCGCAACCTTCCAGGCTTATTACTTTTCCCGAAGGAATGGCCGAGGCCATATACAGGGTGCTGATTCCGAGCGAGGTGCCCAGTTCAATGATTTGGGATGGCCGCAGATCCGCAGCCAATTGGTAAAGTACGGCCGCCCATTTTTTGGTTTTGGCCGAACCTTTTGCAATTTCAGCTATGCTGCGCAGATGGGTTCCGGATACTTTGCTTCCGGCGCCAAAGTCTTGAACTTCAATTGTTCGTGTATCGTTCAGCAGTTTACGTCGTATACTTTCGATGCGCTCCTGCTCCGGAATTTGGTTTTTCCGGCTGAACACTTTGTCGCAAAGCCTGAACAGAAAGGGCGGATGCACTCCCGCTTTCCCGTGGGCTTTAAATCGCCATGAAACATATTCTTTGGCCATGAACATGGGGTAAAGATAGCGGTTACCTTGCTTTTGTAAGGTACTTTTTTAGACTAAAAGGGAAAAAACGGCCACAAAGTAATTCCGTGCTTATTTTTAAATTCACTGCCTTGTTTTTAAGTTGATTTTACTTGGGTGCTCAAATTTATCCTTATACCTTTGTTTCCTCAAAATTCAGTAATATGAAATTCAAATACATCAAACCCGTTTTTACATTTGTCATTTTTGCTTTTATACTGGCTGCTTGTGGTGCAAACAAAGCCGAGGAGCAAAAAAAACAGCAGGAAACCTTAGCCAAGGAAGTGATGGATATCCATGATGAAGTGATGCCTAAAATGGGTGAACTGGTGAGCCTGAAAAAACAGGTAAAACAACTGGTTAATAATTGGACGGCTGATTCGCTCAACACATCTAATGATGTTAAAATTACGGAAGCCGGCACCTTGATTGAAAAACTGGAAGCCGCCGACAAAGGAATGATGGACTGGATGCATGAATACAACGGAGGCCAGGGTTTGTATGAGCATGAGTTGATTATGGAATACCTGAATTCCGAAAAGGTAAAAATTACCCAGGTAAAAACCGATATGAATGCCTCCATGGATGAAGCCAAACAGTTTTTAGAAGCCAATAAATAATGCGGAACAGTATACTGATTTTTAGCTTGATGCTGCTTTTAACGGCCTGCGGTGGCGAAAAAGCGGCGAAACCGATTCAGCCCAAGGACTTACCCGTATTGGGAAACGGACCCATGACGCCTTTTGGGTTTGTGAACCAGAACGGAGATACCATTACCGAAAAAACGGTAGACGGAAAAATATGGGTGGCCGATTTTTTCTTTACTACTTGTCCAACCATCTGCCCTAAAATGAAAAACGAAATGCTACGTGTATTGGATGCATACAAGGGCAATGAAAAGGTGCTGATTTTATCGCATACCATAGATCCCGAATACGATACCCAGGCCGTGCTCAAAGAGTTTGCTGAGCGATTGGAAGTGGAAGGCAACCAATGGCATTTTCTGACCGGTGAAAAGGACAGTATTTATGGAATGGCAGAACGCTACATGATTAGTGCTGCCGAAGATGCATCAGCCCCGGGTGGATTTATACACAGCGGCGCTTTTGTTCTTATGGACGGTCAACGCAACATCCGCGGGTATTACGATGGAACCAATCCGCAAAGCGTAGATACCATGATTGCAGATATGCAGCTGCTGTTGAAATAATGCTTTTGGTTAGGATTCCGCAAGCGGCGGATATTCCAGTGGAAGGTCTTTCATTAGATCAAGCAGTGTTTTCACCACCACATATTCTTTATACCAGTTTTTATCGGCCGGTACGATGTGCCAGGGGGCGTGTTTTTCGCATTTATCAAAAATCTCTTCATAACAGCTGATAAATGCATCCCGGTTTTCAAGCGTTTGTTTATCGTTTGGGTTATGTTTCCAAAATTTGGTAGGATCGGTTTCCCTTTCGGCCAGCCTTTTGCGCTGTTCCTCTTCCGAAACATGTAAATAAAACTTGAGCACTTTAGTGTTTGCCTCCTCCAGCAATTCCTCAAAATGGTTAATCAGGCTGTACCGTTTTTCAATTATATTTTTTGGAAACGTGTTATATATACTCGGAACCAAAATATCTTCATAATGCGAACGGTTGAAAATATGCATCATGCCCAGTTCCGGAGTGGCTTTGTGAATGCGCCATAAAAAATCGTGGTTAAATTCTTCCTCGGTGGGCTTTTTCCATGAATATACCCGTATTCCGGTTGGATTTATGGTTGAAAAGGCATTGCGGATTAATCCGTCTTTTCCGCTGGCATCCATACCTTGCAAAATGACCAGTATGGCATATTTACCCTGTGCATATAATTTGTTTTGCAGTTCGGTCAGTTCAGCCTTCATTTCGGCTGTTTTCTTTTTTGTTTCTTCTTTATCGCATGAATCGGGCGGAAGCGTGCTCAGTTTTTTTAGATCGGGCATACCAAATTTATTTGCTGCAAGATAATCATTTGCCGCATTCGTGAATTGGTTTTTATTCCCTATAAAATTTACCGTAACGGGCCAATGCCCATATCGGAAATACATTGCGGTAAGCCGTGTAGGTAATCATGCAGTTGAAGTTGAATACGCCCGAAATGCCTTGTTGCGGCCAATCGCCTTGGTCGGTTTGTTTGCTCAACAAAAATTCAATGCCTTTGTCAATGGCTTTCCTGTCGGGATAACGGCACACCATAAGTGCGAGCAAAGCCCATGCGGTATTGATAACCTGTCCTTCGCGGTGCGGGATGTATTCCTTTTTTACGCTTGATTGAAAGGATTCGCCCCAGCTTCCGTCGGCATTTTGTTTGCTGAGCAAAAATTCGCAGCCTCTTTTGGCTTCTTTTCCATCAGCTTCGCCCGCAGCGGCCAACGCGGTTAGCGCAAACCAAGTTCCGTAGGTAAAGCATACGGCCCAGGAGCCCAGCCAGGAGCCGTCGGGCAATTGTTTTGATTGTATGAAACGAATACCCTTTTGTATGGATGCATCAATTTCAGCGCGCCGGTAATCAGGATAGTGCTGCCGGAATTCGCAAAGCGAACGGATACATGCCGAGGAACATTCGGTATACGGATAATCGGCCATGATGTCGCCAAATACTTCGGCCGGGTTCATAAATTCGAGCCATTTTCCGGCCCTTTGTTTTTCGTACGAAGCCCATCCGCCATTGGCATTTTGGAAAGACAAAATCAAATCGATGGCCTGGCTTAACCGGTCAAATGATATGGAATGATTTCCGATTCCGGCTTCATGAAAGGCAATGGCCGACGAAACACCTTCGGCGGTGCAATCGGTTATGGGCCAGCCGTGTTCGGCGGTACTGAAGGGCCATCCGCCCAGTGAATCGTGACGGAAAAAGTAGCTGTGGCAGCGCACCTCTTCCTTTACTTGCGAATCGTCAATAAAATCGTAGGCTTTTTTCAGGTTTTCGGGAAAGCGTTTTTCGGCCCCGCCTTCCAGCATGGCCTGGGCCGCAAAAGCCGTGTCCCACAACTGCGAACCGTTATAACCGTTCATTTTCATGCCGTCTTCAGCAACCCATAGATAATCGTTCCAGCGCTCAAGGTGCTTTTGGAATTCGGGCGATTGGGGGCCTTTTTCGTGCCAAACGGCAATGGAATTAATGGCCTGGTTTACCGGCCCGATATTGATGTAATTCGTATGCTCATCTTCGGCATGGATATACTCCCAAGTATAACGGATTGCTTTTTTGCGCAACTTTTTAAGGTGTATTTTTTCATACACATTTAATAGGCCGTAAACCAGTTTTAGCAGCCCGGCCGGTTTTACGTACGAATCGGTTTGATGTACGTTAAAACGGTGTTTTTTCCAATTGATTTGTTCGTAGGGTTCAGTATAAATTTCGGTACGGATGGCTTTTACTAAGTCGGTAAGTTTGCCTTTTACACGGTTTCCATAACAGTAACTCATGGGCAGGTAAACCATGCGGGTATGGCACCAGTAGTTTCCCGGGTGTAATTTGAGCCATCGGGGCAAAAGCCAGAGTTCCGGAATGAGGGTATTACAACCTTCGTATTCGAATGCACCCAGCACCGATAAATAAAATTTTCCCCAGGAGGGTACCGAAACCGCACCGCCGTTTGCCATAATCCAATTCCTGGCCTTTTCCATTTCAGGAAGTTCTGCCCCGCAGCCCAACAGACGTAAGGCCACGTATTGCATAACGGTGCCAAACATGGTGCTGTTGTCTTCGATGTGCAAACCCCAGCCGCCGTCGGCATTTTGGTGGTTTAACATGTAGCGTTTAATAAGAGTGGACTGGGCGTCCGGAAACGGATTTTCGGTAACATAAGCGGCCACCACGATACCCGGTAGCAGAAAATGCGGGCCGCCATAGTCGCCGGCCCAATTGCCGTCTTTTTCCTGTAAACCCAGATAAAATTCAGTGCCTTTTTCAAACGCATGACGGGCTTTTTCTGAAAGGGAATTTCCGGAAGCAGAATCGGCAGAGAGGCGGTTGGATTTTGCGCTCCGGTGAACTAAATCGGACGCATTGGCATTCTGAGATTTGTTAAAGCGGAAAGCCAGATCCATTTCATGCAGGTACGCTTTTTGGGCTGCTGTTGATTGAACGTGTTCGGGGAATTCAAAATGCCAGACTTGCCGGCCTTTGGCAGTATGTAAACGCCATTGCTTCCAAAAAGAAGATTTGGATGCTTTTACGGGGCTTTCAATATTGGTATGTTCGCTCATGTTTCACCTGTTTGTTGCGTGCATGGTGAACCGAAAAGGAACGCTGCAAATATCGGAAAATAATTGAAGCCGCCGATATTTTAAAACGCCCAATCAAAAACAGATTTCTGGAATGAATTGAAATATTCTCATTACTTTGCTTCAAATTCATAAACCGATGAAAAACGCGATTGCCTATATTTTTTTATTCTTAAGTACGGTTACCCTTACGGGTTGTGATTTACTAAAAGGGCACGGAACGCGCCTCACTTTTGGTGCCGGCGAGATTTATTATAAAGATGGCATTACCGAAGCGGAAGCCAAAAAAATGGGCGATTATTTGTTAAGTGCCGGCTTTTTTGATGAAACTGAGCCCAAATCGGTACAGCTCATTAAGCGTGAAGATGTGTATGTATTTCGCATGGTAACCGATGAGGCATACGCCAAAGATGCCAGTTTTGAGCGCACGATCAGCTTTGCAGCCATTGATTTTTCGGTAGATGTGTTTAATCAGGCCAAGGTGGATGTTGAACTGACTGACGCTTCGTTTAAAACCCTGAAAAGCATATCGGCATCCGGAACCCGCGAAACCAGAGGCTCGGTTGATATTTACAGCAGCAATGAAGTGGATGAAGCCAGCGCAAAAAAGGTGAGTGATTACCTGGAAAGTATCGGTTTTATCGGTGAACGTGACATGACGCTTTCATATGCCATGGACGGCGATACGTTCGTGTATGAAATGGTTACGGTTGAAAATGCCGAAAATGACGAAGAAGTGCGCGAAGCAAATAAGGCGCTGGCTGGTTTGATTTCAGCCGAAGTGCTTGATAATAAGCCTATCCGTTTGCATTTTCTCAGTTCTGATTTTAATGTAAAAGCGGCGTATTCGTTTGGCGAAGTAAGCGTGGCTTACCTTAAATTCCTGATGAACTCAACCGATTCAGTTAACCTGTAGGCGGTTCAAATGCAAGGCTAAAATTTCGCCCATGGTTTTACAAGCCATAAAATCGGGTAAATTATGGTGTTTGGCCAATTCTGTTTTTAGGGTTTCTGTTTTTTCAGGGGTTGAAATTTCATCGTTTTTCATACAGTCGAGCAGGGCTTTTAGACGATGTTGCGAAGCCTTAACCCGCCGGGCTGTCTGCACGCGTTCTTCCAACTTGTATTGTTCTATTGAAACTTCCGTCATGGTTTCGGCCGCCAGGTTTACATAAGCCAGGTTATCTTTGAAAAATTGCGGCATGTACAGGTTTTTACGTCCTTCATAACACTGCTGGTCAAAATCAATGGAGCGTATGCGGTATTGTTCTTCGTCAAAATCGGGCGTTACGTCTATAACAAAGTTATAGGCCCTTTGGTCGCCCAGAAGGCGCACAAAACAGCGTTCGTTAAATTTGATGAATTCCTTTGAAAGCCTAACTTTATTCAAGCCTTCATTATTGATTCGGTATTTGATAAAATCATCACCCGGAATACCCACTATATGTTCTTCAATCAACGTGTTTCCGTTTACCAGGTAATTGATGCGGTTAGGGGAGAGGATGTATTCCAGTTCCAGCCCGTAAATGCGGGAGGCGTCTGCCGTTTTGAGGTAATAATAATCGTAATTGTCGTTGAGCCGGTTCATGATGCGTATGCGGAAGGGTTTTGAGTTTCCGAACGTGCAAAAATCAATCCGGTCCACAAATAAGTGCTCAATGGCATGCATATCACCCCCGGTTTTTAGCAGTGAATAGATACGGGTAAGGCCTTCGTTTAATTCTTCCATGTGTCCGGGGTTGTATAACTTGGTAACCCAGAAAGTATCGTTCCCAAACTTATCATACACCGGAATTTGGGAATTACTTTTCAGTAAATCAGAATACGTTACGCCAATTTCAGCAATTCTTTCATAGCCTTGCAGATAGGTGTATAATTCATGTTTAATGGGATAGAACGGCTTTTTTCGGCTTACGTGATTGAATTCCATGGGGTAAATTTACTATTATTCGGATGTGGCTTTTTGGATATCTATTATAATTTTTAAATTTGAAAAGAATATTTAACCAACTATGAAACACTACATTCAAATTTGCGGATTTATTTTTGTACTCATCCTAAAAACAACCATTGGAAAAGCCCAGCTAGTAACTTCAATCGAGAATGTGGATCAACTGGTGCAAACCCATTTAAGTGAGAGTGGTTCTACAATCAGTAATATCGTTTTTTATGGACATTATGAAGCCATCGGTCATTTTAACGGGGTTAATACTGATTTGGGATTAAGTTCCGGAATTATTTTGACCACGGGCCGGGTTAATAGCAATGAAACGGGACCGCTTGGGCCGAATACGACAACCTCGGCTGGGTTTTTAAATTCTGCCTCTGGTTTAAATACGGTGAATCAATGGTTAAAAGATGAGCATGATCTATTTGAGTCTCTCTATGATGTGGCAATTCTCAAATTTGATATTGTAACAAACGAAGACAAGATTAAATTTAATTACGTTTTTGGTTCTGAAGAATATCATGATTTTGTGGGTTTTCAATTTTCAGATTTGCTATCTATATTTATAGAAGGACCCGGACTATCAGCTCCTGTTGTTAATATGGCAAAAGTACCCGGTACGACTACTCCGGTAAACGTATCAACCATAAATCGGGGTTACAGCAGCAGCTGTAGTACTGGGCCTGGTGTAAATGAACAATATTTTATTGACAATTGTATAAGTTTAGATCTTCAGTATGATGGTTTTACAACAGTCTTGGAGGCTTCATCTCCTGTAATTCCGGGTGAACAGTATACTATCTATTTTACGGTAGCTGATTTAAGCGATGGACTATGGGATTCGGGCTTGTTCATTGGTAGCAAAAGTTTAAACAGTTCAGTTAATGAATCTTCCTCGGCCGATTTTAGTATGGTGTATCCCAACCCTGTCAAAGATTTTGTATTCATTACAGGGCTTAAAGAATCGATTCAAATTTCCATTTGGGATATTTCCGGCAAACGTGTGTTAAACCAACTGTATGACTCTTCTTCGTCGGCCGGTATTTCGGTTTCAGATTTAAGACCTGGTGTGTATTTTATTGAATATGTTTCAGATGGCGCAAAGTTTCGCCGTAAAATTATTAAGCAATAACAAAAAAAGCGGGTAATTTTCACCCGCTTTTTTTGTTATAAAAATAGCTGTTATTTTTTTAGTTCCGAATAATATTTAAAGTAATACGGGATGGTTTCAATTCCCTTTAAATAGTTGAAAATGCCGTATTTTTCATTGGGTGAATGGATGGCATCACTGTTTAGTCCGAAGCCCATTAATACCGATTTTAATCCCAACACTTCTTCAAACAAAGCCACAATCGGAATGCTTCCGCCACCGCGTGTGGGAATAGGTTCTTTACCAAAGGTTTCCTTTACGGCCATGGCCGCTGCGCGGTATTCGGGCGTATCGGTGGGTGTAACCACTGGTTTTCCGCCATGATGCGGTTTTACCTCCACTTTTACCGATGCCGGGGCAATGGATTTGAAATGACGGCTGAACAGTTCGGTAATTTCATCCGGATCCTGGCCGGGCACAAGTCGCATGGATATTTTAGCATACGCCTTTGACGGAAGCACGGTTTTGGCACCCTCGCCAATGTATCCGCCCCAGATGCCATTTACATCAAGCGTTGGCCGGATAGAAGCCCGTTCGTTGGTGCTATATCCTTTTTCACCATATACATCGTTTATATCCAAGGCTTTTTTATACTCATCTAAGCTAAATGGTGCTTCAGCCATTTTAGCCCGTTCCTCGGTGCTCAACTCAATTACATTGTCATAAAAACCCGGAATCGTGATTCTACGGTTTTCGTCATGCAGGGATGCAATCATGGAACATAAAACGTTTATCGGATTGGCCACCGCCCCGCCATAAACACCTGAATGTAGGTCAATATTCGGTCCGGTTACTTCCACTTCAAGGTAACTTAAACCGCGTAAACCCACCGTAATGGAGGGAATATCATTGGCAATCATGGACGTGTCGGAAATCAGAATCACATCTCCCTTGTAGCGGTCTTTGTTTTCTAACAGAAAGGCCCCCAGGTTTTCCGAACCGATTTCTTCTTCTCCCTCAATCATAAATTTAACATTGCAGGCCAATGTGCCTGTTCTGTTCATGAGTTCGAATGCTTTTACGTGCATGAAAAACTGGCCTTTGTCATCGGCTGCACCGCGGGCATAAATATTACCGTCTTTTATAACAGGCTCAAACGGCGGTGAATTCCATAAATCCATAGGGTCGGGCGGCTGCACATCGTAATGGCCATATACGATAACCGTTGGAAGGGATGGGTCAATTATCTTTTCTCCGTAAACTACCGGAAAGCCCTTAGTTTGAAGTAATTCTACATGGTCGGCGCCTGCTGCAATTAAAAAGGCTTTAACGCTTTCGGCTGTGCGAAAAACTTCGGGGCTGTAGGCTGAATCAGCACTTACGGAAGGAATTTTTAGGAGTTCAATTAACTCATTTATAAAGCGTTCCTTGTTTTCTTCCAAGTAATTTTGAATTGTATTCATTTTGGTATCCTTTTTGTTAAGATATTTAAAAATAACAGTGCCCAAAGTTGTGAATTTATGCAACAAAAAGTGCCGTTATCCGTTTATTTTTTTAGTTTTGAAGGTTAATAATTAGTATAATTATGAATAAAGTGTACCAAATGTCCTTTCTTTCTTTGATTACAGTGATGCTGTTCTCAATGGATCTGAGTGCGCAGTTGGTCACTTCGCCTCAGACTCCTGCTAATCTTGTTCAGAATGTGTTATTAGGCGGGGGTGTTCAGGTTTCCAATATAAACTATGTAGGAGCAAACGGAGCAATCGGTTTTTTTAACGGAGCCAACACCAATTTGGGGCTTGCATCCGGTATCATCATGACAACCGGAACTATTAACTCTAATCAAAGCGGCCCGCTTGGTCCCAATAATTCAGTTAGTGCGGGCGTAAGTTTAGGAACAGGCGGCCCTCCCGCACCGGTTGGTCAATGGTTGGCAGCTCAGGTGAATGGTCCCAGCTACCACGATGCAGCAGTTCTGAGTTTTGATTTCGTTCCCCAAGGCAATACGGTTGGTTTTAGGTATGTGTTTGGCTCTGAAGAGTACAATGAGTATGTAAACAGTGATTTCAATGATGCCTTTGGCTTCTTCATTCAAGGCCCGGGCATTCCAGGCGGTTTCACGAACATGGCCAAAATTCCGGGTACGAACCAGCCTGTTGCCATCAATACGGTTAACAATGGCTATGCAACAGGCTGCACGCCGGGAACGGGGGCTTCCAATCCAGCCTTTTTTGTGGATAACTGTAATGGTGCAACTGTTCAATATGACGGGTTTACCAAAGTGCTTACAGCCAACGCAACCGTTATTCCGTGCAGTACATACCGATTTTACATCGTAATTACCGATGTGGGTGACGGGTTATGGGATTCTGGTGTTTTTCTTGAAGCCAAAAGTTTTACTACGAACGCAAATAACGTTACGGCAACTATTAATTCAGTAATACCCGGAAGCAGTGACTTATTTGAAGGTTGTGGTGATGTAACCCTTACTTTCACCCGTACCGGAAATACCTCTGCATCCCAAGTCTTGAATTTTACGTTGGGTGGAACAGCTACCAATGGTGCCGATTACAATGCATTGCCCACTTCAGTTACGTTCGCTCCCGGTCAAACCACCACTACCTTAACATTAACACCCTTTGTTGATGGTATCGTGGAAGGTAGCGAGACGGTTATTGTTACGCTGGTTGATGAAAATCCTTGTCCCTCACAAAATCCGCCGTCGGTAACAATTGTTATTCAGGAATATGAGCCGCTTACCTTAGTGGCACCGCCTGATGTTTTCAATGATTGTAACAATCAGCCTACCGTTTTGGAAGCGATTATTACGGGTGGAGCGAATAATTTAATTTTTTGGAATAATGGCGGCGGAATCGGAAATCCGGTTACGGTAAACCCGCAAGTTACTACCACTTACACGGTTTCCGTGACTGACCAATGTTCGGGTGATATCTACACGGATGACGTAACCGTTTTTGTTCCGGATTATGTGCCCTTGGCGCTGGAGACGAGTAAAGATACGGCCATCTGCGGAGGAGAAGTGGTAACATTGTTCGCTAATCCATCAGGAGGTTTGGGTGGATTATACTTAGAATGGAGCACCGGCGAAACGACGAATACCATTACAGTTTCTCCTTCAATTACTACTTCCTACACTGTTTATACGGTAGATTCCTGCGGAAACCGTGTTGAAGATAAAATTACCATTTTTGTTCGAAATCCGAGTGCTGCATTTACTTACTTCTATGTTGAAAATGACGAAATTCAGTTAATTGACGGTTCAAGTAATGATGTTGTTTCTTGGATGTGGTATTTTGGCGATGGAGATACTTCTACTTTACAAAATCCCAAGCATCAGTTTAGAGATACCGGCTTATTTGAGGTGACTTTGGTTGTTCAAAATTACTACGGGTGCTACGATACGGTAAGTCAGTGGATTCGTTCCTATCCACCGTTTAATTTTTACATTCCCAATGCATTTACCGTAAATGATGATTTCATCAATGATTATTTTGATGGAAAAGGCGAAGGATTTATTGGTTATGAAATGTTGATTTTTAACCGATGGGGAGAAGAAATTTATAAATCCAATGTGTACGGAAGAGGCTGGAATGGCATTGCCCGCGGAAAGCCATCCCAACAGGACCTATACTTATACAAATTTGAACTCAAAACACCCGTTGGACGTATATACAGGTATCAAGGACATGTAACCCTCATACGATAAAATAAATCAGTATGCGATTTAATCCTATCATTTCCAATATAACGAAAATATTTGCGGTCTTCATGGCCGCATTTATTTTCAGTGGGAATGCTCAGGCTACGCATATTGTAGGAGGTGAATTGTTTTACGATTGTTTGGGTGGCAACAATTACCGCATCACACTTAAAATATACCGCGATTGCGGGCCATTATCTGAAGCCCCGTTTGATGATCCGGCTAATATTAGTGTTTTTGGGGCAAATAATCAGCTCATCTTGAATTTATCCCTGGACTTTCCCGGAGCCACAAACGTGCCCTTTGTGGCTACCAATCCCTGTTTTCAGGCGCCTCCGAACGTATGTGTTGAAGAAGCTGTTTATGTGCTTAACACCACCTTGCCGGTTTCACCAACGGGTATCTTGACGCTCGCTTATCAGCGTTGTTGCCGGAATAATAGCATTTTAAATATTATATCGCCCCAAAATACAGGTTCAACCTATACCGAAACGATTCCCGCATCAAACAATATCGTGTGCAACAGCAGCCCACGGTATACCAATTTTCCTCCCATTGCGCTATGTGTGGGCGACAGTTTGGTATTTGACCATTCGGCCACCGATCCTGACGGAGATTCCTTGGTTTATGAACTATGTTCCACCTTCCAGGGTGCCGATCCGGGAAATCCCATGCCCGTGCCTACTTCCAATCCGCCTTTTGCCCCTATATTATTTCAGGCACCCTACACGGCTGCTTCGCCAATTGCCAGTAATCCGGCCATCACAATTAATCCCCAAACCGGAATTTTACGCGTAAATCCAACACAACAGGGTCAATTTGTGGTAGGTGTTTGTGCCAGGGAGTACAGAAATGGCGTATTAATTGGAACACATCGCCGTGATTTTCAATTTAATGTTACAGTTTGCCAATCCAATGTAGATTCTGAATTTGCCCTGCCGGCTTTCAGTACCAATGCCAATGGAGAAATTATCAGCTGTGGTGATTTTGAGGTTGATTTTATAAATCAAAGTATTAACGGAACCAATTATTTGTGGGATTTTGGCGTTCCCGGAACGAATACGGATGTTTCCAATTTGGTGAATCCGACTTATATCTATTCGGATACCGGTACTTATACGGTTATGCTTGTGGCTAACCCAGGTTATTTTTGTGCTGATTCGGCTTTTAATACCCTGGTAATTAAACCGCTCATCGGGGCCGATTTTAATGATAATGCGCCACAGTGCCTTGCGCTTCATTCATTTAATTTTCAAGGTACGGGGCAATATTCAGATGGTGCCACTTTTGCCTGGAATTTTGGCCCATTGGCTACGCCATCAACCTCCACGGCGATTAATGTGAATAATGTACAGTTTTCAACCTGGGGCGATTACCCGGTTTCGTTCACCATTACCGATAATTCGTGTACAGAAACAGTAACTGATACGGTAAAAGTATACGGCCCCCTTACCGGAGCTTGGGAAATTGAAAATGGAAATGGCTGTGTTCCATATACCATTCAGTTCAATAATACCTCGCAGGTTAGTAATTTGCCGGTGATATACCATTGGAATTTTGGTGATGGATTTACCAGCACTGAAGCGGCTCCCGAGCATACCTATTTCAATTTGGGAACCTTTGACGTGAGTCTCTCCATAACAGATTTATCGGGGTGTAATCCCAATGCTTTCATTCTGGAACCGGATGCCGTAACGGTTAATCCTAACCCAGTGGCGGGCTTTAGTTTTGAACCTCAGGAGGTATCCATCTTTTTGGGAACCATTCGCTATACGGATGAATCTACGGGTGGAGTAAGCTGTTTTTATGATTTTGGAGATTTTCTAACTTCCACGGCCTGCAATGGATATCATGAATACTTTGAAGCCGGCAATTTTCCTATAACTCAGGTGGTAACCAATGAATTTGGCTGTTCTGATACCTTGGTTCAAATTGTTCGCATTTTACCTGAATACGGGTTATACATACCCAATACATTTACTCCGCAAGGCGATGATATCAATGAACTATGGGAGATAAAAGGGATTGGTGTTCAGGAATACCATTTAGTGTTATATACCCGATGGGGCGAACGTATTTTTGAAACGGAAACATTCAAACATTACTGGAATGGCCGAAAATATAACAGAGGCGAAATTGTACAACAAGATGTGTATGCATACCGAATATGGGTGCGCGATGTTTTTGGGCGCCAGCATGAATACACGGGTCATGTATTGTTATTGAAATAGAAGCGGTTATTTATCCCAGCCTACTTTTTAAATCCAATTTGTATTTACGTGCAGTGTCTAAGGCAATGTCATAGCCGGCATCGGCATGACGGATGACGCCCATAGCCGGGTCATTATTCAATACCCTTGATAAACGTAATTCGGCATCTTCGGTACCGTCGGCTAAAATAACCATACCGGCATGAATGGAATATCCCATTCCTACCCCGCCGCCATGATGCAGTGAAACCCATGAGGCTCCGCCGGCTGTGTTAATCAGGGCATTTAGTACCGGCCAGTCGGCTACGGCATCCGACCCGTCTTTCATGGCTTCGGTTTCGCGGTTGGGTGATGCTACCGAACCGGTATCCAGATGGTCGCGACCGATTATAATCGGAGCTTTCACTTTTCCGTCTCTTACCAATTTATTGAACGCTAATGCCGCTTTCTGACGCGCACCCATGGGCAGCCAACAAATACGGGCGGGTAAACCTTGGAATGCAATACGTTCTTTAGCAAGGCTGAGCCAACGCAAAAGCGAAGTATCTTCCGGAAATAATTCTTTCAGCACTTCATCGCAGGTATAAATATCTTCAGGATCACCGCTCAGTGCAACAAACCGGAATGGGCCGCTTCCTTTACAAAAAAGTGGGCGGATATAAGCCGGCACGAATCCGGGGAAATTAAATGCATTTTTTATGCCCCGTTTGTCGTGGGCTTGGCCGCGGAGGTTATTTCCGTAATCAAAGGTTACGGCTCCTCTTTTTTGTAGTTCCAGCATTTGCTCTACATGGCGGGCCATGGTGTCTAACGATAGCTTAGTATATTTTTCAGGATTGCTCTCGCGAAGCTGCTTAGCCTCTTCCACACTCATATTTTGAGGAAAATAACCAATCAGTTCGTCATGCGCAGATGTCTGGTCGGTAAGGGTATCGGGTGTAATGTTACGTTCAATTAATCGTTGAAGCAGATCTACCACATTGCAGAGCACACCAATTGATTTTCCATTTCCTTCGTTTTTATATCGGATGGCGGCGTCGATGGCAGCATCAATATCCTTGTGTTTTTCATCCAGATAGCGAGTTTCTATTCGCTTGTCAATTCTCCATTCTTCCATTTCGGCGCAGAGGGCCACGCCCTCGTTCATTGTAATTGCAAGGGGCTGGGCACCGCCCATTCCGCCTAAACCGGCAGTTACATTTAAAGTTCCTTTTAAACTTCCGCCAAAATGTTGTCGGGCAAGCTCAGCATAGGTTTCATATGTTCCCTGAACAATTCCTTGCGAACCAATGTAAATCCAAGATCCCGCGGTCATTTGCCCATACATCATAAGGCCTTTGGCATCTAATTCGCGGAAATGATCCCAGTTGGCCCAATTGGGAACCAGCATTGAGTTTGATATCAAAACCCGGGGGGCGTCTTTGTGGGTTGGAAGTATACCCACCGGTTTCCCGGATTGAATGAGCAGCGTTTCATCATCATTCAAATCTTTGAGCGCTTTTACAATCAGGTGAAAAGCTTCGGGATTTCGCGCGGCTTTACCTAAACCGCCATACACAATCAGATCTTCGGGCCTCTCAGCCACATCCGGGTCTAAATTGTTATGTAACATCCTAAGGGCAGCTTCCTGCACCCAGCCTTTACAGTTCAATTGTGTCCCCGTAGGTGTTTTGAGTTCGTTTATATTGAGTTTATCTGTATTTGTTGCAGTTTCCATATAGTACAAAGTTGTTAAGCCATTAAATTCCAAAGGCAAAAATACATAAATAGGTTTAACCGTTTTTTGTTTAAAGTTGAATTTCAGTTTTTTGAAATTCAGGAGATTACTTATTTTTTATAGACTCTAGTTCATCCAAGAGTTTCTGTCCGTGTAGTTTATGGGCAATTACTTTTCCTTCGGGATTAATCAGTAAATTATTAGGAATGGAACGGATTCCGTAGCTTAAAATCGCCTTTGATTCCCAGCCTTTTAAATCACTTACGTGGATGGGACCGTTTAACCGGTCTTTTAAAATTGCTGTTTTCCAGGCTCTTTCATCCGTATCTGCCGAAACACTGAATATCTTGAATTCGGATTCGTTTTTAAAGGTTTTTTTACCATACCGTTCATAAGCCAGCATTAAATTCGGGTTTTCTAAACGGCAGGGCTTACACCAAGCGGCCCAAAAGTCAATGAGTACGTAATTTCCCCGCAAACTTGATAACTTAATTGGATTTCCTGCCGTATCGGGTAATTCAATTTCAGGTGCAGTTTCGCCAATGGCTACTCCAATTTTTCCGGCTTCTTTATTATTCCAGTAGCGGTATACAAATCCTCCTACCAAGAGCAGAACGGTTAAGGCCAGTAATAAGGTATTAACTTTTTTAGCAGATTGTGACATATTGACTGCAAAGTTGGAGAATATTTAGGTATGCTCGCCCAATTTTGAAGGCAATTTTATGTTAAAGCCATGCTTAATTTCGTTTCGCCAAATTTAATAAATTCAATAATTCAGCGGATTTATCAGTTGAAAGTGAAACTTGGTCGCCATTATTTAAAATTAAATATCCGCCGTCTGATTTTACCCAGTCACTAATTGCTATTATATTTACGATATAGGATTTATGACTTCTGAAAAATAGCTTGTGTGCAGGAATTAATATTTCTTCAAAATATTTTAAGGTTTTGCAAACGGTAACGCAAACTCCATTTCCAACAAAGACATGCGTGTAAGAACCGTCGGCTTTCATGTAAATAATATCCTCAATTTTTACGAATTTTACCGAAGTTGATGTAGGTAAGGCAATTTTTAGCGGGGCGCTGTCATTCAGGTTTTGTTTCAAAACGGCATAGTCCTGCTTTTCACTGGATTTTTTGAAACGGTTTACGGCCTGTTCCAGTTCTTCCGCTTCAATGGGTTTAAGGAGGTAATCAACCGCCGAAAGTTTAAATGCCTGTATGGCATAATGATTATAGGCTGTTGTGAATATGATGGAGAAATGGATTTCATTTTCGTCAAAAAAATCCAATAATTCAAGCCCGCTATGGCCCGGCATTTCAATATCTAAAAATACTAAAGAGGGCTTGTTTTTTCGGATTGATTTTACGCCTGTTGATAAATCTTTACATTCGTCAATCACTTCAATATCTGGGCAGTGATTTTCTAACATGGCTCTTAATAAAGAACGGGCCATGCTTTCATCATCGATAATAACTGCTGTTATACTCATAAACTTATATTTGATTGGGGATTGTAATAATTACGGTGGTGCCTGAAGGCACACCCAACTCATTTAGGTTGTCAATATACTGGGTGCCTACTTTATGTTTGAGCCCCCTGTTCAGTATTTCTAAACGGGTATTATTGGCTTTTACGGAAAATGAATTGTGCTTTTGGTTTCGTTTTTCGTTTATTTCTTCCGATTTATTTCTTCCGATTCCATTGTCTTCCACCTTAACGATTAAATCGTTCCCAGTTAGGTCAAAATGGATAGTCAGATTTTTTTGTCCGTTTTTATGAAGGAGTCCATGTTTTAAGGCATTTTCAACATAGGGTTGAATAATCATAGGCGGGAATTTTATTAATTCGGGTTCTATGTTTTCGGCTACAGAAATGGTATAATTAAAATCTTCTGAAAAACGCATTTTTTCCAGTTCCAGATATAAACTCAGTGCATGTATTTCTTCATTGAGGTAAATGTTGTCTTTTTCAGACATTTCAAGTATCATGCGGGTTAACTTTGAGAATTTTGCCAGGTAGTTTCCTGCACTTTTTTTATTATCGGCATAAATAAAAGCCTGAATTGTATTTAATGCATTATAAAAGAAATGAGGGTTCATTTGTGCTTTTATGGCAGTGAGAACAGATTTACTGAGTGCCTGTTCAACTTGCATTTTTTCTCTCATCAGCGCATTTTTCTTTATTAATGCACTTGTTTTTTTGCTATAATAAAATACAATTAAAAAGAATATAAGCAGTGCAATGATTAAAATAAACCACCAGCGATACCAGAAGGGCTTCTCTATAATGAACCTGATTTTTTCATTTATATATTTCCCGTTTTGTTCATTTCCTATCCTGAATGCAATTTCATAATCGCCCGGATTCAATGCCGGAAAGTTCAAGGTGCGCGTTTCTTTAGAGATAAGCTTCCACTCTTGGTTATTGATTTTGTAATAGTTGGTTGGTTCGTTTGCTGAGCCAAAATTTAATACCGAAAAATTAATTTCAATGTTGTTTTGATTATGTTTGAGTATATGTTGCTTCGTATGGTCAATCTGATTTCCGTTTACTTTTAATTTATTTAGGTTAAAAATGGGATTGTTTTTTTCGTTGCTCTTTTGGTTTTTGTTTACCATGATGATTGAACCATCCACAATCAGGTATACCGTTCCATTGGAAGTTTCAATGTCTTGGATTTCAAGTTGATTTATTTGTAAATTAATTGTGCGGTAAGGCAGCCTCGGATCTTCAACAAAAACTTCAATTATGGCATCATTGGTTATTAAATATAGAATGTTATCAATGAGTTTTATCCACTTTATGGATGATTCTCCCAATTCAAAGAATGAATTTAGTTCTGAAATGCTGTTATCCGGGTTTAGGCGGATTAGGTTTTTTTGATTGGTAAGAATGTATAGATATTCTCCTGCGGTGCATAAATTATAGGCCAGGATAGATTTTTCGTTGAAAAGAATTTCTTTAGTACCTATCGTATCAGTGGCAAAAAGTCCAATATTTGTGGCATAAAAGATTTGTTGTTTCTTTTCAGAAAAGCTAACTGCCTTTCCTCTGATTTTATTTTTTATTTCGGAAAGATTGGGATTGAATGGCAATACGCCCCGCTCAAATAGGATGTCCCATTTGCTTTTAATGCTTGAGTTTAGTCTTAATAAACCAATGTGCCCCGAGGACGCATACGCATGGTAATTCTCATCTACTTTTGCAAGGGATTTTATGGATAAATATTCAAACAGATTCATCCTTTCAATTGAGCCTAAATACCGTTCTTTTGCATCCAGATAAAGAAAGTTCTGTGACGCATCATGGTATAAAAATTCTACAGGAAATTTCTTGTTACTTTTGAATTTAGTTTCAAATGAGGAAAGTTCAAAATCCGTACGTATGATTTCACCGTTTTTGGTGCCAAGGTAAAATCCATTTTTTTGTTTTGTGATTCGGGTAAATTGGTGTAAAGGGCTTTGCTTTATTCGGGTAGACCATTCAGGTATTAACATTAATCCGTTGTCAATCGTACTTATCCAATAGTTTTTTTGACGGTCAATAATTATTTTTGAAATATTGCTTTTGTTAAAGAAGGCCAAGCCTCCATTGTGTACTTTTCCATTTTCATCATAAACATAAAGTCCTTTTGCCGTGCTTACCCAGTATTTATTTTCGAAATAATTGATGTGTTGAATAAAAGCAGGTTCTTTAAGTTCAAAAAGTTTTTCAATACTATTTCCATTGTAGGTGTAGGCGAGTCGTTTCGTATTTAATTTACTCACTAAAATTGTGGCTGAATCATTGCTGAAAATTTTAAAATCCTCGCCCAAATCGCCTGCGGGGTAATTAATGAATTTTAATTCACTTCTTTCGTCTACCACACACAGTTTATTTTTTACCATTATATAAAACTCTGTATTGCTAAACGCAGTGTTACCATATTCTGATGACTCTAATGGGATAGTTTCAGTTAGCTGGAGCGTTTCAAGTGAATAGACTTTTATTCCGTTATAACTGGCTTTGTATAGCGTTTTATTTATCACACCAAACGGAATAAAACCCATCGGTTTTCCTATATCTAATTGTTTTAGGGTTTCGTTTTCTACATAATACACATTTCCATCAAAGTTTTCGTACCAAATACGCCCCAGGTAATCCTCATATAGAGAACTGCCGGCACTAGAACTTTGACTTGGTGCGTAAAACGTTTTAAACTCAAACCCGTCATAGCGGCTAATTCCCTCCTCCGATGCTGTCCAAATAAATCCTTTTCTATCCTGAATGATGTCGTATACCGTATTCGAAGGTAATCCTACGGAACGGTTCAACGAAATAAAATACGGATCCTGACCCAGTAAGCTTGCCGGAAGGAGTAATAGCAGGAGCAGTATCAGTGTTTGATTTAAACGCACAATCTACAAATATAAGGTATTCAAAGCAGTCCATAAGGCCAATACATGAATCCGGATTCTGACTAAATGAAAACCGGTTTCAGCTAAATGAAAAAGAGGTTTCTCACATAGGAGAAACCTCTTTTATATTTCGTTTGGTCTTTTTATTTTATGATTAGTTTTTGGCTGTATTGATTTTCGATCATCAGAAAGTAAATACCCGGAGCAAAATCAGCAACATTTATCTGTTCAACCGTTTGCTGCACTGTCAGTGTATGAATTACTTTTCCGCTGATGTCAATTATCCGCACCTGATTGCCCATTTCTGCACCATTAAGCTGAACAAAATCATCGGCAGGATTAGGAAAAATGGTAAACTGAGCTGCCTGATTATTCTCTGAAATTGAAGCGCCGGATACTTGTAGCTTGTATAATTCGCGTCCAGTGATTCCGTCTGTTGCATGTAAATACATAATATTTGCGTTTACGTAGCCAGGGAAAATTTCATTGTCAAGTCCATTACCCGAAGGGTTCAGGTCATAATATAATTCGGTGCCGTTTTCAGTGCCATCTGTTGACCAGAGTTCATATCCATTACTTGCATCTATTGCGGTAAAAAATAGTCTGTTATTGAAAATAATATAGAAATGTGGTCCTGAGCCTCCTAAAGTGTTAATATCTTTAAGTATGACAGTGCCCGCTTCTGTGCCGTCCGTAACATATACTTCTGTCCCGAAATTTCCTTCGCTGGCAGAAAAGTATAATTTCCCGTTAAATTCAGTAAAGTTTGATGGGATAGACCCTCCGGTTGGGTTTGTGTTGATGTCTTTAAGCATGAAAGTGCCATTTGCCGAGCCGTCGCTCACCCAAAGTTCCTGTCCGTTTGTTCCGTCATTTGCTCTAAAATAGGCCTTTCCGTTGAATTCAGTAATCTGTGATATTGCATAGCCGCCGATACCCGGCGTAATATCTTTCACCAAAACTGTTCCATTTGCCGTGCCGTCGGTTTTCCATAATTCCGGACCATTCGTAAGGTCATCCGCTGCGAAAAATAGGGTGTTTCCAACCACGCAAAACCCTGTAGGGTAACCACTTTGCGCACCGGTGCTTATGTCTTTTAAAAGTGTTGTTCCTGCTTCTGTTCCATCACTTTGCCATAATTCAAGTCCTTCGTTTACGGAGTATCCTCTAAAAATAAGCTTGTTATTAAACACAATCATTTCAACCTCACCAAGTCCTCCAACAGGGTTTAGGTCTTTCAGCATGGTTGTTCCGGCTTCGGTTCCATCGGTTGACCATATTTCGTAACCATTTACACCGTTTGTAGCCTGAAAGTAGAGCTTGTTGTTGTAAATAACAAAAGGAGTTCCGTCCCATGACCCATTGGCTCCTGGATTTATGTCTTTTACCATCTGTGTTCCGGCTTCGTTGCCGTCTGTTGACCATAATTCAAAACCATGCACGCCATCATTGGCAAAGAAATATACCTTGTTATTAAAGGTACTCATACCATAACCCATCGAATTGGCCGTTCCCGGATTAATGTCTTTAACGAGTTGTGTTCCGGCTTCCGTACCGTCCGATACCCAAAGTTCAGCTCCGGTGGTATTGTCCTGCTCGGCACGGAAAATCAGTTTGTTTCCCAAATTTGCGGCATAGTAAATATCACAGTTTCCTGAACCGGCTTCAATGTCTTTTACCAGCACAGGTGCCGGGCTTTGCGCATGAATGGCCATTGCGCCCAAGAGTACACTCGCTGAAAGTATGAGTTTTTTCATTTTCAAATATTTTATGGAGTAAAATTCATGTAATTCAGAATTTTCGCTAAGGGGCAGTTAACCAAGTCTTGTTTTCAGTAAATGAAAATGCGTTATTATTTTTTTATCAGACTTTTAGTTTGTTAGGGATATTAACCCAACTCTGTAAATTATGTACCTTTGCCGTATGCGGATAATCAGCGGATTTTTAAAAGGGCGGAAAATTGAACCGCCGAAAGACTTTACGGCAAGGCCCACAACCGACTTTGCCCGGGAAGGCCTATTTAACTTACTCTACAATAGGAAGGAACTTCAGGGCACCCGGGTTTTGGATTTATTTGCGGGAAGCGGCACGGTAAGTTTTGAATTTATTTCACGCGGAGCAGCCGAATCCGTAGCGGTGGATACGGATGCCAAATCGCTGAATTTTATCCGCCAGAAAGCCGAGGAGCTGAAAACCCCGCAATTAAAACCCATGCGGATGGATGCGCTTCAGTATATACGCCGGGCGGGAACAGAATTTGATATTATATTTTGTGATCCACCGTTTGACCGCGAGAACATTGTTGAAATAGTAGATGCCGTTTTTGAAAACTCCATTTTAAAAAAAGACGGATTATTGATTTTGGAACACGAAGACATTCATAGTTTTGAAAATCACCCCAATTTCGCAGAAGACCGTAAATATGGTCGTGTGAAGTTTTCATTTTTTGAATGGCCCGGAGCCTGATTCTACATCTCTTATTGTGTTAAAGTTTGGCTTGGAATTTGCGGCTTTAAATTAAGTTCTGTATTTTTCAATCGAAAATTAACTATAACATGATGAGAAATATACTTTTCATAGTCACGGTTCAATTTATTACCTGTTCGTTGATGGCTCAGCATAATTTAACGGATGGGCTTGAATCCAAATATGTAAAACCCGACGAACGTGCTGAAGCGCCAATTGAATTTACCTCTCAAAAGCCCGTTTACAAATATAATCCATTTGCACACCTGAGTTTCGCAAACTTGTCGTTTGAACCTTTTACAATTCAATACCGACAAGCTTTTCATGGGCCAATTGAGCGATATTCCCTTCATTTTGAAGAACAACCCAAGGTTCCTCAAAATAAATATGTATTTGTAAACGGAAAAGTTCATTTTTATGATGAAAAGGGTAACTTAGAATCCTATTCCGCACAAACTGAAAAATCTAAAATTACCGCAAGCGCATCCAGCAATCAGCCTGATGCTGAAGCTAAACGGGAGTTTATGGCCACTCAAACGGCTGTTTCAGATGACTTGTTTTCGTATTTTGATTTTTATAGATCCATGCAGCTTGAATCCGATGTAAGTTTACGGATGAGGTATTATCAAATGATGCAAGATTATTCGGGTTTGTTTTGTCGTATGGTTCAAGAAGAACTGTTAAAAAATAATCCGGCTTCTGTGGAGGAATTGCTGCTTATGTTACAGGCTAATTCGCATTGTTTGAATACAGGGCAAATTGTAAGTCTCCTTAATGAGAATGGCATTGGCTGGAAATAACAACTGTGATATTTAGTTGGAAAATCGATTCGGGTTAACGTGCTTATTGTGTTTAAGTTTGGCTTGAAATTTGCAGCTTTAAATTAGGTTCAGTATTTTTAAATCGAAAATTGACTATACCATGATGAAAAATGTATTTTTTCTTTTTGCCGCTCAATTTATAGCATATGTTGTTTTTGCTCAAGCTTCGGCCAGCAGTTCTTCGGCTTCTTCCCGTTCCGGCGGAGGATACTCTTCTATCAATTCTGGTTCTATGTTTTCAGGGGGCTCACAAGGCCGAGGCTCCGGTGGCTATAGCCAAGGCTCCACTAACGAATCTTCCTATAGTATGGGTCTAACCGAATCATCAAAAAGCAGGGCCGGAAGTAGTTCCTATTCATCAGCTTACCGCGCTGAGCGGACGAATCGCAGCATGGGGTATACCTATATGGACGGTAAATTACATTACATAGATTTTGATGGGAGTGTGCGCCCCTATTCAGCCAAGCCGGCAGCGACAGAAGAGGCCAAACCAACAGCGGGTGCAATTATTGTTTATACGGGTGAGCGGAAAAAGGATGTCCATGTGCCTATTGCCAAATCCGATACTGAACCGCTACAGATTACCGAAGATAAACCCACACCTCCACCGGTTTCCAATCCACCGGCCGAGTTTGAACCTCCTGTTCCGCTTAGTCCCGGTTTTTTTCACACGGTTACGGATGAAACCTTTTCGTACCATAAATATTACATGACCAAACAAGATAATGTAAATGATGATTTGAGTATTCATTATTACCAACTTATGTTTAGACATCTTGGTATGTTTTGTAGAATCGTGCAAGACGAACTGCTTAAAAACCGCCCAGAATCCAAAGAGGAAATACTGGCCATGTTACAGGCGAACCGATTTTGTATCGATAGGCAATACCTGCTGCGTTTATTGAGATGGGATATGCTATTTTTGCGCTAAAGAGTTTGCTTGTATAAAAATTATTGAGCGTTTTTGATGCTGAAAATTACGTGATATTTTGATGGTTAAGATAGAGTTCTGTTAAAATTAGAAATGGAACTTGTCCAATAAAAAGGAATTTGGTATTTTTAAGCTGAAAATTAATTATAACATGACAAAGCGTTTATTTTTCATGCTTTTATTTCCTTTAGCTGCGTTGTCCCTGATGGCGCAGAAATTGGAGGCGCAATCAACCGAATCAAATATGGAAAGGGTTGATAGCGTTATGAATTCAACTGCTGAATTGGATGATTCGCACAGGCGCAGGCCATATTATGAGTGTAATTATGGCACAAACCGGGTATGGATGTATCATAATCAGGTTTTCAATACGGGTCCTAGTCAAATTATCTTGGGGCAATCAGAATCCTATTCATTAACGTTTGAAGAAAAATCGAATACCTATCCCAGTCATTATTATTACGTGAATGGCAAAATCCACTACTTAGACGAAGACGGAAATTTAATTCCCTATGCTTCCAAATCAGAAACTGTTGAATCCCAAGCTACTGCTTCAGGTGCCTTAGTTGTTTATGAGGGTTCAAAAAGTCAGCGAGTGAATGAGTCTGTTTTAGTGACAAACACTAGCGACTTAGCCGAGTCAGAGAATAATTTGAACCGACAATCAAGCGCTACGCCCTTAAATTCGAGACAGGACTTTCAACTTCTCAGTCCCGGTTTTTTTATAACACATAAAAATACGGAATTTTCATACATTAATCATTTCAAAAATTATTTTAAGTTTGAAACAGATGCCCAAAACGGCTATTACCAATTGTTTTTCAAAAAGTATTTTGCTGTTTTTTGCCGTTCCGTGCAGGATGAAATCATAGCTAATCGCACGCAGTCAGCCGATGTAATTCTGGCATTGCTTGAGGCCAACCCGCATTGTATAAATCGCGAACAGCTGTTGAGCCTTATTCGTGCGGATTTTTCCGTTGAATAATTCGTTTTCTGATTTAAATCATAGAAATTCGTTTCAGTTAACTCCACTTTTGTGGCGGTTTTAAAAAACGAAGCCGTTTGATCCGTTTTTTGGAGCAGATTTAAATTTACGGTTATGCACAACATCAGTATGGACGATATCGAGATGACCCTCGATGTAATGAAATATACCCTCAGCCGAATTACGGCCATAAACCCCGAACTCGGAAGTCCCAAAAAAGAAGAAGACCTCAAAAAACAGGTGGGTGAAACCATTACGCCGGGCGGAATAGGCGGGGAGAAGGCGTTCAACTTATTTAAGGATGTGTTGATTAAAGCCACCGTTTCCATCGATCATCCAAGGCATTTGGCCTTTGTGCCGGCTTCACCTACCAAAGCGGCTGTTATGTTTGATTTGGTTACTTCGGCATCCAGTATACACGGGGCTTATTGGATGGAAGGAGCCGGTGGTATTTTTTGTGAAAACGAAGCCATGCGTTGGCTGGTGAGTTTAACGGGTTTGCCCGAGGGAGCTTTCGGAGTGTTTACCAGCGGAGGCACTACGGCCAATTTATCGGCCGCTGTTGCTGCCCGCGAAACTTGGCGTTCTAAAAATCCTGCCAATTCACATAAAAAGGGATTGCTGATTACTTCGGAGGGAGCACATTCTTCCGTAAAGGCCATGGCCAAAGTGATGGATGCCGATGTATTATTGGTGCCCGTTGAAGATAAAATGCAGGGAATTGTCCTTCGTGAAGCCATTAACGCCCTGAATGAGGAAGACCGTAACCGCATATTTGCCGTGGTAGCCACTGCCGGAACTACGAATGCGGGAATCATTGATGATTTAAAAGGTATTGCGGCCGTATGCAAAGAATTTAATCTTTGGTTACACATTGATGCGGCTTATGGGGGAGGAGCCCTGGCAGCCGATTCGGTAAGGCATTTGTTTACCGGAATTGAAGAGGCCGACAGTATCACCATTGACCCGCATAAATGGCTTTTTTCACCTTACGACTGCGGCGCCGTGATTTACCGCAATCCTGAATTGGCCCAAAAAGCCCATGCCCAGGAAGGTACTTACCTCGAAATTTTTAAAGACGAAGGTGCCCATGGCTTTAATCCGGCCGATTATCAGATCCAGCTTACACGCAGGGTGCGTGGATTGCCTCTGTGGTTTTCCCTGGCCATGCACGGAACCGATCGGTATAAACAGGCTATTGAACGTGGTATTGAGCTGGCCCTGATTGCCGGAAAGCTCATCCGGGAAAACGAAAATCTTGAATTGGTACGTGAGCCTTCTCTTTCTTGCGTGTTGTTTCGCAGAAAGGGCTGGAATGCCGAAGATTATAAAAACTGGATGTTCACCAACCATCAGGCGGGCTTTGCGCTCGTGGCACCCACCAAATGGAAAAAAGAAGGGGTTTATGAAACGGTTTCCCGTTTCTGTTTTATCAATCCCGATACAACGGAAAAGGATATCCGCGATATTTTGGATTCAATGGCTTAATCTTCAATCAGTAAATTGCGCAGAATGTCCTGTGGAGCATATTCTTTGTTATAGTGGCTAACATTGTAATAACTCAAATTGAAAGCGCTTCCCGTTTCCGGAATGAATTTAATCAGCAATTTACGGGCTGATGGAAAATATCCGGATTTACTTTTCAGGATAGGCAATGCATACCCTTTTGATTTCGTTCCGCTGTTACAGAAGAATTGGGTCCACTCGCCGATAGGCCGGTTATCTTGGTCAAAAGCTTTTACTTCAAACATTTTAAGGTTGGGCATTTCTTTCGCACCATGGTATACAACGCTAATCTGAATGCCTTTTTCACCCGATATCGGGTCTTCGTAGGGGAGCGATTTTAAATACAGTTTCTTTACGTCGATGCTGCCTTCCGGCTTAGCAATGTTTGCTTTGTTGAACAAAATGGAGTTCATGGATAGAATTTCATCTGCAAATAAACGGTGGTAATCAAAACTTACCCATCCGTATCCTTTATCGCCCCAGGATTCTCCCCATGAATTTTTAATCAGGAAACCGGTATCATCATATCCCACAATGGCTACGGCATGGCCCTCATTCATTTTTATGTTTGGGTTTTTAAGAATAAGATTTAATTCTCCCTTGTGGTATTTCTCGGCCGGGTTGCCAAAAATTTTCACGGCTTCGGCGTAATCATAAACCGAATTACCGTTTTTAACTTGGATTAAATCTTCGGGTTTCATTTTATTAAATTGCTGTCCCTTGTGTGCCGACCAGTAGGCGCCGTTTACGGTATAACCCACGGCAATGGCTTTGGTGCCCATGTCGAGCAGGCGTTTAATGGCATCAATGTTGCGTGAGGCATCATCGGCGGCATAATAAAAGCTGTTGGCCTCCACCCGGTAAGGACCCGCTTCAAACGTAAACATGTCATAAATTTTCATGCCGGCCAGATCTTCCGACAGCTTTTGGGAATTGGTTGCCGTTTCATCCCAGGCGGGTGATTTAGGGTTGTAGGGGTAAAATTCTTCGGGGTAAAAGCCTCTTTTTACGATTTCATCACGGTAAAAAGAAAGCATGGCGCCCTCATCGTAGTTGGGCATTTTATTAAAGTTGAATAATTTGGCCGTGGCATAAATATGCTGCTCGCTGATATCGGACGGAAATCCGGGCAAGGTTTCCAATACCGCGCAAAGCGAAAATGCCGTACAGGTACCCCGCCCTTCCTGATTTTTTACGGCCGATTGATAGATACGGTGATCGGTTTTAATTTGCGCAGAGGTGTGCAGTGAAACGGCGCAAAGCAGACTGAGTGCAACAAGTAGCTTTTTCATACATCAAATATGCAGAATGTCTGAAGAAATGTACTAATTCGTTTGCATTATTTTAACGGGTTTATTTACTTATCTTCGAAGAAATTTAAAGTAATGGATATTGAGCAGTTAAAGAAGCGACAGGATGAATTAGAAATTTCGGTGCAAAAAAGTCAGATTCCCTCCGAAACCCTTACCGATGGTGTAAGTGCCGCCGATGTAAAGTTTTTGTGGAGCGACTATAACAAACTGCTTAAAGAATTTAAACGTCAATCTGATTTATTTGGCGAATACCGCGAGGTAACCGAACCTAAACCGGAACTCTTAGAATCTAAACATACTGCGGCTATTTCGGCCCATAAATTCGCTGCACTGAAGCCGCTGCAACGTCAGATTCAAGCCTTAAAGGCCTTGATTGAGCAAAATTACATGTAATTTCCAGTGAAATAAAAGTAATGGTGGTAGGGGAAATACGTTTCATTCTCTTAAACTAATGTTCAATTGTTGTTCAGTTGTTGGGCTTGATTGTTTTATATATGTTAGTCAAAAAAAAATGATGAAAGGGGTATAAAATCAGCTTCGTTAACAAAAAAGCTGATTTTACTCAATTTTGCGGCTTCTTAAAAAGAAACCTTAAGGTGGTATCTAGTACACCGGTAGTTTTGCTTTACAAAATAAACAAAAATGAAAAAAGCAATTGTTTTAACATTGGCCGCTTTTGCCATAAGCGCAGGAGTATCTTTAAAAGCTCAAACGGTGTCGGTTTCTATCAAAAATGATGATTCAAAAAGTCTAAACTGGCGCTATTTGGATGGTAAAGATGTGTACACTTCCGGTTCAATCGGGGCGGGAAGCACTTCATCGCAAAACCGCGAAGCCGGGCTCACGCTTCAGGTTCAGTGCGACGGAAAATGGATTACCGTTGGTACCGTTTCCTCAGATCGTAACAAAAACAAATTTACTCTGAGCTGCGATTAGTCAAACTGATTGGGAGAAATCCTTGGGTTTCTCCCAATCAATCATTTTGAAGAAAAAGTTAAATGGAATCCGTATCAAGCGGTTTTGATTGATGCTGATTCTTTCACTTTTTATATGAATATTCTCATCTGTTGTATAACAAGCTTTTCGGTTTCATTTTTAGTTAATCGGTTTATCAAGTAAAATAATCTACACAACACGCATACGTTAGTTCATTCTTTCAATACATAACAATCATGAAAAAAAATATTTCAATCTTCTTTGTCTGTTTTACTTTATTTGTGGGCAGTGTGGTAAATGCACAAACGCCCATTTTCCAGAAAGGGCAACTGAGCATTCCACACAACGCCGAAGGGCCGCGAGATGCCAATGGTAAATTGTTGGGCCTTTCGAGCGATACCAACAAGCCTTTGAGAAACACATTCTGGTATTGGAAAGATGCTTCGGGAAATCACATATTTTGTGTATTAAGTTCAGTTAACGGAAGCGCATATCAGGCAAAAATTTCAGATGCATTGGCAAAAAGTGCTTCATTTAAATCCACTAAAATAGAAATTGATAAATATTCAAAGGCCATTGAAGTTATCTTGCCAGAAAACGGATTTATTCTCACCCAGTTTTATGAGTCAGGATATTCGGAAGCGCAAAGCAAAATAAACTTCATAGACTATGGACTGAATCATCGAGGTACCTCTACTCCCAATAAATTGTACTGGAATACGGAATACAAAGAGGGAAAAGAAATGGAATGGCTTCAGTTTGTAGAGAAAAAGGTAAAAGCGGTTTTTGGGTTGAATTAGAAATTCTAAGCATTCCGCTGTCAATTCATTTTAGGAAAGAATTTTATTTCAGCTTTTATAAAGGATTCTTTTCAGCAATCGTTTTTTTACCAAACATAACATCAACTATTTTATGAAAAATAGACGAACGCTTATTTTAATACTATTAACCCTGAGTGCATGTGTAACAGCACTTGCCCAGACGCCGATATACAAATACGGCAAATTAATCATACCGCACAACGCAGAGGGCGCTAGATATGCTACAGGCGAATTAATGGGAATTTCTAGTTTTTCCAATACGCCCACTAACAATTCATTGTGGTATTGGAAAGATGCAGCTAATAATCATGTGTTCTTCATTATGAGTTCTGCTGAATTGGGTAACGGTTATGAAATTAAAATTTCGGATGCTCTGGCCAAAAGTGAGCGTTTCAAAAGCATGCGTGTGACAACGAATTATCCTGGAAAAAAATCTTTCATCAGAGTGGAATTACCTGAGGATGGATTTATTCTGAATCATTGGAAAGATGGAAATCCAGAGTCCAAAAAAGAAATGGTAAACGGAGGGAAATCAGATTATAGTTTAATGGATTCGTTTACCTTCAAAATGTTCACATGGTTTTCAGATAAAGGAATTGGCGATGATATTTGGATTCAGTTTGCTGAAAATAAATTTAAAGAAGTGTTTGGAATCAAATAGTTTGAATAATAGCAATACCCTGTTTTACTGTATAAAATTAAAAAAATATGAAAAAAATAGTTTTAATTATTCCAGCCTTGTTATTTGCACTGATTACCCGTGCGCAAGAGCTTAAATTCAACACCTTTACCATTCCTGCCGGCCATGTGGAGCTTGGACAGGGAATAGATCAATGGGAAAAAGTATTTTACTATTTCGACAACACCAAAGCAGAAGCCAAGATTTATCTGGTTCGCTATTATGACGAAGACAACACATTTCAGGAAGTGGAAATAATTACCCTTCCGGTGGCCAAAATCAAACCGCTGGCGCCTGCATTTACGGCACTTAAAGAGTCTGACGGATCACGGGTACAATGGACCGATGCAAAGGAAAATGACTTCATCGTGGAGTGTGAAGCAGATAAAGAGGCTAACGCACTGGAATGTGACAATTCAAGCGATTTGGATGTAATCATCACCTCGCATGAAAAAGCCGAGTGGTTAAAAAATGAACTTAATTCGAAATTCAAAAAATGAAAAAGTATAAAGCAATTACTTTCGTCATACTCAGTTTGATTTCAGTATATGTAAGCGGCCAAAATTTTGTGCCAACGAAAACAAAACAAGCTATAACAAATTTTGACGGAGTGGAAATTCCTGCTGGTTCTGTGCAGTTAACCGATTGGAAAGGAGCACTTTTATCAAAATTTTTCGAAGAAAACGCTGATATGCTGTATTACAAGTGGGATGAGAAAACGAAAGCCTGTTCATTATATGTAGTGCGATATAAAATTACCCCATCAAATGAAATGGGTGATCCTGAATATTTAACATTATACCTTCTGTTTGCTGATGATTTTGAAGATTGTAAACGCTCCGCTGTCATTCCTAAATTCATCACGAAAGAGTATTACCATCACGGCAAACCATGGGAAAAAGAGTATGCAAACATATATACGGATCCCTACCATACCAAATGCGGTAAAGTATTTCAAGTAAATGTTATCCCCAAAGCTGATTTGAGTGAGATGCCCTGGAAAGCCTATGATAAAAATTGGGTTGAAGAGAGCAGAACAAAAAAATACTATGACAACATGAGCAGCACCAATGGATATTTTAAAGAGCTGGTAAGTCTTCCTCTTCAACCGGATGCGGCAAAATGGCTTGCAAACGAATTAAATACGCGACTCGGATTGACTAAATAGTGCCTAAAATTTATAAAAAAATAGTCAAATTTTACCATGAAAAAAATCGGTTTATTGTTAATCGCGCTCTTTACGCTAGGCGGATTAAGAGCACAACTGTTTGAACAACCTGTTCAGGAGGAAGTGGAAGAAAAGCCCGCTCCTGTGGCTAAACCTAAATATAATTATTACATTCCTGCCAATGGTATTTGGTATACCGTAAGACAATATGGTTGTAAAATCGGATATTATGAAGATAAAGTCAAAAAAGAATTTTTGGTATATGCGTACCGCGTAAATCAATATAATAATCAGGTTACGGAATACGAAATGATTCAGATTCCCTTGGATAAATCTAAACCTGTAGCACCAAATTTTAAGGTAGTTAAAAATTATTCAGATGGTGAAGCGTATTTAAAATGGACGGGCAGTGACAGTCATATTAATTACAAAATATTGACGGATAGAGGAGAGCTTATGGAAGTAAATAACAATACTTACGTGGTTTTTACATTTAAATACGATGATTATCAGAAAGCTCAGGAACTTGCCGATAAGTTGAATGCAGCGGTGAGTAACGTCAAATAAATACTCAGATTTAATCTTAAAACGAAAAGGGCTGATTTTTATCAATCAGCCCTTTTTTATATTAAACAGATCTTCTGCTATTTAGTACAAAAGGTACTTTCCTTTCACCAGCACAAACGAAAAGTACTCCGAGTTTTTTGTTTCCTTGCAAACCAGGCGGAATGAACAGGTATTATAATTTGTATCAATTCTAAATCCGCCCTCAATATATACGCTTTCCGGGCTGGCAAACATACCCTCGTATTGTTCGAATTTTGATTTGGCCTGTAACCTATCTTTTTCATTTTTAGGATTTAATGCCGATCCCATGTGTTTGCGGTTTGGGTCAGAATTTCCGCCGGTATAGGCCATCAAGGGTATGATGTCATCCACCTTACCTGTTTTTACGATGCGGATAATATTTTTAGCGGCATCCAAAGCTGCTTCCTTCTGTGGTATGTTGGGGTAAAATACAGTTAGCAGAGATCCAGGCGTTTTATAATTTTTTCCGCGTTCCGCCGCTACTTTCATAAGGGATTTTTCGGGCAACCCGATATCAACTATGCTATACGTCTTTTTTTCAATCAGGAGGATTAGATCGTCCCAGTTGCTGTTGTCGTCAAATTTGTATACAATCACCATAATCATCCGGTCTAACCCTTCAATCGGGTAGGACGTCTGAAAATCAAATTGTAATTTTTCAATGTTGATCCCGGATTTGCTTGCATTCCCCAGCAGTATGCCAAACTTAGTTTCCATACTTTTTTTATCTGCTTTTTCGGATATCCAGGAATCCAGTATGGAAAATGATTTGTGTTTTAAGGCCATGATAAATGAAGAGGCCGTGTTGTTTTCAGATTGTGCATACGATTGAATGCCTACTGTCATGAAGAACAGGGCGATAAATAATTTTTTCATCGGTGTTTGATTTGGTATTCCAAAGATAAGGAGCTAAACGTTTTTACGGATACGCTATTTGTATTATTTTTTGCAGTCAACTTTTTCGTTTTATTTGCATTGTATTCTCTTGGTCAATCATTTGCGTGTTTGATATGTTTTCGCCGTTCTTTTTCAGGATTTGAAGTAAACCTGCTTTTCGCTTCCTTTGATAAAACTTAATCCACTTAATATGAAGTATGTTACACTAATTCTTGTTTCAGTCTTCCTGTTTTCATTCCCCTGTCAATCACAAACAGAATCCATTTATGATCCGTATTATTACGAGCATTCAATTGTCAGACTTGGTCTACAGATTGATGAACACGGTCAGGTGGAAGGAGAAAATACGAGCTTTTCGCTGAACGGAAAACCGCTTGAAATTTTTATTCTGGTTGAACAGGATAAGTCGCTTATGCTTAAAAAATTGGTTGTGGAGATTTATGACGAACAAGTTACAAAAAAGATTGATTCTTTTGTAGCCAATGTTGCGGATCCCAATTGGAGCTGGGTGAAAATAAGTTATGTGTTTCTAAAGCCCGGCAAGTATTTCATTGATATGTATAACGAGGAAGATACCTATGTGAACACGGCATACCTCACTATTACAGAGTAAAAGGAAAGACTGGCTTTCCTTTTACTCTTTGTATTTTTCTCATGCGGTTTGATTTAAATATTCAGGCTGAAACCTGTTTTGTAGAAAAATGAGTCTTTATAACTGATGGTATGGAATTATTGATTATTTGGCATCAATAAAAGCCGGGGTTTTACCGTCAGTAATAATTACCTTTGAATTTTCAGATTTAATCAGTTCACGCATCATTTCTATATTGCGCAGCTGCAAGATTTTATCTGTTAATCCTTCCGACAAAATCAACTGGGCATCGCGGGTTCCTTCGGCCTCTACTTTTTTACGTTCCGCTTCTTTCTTTTCCCTGATTAACACAAAATCCATCTGCTGCGCTTCTTGTTCAGCTTCTAATTTGCTCTCTACGGCTTTTGCCAAACCGGGAGGTAACATGATGGATTTCAGCAGTACAAATTCTATTTCAAATCCACGGGGGCGAAGATTTTCATTCATTTTTGCGCAGATTTCTTTTTCAATTTTGTCGCGTTCACCGCTGTGCATATCCTTTGCATAGTATTTGGCACATACATCGGCCGCTGCAGAGCGAAATACGGAAGTTACGATCTGGTCGTAGTCCAACCCGATTTCCTGAATCAGTTCCTTTGCTTTTTCGCCTTTGATATGGTATAAAATCGAAATTTCCGACTGAATGGTTAATCCCTCTTTTGAGGGTAAATTGATTTTTAGTTCCCGGTTGATGGTTCGGGTAGGAATTTTAATTACGCGAGTGGCAAAGGCATTATAAACAATCATACCCTCTGTTTTAACAGGGCCTTTCAGTTTTCCGAAGGTAGATCGTACACCTACTTCGCCGGGGCGGATGATGGCACAGGACGAAACTAAAAATGCCGTAGCAAGAATGAAAATAAAGCTGGCTTTCATAATGATATATTTTAAAAGAATAACAATAAAGTTTCAAGTTTGTTGCAACAAATACTACACCGGTTTTTGGATATGCTCATCAGGGTTATTGCGAGCCCTAAATTTGATATATGCCTAAAACCTATTGTTGAGTCTTTGATAATGAAGAAAGTATGCTATTCTAAACCGCAGAAAGGTGTAAACGACAGGGGTGTTATTATTTCTGTTGCGGCGCTGGGGTATGCGTTAATAAACGCGTTTGATACACTATGTTTCTTTTTTGTATTCCACTTTATTTCATAAGCGCGGATGGCATTTTTTTCTTTTTCCAGATAATCTACTTCGCTCTGATTATAGTTTCGCCAGAAATAGGATTTAATGCCTTTGTTTTGCCGGTAAATGTATTTTATTCGTTCGCTGATCATAAAATTTTCCCATAAAGGACCCTCATCATTTCGCATGGGTAATGCTTCAAAGGCGTCAATGATTGCATTTCGTATTCCATTGTCCCAAAAATAGATTTTACTCATTTTGCTTATTTCTTTCCGCGGATTAGTGCTGAATGCAGGTAATCGGAATATGACAAATGATTTTTCCAATAGATCAATGTAGTTTTCTACCGTTTCTGATTTAACACCAAGTTGTTTGGCCAGTTCGGCTATGGATACTTCAGCACTTATTTGGAAAGCAAGCAGTTTAAGCAGTTTTTCCAGTAGTTGCGGTTTTCTGATGTCTTTCCAGGCAAGTATGTCTTTATAAAGATATTGGTTTGCTAAATTTTTCAGTAATATTTCTGCATCATCCGGGTAATTGTACACATCCGGATAACAACCGTAAATCAGATGGAAGGGTAGTTTCTGTTCTGTTTTGAACGGACTTAAGCCCTTATACATTTCTGCAAGCATCAGTGGGTGAAGGTGGAATAACAGGTGCCTGCCTGTAAGCGGCTCGAAAATTGTTTCGCTGATGTCGAGTGCAGAAGAGCCGGTAGCGATGAACTGTACATCTTTAAAATGATCGTGCAGCAGTTTTAAAAGTAAGCCGGCATTCTGAATCCGTTGTATTTCGTCAATGATTACCCATTTGCTTTTGCCTACCATGTTCTTCAAATTTTCAAGGCTCATGATTTGCAGCCTTTCCCGCACCGGCGTTTCATCTGCATTTAGCCAAAGCACATCCTTCGTTTCGGCAAACAGGGTTTGGAGTAAGGTAGTTTTGCCTACCTGCCTTGCTCCCGTAAGGATAAGAACTTTGCCTTTACCCAACCAATTTCTCAGGTTATTTTCGGCTTCTCTTTTTATGGTTTCCATTTTTCAAAACTATGAAATTTTCCGGTATACTGGAAAAATTAGTATTAAAATTTCCGGTATACTGGAAAAATTAGTATTAAAATTTCCGGTAGATGGGTTTGGGCAGCGTATTTGTTTAGCTACGGGCATGGAACGCAGTGTTTGGTGTAAGCTTATGTCATCGCCAACCACGGGGGTGGTTGAATGTATTGTCTTTTGCGCTGTTAGGTTTTGTTGGGGTTATTTTGCCGCGTGTTAGTTGCTGTTCAACCCCTTCGGGGTTGCTGGGTTGTGTGCTTTTTTTTGCGCCAGCGGTTTCACCGCCGGTTATGAATGTTTAAGCCCTCCGGGCTATGTTTTTGTGACGTACGGTTTATTACCAACACAAAGCTAATCCCGGAGGGATTAAATAACCATAGCGCTGCAAGCAATGCAGCGTTATGTGTATGCGCCCATGCCAAAGCCAACCACGAAGTGGTTGAATGTATTATGTAATTAAATATTAAGAATTATGTCTTTTAGAATAAGTATTTATCATCAAATTCTACACCGTTTTCTTTGAGCAGTTCAATGTATTCATCTTTGAATGTTTTTATCTTGTGGTGTTCTACTTGATTTTTCACATAGTTTATCAATCTATCTTTTTCTTTGATGTTGTAAGTAAATGCTCCATATCCTTCCTGCCAGCTTATAAAGTTTTTAAATAGTCCTTTATCTTTAGTATAAATTGAGCTGGAAATTTTGATGTCTTTTACCAATGATGCTAATGCAATAGAAGGATGCAAGTCGAGTACAATATGCAGGTGATCCTCAACTCCATTAATTTGATAAACAAAACATTTTTTATTTTTTGCCACACCTGCGATGTATCGATAAAGTTCATCTCGGTTATCGACATTCATTACTGGTTCTCGATGTTTTGTGCTAAAAACAATTTGGTAGATGATTTGGGTGTAAGTACTCATTAGTTTGATTTAGTTTTAATTTGTTTTCATTACGATTTTTTTTTTGCAAAGGTTTCATTTTGAAGGTTTATTGCATCTTGCTATTGGCTGTTCAACCCCTCCGGGGTTGCAGGGTTGTGTTTGTTTTGAGGCCAGTGGTTTCACCACTGGTTATGGTTGTTTAACCCCTCCGGGGTTGCAGGGTAGTGGTTGTTTTTTGATGCCAGCGGTCTCACCACTGCTTATGGATGTTTAACCCCTCCGGGGTTGTTGCGTTGTTTTTGATGCAAGTTGATTCACCACCGGTTGTATGTTTGTATGCGCTCAGGACTATGTTTTTTGAGGTACGCTTATTGCCAACACAAAGCCAATCCCGGAGGGATTAAATAAGCATAGCGCTGCAAACAATGCAGCGTTATGTGTATGCGCCCAAGCCAAAGCCAACCACGAAGTGGTTGAATGTCTAGTATTTTGAACTGTGGCGTTTTGTTGGGGATATATTACCGCGTGTTAGTTGCTGTTCAACCCCTCCGGGCTATGTTTTTGTGACGTACGGTTTATTACCAACACAAAGCTAATCCCGGAGGGATTAAATAACCATAGCGCTGCAAGCAATGCAGCGTTATGGTTATGCGCCCATGCCAAAGCCAACCACGAAGTGGTTGAATGTATTGTCTTTTGCGCTGTTAGGTTTTGTTGGGGATATATTACCGCGTGTTAGTTGCTGTTCAACCCCTCCGGGGTTGCCGGGTTGGTATTTGTTTTTGGGGCCAGTGGTTTTACCACTGGTTATGGGTGTTTAAGCCCTCCGGGCTATTTGGTTGGTGTATGCTTAATAGCTTGTTGATGTGCATAACGTTTAATAAACGAACTACTTTTGCGGAGCTGAATACGGACTAAATACTATACTTCGCTCCATTGGGTCATTACACGCTGCCTGTTTTAAACGGTGCGGGATTGCTAGAGTTTAACGGAACATGAAGTTAATTACTTGCGTGTAGGGATAATATTTTTGGAATTATAGCAATGTTTGTAATATGTTTATAAATCATGAGAATTAATTTTCTCAATAAATTTTTATATTGCTTAAATTTGAATTAAGCAAAATTTGACTCTATGAAAACTCCATTTGAATTAATAAAAGATACTTACCATGAAGTATTTTCTAAGGGTGAGGAAAATTTAAAATTCATTTTTGATTTAAACGAAAAGATAATAGTATGGATTGTGGGATTTAGTTTTACTGCGATTGGTCTAATCATAGCTCAATGGAAAAATTTACATCCTAATTCAACATCAAATGATATTAAGTGTCTTATTACATTTTTTATTTTAGCGATTATTTCTGGTTTAATTTACAGAGTATCTGCCTCATATTTCAGGAAATTTCAAAACAAATGTTTTTCTACATTTTTGATTTTGTCTCAAAAAATGGAGGCCATGTCCATTAGAAACCATAGAGCATCAGATATAAATGATATTGACGAATTAATTTTTTTACTTGAGAGAGACTTCGGATTCGATTCGGAGAAGTTTTCTGAAGTTTTTGAGAAGTCTGAAAATGAACAAAGAAGAAAAGAAATTAGTGATTACCTTAAGTCCGTGTATGATAGAAATGCCGAATGGTCAAAAGAGAATTATGAGGAAGGAATGCTTTGGTTAAGAAATACAATTCAAACCTCACTAAAATTAAATGAAAAAGATGTTGACTTATTATTGTATGGTAAGCCTTTTAAGTCATTTATTTTTAAGGACGAAGTAGTCTATAGGAAGGCACAAGGGAAATTTGTAGAATATTGTTTTAATTTATCATTTGTTTTTTTTGGAATTGGTCTTTTAGTGGTTTTCTTTCATTTATGAATTTTGATAAAAATTACTGATTTTACTTTCGTAACTTATTGCAGTTATCATTTTAAATTCTGTATCTATTTCTATTTAAATTAATAAAGAGATAAAAATAGAAGTGCTGAAATAATAGTGCGTATATTTAATTTTTTTTTAGTATTTTTCACAGTGTCTTATAAAGACTAGAGATGAAATAACTTAATCTTCTACTAAAATTATATGCTAATCTTTTTATTACAATTGATAAAATGAACAATACTAAAAACTCCTTTTTTCTGCCTGTTTTACTTGAATTTATAATACATTAAACTGATACAATAAAATATGGTAACAAGTATTGATTTTTATTAATTTTAAATTGTTATTTTTAATACACCCCCTCAATCCCCCTCAACTTCTCACAAGCCGTAAACCGTTCCCCATATTTCGCGGCAAAAGCATCGGCTTTGCTTAGGAACGTGGCTAAGCCCACATGGTCAATATAACTGAGTACTCCGCCGGTGTGTGGGGCAAAACCCCAGCCAAAAATGGAGCCCAAATCGGCATCGGCGGGTTTTTGTATGATGCCTTCTTCCCAACATTTGGCGGCTTCTAAGGCTTGCCTGTATAACAACCGCTCTTTTACGGTTTCGGGATCGGGTTGCTCGGTGGCAGGCGTTACCAGTTCGCTTATGCCTTTCCAAAGTTTTTTGCGTCCGCCTTCGGGGTATTCATAAAATCCGGCTCCGTTTTTACGGCCAAGGCGGTTCATTTCGCCTACCATTTTCTTAATCAATTTCGCACCGGGCGTATCATAGGCCTGACCCAAATCCTTTTCGGTCTGCATCATGATTTTATATACCAGTTCCAAGCTCACCTCATCGGCTACGGCCAGGGGAGCGGTGGCCATACCGGTCATTTTGCCGCAGTTCTCAATTAAGGCCGGACTTACGCCCTCGGCCACCATTTCAAAAGCTTCAAATAAATAACTGGTGAAAATGCGTGAGGTGAAAAATCCGCGTCCGTCGTTCACCACAATCGGTGTTTTCTTGATTTTATGCACGTATTCCAGGCATAGTTTAACGGCAAAGTCGGAGGTTTTTTCGCCCCGAATGATTTCAACGAGCTGCATTTTATCTACCGGTGAAAAGAAATGCAGACCAATGTAATTATCCGGCCTTGCGGATGCTTCTGCCAGTCCGGTAATGGGCAGGGTGGAGGTGTTGGATGCAAATACGCCGTTGGGGTTCATCAGGGCTTCGCTTTCGCGGGTTACCCTTGCCTTCAGATCTCGGTCTTCAAAAACGGCCTCAATGATGAGATCGCAGCCGGCCAGGTCATCGGCTTTGTATGTGGCCTGTATTTTGTTTAGTATGGCATCGGCTTTTTCGCGGCTGCTGCGGCCTTTGGCGATGGCTTCTTCTAACAGTTTTACGGAGTAGGCTTTGCCTTTGTCGGCAGCTTCCTGTGCGGTATCTTTCAGTACCACATCATACCCGGCCATGGCGCTTACGTAGGCTATGCCGGCGCCCATCATGCCCGCACCCAGAATGCCTATTTTTTTAACGGGAATGGTTTCAACAGACGCCAGAGAAGCCGGTATTTTGCCCGCTTCGCCCATGTGCAGGAACAGGGTTCGGATAAGGTTTTTGGACTCTTTGCTACGCAGCAGGGTTTCAAAATATTCCAGTTCTAAATTCAAGGCTCGTTCAATGGGTAATTGTAAGCCTTCGTTAACGGCGCGGATGATGTAAATGGGCGCAGGGTAATTCCCGAAGGTCCGCTTCATCACGTTTCCGGAAACGCCTACCATAAACATGGCATTGTCGGGATGGTCGAGGCTGCCGCCGGGCATTTTGTAGCCTTTAACGTCCCAGGGCTGCACGGCGTTAAACTGTTCGCGGATGGTTTTGAGGGCCATGTCCAGCATTTCTTCCGGACTTTGGGCAATGGCATCAATCATTTTGGACCCAAGGGCCTTGTCTACACTTAGGCGTTTACCTTCCAACATAAGCGGCAGCGAGGCCTGTATGCCAATCAAACGCGGAAACCGTTGTGTGCCGCCGGCTCCGGGCAACAAACCGATGGTTACTTCCGGAAATCCGATTCGGGTTTGGGGATTGTTGAGCGCAATGCGTTTGTGGCAGGCCAGGGCCAGCTCATATCCGCCGCCCAGGGCCGATCCGTTGATGGCGGCCACAAACATTTTACCGGAGGTTTCCATCCGGCGGAATTGGTTACTGAGCGTACGGCCCATCTGCATAACGCCCGTTATATCATCTGCGGCCATAATTTCCTTGAGGTCGGCCCCCACAAACCAGTCTTTTTTTGCCGAAGTAAAAACGGCTCCCTTAATTTCCGCATCATTCAGCACGGTATCTAAGGTTTTCTGCAATTCGGTAACGGCCTGTAAACCCCATGAGTTAACGGGTCCAGCTGCATCCATCGTAATGATGGCTATGTCGGTGTTTTTTGTTATTGTGAACATATGTTTTTTTTTGGAGTCAAGAATCAAGAACCAGGAACCAAGATTTTTTGTTCGTGTTTCATTGATAGTTGACGATTAATGTATTTTTTAGAGTCAAGAATCAAGAGCCAGGAACCAAGATAGAGTCTTATGTCTAATGTCTTGTATCTTGGTTCTTGCATCTTGATTCCAGTTTTTGATAATTGACGATTAATGGATTTTATTTTTTAGAGTCAAGAATCAAGAGTCAAGACGTCTTCATCTTGGCTCTTGATTCTTGGCTCTTGATTCTAGACCCTTTCAATCACCGTTGCAATTCCCATTCCTCCGCCGATGCAGAGAGTAATTAATCCGGTTGATTTTCCTGTGCGTTCGAGTTCATCGAGAAGGGTTCCGAGTAGGATGGCGCCGGTGGCTCCCAGGGGATGGCCCATGGCTATGGCACCTCCGTTTACGTTTACCCGGTCGGACGAAACGCCGGCCTGATCCATGAATAACATGGGCACCACGGCAAAGGCTTCGTTTACTTCGTAAAGGTCTATATCGCTGAAGTTCATTCCGGCATTGCGCAGGGCTTTTTGCGAAGCCGGGTAAGGGCCGGTGAGCATAATTACCGGATCGGTACCCACCACGGCAAAGCTGCGGATGCGGGCACGGGGTTTGATGCCGAATTTTTCGCCTGTTTCCTTGCTGCCGATTAATACGGCCGAGGCCCCGTCAACAATGCCGGAGGAATTACCGGCATGGTGGAAATAGTTCAGTTCTTCTATTTCGGGATACGATTGAAGCGCCATGCTGTCGAATCCGGCCATTTTGGCCTGCATTTCGAAGCTGGGTTTTAGTTCGGCCAGTTTTTCGGCCGTGGTTTCGGGGCGGATGGTTTCATCCCGGTCGAGGATAATTTTTCCGTTGTTGTCGCGTACCGGAACGATGCTTTTTGCAAAGCGGTTTTCGGCCCAGGCCTGTGCGGCACGGCGGTGCGATTCGGCAGCAAAACTATCGAGTGCATGGCGTGAATATCCGTATTTGGAAGCGATTAAATCGGCCGAAACGCCCTGCGGGATTACCTTGTGGCCGGTAATCATCTGCGGGTCGATGAGGGTAAAGGCACCATCGGAACCCAGGGCATTGCGGCTCATGCTTTCAACGCCTCCGGCAATCACAAACTGCGCCTGACCCGAATTGGCCAATGCGGCGGCCTGGTTCACGGCTTCCAGTCCCGAGCCGCAGAAACGGTTCAGGGTAACGGCGCTTCCGGAATCGGGATAGCCGGCAGCCATAACCGCGGCCATGGCAATATCACCGCTTTGGTCGCGCACCTGGGTCACACAGCCCATAATTACGTCTTCCACAAAATCGGGGCTGATTCCGGTGCGCTGCGGAATTTCGCGCAGCAGGCCGGCCAATAAATTTACGGGTCTCACTTCGTGCAGACTTCCGTCTTTCTTGCCTTTCCCACGCGGAGTGCGGATGGCGTCATAGATATATGCGTTCATACGGCTGTATTTTTTAATTTAAATGAAGCAATGGGCTTCCATTTCGTAAAGTAAACAATAGCAATCCTATTTTAAAAACGGAAAGGCAAGTTTTTGAAAACTAATTTTAAGTGCGGCAAGAAGGCATGTGTTTCAAATAAAAAAAGCCCTGCGGAAAACAGGGCTTTTCAAAAATGAAATTGCATATAATTACAGAATGGCGCGCAGAAGCAGGAATAAGCCTCCGGCCATGATTACCGTAACCGGCAGCGTGAGTGCCCAGGCAATGAATATATTTCGGATTGTTTTTTTCTGTAGGTTTTTAATTCCTTTACTGGCTACCATACTTCCGGCAATACCAGATGATAAAATTTGGGTGGTACTTACGGGTAAACCAAGCGTGGTTGAGAGGCCGATGGTAGTTGCGGCAACCACCTCAGAAGCAGCTCCCTGTGCGTACGTAAGATGTTGTTTACCAATTTTTTCACCGATCGTTTTCACAATCCGTTTCCAGCCAATCATGGTTCCAAACCCAAGTGATAGGGCAATAATCAGGATTACCCATGCCGGGGCGTACTCGGTAAGTGTTTTCAGTTCTTTAACGTCTTTGTCAAGTTGTTTTTTATCATTTACGCTCAGGTTCAGGCTTTCGCTCTGCAATAGGTTTTTAGAAGATTTACCAATCAGAATGATATCCTTACGGATTTGAAATTGTTTATTCTGGTCTAAATCGAGAAGGCTGCTTGCGTTGCTCAGGTTAACGCTAAGATCATTTACCAGGCTGTTGAATTTTTCCAACTCTTTGAGGTCTCCGGTTCCCAGTTGGGCCGTATCAACTTTATGCAAAATGGTTTGCATGCTTGTAATCTGTGAGCGGTATGAAGCCACATCAACACTGTGGTTGAGCGCAAAATAACTGGGAACGATGGCAATCAGGATGAGCATGAGCAGTCCAACCCCTTTCTGACCGTCGTTTGAGCCGTGAGCATAACTCACTCCGGTGCAGGTTACAATAAGGATAGCGCGAATCCAGAGTGGCGGGGCGCTGCCGGGTTCGGCTTCCTTAAAGATGGCCTTGTTACGTATGAGCTGCTTCATGATGTACATGAGCATAACGGCCATTGAGAAACCTAGAAATGGAGACAATAAAAGTGAAAGCCCGATGTCTTTGGCTTTGCCCCAGTTTACGTAGGAAATGGATTGATCCGGAGCAATAAAGGAATATGCCAGTCCGACTCCGATAATGGACCCAATTAAGGTATGTGAACTGGAAGCCGGAATACCCAGGTACCATGTGCCCAAATTCCATGCAATTGCAGTAATCAGCAAGGAGAGAATAAGCGCCATGTTGTGGTAAATATTGGTGTCGGTGAGTACTTCAACCGGAAGGAGGTTACTGATACCCATGGCAACGGCAATACCACCCATAAAAACGCCTATTGCGTTCCAAATACCCGACCAAACCACGGCAATCCAAGGTTTTAAGGTATTTGTGTAAATTACGGTGGCTACGGCATTGGCAGTATCATGAAATCCGTTTATGAATTCAAAGGCACAAACTAATACGATACAGAAAATAAGTAGGGCGGTAAAACTCGGTTCTAAACCAAACATATAGGTCGTTTTATGGCTGCAAATGTATCCTGAATAAACTAGTCCAATATTAAGCTAATGTTAACTTAAGGTTTAGTAAACATTTCGGGGGAGTTCATTTTTCGCCGGTTAGGTATGTGATTATTTTTGAGTTATGAATTTTATTTTCAGTTGTTTGAGTCTGAATTTAATTGCAGTGAAGCCTCAAAATCTGTGTGCATGGCTTCAAAGCGTTTGATTACCGTGTTCATGAATTTTTCGTTGCAAACAGCCTGAAGTTGTTCCATCGATTGAATTTCATCTTCATAAATCTTATACGTCTGTTCATACGGACCGGCTTCCATTTTCAGTAAATATTTATTATTCATCTGAAAAACAGAAATTTTTACTTTGGGATGCGGTATGGTTGCTATAATTCTCATGCTTTGCTGTTACCTAAATTCGATTCAAGTATAGCCATTTTCTTTCAAAACAAGGATGCTGCCAAGAATGCGAATTTGTATATATTGTACGCTAAATTTGACGTATGCTTTTACTTTCTATTGCTCTGGCCATTGCGCCCTGCTTGGCCTTGGGCGTGTTTATATACTGGCGCGATAAGTTTAACCGTGAACCGCTTCGCCTGCTTATGGTATCGTTTTTTTTGGGAGCGGTGGCCTGTATTCCGGCAGCTTTGATTGAGATTGCCCTCGAAGAATTGGTTCAGCCGGTGCAATACGGATTACTCGGATTGTTCATCTCGGCGTTTTTCTTCGTGGCATTGGTTGAAGAAGGATGGAAATTCTTTTTCACCGAATTTTATGGTTACCGCAAAGATGCATTTGACGAACCTTACGATGGTATAACCTATGCCGTTATGGTTTCATTGGGCTTTGCCACCCTCGAAAATATTTTATACGTAATTCAAGGCGGAGTATCGGTAGCACTGTGGCGTATGTTTACGGCTGTGCCGGCACATGTAACCTTTGGTGTGGTTATGGGGTATTTTATGGGTTTGGCTAAGTTTAAAAACAATTCAAGGGCCTTAAAAATTACGGGTTTGTGTGCAGCCGTGTTTTTACATGGTTTATATGATTTCATGCTGTTTTCGGCTTCACAAATTCCTTTAATGGCATTAGGAGCCTTAATTTCTCTCATCATCGGTGTGATTCTTTCGCTGAGAGCTATACATTTGCACCGTAAAAATTCACCGTTCAATCCGGTAAACGGACAACAAAATGACCAATTCGGCAGCTGATTCATCTTCCATTCTGCTTACGGGCGCTACCGGACTTCTGGGTGCCCACTTGATTTGTCGGCTTACCGATTCGGGTCTCCGCGTAAAAGCCCTTCGCAGACCCAGTTCATCCATGGCTACCATTGAGAAGGTTTTTAAAGCCTATGCCCGCGAACCTGAGCTGGCCATGGCCCGTATTGAATGGGTTATGGGTGATGTTACCGATTATTACTCGCTGGAAGATGCTTTGGAGGGTATTGATAAAATTTTTCATACGGCCGGCTATATTTCGTTTGCAAAAAAGGAACGTAAACGCCTGGAAGACATAAACGTTGGCGGAACAGCTAATTTGGTGAATGCGGCATTGCATCAGGGCGTTCGTAAATTGATTCACGTAAGTACGGTTGAATCCCTGGGGCGTATGGATTTGGATGAGTTGATTACGGAAACGACCCCCTGGAAAAATTCCCCGCTGAATACGCATTACGGAGTAACCAAACATGCCGGTGAACGCGAAGCCTGGCGTGCTTCTGAAGAAGGTATGGAGGTATTGGTGGTAAACCCGGGTTTGATTATTGGTTTGGGTGATTGGAATTCGGGAACCGGGCGTATCGTGCAGCGCATGGCCCAAAATCAATCGTTTTACACCGAAGGCTCAAATGGCTGGGTCGATGTGCGCGACGTGGCCCGGGCCATGATTGATCTCGATGCCGCCGGCGTACACGGGGAGCGTTTTATTTTGGTATCTGAAAATTTGGATATGAAAACGGGTTTCGAAAAATTAGCTTTCCATCTTGGAACCAAAGCTCCGCATCTGCGTGCCGGTAAAATGCTGCTGAACATCGCCGCCTGGACTGAAAAGTTCAAGTCGTTCGTTACGGGCGCCGAACCATTGATTACGACCGAAAATGCCGTTACTGCCAGTCTTAAGAGCCGTTACGACAATTCTAAATTATTCAAATTCATTCCGTTTGAATATACACCCATGGACGAAACCTTTCGCGAAGTAAGCATGCGCTATCGCGTTGAACAAAAAAAGTAGCCCGGGTTTTACCTGAAGGCGATAATAATCACGAAGTAATATTTGTATTTTGATTTTGGGTTATACACCAGAGCCGCACCCACATCCACACATTTGTCCCAAAAATCGGTCATGCCGAGGAGATGCTGCCGGTGCCCGGGTGGATTTTCACCTTTGTCTAAAATTAAGGTCTTGATGTTTTCTATTCCGGTGGGATATCCGGCGGCAATGGATTCAAACGAGTTGAAGGTTTTTTTGCCCAGCCATCGCTCCTCCAGCGTATAACCTGCCGCATGAATCATGTGGTTTATCCCGAGTCCCTCTTTGGAAACGTGGTCGAAGTAATTTTTTTCGGCCATGTCATACGCTTTTTGGTAAGCCACACGCATCAAAACAGAATCAATGTTGAGTATGACTTTCGGCTTGGCGTATTTGAGTGAAGGTGTCCCCGTACTGTCGGCATAAGCTTTCGGATTCTGGCGGATACGATTTAAGTACTGGATAGCCGTAATGGCCTCGTTCCTCAGGTTAGTTATCTGTGCATCAATTTGTAACGATATCAGGCAAATGGAAACGAAGAAAATAATTTTTTTCAAGATTTTTCGATTTTAAAAGACCAAGATACACAAACAAAATTTATGCTCTATTATTTTGAATGTCTAATGCTAAAATATGCATCTTTGAAAATACATTTAAGAATATGGAAAATAAAATATGCAAACTATTTGGGATACAATATCCTATTATTCAGGGTGGAATGGTTTGGTGTTCGGGTTGGCGATTAGCTTCGGCGGTGAGCAATGCCGGCGGACTGGGTTTGATAGGTGCGGGTTCCATGTATCCGGATGTGCTTCGTTCCCATATCCAAAAATGTAAGGCGGCAACTAATAAGCCTTTTGGCGTAAATGTGCCCTTGTTATATCCAAATGTGGAAGAAATAATGCAAATTATTGTGGAAGAAAATGTGCCCATTGTTTTTACGTCTGCCGGAAATCCGGGTATTTGGACATCCAAATTGAAAGCGGCTGGCAAAGTTGTTGTGCATGTGGTTTCGAGTACCAAATTTGCGCTCAAATCACAAGCTGCGGGTGTGGATGCCGTGGTAGCCGAAGGTTTTGAGGCCGGTGGACATAACGGGAGGGAAGAAACCACCACGTTTTGCCTGGTGCCTGCGGTGGCCGATGCATTGGATATTCCGGTAATTGCTGCGGGTGGAATTGCTTGTGGCAGAACTATGGCTGCCGCAATGGTGCTGGGAGCCGAAGGTGTTCAGGTAGGGAGCCGATTTGCCGCTACGGCTGAAAGCTCTGCCCATGAAAACTTTAAACAGTTCATTTGCAAAGCAGGCGAGGGAGACACGGTTTTAACACTAAAAGAAGTAACGCCCGTTCGTTTGATTAAAAATGAATTTTACGCGGAACTGGCACAGGCCTACACGCGCTGTGCAACAACAGACGAACTAAAGGCTATTTTAGGAAGGGGAAGGGCTAAAAAAGGTATTCTGGAAGGCGATTTGGTTCAGGGCGAGTTGGAGATAGGGCAGGTGAGCGCGAGGATAAATAAAATTGAATCAGCGGAAGAAGTAATTGGAAATATGATTGAAGAATTTACGAAAGTTCAAAAAATTAAATCTTATTTTTAATAAATATAACAAAATAGGATTAATCATATCCATTTATTTTTTCGCCATTCGGTGTATACATGGTTATGCCTTTTTCTTGATAGGCTTTTAGCATGAGTTCAAACATTTTTTTGCCATCAAATAACCAGGCATCGGCTTCGCCAATTTTTACTTTTTGGGCAACTGCATGGGCTTCAAACAAAGGAAGAAGTTCATCGCAACGCCTTTTTTTGGAAAATTCCGGATTGTGCACCCTTGTTTTAGTTTGATGGCTTTTTCCTTGCACATCAACTATCGTAAATTCAAACCATTCATCCGCATAAACGGGATACTTAAAATCTACCGCATCTTCCAGTGTATGTAAATTGGTACCGGCGTTATCCAGGCTCACTCCAAGGTATAGAATTTTGCCGTTTTTGTTATAGATACGTGCAAAGGGTGAATGTTTGGTGTAAGGGGTAGGTTCATTAAAATGGCCTTCCGTAAGCCATTGGGCATCGGGCCCCAATGCCGCAACAGGCTCAGTAGGGTGCGCACTGCGTATTACACCCGGCAATTTTCGGAAATACTCTGTTATGGAACCTAATTTAGATGGGCTGTTTAATACATCAAATACCGGATTTTGTTTGGCATACTCAATTTGAAACGAGGCATTGGGAGAAGTGGGCATCAACAGATTTCCGTCCTTGCCTATAACTTCCAGTAGGGCATCAATTAGGGTGGCCGGGCCATTTTCAAGGTACCCGATTTTGCTCATGGCGCTATGAACCAAAACCGTATCACCGCTTGTAAGGCCAGCCTTTAGTAAATCAGCAACCAGGTGTGATTGTGTAATGATTTTACCTTGTTTTTTCTTCTGCTCCAACTGCTGGCGGGTTTGTTCCCTTTTTTTATTCCGGTATCTGTTCAACCAGGCTTCGGGCATCAGGGAGCGAATCAGGTTTCTAATGGTTCCCATGAGGATTGCGTTTTGGAGTTACCCGGCTGTAAATAAAAAATAAGGTGTACGATAGTAATGCCGCAGCCATCCCACAAACAATGGCCAACATCGAACTGCCAAGCAGGTATTGAACACTACTGTCAACCAAAAATTTACCTGGATCGGCTTCAATTAATCGGAAGTCTAAGGGGGCTTTTTTGCCTTCGGGCATCAGCCATTGTCCCATCACATAACTGCCGTAAATAATGAATGGTAAAACGGGAGGCATACTGATATTGCTTGACAATAACGAAATGGCTTTATTGAGCCGGAAGAAATGGGCCAATAAACCGCATAGAATCATTTGAAAGCCCCAGAGCGGAATAATTCCCATAAAAACACCAAAACCAACGGATGCCGCCTTTTTAGAAAGTGGCTCATCTTTATCGAAGAAATTTTTGCGGATGAAATTTTTGATGTTTGCCCAGGTAAGTGCCCGGATAATCACAGCCCAATGGCCGTAAAGTACGGCACAGATCACCAAATAGGTATTCAAAATACTGATCCGTGTAAAATCGGGTCCGGGCCTGAAATGCGAAATACGTTCTTTCTGCGGCGGATAGTATACATCAACCGGCACGGAAATCACTTTTATTCCCCTCCATACCGCTTTCACCAGCACCTCAACCTCAAACTCATACTTGGTAGACAAAAAACGCATACCCTTCATTTTCTGCACCGGATAAAGTCGATATCCACTTTGGGTGTCGGGTAATGTATGCAGGGTTTCAACCGTATACCAGAAATTGGAAAATTTATTGGCAAAACCACTTTTTTTATTCTGGTCGGCACCTTCCATTTTACGGGCGCCTACGATTAATCGTCCGGGTTGTTCTTCAATTTTTTCGAGCAGGGTTTCAATGTCTTTGGCATAATGTTGCCCATCGGAGTCAATGCTGATGGCATGTTTGAAGCCCCTGTTTCTGGCAGCTTCGATTCCTTTTCGCAAGGCGTAGCCTTTTCCACGGTTGGGTGTGTAATCAATATACGTAATACCCGGAAATGCCCTTACGGATTCGGCCGTGCCGTCGGTAGGTCCGTCTAATATTACAATGATATCATCGGTGAACTTCGTTACGTCTTCAATTACCTGAACAATGGTATTTACATTGTTATACGTTGGAATGATTACACAGCAGGAGGCCGCTTTCATGCGCTCTCTTATGGTCATCTCACGTATTTGTTCGGCTTCAGGCATCGATAAACCTTGCTTTGTATTTTAAAAATGTATATTCTTCAAACTGCAAAATAGCCTGAGCCGTATACAGACCTGCTTCTTCACTAAGCTGTATCTGCAGAATTAATTCGGGTGTTTTACGCGGATCTATCATGCTCAAAAATTTTACCTGATCTGCTTTTTTGAGTCTGAGCGGCTTTTGTAACGCCTTTTCCACCAATTCTTTTACGATAGCCATTTGGCAAACGCCCGGCAAAACGGGTTGTCCGGGAAAATGTCCCTCAAAAATTGGATGGGAAACATTCAAACCGATACGGGCTGAAATCTGGCCGGCTTCCCGGTTGAAATCACTTATTTGGTATAAATTGCTTAGCACGTTTCAAAAGTAATATCATTTAACCGAATTAACAGGACTTTCTCATGTGATGTTTAAATTATCGCTTGATTATTTGTGATTTTGGGAAACGGTTTTCACTAATTTAGCGTTTATAGATTTGTGCTGATGCATCTTTTACAAAATAAAATGAAATGAATGGTCTGATTTTTGTTTAACAAAATTGACTTATGATTAAACAAATTTTTCACAAGGCTGTTTACTTATGAAACAAGCAAAAAATATGAAATTCAGGTCAATTATATATGTAATCGCCATTCTGCTAGGTACTTCGTTTATATTGCAGAGCTGCCTCATTGTACAAACGCCGGTTATTTACCAGGAGGCCAAACGGGCTGAACCGTACGACGTGATTATTGTACCCGGTGTTCCGTATAAGGATAAAGGCATGGCGGACATTATGAATTTTCGGGTACGTTGGGCCCATCAGTTGTATTCGGAAGGGATTACAAAAAATGTAATTTTTTCCGGATCTGCCGTCTACACACCATACGTAGAGGGAAAAATTATGGCCTTAATGGGTGAAGCCCTCGGCATTCCGAAAGAGAATATTTTTGTGGAAGATAAAGCCGAGCACAGTACCGAAAATATGTACTACAGTTATCTGATGGCACGTAAATTAGGCTTTACCCGTATTGCAGTTGCCAGTGATCAGTATCAAAGTTTTATGCTGCATGAAGTGTATGAACGCTTCAAACTGTATGGTTTAGAATTTATTCCGATTCCAACTTCATTCATGAAAAATTCCGATAAAACGCCTATTCTTATCAATCCGGAAACGGCCTTTGTGAAAGATTTCATAGCCTTACCGGATCGCCAATCGTTTGCCGACCGGTTTAAAGGAACCCGTGGGAAATACGTAAAAGAAGAAATTAAAAGAAGCGAAGCCGAATTCGGAACGCGTTAAGGGATGGCCGGGAATTATTCCTCGTCATCATCATCATCTTCAACAAAAGCGCCCCATTGAATTTCGGAAACAATTTCGTCTTCGAGCCAGAAATTTACCTGTAAATCGTTTGAGCTGATTAATAAGTGGTTTGGCACTTCCTCGCTGGACCAGTCTTCGATATCTAAATTATTGATTTCTAAACTTTCAAGTACAGCCAATAGCTCAGATTTTGTGAGGCCGATAAGTTCATGGCCCATAAACGTATGGCTTGGATTGCTCACCGCAATGGTAGTAAGCACCCAATCTTCTTCTTCATCAAAACTCAGTGATATTTCTAAATCATCATAATGCCATGATTCTGACCCTTCATCTTCAATTTCGTCATCATCATAGGTGTCCACATCATCAGGCTTGCCGAGCACGGATAAAACCTCATCGCGGCTCATACCGAATTTGAGTTCGCCTAAACCTTTACCGGGTAGTATTTCTTTGTTTTTCATGGCACTTTGATTGTTATTTCCCAAAGGTAATCATTTGAACCGCATGAAGCGTTTTAAATTTTACTTAATGCCTAAAATGCGAAGTGCATGAATGGCATTTTCAACTCTGGAATTACCGCTTCCGCTGATAATGATTAGCTTATTTTGATGTGGCTTCAGAAGGGTATGGTAGGTATCGAAAAAATAACTGCGTAAATCGGGATGCTCGCGCAATGGGTCGGGTTCCCAAGGTAGGTCTATATCGCAAAGCAGATAGGCATCGTAAGATTGTTCACGGTATAGCTTTTCAATCAGGGGGCTGCAAGAACCGAATGCATGTTCACTCCATACTTTCATCACCGTCATATCAGTATCACAGAAAAGAATATTGTTGGCTTTCGAAAGCATCTCTTTTTCTGCATTCAGTTGACCTGTGGCAATTAAATCCAACTCTTCCTTAGTGTAAGGCGGTGTTCGTCCGGCCAGGTAGGTTCTGGCAAATTCGGGCACCCAGCAGGTATTGAAATGCTTTGCCAGTGCTTCACATAAGGCTGATTTGCCGGTGCTTTCGGGTCCGGTAACGGCAATTTTATACATGCTGCCCTTTCAATTTTATCCGCCAATTGTACCACCCGTGTGTTGCCAATCCTGCATATATGCATGTGAGGAAAGAGGTAAGATAGAGTTCTTTCAGCAGGTAAATTGTAATTCCCAAAAGGTTTGCAATAATCCAGAATGGCCAGTTTTCAATTTTCTTACGGGTACTTAGCCAGGTAGCGGTAACCGATAAAGCCCCCAGAAACGAATCCGCCACCGGATAGGCGTTATCCGTATATTTCCACATGATCCATGCAAGCACGGAGCCAATGAATAAAGTGAGGAAAATGGCTGTGATTAGTTCAAAACCGGATAAACGGGATACTTTTATTTCAGTGCCGATGCTTTTCCACGAAAACCATCCCACGATGGCCATCAGGGCGTAATATGCATTCAGGACGGAGTCGATATACAGGTTGATCGAAAAAAATAACCAAGTAAACAGAAGGGTACTGATTCCGCCGTAAATCCAACAGTTCCGTTTTAAGCGGGAGGCTTGTATAACATAAATGATACCCAGCAGAACGGCCGTCCATTCAACCAAAAAAGCCGCAGTTTCCGGGGTAATGTTTAGCATTTTAGGAGTTTATGGCCTTCATCAAATTTTGCAGCGCATCCGGTGTTTTTTCGAGCAGATTGCCTACGATGAGTATATCTGCACCGGCTTCGGCAGCCTTTCTTGCATCTTCTTCGGTTCGTATTCCTCCGCCTACAATCAGGGGAATGGAAATGGCCTCTTTTACCGCCTTAATCATAGATGCCGATACCGGCGTTTCGGCTCCGCTTCCCGCCTCAAGGTATATACATTTTAATCCCAGCATTTCTCCGGCCAGGGCCGTACATGCTGCAATTTCATCTTTTTGGTATGGAATCGGCATGGTTTGGCTCATGTATGCGGCCGATGTTGTTTTTCCGCTTTCAATAAGCATATAGCCCGTTGGGATGCACTCCAGTCCGGCTTTTTTGATGAGCGGTGCCGCAACCACCTGTTGACCGATGAGCAATTCGGGATTCCTGCCGGAGATGAGGGAAAGAAACAAAATGCCATCGGCGGCTTCGCACACCTGAACGGAGTGGCCGGGAAAAAGTAACAGGGCACCCGAAAATTCTTTTTTAATTTCTTGCAGGGTAGATTCCACATTACCTTGGGTAATCAGGCTGCCGCCTACCAGTATGAATGGAATGCCCAAGGATTGGGCTATTTCACCTATTTCACCGGCCTTTTGTCGATCCGTTTTGTCGGGATCAATGAGCGGAACAATATGCTTTTGTCCGCTTGAATGCGCAAACTCAAAAATGGAATATGTGTTTTTCATCATCAGACGGTAAAGTTGGGGATAAGGTATGAAATGCCAAAACAAAATCGGCGGTAAACAGCGTACGGATATAAAAAAGTGATTCGCCTTGGCCAAAATCAGCTTTCGCCTGTAAAATGGCATCCGCTGTTGAAAAGGGTTGAATGGTAAACTTGTTCAGGTAATCGATAAAGCCGATGCCATAAAGTTTGTAAAGCACTTCTTTTGCGCTCCACATGGCGGTGAGGTATTTTACCTTTTCCTCCGTTTTTATACTCTCAATGAATATCAATTCGTTGGCATTCAAAAATTTGCCCGATAGGCGAACTATTTTTTCCCGGTAATGTTGCAGGTCAATTCCGCACCGGATTGTTTTGGAAACTTGGCAGGCGTATACATTTTCGCAGTGGGTAAACGACAAATCCTCGGCCCGGTTCAAAAAATAGGGTTTACCCGATTCTTCATAACCCCAATCTGTTAAACCGTCCGGTAAAAGTCTGCTCACAAGTTCCTTTTCTCCGGTTCTTTCTCTTTCCTTTTTACTGCGGTTCGAATCAGCATGTAAGCTACTGTCCGAAAGGATTCCGATCAGGCTGTCTGTATGTTCATGTTGGATAAACTTCAACTTTACTTATTGTTAATATTTTAGTGTGAAAAATTGTTAAGTATTGCGTAATATTGCAAGTTACGAATAGTCTGATTGATGGCAAAGATATACAAGACCTGCATTTTTTCACTCCTCTTATTTTTGGGAGGTTTCGGAGCCTTATCTGCTCAAGAATGTAATATCATTTATGTAACTCCTTTTGGAGCGAGTTCCGGTCCGGCGGGAACACGTCAGAATCCGGCAAACTTAACCTACGGATTGAGTTTGGTGAATGCTGCCAACAGCATCATCTACCTGAGGGCGGGAACCTATAATGTTTCTGCGCCCGTGAATTTGGTTTCCGGCGTTAAAATTTATGGAGGTTTTAATCCCCTTTGGGAAAAAACAAACGGTTCTGAATCCATTATCGTCAGAGATTTTTTTAATGTTGAGGCCAATCCTTCCCGCCTGGTTGCGGTTCAGGGAAATAATATCAGCAATTTTGAACTTCATGACTTAACAATCAAAACGGTTAATGCCATAGGCGAGGGTATTTCTACTTACGGACTTTACCTGAACGGCTGCTCAAATTATGAAGTGGTAAGGGTTAAAATTCAGTCGGGTAGTTCAACCAGCGCCGCAAATGGGGCAGGAGGAAGTACCGGTATTGCCGGTGCAAACGGTTCAACCGGGCAGGGCGGCGATGAAGATGGCCCTTGTTGCACGGGTGGCGGAGCCGGCGGCTCAGGTTCATTTCCGGGTAGTAATCCAGGTGGCGTGGGCGGCGCAGGTGGCGCACGTGGAACTTATTCCTTTCCAATCGGGGGGAGTGCGCCTGCCGGTTCGCAGGGCACTGCGGCACCCGGTGTGGGTGGCGGACAGCCCGGTTTGGGCGGTGTAGGTGTTGATGACCGTATTTTTTCGCTTACCAGTTGCCCCAGAACATTCATGAACGACGGAACTCCCGGCACTTCCGGTGCAAACGGAGTTTCAGGAGCCGATGGCGCTAACGGAGTAGCCACTTTTACGGCCGGATTTTTTCAGCCCCAGCCCGGACAACCCGGCGTTAACGGAACAAATGGTTTCGGCGGCGGCGGCGGCGGCGGCGGCGGATCTCAGGGATACGTTGTAGTTATTCCGGCTTTTCCGCCCATCGTACCTAATGAGATTAATAATAATGGAAGCGGTGCCGGCGGCGGTGGCGGCGGAGAAGGCGGACAAGGTGGCACCGGCGGCTCGGGTGGACTGGGCGGCGGTGCGTCTTTTGGCTTATTTGTTTGGAATAATGGTGCGGGTGGTATAATTAAAGACTGCTTTTTTCAAGCGGGGCAATATGGCCTGGGCGGATTGGGTGGTCCTGGCGGTATAGGTGGTGCCGGTGGTGCCGGTGGCAACGGTGGAGGCTTTTTGAACTGTGATGTGGGTGCCGGCGGAAACGGCGGTGCAGGAGGAACTGGCGGCAACGGCGGAAAAGGCGGAAATGGTTCGGATGGAATTACGCTGGCTTTATACCAAGATCCTGCAGGAATACCCCTTTCCATTCAAAATATTAATAACCTGCAACAGCCCGTGGTTAAAGTGAAATATTCCGGATGTATTAATTCACCGGTTACGTTTTCAACCACCCAAACCGGAACCATACAATGGTTTTTCGGTGCCGGTTCGCAGCCTGCAACCTTAAACGGCCAATCTGCCATTGCCTATTACACCACAACGGGTGAAAAAACATTTACCATGGTGTGGAACGGAATTGCATACACCTATACCGAATACATTAACATAATTAACGGATCGGCTCCGCCATTGCCACAAATACAATCAACAGATTCGGCTTTGTGTATTAACCAAAGCGGAACCTATGCTTCATCCATTACCGCCGACAGTTATGAATGGCAGATAACGGGCGGAGTGAACAACATTAACCAAATTATTTCGGGAGCAGGAAACCAACAGATAAATTTCCAGTTTACCGCTCCGGGCGATTATATGGTATACCTTGAAACGGTAGATAACTGCTGTGGCCGTTCGTTTAAAGATTCATTTGCGGTGGTGGTTGAAGGGATTATTCAGCCTACTGTAATCATACAGTCTATCATAGAAACCAATGGATTTAATGTGTGCGAAGGTGCCAACGTAATTTTTACGGCTACGGCAGCCAATGCGGGCTTGGCTCCCGGCTATCAATGGTTTGTAAATGGAAATCCCACCGGAAACGGCACCCAGACCTTGGTTTATCCGGCACCCAACCAGGGTGATGTTGTAAATTGTGAGGTAACCTCAAACTTTGGATGCTCTACCGGGCAAACCGGGATTTCAAATGATATCGGAATCAATGTAATTGAAACACCCATCGTAAACTGTTCTGTAATACCTGGCTTTACCAATGAACCCACATTTTTTGAAGCAAGTGTGGTTTCGGGCGGGTTGGCACCCTTCAATTTTGAATGGAATTTTGGAAATAACTCCTTCGGATCGGGTGATACCGTGGCTACGGTATATCCGATGGCGGGTTCATACAATGCCCAGGTTGACGTAACGGATGCCAATGGATGTACTGGCGTTTGCAATTTGGCGGTGTTGATTGAAAATTTTCTTTCGGTTGATTTCAGTACCAATATTTTTAACGGATGTGCCCCTTTACCGGTTGATTTTACAAACGAAAGCGTAAACGCAGTCACCTATTTTTGGGAATTTGGAGACGGACAAACGTCCAACCAAGCCAACCCGACCCATATTTATACATCGCCTGGAACTTATGATGTAACCTTATACGGATATAGTCAGGCCGGTAATCTTTCTACTTCGGTCACTTCTCAAATTGCGGTATTCCCTTCACCGGTAGCCAATTTTTCAGCCTATCCGCAGGTAGTAGGGCAGGCTGGTCAAACGGTTTTCTTTACGGATAATTCGCTGAATGCCTGGACCTGGGATTGGAATTTCGGAGATCCGGCTTCCGGTGCAAATAATACGTCTACCATCCAAAATCCGCAGCATGTGTATGCTACAAATGGTAATTATACGGTTACCTTGATTGTTACCAATAATTACGGATGTGCTGATACTACCGTGAAAAACGGATTTGCCCAAGTACATGTTGGAATTGATGAATCGGCTTCAGAAACATTTTCGGTATTTCCCAACCCGTTTACGGAGCAGATTACCCTTGTTTCTTCAACCCCGGTTTCAGATGTTTCGCTGATGGACTTGACCGGTAAACAAATTCCGGTTAGGTTGGAAGGTCTTGGAACAAATCAAGTGCTTGTGCGTTTGGAAACTACAATAGCAGCCGGTGTTTATATATTGAAGGCTGATGATAAACTGATTAAACTGATTACATACTGATGCTTTACATTCAGATGAAAAAAATAGTTCCTCTATTTTTGTTGCTCTCCCTTATTTCCTTGGGTGCGATTGCGCAACAACCCAATATTATTTATGTAACCCCCGGCGGGGCGGGAACAGGTTCACAGGCTAGTCCGGCCAGTTTGGCATTTGCGGTGGCCAATGCCGGGCCGGGCAAACAGATTCGGATGGCGGCAGGAAACTATACCCTGAATTCTACTTTCAACATGACCGGAAATCTCACTATTGAAGGTGGCTATGATCCGGTAACCTGGTGTAAAAATTCGTCTTTAACCACCACCATTCTGCGCACGAACCAAAACGTGACACCGAATCCGAACCGTTTGGTGGCTTTTTCATGCAATAACATTTCTGATTTTTACATTTTTGATCTCAACATTGAAACCGAAAATGCCGTTGGCGATGGCGTTACCACCTATGGGATTTATTTGAATTCTTGTTCAAATTATTCAATCGTTCGCTGTAGAATACGGGCCGGAAACGGTTCAAACGGTGGCAACGGCGCTCCGGGAACGAATGGGGCTAATGGCGCAAACGGTGCCCAGGGCGGACAGGGTGATGCAGATGGTTCTTGTTGCACGGGCGGCGGAGCCGGAGGTAATTCGTGGTCGGCCGGCGCACGCCGTGGTGGAAACGGCGGAAATGGCGGAAATCAGGGCTCGTTTAATTCGTGCCCCAATGCTACTGCCGGACAGCCCGGTCAGGGACCGGGAGCCGGAGCCGCAGGAAACGGTGGCTTGGGTTCTTGTAATTTTGTTTCTTTTGGTTGTGATGCCGGACCTTCTAATCATGGTCAACCCGGCCAGAATGGTGCTCCTGGTGTGAATGGTGCTCCTGGAGGATTAGGCGTAGCTTCCTTTGGAGGTGGATTTTTTCAAAACGGAACCGGTCAAACCGGCGGTAATGGAACCGATGGTTCCGGCGGCGGCGGCGGCGGCGGCGGCGGATCACAAGGAGGACAGCCGAGTGTAAATGCTTGGTTTATTCAAATCAATAATAACGGTGCAGGCCCGGGCGGCGGCGGCGGCGGCGAAGGTGGCCAAGGCGGAACCGGCGCTACCGGCGGAACCGGCGGTGGGGGATCCTTCGGCGTTTTTGTATGGAATAATGGCGTGAACGGGAAATTATTGGATTCGGATATGCAAAGTGCCATTCCCGGTCAGGGCGGTTTGGGAAGTAACCAACCCGGTTTGGGCGGCAATGGCGGTAATGGCAATCCCGTAAGTGTTTCTTATGACTGTGATTTAGGTAATCCCGGCCGCGGAGGAAATGGCGGCAAAGGCGGCGACGGCGGAATTGGCGGAAACGGGGTACAAGGTATTAGTCTTGCCCTTTACGAAGATCCGAACGGACAACCCATTCAGCAGGCTTCCTTTGCCAGCCCGGTTGAACCTCAAATTACGGTTTGTGGATATGGTTGTACCTTCTCAGAATTTAACTTTTCGACCAATGCATTCGGTTTTGTTCAATGGTTTTTTGATGGCGGTACTGAACCGCTTATTGCCACCGGAAACAATGTAACGGCTCATTTTACAACCCCCGGCCGTCACACGGTTACATTGGTGGTGAACGGACTTCCGTATATCTTTTCTGAATTTGTTGGTGTGTTTGAAGACGGCACGCCCTATCTGCCTGATATTGTTACGAATGATACCATTATTTGCCCCGGCACGCAGGCCAACTTTAGTTCTTCTTATGCGGGTTTAAATTATGAATGGGCTTTTGAAGGTGGTGCACCGCCGGCAATTAATGGTCCGGGAAATCAGAACGTGGCCTCAACGTTTGCCAATACCGGTGAGTATTGGGTAACCGTTCAAACCGAATCAAATGCCTGCGGATGGTCTATCCCTGATTCGATCAAAGTAAATGTGCTGCCAACCTTAACCCCCGATGTATTGGTAACCTCATCCGGTGCGCAAATTTGCAATGGGCAGTCGGTTACCTTTGGTGCCTCGCCGGTTAACGGTGGAACAAGCCCTCAGTTTGAATGGTTTGTGGGTGGCGCCCCTACAGGCTTTATCGGTCCCGTGTTTACGCAAACCAATGTAACGGCGCCATTTACGGTTACAGCCACTATGCTTAGCAGTTATGCTTGTCCGCAACCCGCATTGGTAACTTCTTTGCCGGTGAATGTTACGGTTTACCCGCAGCCTACTTTAAATTGTAATTTCTTGGGTAACTATTTGGGCGCTCCTTCTATATTTACCGGGCTTCCCGCGGGTGGTACGGGTCCGTATTCTTTTCTGTGGGATTTTGGCGATGGTGGTGTATCATCCGACAGTGTGGCCAGTCATCAGTTTTCCGGAACAGGTAATTACAATGTAAGCGTTACCGCTACCGATGCCAACGGCTGTCAGGCCACTTGCTCTATACCCATGAATATCGTGGTGGCTCCGCAGGTGGTTTCCGATTTTAATTTTAACGCCATTGCCCAGTGTGGGTTTACCGATGTACAGTTTACCGATTTGTCAACCGGAAACGTAATTTCCTGGTTTTGGGATTTTGGCGACGGAAATACATCCACCCAGCAGAATCCCTTACATAATTATAATCAGGCCGGAACATATACAGTAATGCTTGTGGCGTCTAACGGCGTAAATTTTGATACCCTTTATGCCCCCAATGCCATAACGGTTGAAGCTCTTCCCACAGCGGGAATTTCGGCGGTTCAGCGGGAAGCCTGCGAACCCTTTGAAATCCAGTTTCAGGATGCTTCCTCCGGAGCTACTTCATGGCTCTGGGATTTTGGCGACGGAACCCCCACATCAACCCTTCAAAACCCCGACCATTGGTACCTGAATGCTGGAACGTATACGGTTACACTCACGGTTTCAAATGCTATTTCCGGATGTTCCGATCAAATTGTTGAAACCAACTATATCCTTATTAATCCATCTCCCACGGCGGATTTCAGCGCGGCCCCATTAGTGGTTTGTACCGGTTCTCCCATTCAGTTTACTGATTTATCAACCGACGGTCCTGTTCAATGGCGTTGGGATTTTGGCGACGGAAACGGTTCAGATCTGCGAAATCCAAGTCATATTTATAACTCGCCGGGTAATTACACCGTTTTCCTGGAAGTTACGGGAGCAGCTCCAACCAGCTGTAAGGATTTAGAATCTAAGCCATTTTACGTTCAGGTAAATTTAACACCCACCGCTGCATTTTCGTATGATCCCATGGTGGTTGAACTGCCTTTCAACATCGTGAATTTTACCAACCAAAGCTTTGGTGAAGATTTTGTGAAATGGAATTTAGGAAACGGCACCAGCTCCGACTTGGATAATCCGTTTACGCAGTATCCCGACAGTGGGCTGTATACCATTTTGCTCTACGCAGGCACAAACGAAGGCTGTAATGATACGGCAAGTGCCATCATTAAAGTGAACGAACAAATGGTGATGTATATCCCGAACGCGTTTACACCGGATGGCGATTTAACGAATGAAAATTTTAGAATCGGAACCAAAGGATTAAAAGAATTCCAGCTTACCATTTTCGACCGCTGGGGCGGAATTGTTTTCCAAACAGCCGATCCGCTTTTTAACTGGAATGGCCGCTCTTTGGATGGAAAAGAACATCCCAACGGATTGTATGCGTATGTGATCAATTATCAATATTACATAGGACCGGAACAAAGTATGCGCGGCTCTGTTTATTTGATTCGATAGTGATTATCAATGCAATTATTTTAATACGTTAACATAAAGCCTTACTTTTGCAGGCTTAAAATTTAATTCGAATGTCTCAAATTACTGTTACAAACACCCGCTACAAAGTAAAAGATATCGCTTTGGCTGAATGGGGAAGAAAAGAAATTCAACTGGCCGAAGCCGAAATGCCCGGTCTGATGGCCATCCGTAAAGAATATGGTCCCGAAAAACCACTACAGGGTGCACGTATTGCCGGTTGTTTGCACATGACTATTCAAACGGCCGTTTTAATTGAAACATTGGTAGAACTGGGTGCTGAAGTTACCTGGTCATCTTGTAATATTTTCTCTACACAAGATCACGCCGCTGCTGCCATTGCTGCTGCCGGTATCTCTGTTTATGCCTGGAAAGGTTTAACCGAGGAAGAATTTGACTGGTGTATTGAGCAAACTTTATTCTTTGGTGAAGACCGCCAGCCCCTGAACATGATTCTGGATGACGGTGGCGACTTAACCAATATGGTGTTTGACCGTTACCCGGAACTGGTTGCCGGTATCCGCGGACTTTCGGAAGAAACCACCACCGGTGTTCACCGTTTGTATGAGCGTAAATTAAACGGCACACTGGTTATGCCGGCCATTAACGTAAACGATTCGGTTACCAAATCAAAATTTGATAACAAATACGGTTGTAAAGAAAGTGCCGTTGATGCCATCCGCCGAGCTACTGACGTAATGCTGGCCGGAAAACGGGTAGTGGTTTGCGGTTATGGAGACGTAGGTAAAGGTACGGCTGCTTCTTTCCGCGGAGCCGGTTCTATCGTTACCGTTACTGAAATTGACCCAATTTGCGCCTTACAGGCAGCCATGGACGGATACGAAGTGAAAAAATTGGATACCGTTATCGCTACGGCTGATATCGTAATTACCACTACCGGTAATAAAGACATCGTGGTTGGCCGTCATTTTGAAAAGATGAAGGACAAAACCATCGTGTGTAATATCGGACACTTTGATAATGAAATTGACGTAGCCTGGTTGAACAAAAACTTCGGCGAAACCAAAAATACCATCAAACCACAGGTGGATATTTACAACGTGAACGGTAAAGAAATCATCTTGTTGGCCGAAGGCCGTCTGGTGAACCTGGGTTGTGCCATGGGCCACCCTTCGTTTGTGATGTCAAACTCATTCTGTAACCAAACCCTGGCGCAGATTGAACTTTGGAAAAACTACAAAAACTACGAGAACGACGTATATATGTTGCCTAAACATTTAGATGAAAAAGTGGCTTTCCTTCACCTCGAAAAACTGGGTGTGGAACTGGAAACCCTTTCGAATGATCAGGCGGCCTACATTGGTGTGGCACCCGAAGGGCCTTACAAACCGGAGTACTACCGTTACTAAAAGGATTGCAATTCATATGTAAAAAGCAGCCCTCTTTGGGGGCTGCTTTTGCTTTAGTATTCAGTCCTAATTTAGAACTTTGATTACTATAATAGAAGTTTTATTTCTGAATTTGTATAGTTTTGAAGCCGAAGGACTTGTTTTTTTAAACAAAACAGGAAAAGCGATGTTCCTTCGGGGTTTAATAAACTTTCCGCAGTTTGGATTAGTAATTTTTGAAAACCTTGATTTTATTGAAGAAATGAAAGAAAAGGTAAAAAATGGAGATTAAAAAGTCAGTTTTTTTTCAAAACTGGAAATCCAAAATGCGTTTAGTGCCGTAACTATTTCAACTAAGTGGAAAAAACGATAGACACAGGCGAGATTTTAATCCGTTCGCTGAAGAATCAGGAGCAGGGTGCTTTCGAGCAGCTCTATGATCAGTACTCGGGTGCACTGCTCGGAATCATTACTTCAATAGTAGGGGATTCTGAGACAGCGAAAGACGTGCTGCAGGAAACATTCGTGAAAATCTGGAAGAACATCCGGATGTACGATGAAACCAAAGGCCGTTTGTTTACCTGGCTGCTCAATGTTGCAAGAAACACGGCAATTGATTACCTTCGGAAGGGAGAGACCAAGATTTCAAAAGGGAAGCTGGATTCTGAAGTAAAAACAGAAGCGGCCATCGAACGAAAATCGGGGTCAACCGTTATCAACACCGATATTATCGGCTTAAGGGAGTTCGTAGATAAACTTCCTGAAGAACAACGGATAGTGATTGAAATGGCATACTTTCAGGGTTATACCCGCGAAGACATAGCCGAAGAACTCAATATCCCGGTAGGAACGGTGAAAACACGTCTGAGGTCTGCATTAATACGCCTACGCGAAATTTTAAACGTGAAGCAAAGTGAACGTGAATGAAATTATTGAGTCGGGAAGATTAGAAGAATACGTGTTAGGTATTCTGCCCGACAAGGAGGCTGAAGAAATTACCCGCTTATGTGCCGCTCATCCGGAAATTAAAGCGGCAGTAGAATCTATTGAGCATACGCTTATGGCTTCTTTCTCTACTCCGGTTAATCCGGATTGGAAACAAGATATACTGGGTTCCATTCAGGACGATTCAGTTAAAACGGAATCTCCAAAATCGGAACCGGTTATAGTGCCAATAACAAGTGCCCCTCCAATTCAGTCTAAAAAATGGTTCTGGGCAGCCGCATCATTTGCGGGTCTGTTAGTATTGAGTGCCGCAGCAAACATAATGCTGCTTACCCAAAACCAATCATTGGGCCGTGAACTCACGGACGTGAAGGTTAAACTTCAAGCTGAAACAGAAGAAAAAGCAGTGTTTGCTGCCAGTCTGCAAGAATCCCAGCAGAATTACAGCCGCCTGTTTGATACTGAATTTACCCGCATTGAAATGGCCGGAACCCCGGCTTTCAAAGAGCAAAATTCAACACTCTTCTGGAATGGAAAAACGGGTGAGGTAATCTGGGACGGTACTTCGCTGCCCGAGCTCAGTGCCGATAAACAATACCAGCTTTGGGCTATTGTTGACGGTAAACCGGTGAGCGGGGGCGTATTTAACGCAGATAACCCGGCTAGAATGGCCGATGCTTTTGCAGCCCAAGCCTTTGCGGTTACCATTGAACCTGCCGGCGGAAGTGAATCGCCCAGTCTTGACCAGATGGTGGTGCTCGGCGCGGTATCTACAATTTAAAATTTAATACACTCATTTAAAGCGGCTTTCTGAAAAGAAGCCGCTTTTTTTATTTCTCTGAAATCCATTCCCGGAATTGCTGCGTAGGTATTTGTGTGAATCATTCAAAACACAAATAACACTGCGTATGAAAAAGGTAATGATTGGAATTTTTGGAGCCGCCGCACTTTACTTCGGGGCTGGTTTACTGTTTAACCTGAGCTACGACTATCCGCCGGAAATAGCACCCGTTCAGTTTGCGTCGTATGAACTACAGACGGATGTGCCCAAACAAGAAATTGAAAAACAGGTTTCGGCCATGCCCGAAATCAGTGCCTGTTCGTTTAATCCGGACTCAAAACTGTTAACCGTTTTTTATTTTTCAGAGAAAACCGGTAACCCCGCAGAACGCATTATGGGTGTATGCGGATCAACCCTGAAAGAAACACAAATTGAAGGAAACGGTGCCGGCGCGGCATGCCCTTACCACGCTTTTATGGATGGTCTGGCGCCTTACTTTGACTGGAGTGCTTTAAACATGTTTAATTAATACAATCAATCAAATGAAAAAGAGAGTTTACCTACCCGTAATGCTTCTTTTGGCAGGCTTTATGGGAATGATGACTTCCTGCAAAAAGGAAGAAGAAATGGATCCGACGCTGTATGAGCGTCTGGGCGGAATTGACGCAATTGCCGCAGTTACCGACAAGTTCCTGGCCAATGTGGCGGGCAATGATGAAATCAACTTTTTCTTTGCCGATGCGGTGGCCGATCCGTTCAGGCTGCAAAGTTTGAGAAACCACCTGGTGGATCAGATTTGCGAAGCCGCTGGTGGGCCTTGTGTTTACAAAGGCAAAAGCATGCAGGAAGCACACGCCGGCATGAACATCACCACAGAGCAGTTCAATTCGCTGGTTGGCGATTTAGTAGCTGCGCTTGATTTTTATTCGGTGCCTACTGCCGAAAAAGATGAATTGTTGGGTATTCTGGGCTCTTTGGCTCCGGATATTGTAGGACAATAAACAGGTTTAGTCAGTGTGTTGCGGGGAGATTTTGCCATGGGCGGAATCTCCCTTTTTTTGTTTTAATAATCTGATAATCATAAGAATGAAATCAATTTAAATACAGCTGGAATAAATTCTGTTCAAATTCTTAAATGGGAATAAATATTTGTCGTGAAAAATAGTATTTTTAACACCTCATTAAATGTGTTAAGTCCCATGGAAATTGTAAGAAATTTTGATTTACTTGAATTACAAAAACAAAAATTCTCAAGAGAAGACACCGTTGCCAGAAAAGAGAACGGAACTTGGATAAAATACTCCACCAAGCAATTTACGGATACCATTGACAATCTGAGTTATGGTTTATTAAACTTGGGCTTACAGAAGGGTGATAAAGTGGCCATCATATCCATGAACCGGCCCGAATGGAACATAGCTGATTTTGCCTGTGCGCAGCTCGGTATTATTACCGTTCCCATGTATCCCACATTAAGTGTAAATGATTACATTTTCATCATGAACGATGCGGAGGTAAAAGCCGTATTCGTTGAAAATGATGAAATGGCTTTGAAAGTAACCACGGCACAAAAATCAGTGCCCAGTTTAGCCCATGTGTTCTCATTCAATAAACTGAATGATTTAAGAAACTGGGAAGAGGTAATCGAAGCGGGTAAGAATAATCCCAATCCCGAAAAAGTAAAAGAGCTTTCGGCCTCCGTAAACGGAACCGATCTGGTTACCTTGATATACACATCCGGAACCACCGGCGTGCCTAAGGGCGTTATGCTTTCGCACCAAAACATCATCAGTAATGTACGTTCGGCCGCGGCTGATGTATTTGTGGGTGAAATGTCGGGCGCAAAAGCACTCAGTTTTCTGCCGCTTTGCCATATTTTTGAGCGCACCATTTTTTACTGTTACATGTACATTGGCGTTTCGGTGTATTATGCCGAAAGCATGGAAACCATCGGAGACAACCTGAAAGAGGTACAGCCCGATGTATTCTCTACCGTACCGCGTTTGCTCGAAAAAGTATTTGATAAAATTATCGCCAAAGGACATGAACTTACCGGAATCAAAAAGAAACTCTTTTTCTGGGCGGTAGATTTGGGCCTGAAGTTTGAGCTTCACCGCAAAAACGGGGCCTGGTATCATTTTCAGTTAGGCATTGCCGATAAACTTATCTTCAGTAAATGGAGAGAGGCCTTGGGCGGAAACGTAAAATTCATTTTCTCCGGAGCAGCAGCCTTACAGCCTAGGTTGGCACGTATTTTTACCGCTGGTAATATCATCGTACTCGAAGGATACGGGCTAACCGAAACCTCACCCGTAATTTCGGCCAACCGTATTGTTGAAGAGGGACGCTCATTTGGTACTGTAGGTCCCGTAATTTCAGGGGTTGAGGTAAAAATTGACTCATCCGACGGTGAGTACAAAGAAGGCGAAGGCGAAATTTGCTGTAAAGGTCCAAACGTAATGATGGGCTACTACAAACGTCCCGACCTGACCGCAGAGGTTATGAAGGACGGATGGTTTCACACCGGTGACGTAGGAAAAATGGTTGATGGAAAATTCTTAAAAATCACCGACCGTAAAAAAGAAGTATTTAAAACTTCGGGTGGTAAATACATCGCCCCGCAACCCATGGAAAACAAGTTCAAAGAAAGTATTTTCATTGAGCAGATTATGGTAATCGGCGAAAACCGCAAACACCCGGCCGCCTTGGTGGTACCGGCTTGGGATACGCTCAAAAAATGGGCTTCGGAACATAATGTTTCATTCAATACGAATGAAGAATTGGTAGGAAATCCCTCTGTTGTGGCACTTTTCCAGGGTGAAGTTGATAAATACAATGTTGATTTTGGAAGTTGGGAACAAGTAAAGAAATTTGAAATTATCCCGAACGAATGGACAGTTGACGGTGGCGAAATGACGCCCACCCTGAAGCTGAAACGTAAACCCATCATGGAAAAATACAAACACCTGGTTGAGCGTATTTATGCATAATCATCCGTAATTATAATGTCTATTTTGAAAAAGGAGTCTGGGTTTTCAGGCTCTTTTTTCATTTTGAATAGTTCTGAAATACATAAATCGGAGTTATGTAACCAATATTGGCATAGTTTTCGTTTTTTTGTACGGCATGAAAACATACATAGCCACCTTCTTATTTTTTGTTGTTGCCGGGATTGCCAATGCCCAGTTTGAGGGTATGAAGCCGGTAGCCGATTCAGAAGCCCTGAAAGCGAAGCTCGAAAAATCGGCCGCTGCCACCAATGATATTTTTGCCGAGTTTGTGCAGGAGAAAACCCTGAGTGTACTGGAGGAAGTAATTACCAGTAAAGGCACTTTTCACTTTAAAAAAGAAAACAAGGTACGCTGGAATTATACCCATCCGTTTAAATACCTGATTGTAATTAACGGGCAGAAAATGTACATCAACGACGAGGGAAAAGAGAAGGAATACGATGTGAAATCAAACAAAATGTTCCGTGAAATCAATAAAGTGGTTGTGGGAACCGTGCAGGGAAACCTGTTTAAAAATGCCGATTACAAAACTGAATTTTTTGAAAATGCCGGCTTTTACATGGCTAAAATGATACCGATAGATCCTAAAATGCGCGAATTTTTGCAGGAAATCCATCTCTATTTTGATAAAAAAGATTTAACCGTTTCCCGGTTGAAAATGATGGAACAGGGCGGCGATTTCACCCTGGTGAATTTTCAGAATAAAAAACTGAATGCCGGAATCAGCGACCAACAATTTGATTTTAAATGAGAAACGGCAAATCAGGAATACTTGCATTTGCCCTATTTGTTTCCGGATTTATTTCCTGTAAGACCGGGTTGCAGGGTGATGTTGTAAAGGATTATTCGGCTTGGCCTGCGTATTCCCATTATTTTACGGATAATCCATCCCGTTTAGTATTTAAATCTTCGCTGACCATTGCCAATGAACGTTTTTCAGGCTTGTTGGTGGTGAAGCAGATTGTGCCGGGTGAATACAGAAGCATTTACACCACAGAAACCGGGTTTAAGGTTTTTGACCTCAGCATAGAAAATGATTCATACGTATTGAACTATGGGGTAGGGGCCATCAGTAAAAAAATGGTGTCCGACCGTTTGGCATTCACCATACAGAGTATGCTTTTGCGTGAATTTTCATCCTCTGCCTGGCGTATGTTACCGGCCGAAACCGGGTTTTATGTACAGGAATACCTGTTTGGGAACAACCGGTATTTAATTAAGCGGAAAAGTGCCCTGTATTATCCGGTGAGCATGAGTTTTTATAAAGGGCAAAAGAAAAAGGCCGAAACTATTTTTTGGGGAACCGAAGATGGCGGATTACCGGATTCCAGTTCGGTTACACATACCGGTTTTCCTATGCAGGCCAGCTTCAGACTTTTAAAAGACTGATTGTTAAATAGAATTTTATTGGCTTTAAACTACCGAACGTATTTGTTTTTTGCTACCTTTGCCCTCCTTTTGTAAGGATTAACGCGTAAACAATTTCTGCACGTATGGCCAAAAAAGAGCAAGTCGTAAGCAAAGAAGTAACGGTAGAAGATAAACTCCGTGCACTTTATGATTTACAGCAGATTGATTCTAAAATCGATAATATCCGCACCATTCGCGGAGAATTACCCTTAGAGGTAGATGATCTGGAAGATGAAATCGCCGGTTTGAAAACCCGTTTGGATAAACTGAAAGGCGAAACCAAATCTTTTGAAGAAGAGATTTCTGCCCGTAAACTTCAAATTAAAGATTCTCAGGCACTCATAAAAAAATATGAGCAACAGCAGTTGAATGTTCGGAACAACCGTGAGTTTGATTCACTCTCAAAAGAGATTGAGTTCCAAACCCTGGAAATTCAATTGGCCGAGAAAAAAATCAAAGAAGCCCAATTCCGCATTGAGGATAAGAAAAAAGCTACTGACGAAATCGCAGCTAAAATTGAAGACCGCGGTCAGGATTTGGAGCAAAAGAAAAACGAACTCGACGCCATTGTAGCTGAAACCCGTAAAGAGGAAGAGTTACTGATGGAGAAATCCGGTGAGTACGGAAAATACATCGAAGAGCGTTTATTGGTAGCCTACAACCGTTTACGCTCAAATGCAGCAAACGGCTTGGCTGTGGTTCCTGTTGAGCGTGATGCCTGCGGAGGTTGTTTTGCCCATATTCCGCCTCAACGCCAGTTGGATATCGCCCAGCGCAAAAAAGTAATTGTTTGCGAATACTGTGGTCGTATCTTAACTGACCAGGTGTTGGCCTCTGAGGAAGAAGATAAAATGAACAAGATTCTTAAAGTATAAGTTTGTTTACATACTGATTAAAAAAGCCCGTTTCATTTGAAACGGGCTTTTTGTTTTATCAAAATTGACAAATAATATGGCTAGAAATTAAATCCGGCTGTAAGCAGAATGTTATGCTTTTGTGTGCGGGTTTGGGCCGGATTTACCAGGTCGGCATTGTATAACCAATACAATTCGCGCACCGAAAAGAGCGAATAAGCCATATCTATAAAAAATCCGGAACCCACATGCCGGTATCCCACACCGCCCGATGCTCCCCACATAGGTGAATCATTTTGGCCAATTTGATATGGACTGCTTGCATAATGAGCCCCTACGCGCAGGGCAAAAGGCTCCAGTTTTAATTCAGCTCCTGCTTTAATGTGATGGGTATTTCGGTAAACCAGTTTGATACGGTCGTTTGCGGTTTGGAAAAAATTGGTAGAAATACCCGTTTCCCTGAATCGCATGCCTTTGAAGTTTGCAAATTCATATTCTAAACCCAATAAGGCCAGTTTGCCGATTACAAAACCGGTAGAAAACTGCACCCGGAGCGGATTACTGTACCTGTATTTGAAAACCCCGCTTGGCGATAAGGATTCCGTAGCCGGGAAGCCGTCAAACGTTGCGTTCATATCATTTTCGTACCGGTCGGTCAAGGTAAAAAGCGTAGGCGTATGGAATGATAAACCAATCCGCACAAAATCGGCCGGCCGGTATATGATTCCAAATTTTCCGCTTACGCCGCTTCCCCGTGTTCTGAAATATTCTTTTAAGGTAAAACTATTGAAATCGGGAATACTGTCGCCTGTATCTTCTTCGGTATGAAAGGAGGTTTGCCGGTAATCGAGTACATTGATGTTTAGCGATGCACCGATGTAAAGTGTATTTTGATAGTTTGCGGCTAAAGCAAAACTCACGTCGCCCATTGAACCGCGGCTTTCAATATCTTTCCGTTGGGTTTTGCCTACTTCGGGCCAGGGAGAGTTGAAGGCATAATATTGACCGCTTGAATCCGTAATCAGCATTTGGGTATTAATAGCCAGTGATTCATAGTACGGGCTAATATTTCCCTGATTGGCATTTCCCTGAAAAACATCCATTAGGGAACTGCTGTTGTTTACGCCTCTGATGAGTGTGCGGTTATTCAGGTCGGATGTTTTGGTGTAAGCCAAGCCAACGTTGATAAACTGAAATCCGGAGTATGGGCTTTTTTTCTTTCCGGTTTTTGACGAAAATACAAAGCCCATATTAGCCAGGTTGAACGAAGAGCGGCTATCCTGACTGGTTTCGTTCTGAAAGGTTGATTTAGTGGAATTGACGGATACGCCGGGTGTAAGCGTAAATTGGCTTTTACGGTAAACTCCCAGTCCGGCAGGGTTATTGGCCAAGTTGGAAATATCAGATCCAAATGCGCCAAATGCTCCGCTCATGGATGCATAACGGGCGGTTCCCGTGTAATAATAACGTCCGTAACGAAGCGCATCATTTTCATTCTGGGCTCCTGCATCAAAAGCGGAAACGGCTGTTAATACAAGTGCGAGGGATACATATTTATAAAAAGCCGATTGCATGTTTTGCCTAAAAATTGAAGTTCAAAGGTAAAGAAAAGCCCCTTGTTACTAAGGGGCTTTTCAGTTTATCTAATTATCGTCTGCCACCGCCGGAAGAAGACCCTCCGGAAGATCGGCCACCGCTTCCACTGCTGCTTCCGCTTCCACCACCTGAAGGACTTGAAAAGCCTCCACTTGGTCTGCTGCTTCCTCCGCCATTATAGCTTGGCGTAGAGCGCTGTGGTTGTTGGGCCGGCGGGGTATACTGCTGCCTTTGCGGCTGTTGGGCCGGAGGCGTGTATTGTGGCTGCTGCTGCTGAGCCGGTGGAGTGTATGTTCTCTGTGGCTGTTGCTGCGGTTGTTGTTGCTGAGCCGGTGGAGTATACGTTCTCTGTGGCTGTTGCTGCGGTTGTTGTTGCTGAGCCGGTGGAGTATACGTTCTCTGTGGCTGTTGCTGCGGTTGCTGCTGCTGGGCCGGTGGAGTATACGTACGTTGTGGCTGCTGCTGTGGTTGCTGAGGCGTTTGAGGCTGAGTGATTACCCTTCCCGGTTGCTGCTGTGCAGGAACTTTTCCGCTGTTGTTTTGCTGCGGTGAAGTGTAACGGTCGGCTTCATTCGCCGGTTTGGCCGGGGTGTTTACCGGTCTGGTAGATGGTGTATTCAGTCTGCCATAGTCTGGTTTTGTAACTGGTTCTTTGGCATTCGAATTTTCCTGCGGGGTTCTGACACGGTCAAAACTGTTGGCCGGTTTTTCTGAGTTGATTTCCCTGCCGTTGTTATCCGTTCTTACGGCATCGGTAGTAATAGGTTTAGAACCGGTTCCCGAAGGATTTCTACCTTCATTGGTATTCGTAGGCTTTGTTAAACCCGGCTTTTTTGAAGCTTCTTGGTTTTTAATCATGCCGGCTACAAAGTGCGGGTTGTATGAAGTGGATCCACCCGGATTTGTTCCGGAAACACTTCCCCGTCCTCCCCAACTCTGTGCAGGAGCCCAAAGGCCACCTCCTCCGTTGAAGCCATTATTGAAACCATTGTTGAAGCCATTGTAATACCCATTTTGGTATCCGTTGTAGTATCCGGAATTGTACCCGAAACCACCGCCAAAGCACCAAGGGTTGTTCCAGCTATTCCATGGATTGTTCCAAGGGCTGTTCCAGCCACCGCCATACCAAGGATTATTCCAACCACCATTCCATGAATTCCAACCGCCTCCATACCAAGGGTTGTTCCATGGATTATTCCAGGGGTTGTTCCATGGACTGTTCCATGAGTTCCCCCAGTAATAGTTAGCGTACCAAGGACGGTAACCCCAATTATTGAATGGACTGAAGTAATTTCCGAACCCATTATTAATAACTATGGTTGTGCCGCTGTATGGGCTGTAACCATTCCATCCCGTGTATCCGGAATTGGAGTAGTAGTTATTGGTAATGTAAGTAGGCCCGTTTTGGCCATTGTTGTAACCGTATGTATTTTGCTCGTTCGACGATTGGAAATCGTTTGCGGCTACATAGTCAACAACCGGCTCATTTTGCTGGGTTCTTACTTCCTTATTATAATCCCGGCGGGCATCGCTCATTCCATAATAAGCGTCGTCATAATAAAGATAATCAGCTCTTCTGGAACTGGAGCAAGACACTGTGGTCAATAATATTACGGATAAAACCGCCCAAATACCCTGTTTCATTTTACTCTAATTTATGAGTTAAACAATGAGTTCGTTACTTTTGCATCGAACACTAAAGTTACAAACAAAATTCATACCGGTAAATTAAAGTACGCGTGAAAAAATTAATATCCAGAGAAGAAAATTATTCTGAATGGTATAATGACCTGGTAATCAGAGCTGGAATGGCGGAACATTCAGCCGTTAGAGGCTGTATGGTAATTAAACCTTACGGCTATTCCATTTGGGAAAAAATGCAACAGGATTTAGACCGCCGTTTCAAAGAAACAGGTCATGAAAATGCCTATTTCCCTTTATTTGTTCCTAAAAGTCTTTTTGAGGCCGAAGAAAAAAATGCGGAAGGCTTTGCGAAGGAATGTGCAGTAGTTACGCACTATCGCCTAAAAAATGATCCGGCAAACCCGGGTAAACTCATCGTAGATCCGGAGGCTAAATTAGAAGAAGAACTCGTTGTACGTCCCACCAGTGAGGCCATCATTTGGAATACTTATAAAAATTGGATTCAGAGCTACCGTGATTTGCCAATTCTGGTGAATCAGTGGGCCAATGTGGTGCGCTGGGAAATGCGTACCCGTTTATTTTTAAGAACGGCCGAATTCCTTTGGCAGGAAGGGCATACCGCCCATGCATCAAAAGCCGAAGCCATTGAAGAGGCCGAGAAAATGTTGGATGTTTACGCCGAGTTTGCTGAAAATATTCTGGCTATGCCGGTCATCAAAGGCATCAAAACCGCCAATGAACGTTTTGCGGGCGCCGAAGAAACATACTGCATAGAGGCGCTTATGCAGGATGGAAAAGCCTTACAGGCCGGAACATCGCATTTTCTGGGTCAGAATTTTGCCAAAGCGTTTGAAGTGAAGTTTACCGGTAAAGATGGTAAACTGGATTATGTATGGGCCACTTCCTGGGGTGTATCTACCCGTTTGATGGGCGCTCTCATCATGACCCATTCCGATGATTCAGGTCTGGTACTTCCACCCATGGTGGCTCACATTCAGGTAATTATTGTTCCTATTTATAGAACGGATGAGGAACAGGAACAAACGATTGCCGCCGGAAAGAAAATATGTGAAGAACTCAAAAACGCAGGCATCCGCGCTAAGCTGGATGATAAAGACACCCAAAAACCGGGTTGGAAATTTGCAGAGTATGAGCTTAAAGGGGTACCGCTTCGTATTGCCGTAGGACCAAGAGATTTGGCCAATCAATCGGTAGAACTGGCCCGCCGGGATTTGGCCGAAAAATCGTTGGTTCCGATGGAAGGACTTACGGAGCGAATTTCAGGACTGCTTGCCGAAATCCAAAACACCTTATTCAATAAAGCCAAACAGCGCCTGATTGATAATACCCGGAATGCGGACGATTATGAAACCTTCAAAACCCTACTCGACGGGCCCGGCGGATTCATCAGCGCACATTGGGACGGAACGCCCGAAACCGAAGAAGCAATAAAAGCGGAAACTAAAGCAACCATCCGCTGCATTCCCTTGGATGCAAAAGAGGAAGCCGGTGTTTGTATATACAGCGGAAAGCCTTCGTCAAAAAGGGTTTTGTTTGCCCGTGCATATTAAACTTGCTTGTTTTTCATTAAATGTAAAAAAGGAGTCTGAGGGCTCCTTTTTTTATTCCATAACAGGAATTTTCTTCCCTTTGGCAGAAATCATTTTAGTAGGAACCGTGGCTTGAATTTCGGCGGATAATGCATCTGCCACTGCATTTTTGATGAAGTTTTTGCCAATTACCAGGCTGATTTCCCGAACAGGCTCCGGACTTTTAAAATAACGCACCATTTTCATCTGCTTCATGCCAAAATCTTTTACCGAAAGTTCGGGAAGTAAGGTATAGCCGTTGTTTATTTCTACCAGCCGTTTTAAGGTTTCAATGCTTCCGGCTTCATAAGTGAAACTCCTGTTTTCTTTCAGTTTTTTTCGGTCGTGGCAAATTTGCAGTACCTGTGTACGGAAACAATGTCCTTCATTCATTAGCCAGATATCATCGGCATTTACATCACCGGCGCTAAGAACCGCTTTCTTGGCTAATGGATTTGAAGCAGAAACGTATACCACGAATGGTTCGTAATACAAGGGTTTTTCAATCAGCTCGGGTTCATCCAGCGGGGTAGCCAGAATACCGCAGTCAAGCTGGTTGTTTTTTAACCGTTCAATAATTACGGATGTGGTTAGTTCGGCAATCTCTAAATGTAGTTTGGGATATTTTTCGGCCACACTGCGAATAAACAACGGAATAAGGTATGGAGCAATGGTTGGTATGATTCCCAACCGCAGTGTACCCTCTACTTCTCCTTTTTCATCGCGTATAAATTCATAAATGCGTTCCGATTCCCGAAGGATAACCCTGGCTTGCTCAATGATTTTTTTACCCTGTGCCGTGGCTTTGATGGGCTGGCTTGAGCGGTCAAATAATTTTACGCCCAGTTCATCTTCCAGTTTTTGAATCTGCATGCTCAGAGTGGGCTGGGTCACGTTTCTTTTTTCGGCAGCCGCCACAAATGATCCATAGGTATCAAGGGCTACTGCATATTCAAGCTGCGTAATGGTCATGCTACTTTATAGATTATAGTTATGTAGTTATTCACAAAAGTAATTTTTATCTATTAGTATTAATCGTACCTTTGAGAATAAATTTATCAGATTATGAAAGTTAATATTGGAATTTCAACCGAACACATAGCAGAGCTTGGAAAACTCTTAAACGGATTATTGGCTGATGAGCTTTTGCTGAATGCCAAGGTGAAAAAGTTTCACTGGAATGTCACCGGGCCGCATTTTACGGCTTTGCATCAATTGTTTGATGTTCAATTTGCCGAATTGGCCCCACAAATTGATTTGTTGGCAGAGCGAATCCGGGCTTTGGGAGTAAAATCAATCGGTGGCATGAATGAAACGGTTTCTTTCTCTGTTTTAAAAGATTCTGAAGGTGATCCGGACTATAAAACCATGTTATCGGAATTACTTGCCGATCATGAAACGGTGGTACGCCGGCTTCGCGAAGCCATACCCCAAGTGGCCGATGAATATAAGGATGCAACAACCGAAGGACAATTAACGGCATTAATGGAATGGCACGAAAAAACCGCCTGGATGCTCAGAAGTCATTTAGAATAAATAATTGTATGGAATCCCCTCAGAGCAGGGGATTTTTTTATGGGTTTGAGAGAAAAGTTTTAATCAAAGGCCATACCACAAACTGAATGACCAGAATGCCGATGACGTTCATAAAAATACCGGCTTTAAGCATCTGATGGATTTTCACTCTTCCGCTTCCAAAAACTACCGCGTTGGGCGGCGTGCTTACCGGAAACATAAATGCACAACTTGCGGCTAAAGTAACCGGAATAGCAAGCAGTAACGGATCTGAATCGGTTGCTTTGGCGATGCCGAATACCACCGGTATAAATACATTCACCAGGGCTACATTACTCATGAGTTCGGTAGCGAAGAGCGCAAACGTGGTTAAAGCGAGTGATAACCAAAATACAGACAGATCTCCATTTCCGGCGAACCATTCGCCCACTTTTTTAATGATGCCGGTACTTTCTAATCCGGCGGCAAGGCTTAATCCTCCGCCAAAGAGCAGTAAAATTCCCCAGGGAATTTCTTTGCTGTCTTTCCATTCCAGTGGCGCCTTCATGTTTTTGGTATCGAAAGGGATAATGAATAATAATGCACCTCCCATAATACTGATAAGGTGATCGCCCAGTCCGGTGATTCCGGTGTATTGAATTATCAAATCCTTAAAAATCCAACAGAAAACCGTAAAAGAAAAGATGATAACGGTCATTCGTTCGCCGCCTTTTATTCTTCCGAGTTCCTTTAGACGGTCACCGATGAGGTTTTCGGTCATGCCGGTTTGGATGCCTTTCAGGGGATAAATGATTTTTCCGAGTACGAAAATCATAATCAGCAGCATCAGCACGCTAAAAGGAATTCCAACCCAAAGCCATTCGGCAAAGCCTATGTTTGCGCCATAGGTTTCGGCATACAGGCCTGCAAATGCCACATTGGGCGGTGTGCCGATAATGGTTGCCGTACCGCCTATGCTGGCGGCGTAAGCAATCACGAGCATGAGTACGATTGAGAAATTTCCTTCGGCGTTTTTTCCTATTTTGTTTATTATTGAAATGGCTATGGGTAGCATCATGAGTGCAGCTGCCGTATTGCTCACCCACATACTTACGAAAGCGGTGGCAAAGCCGAAACCGGCAATCAAGGTAAACGCACTTTTATTCAGGCGTTTTAAAATATGGAGTGAAATGCGTTCATGCAAATCCCATTTCTGCATGGCCACGGCTAAAATAAAACCGCCCAAAAACAGATATACAATGGGGCTGGCATAAGGAGCCAGCGCCTGTTTGATTTCAAAAACGCCGGTTAATGGAAAAATAATGGGCGGAAGCAAAGCCGTTACGGCCATATCCACTGCTTCGGTTGTCCACCAGGTTATCATCCATGCAGCCAGTGCTATTACCCAAACAGCCTTGGGGTCATCAAATCCCGGAACGCCAAAAAGTGAAACGACGGCAAATAACAAAGGGCCGAGCAGCAGGCCAATTTTTTTCTGCATGCTTATTTTTTAATAAACGTAGTTTTATAACTGCCTGCGCGGAAAAAGTACGTTCCGGGAGCTAAGGTGCTGATATCAATGAATTGACCTGTTTGGTAATCATTGCCTTGAATAACCACCCGCCCGTAAATGTCCAGAATTGAATACGTTTCAAACGCTTGTTTCAGGAAGATTTTTTCGCCGGCCGGATTGGGGTATAAACCTTGGGAACTTAACTCGGTTTCATCCAGTCCGGCATTAAAATTCATTGAAAATTCGGCCGTTTTAGTACATCCGTCATTTCCGGTTACGGTTACGGTATGTGTTCCCGGGGCCAATCCCGGACTTGTGGTTCCTGAGCCTCCCGCAGACCAGTTTACAGTATAGGGAGCTTCTCCGCCGGTTATGGCAATTGATATTTCACCGTCGGCCACACCGGGACCGGAAGCAAAGATATATTGGTCAACATTGATTGTGATTTTATCGTGGCGCATCGGTTCAAAAAATGCCCGCATTTCCAATAAGGCAAATTGTGCACATTCAAAATGACCAAGAGTGGAATCTACATCATTAATGCTGATTTGGGTAGCACCTGCACCAACCATGTAATTGTATGCTTTTATGGAGTTTTGGTAATCAACCTGCTCATCGCTTTTGCAGTATAAAAATTTCACCGGCACCTGCGGAACCCATCTGTATACGTCATTTTCTCTCAATCTTACGCGTAAAACATGGTTAGAATCATTGGAGAATGTATCCAAGACGGCGGGTATTACTATTTGTTTGGGCGGGTTTACACCCATCATATTCATTTGATTGTCAACATATCCACTGGAGTAATCGCCGCTGGTCCAGATAGGAAGCAGGCTGTCATACGGAGCAAGAATTGCGCTGCTGATATTGGGATATAAGTTGTAAACGGTTCGATATGTTTGAATAACCATCGGCAGATAGCCTGGGTTGGAGTACGGTACATCGCTCAGAATCAATTCTTTCATTACCTCCGAAAGGCTGTATGGACCTGACATAGGAACAGATGCCACCACATTAAACTCGGTGGGGAAATTCTCATACATGTATTGATGGGCCGCCATAGTCGCATGTCCACCCTGACTGTAACCGGTTAAAAAAACTTGTCCGTTCAAATCATGCTCAAGGTCATCGCAGGCCTCGCGTACGGCACGAATAAGGTCGGCTACTGCCGTGGCTTCAGACCGTGCATGCACATAAGGATGTATGCCGCCGGATTCTCCCAAACCTAAATAATCGGGCATCACACCCACGTAACCATCCGCACCCATAGCAACGCCGATAATGTATTCTCCTTGCAGGTATGATGGGGCATCTGCTCTTTTTAAAACTGTACCGTGTTGGTATGATAACAGGGCTGAAGCACATTCTTTTTCCCGTGGGATAATCATTAAACCGGAAGCCACCGTAGGGGTGGTTTCATCGTAGCTTACGGTATTGTAAATGATGCGGTAAATATCAACTCCATAGCTGTTGGGTAAAATAGCTGCCGGCAGGCCCTGTTGGGTGTAAAAACTGTCAATTTGCTGGGTTGACCAGCTCCTTTCCAGGGTTTTTGAAACCAAGACCTGAGCATCTGAAAATTGACAGCATGATAACAGAAAAATAATGATAGTTAAAAGTCTTTTGTACATGGGGATGTTTTTTCAAATGTAATTTTTTCTTTTCAAAATAAAAATGGGAGTAGTAAGTTTACTGCGTTATGACAGTTGTACAAGTTGAATTGGTTGGGAAAAATGGCCGTTATGCTTTTAATCCGAAGGATTCTCTGAGCGCGAACGGCCGCTTTGGTAGTGTGTTTAAGGGTACTTCGATTGATTCAGGCAAGCCGGTGGTGGTAAAATACTTTAATCCCGTGCGCGGAAATGCCGTGGCGGCTTTTCGTTTTAAGGCCGAGGCTCTATACGCATTTCAACGACCCGATATTCAGGATTCTATCGATTACATCGTGAACGAAAGAGGTACTTTTTTAATTAAGGAGTTTATTCCGGGTAAAACCTTAAAATCAGTTGCATATCCCAAAATTACGCTTGCCGAACTTAAAGATTCATTATTGAGCCTGAGTGATTCATTAGGATTTTTACACGAAAAAGGAATTGTACATGCGGATATAAAACCGGCCAATATTATCTGGCCCAAAACCGAAGGAGGATTTCCTGAAAAGCCTGTACTGATTGACTTTGGCCTGGCGCGTTGGGATAAACTGAGTTACACTGATTCAATGTTCAGTTTTATATACAGTGCACCGGAGCAGGTGTTGGGCTTGCCGCATTTGATTGGCCCGCATTCCGACCTGTTTTCCTTGGGTGTTTGTATTTACGAAATTCTTACGGGGCAGGCACCTTATGAATTTGATTCAGATGATGGCCATCCCGCACTCATTGAACAGGCGCAGATTACCATGCCTTTTCCGGCAGACCGTTTTGTACCGGATGATTGGTATGCTTTGATTTCGGCTGTGTGTAAAAAGCCCGAATTTAAAAAGCCGCCGGCCAGATACTTGGCTGCGGAGCGAGAGCAGATCGTAAAGGAATCGATAGCACTGAGGCCGTCATCGGCCAAAGAATTTAAAGAAATGGTTCTGGCACTGGATGCCAGTAAACCGCGAAAAAAGAAATGGGGATTTTTAGGAATATGAGCCAGTTAGAAGCCGTAGTTTTTGATATGGACGGGGTGCTGATTGACAGTGAACCCTTATGGCGTAAGGCCGAAATTGCCGTAATGGCCCAATATGGTATTTATCTTACGGAGGCTGATTGTATCCGTTTGATGGGTTTGCGAACCGATGAGGTAGTGCAACAGATTGCAATTGATTTTGGACAATCGCTGGATATTGGAAAAGTAAGCCAGGAAATTATCGAATCTGTTTGCAGATTAATAAAAAAGGACGGGTTGGCGATTCAGCCATTTTGTGAATTGGCCTTAGATTTAAAAAACAGGCAGATTCCCCTGGCAGTGGCCACTTCTTCACCTATGCAGGTAGTAGAGGCCGTTTTGGAGCGAACAGGATTAACGGCCGTTTTTAATACGCTTGTTTCTGCCGAACGTTTTCCGTTTGGAAAGCCGCATCCCCAGGTGTATATTGAAGCATGCGCCGGCTTGCAGATACCAGCGACAAATTGTTTGGCTATTGAGGATTCATTGAATGGAACCCTGGCGGCCAAAGCGGCCAGAATGAAAGTGCTGAGTGTGCCGGAAAAAGAGGCTATGGAAAATAAGGCCTTTGGGATTGCCGATTATTTATTTCAAGAACCAACAGAGGCTTGTAATTTTGTACGAAGTTTATTTTCGTGAGCAGCTGTTGCAAATTCCTTTCACCAGATAAACAGATTCAGCTTGTGTGAAACCCATGGGTAAATTAACCGGTGGGATATGGATATCATCTAAACAAAATGTTTTGGCGCAGGCATTACAATTGAAATGAACATGAGTATGAATGTGCTCACCTTCATGTTCATGATGGTCATGGTTGCAGTAGGCAAAACGTTGCACGCCGGCCTCGTCAGGAACTTTATGGATTAATCCGCTTTCTAAAAAGGAGCTGAGGGTGCGGTATAAGGTAACCCGGTCAAGATCAGTACCCAATTTTTTTTCAATATCGGCATGACTGAGCGCACTGCTTTCCCGTAGGAAAATTTGTAGCACGCTTGTGCGAGCGGGCGTGATACGAAGGTTTTTATTTTTTAAAACCGCGTTTACCTGTTTGGTGCTCATAGAAATGTACATTGGTTGAAATGAGTTTTTAATGCTCAAGTTCAGCTGTCAACAGGGTAAAGATAACCATCAAAAACACGCCGCCCAAAAACCAGATGGCCATATTCAGTTTTTTCAATGTTTTGAGATGGGAATATAAGCCGCGGAAAAGGGAGTAGGAGAGTGTTCCGATGATAATGGGAATAAGAATTTTGCCATTCACATTTAAGTCTGTAGAAAAGAGGAACAATCCTGAAAAGAAGAAAAAGGTAGAAAAAAGTGAATAGGCCAGCGCGCTGAATTTATTTATCCCCGAAAAAATCAAAATGCCGTAATTGCTCGCTTTATGTGGAATTTCATGAATGAATAGAGCCGGTAGAATCATCATTTCCGGTTTGCCGCTGCTCAAACATAGTGAAACCCAGAGAATAGAGGTGAATGCATTATGTATGGCATCGCCGAAAAGAAGAGCCCAGATAGAGTTTTTTTCGGCCGCTTCATCCGATTTTTTCTTCTTTAGCAATATAGGGAAAAACCAAAAAAGAAATGAAGGAACCGCAAGCAGCAGATAAGCGTATTGGCCAGGATTATGTTCAATAAATTCGGGAACCATGTGGAAGAAGATGGTTCCGGCCAGGGTTCCAAAGGCGAATAATAGGCCTTGGACTTTGATTCGGTCAATATTCTTTTTTCCCGGGATTAGCAGCAATAGGCCAGAAAATCCGGTGAGGAAGAATAAAGCAAGTATGGGAACGATTTTTTCCAAAAGTCAGCAAAGGTGCGAATAATGCAATTGAGTTGCAATCAAATCTCCGATTTAGGGGTAAATTCTCTATCTGTTCTGTATCAATTTTTCCTTGGTTTGATATAGAAGCCATACGGAACATTAAATTTAGTATAGATGTATGAAGCTGTTTACCAGTTAAAAATAAAACTGACAAAAAATAAGATTAACTTTTGTTATGAAAAATAATTACTTAGTTTTGATACTGTTAGAAAGATAAAAAAAACGTCTTTTTTATTTGTTTTAACAGGTTAAAGAGATAGAATATTTATCAGTTGAATGAATAGAACTCTACCCATTAAGCAGGTTTTATGTTCCTGTGTTGGTTTGTTTATAATGATTGTTTTTAGTTTGGGTGCCAATGCCCAGAACTGTCCCCAGTACTCATCTTCAGTTGCTGGGGCAGCTAACGCATGCGGTAACCAGACCTATATTTTTCAAGTAAACAATACCGGTTGTAACGGTACTGTATCATTTAATGTTGTAGGGAATTATGGTTCATCTTGGGCAGGTGAAATATCATGGAATGTAACCAGTTTGTTAACCGGCGGAATAGTTGCCTTTGGAGGGCCGGGAACAAATGGGGGAAATATAAACGTAGCAGTCGGTCCATTGAACCCAGCTGTAGTAGGTACTGCGTTTACTTTAACGGTATTTGATAGTTATGGAGATGGTTTTAATGGTACAGGAGGAACAATTGGAGTTCAGCAGGGGGGCAGTTTTATAGGTGGCCCCATTACGGGTAATTTTGGAATTCAGGCTAACACTACTTTCGGTGCGAATGTTAGTATTTCTCCTGCTACTCTTACTATAAATACTCCATCCGGACCAATTACCTCAACTATTCAAAATTGTCAAAATTTTTCAGTACCAATTACTCTTCAGAATAATAATTATTGTACACCTGTAAACGTAAGTTTACCTTGGTCAATAACGTGTAATACCACAAGTGCAATTTTGGTATCGGGCACACACAATCTTACCGTAAATCCACAAATACCGACATCTGCCAATAACTTGGTATCAATAACTTGGAACAATGCCACTTGCCAATGGGTTACTACTGGCCAGAATGACTGTAATACGGGACACATAGGGTCTATATTTTCCATTAGTCCAAATCCTTCAAGTCTGCCTGCTAATACATGTGCCGGTGGAACACAAAATTTTCAAGTTTCATACAACGGACCTTCGGGTAGTGCTTGTTGTTCAACGGGAGGTCCTGTAGCACCAATATCTTACACCAATACGCAAACGGTTCCAACGGTTCAAAGTTCTCCATTTGGAGGCATTAACAATTCGGCTTATTTGGTAATTCCCCCAAGCGGAGCCGGCGGAAATGCCACTTCATTGGCTTTAAATGTCTCCATGAATGGCTATTGTTTTGATAATCCGGGAACAAATAACCCGGCAAATACGGCATACTGGGTTACAGTTTATCACAATAACATCATTGTTTTTGATCAGATGTATGGAGCGCCGGGCCCTGCCAACGTGAATTTGAATTTTAATTTGGCTAATATTCCCGGATATAATCAAAACAGTACCATTTCCGTGTACATTTATCCGAATACATTTAGTGCGGCGGGTGTAAACACAACATTTGTGCCGAATGCAAATTGTGGCTCTTTGGCAGATGGTCAATGGACGGCCTCCGGATTCAGTGTCGGATTAACAGCTAATTATCAACAAACGGCACCAACCCCCGCAACTTGTGTGTTTAATGTTCCCGTTGCATTCACATGTTGCACTCCCAATCCCGTTGCAAATGCAAGCAGTACAATTTGTTCCGGTGGAAGCCTTGCTGGCGTTACGGCATGGCAAAACAGTGTTACAACAGCTAACCCGAATTGTGTTGTATTTTCCAGTGTAACGCCTGTAGCCGGTTCCGTGCTCCCTAATAATACTTTTCCTTCTGGGGTAAATGGCACGGGTGCTCCGGTAAATCAGGTGGTTAGTGCCTACGCATATTGCGATGCAAACGGAAGCGGAACCGTAAATGCGGGTGATACATATACATTGATTAGCACCTACACATTAACTGTAAACCCGATTATTACTCCCACATTCAATCCGGTAGCTGCGGTTTGCCAGGGGGCAGCGGCTCCGGTTCTTCCCGCCACGAGCACGAACGGCATTACGGGCACCTGGAGTCCTGCGGTGAGTACGGCCGCTCCGGGTACTACAACTTACACATTCACGCCCACTGCCGGCCTCTGTGCCACGCAGACCACACTGAACCTGACGGTAAATCCGGTTTATACTGGCGGCGTTCAGAATGAAGTAATCTGCCAGGGACAAAGCTTTACGTTTGGCGGAACGGCTTACACGACATCAGGCAATTATCCATTTACTTTCCAGAGCATCAACGGCTGCGATTCTACGGTGACCTTAAACCTTACGGTTAATCCTGTTTATACGGGCGGTGTTCAGAACGAAGTAATCTGCCAGGGCCAAGGCTTCACGTTTGGCGGCACGGCTTACACGACAACGGGCAACTATCCATTTACTTTCCAGACGATTAACGGCTGTGATTCAACGGTTACGCTCAACCTGACGGTTAATCCGGTTTACACGGGTGGCGTTCAGGATGAGGTAATCTGTCAGGGCGATTCATTCACGTTCGGTGGAACGGCTTATACTACGAGCGGTAATTATCCCTTTACATTCCAAAGCATCAACGGCTGTGATTCCACGGTAACACTGAACCTTACGGTTAATCCGGTTTATACGGGCGGTGTTCAGAATGAGGTAATCTGCCAGGGTGATTCATTCACGTTCGGCGGAACGGCTTATACGACAACGGGTAATTATCCATTTACTTTCCAGACGATTAACGGCTGCGATTCCACGGTTACACTTAACCTGACGGTTAATCCGGTTTATACGGGCGGCTTGCAGAATGAAGTGATCTGTCAGGGACAAAGCTTCACCTTCGGCGGAACGGCTTACACCACGAGCGGCAATTATCCATTTACATTCCAAAGCATAAACGGCTGCGATTCCACGGTTACACTTAACCTTACGGTTAATCCGGTTTACACGGGCGGCGTGCAGGATGAGGTAATCTGTCAGGGACAAAGCTTCACGTTCGGCGGCACGGCTTATACCACGAGCGGTAATTATCCATTTACATTCCAAAGCATCAACGGCTGCGATTCCACGGTAACCTTAAACCTGACGGTTAATCCGGTTTACACGGGCGGCGTGCAGAATGAGGTAATCTGTCAGGGACAAAGCTTCACTTTTGGCGGAACGGCGTACACGACGAGCGGCAATTATCCATTTACATTCCAGACGATTAACGGCTGCGATTCCACGGTTACACTGAACCTGACGGTAAATCCGGTTTACACGGGTGGCGTTCAGGATGAGGTGATTTGTCAGGGCGATTCATTCACGTTCGGCGGCACGGCGTATACGACAACGGGTAATTATCCATTTACATTCCAGACCATTAACGGCTGTGATTCCACGGTAACACTTAATCTTACGGTTAATCCGGTTTACACGGGCGGCGTGCAGAATGAGGTAATCTGTCAGGGACAAAGCTTTACGTTTGGCGGCACGGCTTATACCACGAGCGGCAATTATCCATTTACATTCCAAAGCATCAACGGTTGTGATTCAACGGTTACACTTAACCTTACGGTAAATCCGGTTTATACGGGCGGCGTGCAGAACGAAGTGATCTGTCAGGGACAAAGCTTCACCTTCGGCGGCACGGCGTACACGACAACGGGTAATTATCCATTCACATTCCAGACGATTAACGGCTGCGATTCTACGGTAACACTGAATCTTACGGTAAATCCGGTTTATACGGGTGGCGTTCAGAATGAAGTAATCTGCCATGGACAAAGCTTTACGTTTGGCGGCACGGCGTATACCACGAGCGGTAATTATCCATTTACATTCCAGACGATCAACGGCTGCGATTCCACGGTTACACTGAATCTTACGGTAAATCCGGTTTATACGGGTGGCGTTCAGAATGAGGTGATTTGTCAGGGCGATTCATTCACCTTCGGCGGAACGGCTTATACGACAACGGGTAATTATCCATTTACTTTCCAGACGATTAACGGCTGTGATTCTACTGTAACACTGAACCTGACGGTAAATCCGGTTTATACGGGTGGCGTTCAGAACGAGGTAATCTGTCAGGGTGATTCCTTCACGTTCGGCGGAACGGCGTACACGACAACGGGTAATTATCCATTTACATTCCAAAGCATCAACGGATGTGATTCTACGGTGACCTTAAACCTTACGGTTAATCCGGTTTATACGGGCGGTGTGCAGAACGAGGTAATTTGTCAGGGACAAAGCTTCACCTTTGGCGGCACGGCGTACACGGCAACGGGTAATTATCCATTCACATTCCAGACGATTAACGGCTGTGATTCCACGGTAACACTGAACCTGACGGTTAATCCGGTTTACACGGGCAGTGTGCAGAACGAGGTAATCTGCCAGGGCGATTCATTCACTTTCGGCGGCACGGCATATACTACGAGCGGTAATTATCCATTCACATTCCAGACGATTAACGGTTGTGATTCCACGGTAACACTTAACCTTACGGTAAATCCTGTTTATACTGGCGGCGTTCAGAATGAGGTAATCTGTCAGGGCGATTCATTCACCTTCGGCGGAACGGCGTATACCACGAGCGGTAATTATCCCTTTACATTCCAAAGCATCAACGGTTGTGATTCCACGGTTACACTTAACCTTACGGTTAATCCGGTTTATACGGGTGGCGTTCAGAATGAAGTAATTTGCCAGGGTGATTCATTCACCTTCGGCGGCACGGCATACACGACAACGGGCAATTATCCATTTACATTTCAAAGCATCAACGGCTGCGATTCCACGGTAACACTGAACCTGACGGTTAATCCTGTTTATACTGGCGGCGTTCAGAATGAGGTAATCTGTCAGGGCGATTCATTCACGTTCGGTGGAACGGCTTATACTACGAGCGGTAATTATCCCTTTACATTCCAAAGCATCAACGGCTGTGATTCCACGGTAACACTGAACCTTACGGTTAATCCGGTTTATACGGGCGGTGTTCAGAATGAGGTAATCTGCCAGGGTGATTCATTCACGTTCGGCGGAACGGCTTATACGACAACGGGTAATTATCCATTTACTTTCCAGACGATTAACGGCTGCGATTCCACGGTTACACTTAACCTGACGGTTAATCCGGTTTATACGGGCGGCTTGCAGAATGAAGTGATCTGTCAGGGACAAAGCTTCACCTTCGGCGGAACGGCTTACACCACGAGCGGCAATTATCCATTTACATTCCAAAGCATAAACGGCTGCGATTCCACGGTTACACTTAACCTTACGGTTAATCCGGTTTACACGGGCGGCGTGCAGGATGAGGTAATCTGTCAGGGACAAAGCTTCACGTTCGGCGGCACGGCTTATACCACGAGCGGTAATTATCCATTTACATTCCAAAGCATCAACGGCTGCGATTCCACGGTAACCTTAAACCTGACGGTTAATCCGGTTTACACGGGCGGCGTGCAGAATGAGGTAATCTGTCAGGGACAAAGCTTCACTTTTGGCGGAACGGCGTACACGACGAGCGGCAATTATCCATTTACATTCCAGACGATTAACGGCTGCGATTCCACGGTTACACTGAACCTGACGGTAAATCCGGTTTACACGGGTGGCGTTCAGGATGAGGTGATTTGTCAGGGCGATTCATTCACGTTCGGCGGCACGGCGTATACGACAACGGGTAATTATCCATTTACATTCCAGACCATTAACGGCTGTGATTCCACGGTAACACTTAATCTTACGGTTAATCCGGTTTACACGGGCGGCGTTCAGAACGAGGTAATCTGTCAGGGTGATTCATTCACCTTCGGCGGCACGGCGTATACCACGAGCGGTAATTATCCATTTACGTTCCAGACGATCAACGGCTGCGACTCCACGGTAACACTCAACCTTACGGTAAACCCGGTTTATACGGGCGGCGTGCAGAATGAGGTAATCTGCCAGGGCGATTCATTCACGTTCGGTGGCACGGCTTATACTACGAGCGGTAATTATCCCTTTACATTCCAAAGCATCAACGGTTGTGATTCCACGGTAACACTTAATCTTACGGTTAATCCGGTTTATACGGGCGGCGTTCAGAATGAAGTGATCTGCCAGGGCGATTCATTCACCTTCGGCGGCACTGCATACACGGCAACGGGCAACTACCCGTATACGTTCCAGAGCATCAACGGATGCGACTCCACGGTAACGCTGAACCTGACGGTTAATCCGGTTTACACGGGCGGCGTACAGAACGAAGTAATCTGCCAGGGGCAAAGCTTCACGTTCGGCGGAACGGCGTATACCACGAGCGGTAATTATCCATTTACGTTCCAGAGCATCAACGGTTGCGACTCCACGGTAACACTCAACCTGACGGTTAATCCGGTTTACACGGGCGGCGTGCAGAATGAAGTGATTTGTCAGGGCGATTCATTCACCTTCGGCGGCACGGCCTATACCACAACGGGTAACTATCCGTATACATTCCAAAGCATCAACGGTTGTGATTCCACGGTAACGCTGAACCTTACGGTTAATCCGGTTTACACGGGCGGCGTCCAGAATGAGGTAATCTGTCAGGGCGATTCATTCACGTTCGGCGGCACGGCATACACGGCAACGGGTAATTATCCGTTCACGTTCCAGACGATTAATGGCTGTGATTCAACGGTAACGCTGAACCTTACGGTGAACCCGGTTTATACGGGCGGCGTGCAGAATGAGGTAATCTGCCAGGGCGATTCATTCACGTTCGGTGGCACGGCTTATACTACGAGCGGTAATTATCCCTTTACATTCCAAAGCATCAACGGTTGTGATTCCACGGTAACACTTAATCTTACGGTTAATCCGGTTTATACGGGCGGCGTTCAGAATGAAGTGATCTGCCAGGGCGATTCATTCACCTTCGGCGGCACTGCATACACGGCAACGGGCAACTACCCGTATACGTTCCAGAGCATCAACGGATGCGACTCCACGGTAACCCTGAACCTTACGGTTAATCCGGTTTACACGGGCGGCGTGCAGAACGAGGTGATTTGTCAGGGCGATTCATTTACCTTCGGCGGCACGGCCTATACCACAACGGGTAACTATCCGTACACATTCCAGACGATTAACGGCTGCGACTCCACGGTAACCCTGAACCTTACGGTTAATCCGGTTTACACGGGCGGCGTGCAGAACGAGGTGATTTGTCAGGGCGATTCATTTACTTTCGGCGGAACGGCGTATACCACGACTGGCAATTATCCGTACACGTTCCAAACGGTCAACGGCTGCGATTCCACGGTAACGCTGAACCTGACGGTTAATCCGGTTTATACGGGCGGCGTTCAGAATGAGGTGATTTGTCAGGGCGATTCATTTACTTTCGGCGGAACGGCGTATACCACGACTGGCAACTATCCGTACACATTCCAGACGGTCAACGGCTGCGATTCCACGGTAACGCTCAACCTTACGGTGAATCCGGTTTACACGGGCGGTGTGCAGAACGAGGTTATTTGTCAGGGACAGAGCTTTACGTTTGGCGGTACGCCTTATACCACAACGGGTAATTATCCGTATACGTTCCAGACGGTTAACGGATGCGATTCCACGGTAACCCTGAACCTGACGGTTAATCCTGTTTACACGGGCGGCGTTCAGAACGAGGTAATCTGTCAGGGACAAAGCTTCACCTTCGGTGGAACGGCGTATACGGCAACGGGTAATTATCCATTTACGTTCCAAAGCATCAACGGATGTGATTCAACGGTAACACTCAATCTTACTGTTAATCCGGTTTACACGGGCGGTGTTCAGAATGAAGTGATCTGTCAGGGCGATTCATTTACCTTCGGCGGCACGGCTTATACCACAACGGGCAATTATCCGTTCACGTTCCAGAGCATCAACGGTTGTGATTCCACGGTAACGCTGAACCTTACGGTGAACCCCGTTTACGCGGGCGGCGTTCAGAACGAGGTTATCTGCCAGGGCGATTCATTCACCTTCGGCGGCACGGCATACACGGCAACGGGCAACTACCCGTATACGTTCCAGAGCATCAACGGTTGTGATTCCACGGTAACGCTCAACCTGACGGTGAACCCGGTTTACACGGGCGGCGTTCAGAACGAGGTTATCTGCCAGGGTGATTCATTTACTTTCGGCGGAACGGCGTATACGACGAGCGGCAATTATCCATTTACATTCCAGACGATTAACGGCTGTGATTCCACGGTAACACTCAACCTTACGGTAAACCCCGTTTACGCGGGCGGCGTTCAGAACGAGGTTATCTGCCAGGGCGATTCATTCACCTTCGGCGGCACGGCATACACGGCAACGGGCAACTATCCGTATACGTTCCAGACGATCAACGGCTGCGACTCCACGGTAACCCTGAACCTTACGGTTAATCCGGTTTACACGGGCGGCGTGCAGAACGAGGTGATTTGTCAGGGCGATTCATTTACTTTCGGCGGAACGGCGTATACCACGACTG